>Ga0137373_10003190_pt1 | contig 17967 bp, 15 predicted proteins | sample SagtaG_5_FD_104912 | JGI IMG/M metagenome (GOLD analysis project Ga0137373, IMG submission 104912) | Vadose zone soil microbial communities from Sagehorn Ranch, Mendocino, California, USA - Sage1_R_80_16 metaG | ecosystem: Environmental > Terrestrial > Soil > Vadose zone | place: USA...
CGGTCCGCGATGCTCCCGAACGTCGAGCTTCGGGTCGTCGTCTGAGCTCACGGCCCGAAGAGCAGTCCCATCCCAGACGCCGCGTCCTCGTCCTGGGCCCGGAATCGTCCGTAGACGCGCTCCGCTTCCGCGCCTTCGAGCGGCCGCGCGACGTCTTTCAGCAGCTCGACCGCGCGCGCGATGCCCGCCTCGCTCCCCTCCACGACGACGTACCGGTCGTCGCCGGGGAGGCCGAGGCTCTTCGCGTCCCGAGTCGTGACGCTCTGCCGGCTCACGACGTCGTCCTTCCACAGGACGTCCGCTATGGGGGCGTGGACGGCCGGGACCCGGAAGACGCGGTACACCGGTGCACGCACGCGCACCTTCCTATTAAGCGTTCATTCCTCGTCGTGCGGCCGGGTGAAGGGGAGGATCAGCAGGAACGCGCCGACGATGAGGAACGCCATGCCCGCGAGCGGCTCGACGACCCATCCGACGCCGATCCCGATGACCGCGAACGCGAAACCGAGGACGCCCAGCAGCGTGCGGGTCGAGGCCACGCGCCCCGTACGTGAGCGGGCACTAAAGGGCTTTTGCGGCGCCCGCCCCGGTGATAACCATCCGCAAACGTTCTTATCGCGTCCGTCCGCATCGGCACGGCGTGCCGGACCCGGAGGAAATTGGCGAGATGCAAATCCTCGCCGCGCTGATCGGGGTCGCGGAGATGGTCGGCGGGCTGACGGACACGGACGAGTTGCTCGCCTCGATCGTGCGCGTGATGCCCGGCCTCGTCCGGGTGGACCGGTGCGCGATCCTGAGCTACGATCCGTCGGCCCGGGAGTTCCGCACGATCACGTCCTTCGCGCCGGGCGGGCGGTCGACTCCCTTCGACGGGCTCACCATCGAGGAGGCGGAGATCCCGCGGCTCGCTCAGCGACTGATTTCGCTGCGCCTCCCGGCGCTCGTGAAGCCGCCGTCCCGCGAGCCGGAAGCCGGTCTGCCCCCGCTCCTCCAGAAGCGCCTCGGCCTCCGATCGGCGCTCGTGGTGCCGCTGGCGGCCCGCGGCCGATTCCTGGGGGTCCTCTGGCTCGATGACACCCGCGCGCCGCACCTCTTCACCTCGAAAGAGATTAACATCGTCCAAGGCGTCGCCGCCCAGGTGGCGATCGCCCTCGACGGGGCGAAACTCGCCGTCCAGCTCGACCTCGAGCGACGCCGGCTCGAGGCGCTCGTGACCGCGCTTGCGGATGGCCTCGTCGTCGTGGACCGCGACCTCCGCGTCCTGTACCTTGATCGCGGCGCAGAGGCGCTCCTCGGTTGGCAATCGTCCGAGGTCCGCGGTCGTCGGATGCACGATGTCTTCGACATCTCCGAGGCCGAGGCGAGCGTCGCTTGGACCCGGGAAAAGAGCGGTCCGGCCCTGGCGCCGAAGGATCTCCGGCTCCGGGCCCATGACGGCGTCACGGTCGAATGCAACGCGCAGGCGATCGCGGTGCGCGGGGACGACGGCGAATTGATCCAGATCCTGTTCGCGCTCCGCAAGAAGGCGGGGACGAAGGGCTATTCGGACCGGATGATGGACTCGATCGATCAGCTCGGGCCGCTTCAGGCCGCGGACCCGCCGGAATAGAGCAGCAGGCGGATTTCCGCCTTCGTGAAGCGGCTGTTCGCCCGCAACGTCGCCTCGTCGCCTTCGCGGATCGCGCGGAGGAAGAGCGGACATCCTTTCGTCAGGAGGAAGACGCGCCGCAGCGAGTCGTCCTCGATCGCCGGATTCCCGAGGATCGTGCGGCAGTCCCCGAGGTCGAGGCCGCGAAGGTGGCGTTCCACCACCGTCCCTCGGTCTACGTCCTTCTTCGCATAGAATCGGCAGTACGCGGGAGTGGATTCCTGGGCGAGCAGGAGCACCTTCGCCTTCGTCCCGGCCGCCTCGTTCAGGAAGCCGACGAACGCCTCAACGATCGGCTCCGCCACGTCGCCGTACCCGTCGACGATGAGGAGCTTCGTCCCGCCCGCGAAGGGGCGGCCAAGGGCCCGTGCGACGTCCCCCGGATCGTCCGGCGCTTCGACCGGCACCCCCGTGGCCGACACGAGGGACTCCGCAAAATCTTCGAGCCGCGCGCCGTCCTCGATGACGACCCACACGGATTTCGGCACGGCCTCGGCGAACACCCATCCAAGCGCCGTCTTTCCCATCCCCCGGGAGCCGTAGACGACGGCGACGGGCGCGCTCCCGGCGAGCCAGCGGCGGAGGGCCGCGAGGTCCTCGTCCCGCCCGAGGAGCAACGGTCGCTCTAGCTCCGCCACGCTCGGGGTCAGGCGGCCGCGTGCGTCGACGGTGCCGAGCGCGGCGAGCGGCGTCAGGCCGAAAGCCTTCCGCGCGTCGCCGAGCGTCGTCGCACGGCCGTCGACCTCGACGCGCGTGCCGTCGACATCCGTCAGGAGTTGCCGCGCGCGGCGCACGCCCGCTTCCGTGAGCGCGTACACCCGGATCTTGCGCGTCTGCCCGCGGAGTCGCGTCTCTCGCGAGTCGATCAGCCCTTCGTCGTGCAGGGAACGGAGCGTCCGCGGGACGTGGCTTCGGAGGACGCGGGCGCCCTCCGCGATGCCCGCCTGGGTCGCGTGCCGTCCGGGCTCGGGAACGTTCCAGAATCCGTGGAGGTGGAGGAGGACGCGCTCCGCCGCGGTGAGCTCCACGGCGTTCCGATGCGGTCCCGTTTACTTAAGTGTGCGGCCCCTGAGAATCACGCTTTCGATGGATGGTAACTACCGCGAACAATTTATATAGCGTCGTCCCGGCTGTGCAACGTATTCTCCCTGCCCACCGGGAGGCCACGCCTTGAAAACCGTCGTTCGCGAAGACGAGTCCGCGATCTCCGAAGTGATCGGGACGATCCTGATTCTCGCGATGACGGTCGTGCTGTTCTCGACGATCATCATTTGGGTCTCGAGCATTCCCACGCCGGTCGCGCAGACCCGCCTCGACTTGCAGTCGCAGATGGTGCCGATCTACGTCGGGTCGACGGAGGTCGGCGTCAACATCACCCTCACCCACCAAGGCGGCGAGGCGTTGCAGCCGATTCCGACGATCCTCTACATCACGTCGCAGCGGGGGTCGAATCCCCCGAAGACGGACATCGTGCGGTTGCACCTCTACAACAAGCTCCTCGGGAGTCCGAGCGGCCTCGTCGACGGGAAGGACAGTGTGTGGAGCGTCGGCGAGCGCTGGGCGTACAAGAACACGACGCTCCGATCGACGGACGTCGTCACGGTCACGATCGTCGACACCCTGAAGAGCGTCATCCTCTGGTCGTCCCAGGTCAACGCCCCCGTCGGGACGCGCCCGCCGGTCTTCGTGGACAAGTGGGCGGACGGCCTCTACTCGACGGACGCGATCGACCCCGTTCAGTCGGGGCTCGGCGTCTACCTCTTCGCGAAGGTCGCGGATCCGGATAACGACCTGAACGCCAAGTCGGTGTACGCGACGATCACCGCGTGGTACGGCACGCCCGACCCGTGTTCGAAGGCCCAGGCGATGCGGGACGACGGCCTGTTCCCGGACAAGGTCTCGGGTGACGGCGTCTTCACCCTCGGAGGCATCTCCTGCATGAAGCCTCCGTATCCGAACCTCGACTGGGCCGGTTCGATCGTCCTGTTCAACGCGACGGACAAGGCGGGACACGCGACGCAGTCGCGCATCGTCCTCGACGTCATCCCGGGCCCGCCCGGAAGCGGGGGAGGTGGCGGGACCAACGGCACGGGCCGTCCCGCGAACCTCCGCTGGAACGGCCGGCAAGGCTACAACATCTTCAACGCGTCGGAATGGGACCGGTTCAAGTACACCGCCAAGGAGACGCGGACGTTCCGCGGATCCGAGGAGGTCATCGTCGTCGTCGGCAGCCTGGACCTCGAGAACACGTTCGACACGGACCGGTTCACGCTCTACGACCCGTTCAGCGGGTACCCCTCGCAGCCGGTCGTCTACGGGACGAACAAGGGAGCGACTGCTGCGAGCACGCCGTCGTCGACGCAGGCGTTCACGTTCCTCGAGTTCATCAACGGATACTACATCTACTCGTTCCGATTCAAACTGAACGCGCCCACCGACCCGGTCGTCGGGACGAACTACTACAAGGTCCCCACCCACCCGCCCCAATATTTCTTCGCGAAGTACACGCTCGACATCCTCCTGTTCTCGGCGAGCGCGGTCCGCTTCAACACGACGGACTCGATTCAGATCACGGACGAGGGCGGATACATGCGGGACTTCCCGCAGGTCCAGACATTCAAGGACGCCGCGTTCACGAAAGCGACGACCCGTTTCAACTCGACGGACGTGGCGTACGTCCAGATGAAGATGTTCACGACGGATGCGACCGTCACGAACGTGGTCTTCGGAAACGTCATCATCAAGGACTACGCGGGCGGCACCCAGCTGATGCGCGCGCCCGTGAACGGCCACGACACGAACATCCCGATCTGCCCGGTGAGCCCGCCGTGCTCCGGGACAGCGGTCACGATCAACGGCGTGCAGCGGGTGTACCGCTTCGCGATCAATTTCACCCGCGCGACCCAGGACCCGTGGGTCGAAGGGACGCAGAACTACGCCCTCACGATCTCGAGCATCCGGGACTCGGACGAGTCGTACGCGAACATCGCGACCCAGCTCGTCGTCGTCGCCCCCCTGTACAAGCTCGACGTGGTCGCGGGCACCGATTCGGCGACGAACAACGCGTGGGGGACGAAGGATTACTCGTACTACTACGAGAACCTCAACGGCCTGGACCGGTGGCGGGTCGACCGGATCGAGTATTGCGGCCTCTCCGGAACCTGCAAGACGTCGTATCACACGATATCGATCGTCTACATCGACTTCGACCGCGACGGGGACCTGGACACCGTCAGCAGCATCTTCGTCGACAACAGCAACGGCCAGATTGTCCTGCACCGCCGGGATCTGGATTCCCAGGGCAACGTCATCTTCACGCGGTTCGTCCTGGAGAACCTCGCCGGCATCTTCTGCAATGCGCTCGCCGTCGGCGACGTCACGGGAGACGGAGCCCCGGAGGTCGTCTGCGGAGCCTCGAACGGCGCGGTGTGGTACTACAAGAACGACGGCAGCTGGCAAGGCGGGGTCGCGACGAAGATCGCGGTGGACAACTCCCGCACGCAATCGATTTCCGCGGTCGCGATCGGCGATTTCAACGGCGACGGAGGGAACGACATCGCGGTCGCCGGAGGCTCCGGTCGACTCACCTGGTACCCGAACCTCGACAAGCTCGGGAAGTTCCAGCACGCCGGGATCACGGACGACTGGTTCGCGGAGGGCGAGGTGACGAAGAAAGGGAACGTCACCTCGGGCAGCTACCTGAACACCTTCGTCTCGGACGACAGCTACGAACAGGTCCGCGAGTACACGTTCACGGAGCCGGTGCAGTCGGGCGCCACGACGAACGGGGCGTTCGCTTCCGACCTGAGCGGATGGACGTACGCGGACTGGGCGGACCCCGGCACGTCCGCGAGCGGCGCGTGGGCCGCGAGCGGCGGCAACCCCGGGGGATACGCGTCCATCTCGACCAACTGGGTGAACAGTCAGGTCGTCTCCGGATACTTCTACCAGGCCTTCACCGCGAGCGGTTCGCCGCCCTTCACCGCCCAACTGAACCTCGACTGGAAGGTCGTCGCCTTCGGGGCGACGGCCGGCGGCAACGTCGTCTTGTACGCGTTCGTCGACACGACGAGCGGCGCCCCGACGCTCGGGCAGCAGGTGTGGTCGTCGACATCCCAGACCGGCACGACGAACTGGGCGACGGTCAGTGCGATCGACGTGAGCGCCAAAGTCCCCGCGCCCGGGACGTACTTCCTCAAGATCGCCATGCGCACGCAGAATGCAGGCAGCGGCTCCACGACGACGGGCGGCTTCGACAACGTCGGCCTGACGTGGTCGTCCACGGGCGGCCTGGCGAGCGAGCTCGAACAGTACTGGCGGATCACACAAGTCCCGAATAGACCGGGGACGACGTTCACGCTCAACTTCGAGGGCCGCCACAGCACGAACTCGGAAGGCGACAACTTCGCGGTCGCGTTCGCGAGCAACGTCGTGGGCAACGATCCGATCACCGGGACGTACACGACCGTGTTCTGGGTGAATGCGACCTCGGACCAGGCGTACTCGTTCATCCTGCCGTCGTCCGTCGCCGGCAAGCAGGTGTGGATCCGCGTCCTGGACCTGGACCACACGGTCGGGAACACGAACCTCGACACGCTCTACGCCGATCAGATGTACATCCGCGCCTCCACTCCCTCCGGGACCACGGGCGTCAGCCTATCGAATCCCGGCGATGCGAGCACCGTGAATGCAATCGATGCGGATGACCGGAACGCGGACGGATTCGGCGATCTCATGGTCGGCACGGCGAACAACAACGTGTTCAAGTACCTCGGCGGATCCGGCGGGCTCCAGACGCCATCGGGAGCGTTCTACACCGCGCCCTCGCCGATCGTCGGCGTGAAGATGGGGAATTTCTCGACGACCCAGACGGGCCTCGAGGTCGCGATCGCCTTCGGCACGACGATCCGGATCCTCACCGGGTTCGGGACGACGGGCAGCGTGATCATCAGCGCGCTCCCGGTATACACGCCCGCGAACGCGATCACCACGTTGGGCGCCGGGGACGTGAACGGCGACGGACCGGACGACATCGTCGTGGGCACGTCGACCGACGTCTGGTACTGGTCGAACACGAACAACGCTGCCGGGTGGACCGCCGCGATCAACCTCGCGTCGATCGGCGTGAACGTCTACTCGATCGATCTCGGCGACGCGAGCAAGTCGCAGTACGTCGGCCGCTAGCCGCGCAGCGCCGCGAGCACCCCGTTGACCCGCTCCACCTCGATCACCGCGAGGACGGAGGCCGCGGATCCGGCGATCTCCCGGAGCCGCGAGGCGATGAACGCCTCTCGCCGCGCCTGGAGGCGCGCGAAGCCCGGCGAGCCGTTCACCTCCGCATCCCACTCGAGCACGAAGTCGCGTGGGCTCGTCGCCTGGAACTGTTTCTTCAGGAGCTTGCGCTCGAGCCGGCCCTGGAAGACGACCTCGAGCGCCGAGACGCAGTCGACGTAGTTCTCCGTGTACGTGACGTCGTCCATGTCGAGCGCCTCCACGCGAATCTGGCGGGCGTCGGCCGTACGGATCGCCTCGGAAAAGCAGGGTGGCGGCTTGATGGGCGGCTCCCATGCCGACAGCCCGGCGACGTAGATCTCCTCCTCGAAGTTCTCCGGCCCGAGCGGTCCGCCATCGTAGGTGCGGAGCGTCTGGAGTTCCTCGGCCCCGATGCTCAGCCCGACGGCGGAGGGCTGCATCGACTCGATCGCATCGTGCACGGCGGCGGCTTCCGAACTCAGGCCGCGGACGGCGGGCAGGATGCGGACGAACGTCGCCCCGAGGCGGACCTCCTCCATCAGCCTTTCCTCTCGGAGATCATCTCCTCGACGTCGTCGGAGTCGCGCATCCGGCGAAGCTCCTCCCGGGCGATCAGCGGCACTCCGCGGATGCTCATGCGGACGGACCGGCGCACGACGAACATCACGGAGTCCTTCTCGACCACGCGGCTGATGTTCGACACGACCTCCGCCTTCCGGTCGAGTTCGCGATTCGCGTCCGCGACGCCCGTCAGCAGGGTCGTCTCCTGGCGGCTGGAAAGCGCATCGAACGGGCTCTTGACCGTCGGCAAGACCGCGAAGCCGAGTCGTTCGAGCCGCTGGAACAGCTCCCGCTCGAAGCCCTCGAGCCGAGGCGACGGAGTGCCCGCCGTCGGCTCGTCGAGGAACCAGAACGGGTCGACCGGGAGGACGAGCGGCTCGTTGAGGAATTCCTCCAGGCGCAACGCGACGTCCATCGTCGCGGACATCCCCTCGAGGTACATCTGGATCGTGCGGCGCGAGACGCCCGCGATGTCCGCGAGCGTCCCGAGGGAGACCTGGCGGTCCTCCCGCAGCCGTCGGAGCGCGCTCGAGTCGAGTCGCACGTAGAGGCCGCCCGGCGCGGAATAGAGGAACGGCGGCACGCCTTCCTCCAGGAACTCCAGGAGCGTGGGCCGCGAGAGGATCGGGACGCCGAAGCGGTTGTAGATGACGCCGTCCTCCAATGCGCCGGTCCCCGTCCGCTCTCCGACTACGAGCGGCGAACCCTCCAGCGTCCGGGCGATGACCTTCAGCTCGCGCGCCGTTTCCCGGGCGAGCGCGTCGACGTTCTGGAGCACCTTCACGATCAGGAGCGTGTCGTCGCGACGGGCCACCAGGTCGAACGAGAGCCCGCGCTCGCCGTGCGGGCGGGAGAGGAAGAAGCCCGTCTTCGCGAGCGCCCCTCGCGTTTCCTCCAGGAGCCGGTCCCGTTTCATCTCCCCTTTCATCGTGTATGCTTCTATATAAACGCCGCGGAACGGCCCTCCCGACGCGCTTCGGGTCGCCATCCGCTCCGAACCCTTTATCGCGCGCCGGCCGTTCGCCGGTCTCGGATGGCGGGGGAACTGATTGCGGACCGCGTCGTGGTCGAGGATTCGGCCGAAGGCAGCGCGCTCCACAATCGCGGGTTCTTCGGCCGCCCGCGCCCCGGCGGAGGCCTCGAACTCGATCTCCTCGAGGCGATCTACCTCGTCGAGGCGGACCGTCTCGCCGTCCGCAGGAAAGGCCGCGCGGTGACCGCCCGGGAGCTGTTCCGCGCCGCGAGCGCGGCGATCGATTCGTTCGAGATCCGGTACCTCGTCTACCGCGACTTGCGGCAGCGAGGGTACGTGGTCGAGGCCCGCGGGGGGCCGGTCGACTTTCAGGTGTATCCGCGCGGCGGCGCTCCCCGCAAGACGCCGAGCCGCTACTGGGTGCGAGCCCTGAGCGAACGGGCGGTGTTCGATCTCGCGGAGCTCCTCGAACGCGCGGAGGAAGCGGCGGGCGTCCGGAAGACGCTCCTGCTCGGCCTCGTCGACGAGGAGAGCGACGTGACGTATTACAGCGTGCGGGAGGCGCATCCGCGGGGGCACCGGCCGAGCGAGCGGCCGAAGGGGCGGATCGTCGTGCACTTCCTCGGAGACCGCGCGGTCGTCATCGACGAGGGCGAGGCGGAGGCCCTGCACGCCGCGGGTTTCTTCGGGAAGATGATCGGACGGCGACTTCAGCTGAGCCTCCTGGAGACCGCGTACCTGGCGAAGGAAGGTTTCGTCGAGGTGAGGAACGGCGAGACGGACCGGCCGATCCGCCTCGCGCGCCTCGTCAGGGAGGCGCAGGCGGTGCAGCCGGATTTCGAGTTGCGCCTCCGGGCCTACGAGGACCTCATCGCGCGCGGGGTGATCTCGAAGACGGGCTTCAAGTACGGATCCCACTTCCGCGCGTACGAGGGCGATCCGGAGACGCACCACGCGAAGTACCTCGTCCACGTCGTCCCGAGGGGCCACCGCGGCGCTTGGCCGGAGATCAGCCGGGCGGTCCGGCTCGCCCATGGCGTGAAGAAGCAGATCCTCTTCGGCGAGGTCGGCGAAGTCGTGCGGTACGTGAAGCTGGAACGCCTGAGGCCGTAGGCCGCCCCAACTGTGGCGTCGAACATACCTCTAAGTAGAGGTATGCCGCGACAATGGTTCGCGAACCGAGAGCGGATTCCGATTCGCTCATCGGGCCCCTGCGGCCTGTGCGGCGACATGGGCCTCGATCCAGTGCGGCAGGCCGGCGAGGTTCCGCAACGTCGCCTGGACGTACGGCGGCATCGCCTCCGGCCGGTGCGCCCCTTTCCGGTCGAGCAACAGCGCGAAGATGCCGACGGACGCCGCGGCCTCGAGATAGTCCAGACGATCGTCCAAGACGACGCAATCCCGTGGCGCCGCTCCGAGTCGCTCCGGGATGCCCGCCCAGTACCGGGGCCGGCTCTTCGGCGCGTCCTGCGTGTGCCCCGTGAAGATCCCGTCGATGAGGTCCCAGAGGCCGGCCCCCCGGAGGGCCGCCTCGTTCGTATCGCCGCCTCCGGTGGCGACATAGACCTTGTGTCCTGCCGAGGTGAGCCGCTCGATGGCGGGACGCGCGTCGGGATAGCGCGCGTTCACATGGGACATCGCCTCCCGCTCCAGCTCCCTCGAGAGCGCGAGCGGGTCCTTGGGGCTCGCCGCAACGCCGGCCCGATCGAACATCTCGACGAGCTGCCGCGTGTCGAGCTCATCGACGATTTCGGCCCATCCGCGTGCATCCCAATCCGCTTCGTTCACCCGCTGCACATACGCGACGAACGCGTCATCGTGCGCGCGCCGCCACGCGTCCGCGTCGCCGCCGAACCGTTCGGACAGGATTTCCCCCAGCCGATCGCGGTACCCGCGGAACATCTTCTCGTGATCGAGGACGACTCCGTACAAGTCGAGCAGGATGTGCATTCCCGGCGGGTCCCGCAGCCCGAAGGCGCGCTTAAGTTTGTGCGAACGACGAAATAGCGAGCGGCTGTTGCCGCCTCGATGGGCGCGCCGCGGCCGTCGACGTTCAGCATCGTCGCGTTCGACCCCAAGACGAAAGACCTCGGCGTCGCCGTCGAATCGAAGTTCGTGGCCGTCGGCGCGGTCGTGCCGTTCGCCCGGTCGGGGGTCGGCGCGGTCGCGACCCAGTCGTACGCCAACACCGCGTACGGGCCGAAGGCGCTCGCGATGATGAAGCGCGGGCTCGCGCCGAAGGAGGTCCTCAAGAAACTGGTCGCAACGGACAAGGATGCGACGCAACGGCAGGTCGCGCTCGTCGACGCGCGGGGCCGCGCCGCCTCCTACACCGGGAAAGGGTGCATCGCGTGGGCGGGCCATCTCGTCGGGTCGTCGTACGCCTGCCAGGGCAACCTGCTCGCGGGCGAGGAGGTCGTGAAAGCGATGTCCCGCACGTTCGAGGTCACGCAGGGCGATCTGCCGGTCCGCCTCCTCGCGGCGCTCAGCGCCGGGCAACGCGCGGGCGGCGACCGGCGCGGGCAACAGTCCGCCGCGCTCCTCGTGGTCCGCGAGGCCGGCGGGTACGGAGGCTTCAACGACCGCTGGGTCGACGTCCGCGTCGACGACCATCCGCAGCCGATCGAGGAGCTGATCCGGGCCTTCAACGTGTACGACGTAACGTTGCTGAACCGCGAGGACCCGAAAGACGTCGTGCGCCTCAACCCGGAGGTGGTCCGGGAAATGCAGGCCGGCCTCGCGAAGCTGGGGCTCTATCGCGGTCCCGTGTCCGGCCGCCTCGACGCGAAGACGAAAACCGCCTTCGAGGGCTGGGTCGAGGTCAACAACTTCGAGAACAAACTCCGGCGGGACGACAAGATCTGGGGATCCGTCCTCCGGGCGTTCCGCGCCGAGGTGCAGCGTCGGAACGCGTAAAAGGCGCATCGGCGCGGACCCGCACCGTCGGCGGGGCGCATCACGCGCTTGTCGCTGGGAACGCGCGGACCCCTCCGATCCACGTTTCCCGCACGCGGCATCGGGCGATCGTCTGCGGATATCGGAACGGGTCGCCGTCGAGCAGCACGAAGTCCGCGAGGGCGCCCGGGTGGAGGGACCCCGCGCTGTCGCGTCCGAGGGCGGCGTAGGCGCCGCCGACCGTGTACGCGCGGAACGCGTCCTCCGGAGAGATCCGCTGGTCCGGGAAGGGGCCGTTGACCGCCCAGTGGATGCCGTATAGCGGGCCGTACGGCATGCCGTCCGACCCGAAGCACAGGGGGATCCGACGGCGGACGATCCGACGGTAGGGATTGTTCCGGACCACCCGCACGTGTCCCAGTCGCTTCTCGTACAGATCGCCCGGAGCACTCCATTGCCCCACGAAGTTCGGCTGGCATGAGGCGATCAGGCGGGCGGCCTTCGTGCCTCGCAAGACGTCCTCGTCGGGGAGTTCGTAGTGTTCGATCCGGTGGCGCGCGTCGTCCCGCGGTTCCGCGTCTTGGATCGCCTCGAGGCTTTCGACGACGAGGCGGATCGCGGCGTCGCCGATTGCGTGCGTCGCCGTCTGGAATCCGGCGCGGTGCGCTCGCTCCAAGAGATTGTGAAGATCCGAGGGCGAGTGGACGAGCATTCCCTTCTCGCCCGGGAGGTCCGCGTACGGATCCCGGAGGGCGGCGGTGTGCGCGCCGAGCGAACCGTCGGAGAAGACCTTGATCGCCCCGAGCCGCAACGACGCGTCGCCGAATCCGGTGCGTAGGCCCGCGTCGATCAGCGGCGCCAGGAGGTCATGGCGGAGCATCGCGTACACGCGCAGGCCGAGCCGGCCCCCAAGATGCGCGCGTTGGTAGGCCCGCCATTGCGCCACGCCGACGACGTCGTGGATCGATGTGACTCCGAGCCGATGCGCCATCCGCGCCATCGCCGGCAGCCCCCGCTCGATCGCCGATTCGTCTCCTTCGAAGCGCGAATGGAACTCCGCGAACGCGGCCTCCTTCAAGACGCCGGTCGGCCGGCCGGACGCGTCGACCTCGAACCCCCGCGTGCCGGCGAGATCCGATGCGGCCTCGAGCGACCGCGAATTGAGCGATCCCATGTGACAGTCGACCCGGCGCGCGACGACCCGGTGGTCCGTCGACGCGCGGTCGAGGTCCTCGCGCGCGAGGAACCGGCCCTCCGGCCACTTCGACTCGTCCCAATCGATCCCGATGACCCAACCGCCCCGCGGCGTGGCGGCCGCGATCCGACGGAGCCGCTCGACGGCGTCCGCCAAGTCCCGACTCTGATCGAGCCGCGTCCACCCACGCTCCCCCGCCGACTCCGCCATGTGCGCGTGCGCGTCGACGAATCCCGGGACCACGGTGCGGCCGGTCAGGTCGACGACTCGCGTCCGACGGCCGGCCCACCGCTCCGCCTGCGCGTCCGTGCCGACGCCGACGAGTCGCTCCCCGCGGACGGCCAGGGCGCGGGCCCACGTCCGCTCCGGCCCGGCGGTGAAGATCCTCCCGCCCACCAGGACGACGTCCGCGTCGCCCGGCATGTCACCGCACGTCCCGCAGGCCCTGGACCCGCGAGACCGCCTCCCGGAGCGTCTCGTCCTTCTTCGAGAACATGAACCGGACGAACCGCTGCCCGTCCTTCGGGTCGCCGTAGAACGAGCTTCCCGGGACGACCGCGACCCGGAGCCGCTCGACAAGGTACATCGCGAACGCCCAGTCGTCGGGGAACGGGAACGCGGAGAAGTCCGCCATGACGTAGTACGCCCCGGCGGGAGGGCGGCAGTCGAGTCCCGCCTCCTGGAGGCCGCGGACGAAGACGTCCCGCTTCTCCTGATACGCCCGCGCGAGCTCGCGGTAGTACGACTCCGGGAGGTTCAAGGCCGCGACCGTCGCAATCTGCAGCGGGTGAGGCGCGCCGACCGTCAGGAAGTCATGCGTCCGGCGCATCGCACTCGCGAGCGTGCGAGGGGCGATCGCCCAGCCGACCCGCCATCCCGTCGCACTGTACGTCTTCGAGAGACCGTTGATCGTGATCGTCCGCTCGGCCATGTCGCCGACGGTCGCGAGGGACACGTGCTTCGCGCCCTCGAACACGATGTGCTCGTAGATCTCGTCGGTCACCGCGACGACGTCGTGGTCCGCGCAGAGGTCCGCGACGACGCGCAGTTCGTCGCGGGTGAAGATCTTCCCCGTCGGGTTGTTCGGGGTGTTGAGGATCAGGACCTTCGTTCGGTCCGTGAAGGCGGCCTTCATCTGCTCCTCGTCGATCGTCCACTCGGGCCACGCCATCCGCACGTACCGCGGCCGCGCGCCACTCACGATCGCGTCGGGGCCGTAGTTCTCGTAGAACGGCTCGAAGATCACCGCCTCGTCGCCCTCGTTGATCAGGGAGAGCATCGCGGCCATCATCGCCTCCGTCGAGCCGCACGTGACGACGAGGTTGGACTCCGGGTCCGCGTCGATCCCATTGAAGGCTTTCGCCCGGCGCGCGATCGCGTCCCGGAGTTCGCGGGCGCCCCAGGTGATCGAGTATTGGTTGTAGCCTCCGTCGAGGGCTCGCTTCGCGGCCTCCGTGACCTCGGGCGGCGGCTCGAAGTCTGGGTAGCCCTGCGCCAGATTGACGGCGCCGTGCAAGGCCGCGATCCGGGTCATCTCGCGGATCACGGATTCGGGGAACTTCTGGACCCGGTCCGCGACCCGCCGATCTCGGATCGCGAGGTCGTCGCGCGCTTTCGTCTCGATCGCGGCGATGGCGTCGTCTCCTTCATCGGCGGAAGGTCGAGGCGCGCAAAAACCTGTCGGGCGAGGATGGTTCTGTTACCCTTATGGGTGATGGTCGTCAGGCCACCCCCACCAGGGACTCCACTCCGCTCGGCTCCTCCCGTGCGCCTCCTCCTTCTCGGAGGAGGTCGTAGAGGGGAATCACGACATCATTGCGGAGGGCACCGGGCTGGAACCGTACAGCCCTTGCCAAGGCCTCGTTCGAGGCCAAGGCGGTCTTCAGGATGTTCATGCCTGCGTTGATTTGCCGGTCCATCTCCCAGTCGCACGCGAGGCACACGAAATCCTGGCCCACCCTATCTCGGCGCCGAGCGCCACACACTGGGCAGGTCTTGCTGGTCCATGCAGGGTTGACTTTGATGATAGGCACGCCCGCGAGGGCGGCCTTGTACTCGATCTGACGATGGACCTCGGATCGAGGCCACGAGGACAGTCGGCGGTTCGTTTTCCTTGACCGGCTCCCCGCTCCGTGGAGCGTCAGTTCCTCAAGGACGATCGCGGCTCTGCGCGTCACCGCGAAACGGACGAGTCCTTTCGAGACTCGGTGGAGGCGCTGTCGGACGCGGTCCCTTTCCCTCCGGCCCTCGCGGTCCAGCAGGATTCGTTTGATTCGCCGGTCGTGCGCCTTCTTGCGCGCGAGCCGACGACGCTTGCGAAAGTGGAAGCCTTGGATTCGACTCACGCCATCTAAGGGCAGCGTAACCGGCTTCCCCATGTCGCCCCTGGCGACGACGCCATCGAGAGAACCCTCGTTCGTGTCTAGAGCAATCGCCCCTTCGGGTTCATACGGCTTCGGAGTCTCCTTTCGCACGACGACGATCACTTTTCCAGGGACCACAGTTAGGGAGCCAAGGCCCCACGACGGGTCGCTCAAGATCGACCGATGCCAATCGGAAATGGGCAGATCGAGCTGGAGTCCTTCAGTCCCGCGGATTGGGATCCGCAGACATCCTGTCTCCCGGTCGAGCCGATACGATTGGTTCTCCGCCTTCAACATGAGGCGTCGCATGAAGGGGGGCATGGTCCGGTTCCCTTTTCTTAGCCGCCGACGATAGACCTTCAGGACGGCGAGTGCCACCTCAAAAGCGGAGGGAATGTATTGCTTGTACACCGAGTGCCGGGCGCTCAGATCCCGATAGGCCGCTCGGACGAGTCGCGCACGTGATCGATGATCCCCCTGCATGGCAATCCGGATTGATTCGTTCACGATGAGTCGGAATTCGTTCAAGAGCCAACGGAGGCGTGCATCGCCCCACTCGATGGGGAAGACGAGGGCTCGGTGAGCAAGCGTAGCATCCTCTTGGGGAGGAGGCGCTCATCAAAGTATCTGGGGGAGATGCCCGAAAGTGAAAATCCTGGTCGCAGCGGCAGCAGGCTGATCCAGCCGAAACGGGTCGCAAGACCCGCGATGGGCTGACATTCTTGAAAGGAGTCATTCTGCCCGGAGGATTAAGGAGGGAGCCGTCGATGCGCCTGCGAGGCCGAGTGCGATGGCGGACCGCTTCTTCGACTTCTGGCGGGTCGACGTCTTCACGGACACGCCGCTGACCGGAAACCCGCTCGCCGTGTTCCCTCGGGCCACCGGCTTGAGGCCCGCGGAGATGACGGCCGTCGCGCGGGAGATGAACCTCTCCGAGACGACCTTCGTCTTTCCGTCGACGAACCCGGCAGCCCACTACCGCAACCGCATCTTCACCCCGGGCGGCGAGATCCCGTTCGCCGGGCATCCGTCGATCGGCACGGCGTTCGTCGCCGCCGAGGAAGGCCTCGTCCCGCACCCCGACGGCTCGTCGGTCGTGTACCAGGAACTCGAGATCGGCGTCCTCCCGCTCGAGCTGCTCTGTGAAGGCGGACAGGTGAAGAAAGTCATCATGACGCAAGGCGAGCCGGTCCTCGGGGCGAAGCTGAAGAACGTCGAGCCGCTCGCCAAGGCGCTCAACGTGCGGGCTCGCGACATCGGGCCGAAGGGGCTCGTCCCGCAAGTCGCCGCGACGGGGATCGCGTCGCTCCAGGTGCCGTTCCGATCCATCGACGTCGTCAAGAAGCTGGATCCGGATCGGAAGGCCCTTCACAAGGTCCTCTCGAAGTTCGGCGAGAAGATCGTGTGCTACGCGTTCGCCCTCGAGGCGGAGGCGCCCGAGGCCCACGTTCACGCGCGGGCGTTCGTGCCGGAGCTCGACATCGAGGATCCGGCGACGGGGAGCGCGGCGGGCGCGTGCGGGGCGTACCTCGCGGCGAACGGGAAGTTGCCCGCGTCGACGTTCGTGATCGAGCAGGGGATCGAGATCCACCATGCGAGTCGGATCGAGGTGACAGTGGAGATGGAGGGCGGGAAGCCGAAAGTCGTCCGCGTCGGCGGCCAATGCGTCGCAATCATCCGCGGCAATCTTCGGCTGCCCTGATCCCACGCCCGCTCATGAGGTAGGTTCGATCGTGGTTTCTGCCGCCGAAGTCCAGTTCGTCTACGTCTTCTCGGGAATGCTCGTCCTCGGTGCGGTCTTCCTCTTGTTCCTGCCGGCGTTGCGCCACACGTGGACGTACGCCGCGACCCGTCGTTCCGTAGGCATCCTCCTCGCCGTGGTCGCGCTCGTGGCGGTCGGCGCGGTGATCCTCGTAATCACGGCGACGTCGGATCCCGCTTACTTCCTACCGATCGCCGTGATCACGGTGGGTCTCCGACTCGGATCGCCCTTCCTCCTATACCGGGGCATCCAGGATCGGTTCGACTCGTTGCGGTTCTGGGGCGTGATTCGGTGGGCCGTGGCGTTCGGATTCCTCGGCTTCGCCGCGTTCCTCGTGTATCATGTCGCGCTGATCGTATCCGGCTCCGAGCCGCCGATCGTGGCGAGCCTCAGCGAGAAGCTCCTCATGGCCGTCGGCGCCTCGATCCTGCTCGTGCGGGCCGGGCTGCGGATCCGACCCCACGAAGCGATCGGCGCGTGGCCCGTCTGGTCCGCCGCGCTGTTGTTCGCGATCGCGTTTGTTGTCGTGCTACCGTACGCCATTCCGGCCTTCGAAATCGTCTATGCGGTCTCCGGGATCGTCGGATGGTCTCTCGCCTTCGTCACAGCGATTCGGGACGTCTGAGGGACCCCGGTCGAGGCCGAAACCTAGCGACCGGTCGAGCTGGCCGAGATGGGCTCAAAGCTCGACCTTGATGCCGAGCTTCTCGGTGAGTTCCTTGTAGCGGTTGCGGATCGTGACTTCCGTCACGCCCGCGACGTCCGCGACTTCCCGTTGCGTGCGTCGTTCGTTGCAGAGGATCGAGGCGATGTAGATCGCCGCGGCCGCGACGCCGGTGGGACCTCGACCCGACGTGAGTTCCTTGTCTTGGGCGTCCTTGAGGATCTCCACCGCCTTCGATTGGACCTCGCCGGTGAGCTTGAGCTCCGAGCAGAAGCGCGAGACGTAGTCCTGGGGTTTCGTCGGCATGAGCTTGAGCTTGAGCTCGCGGGTCATGAACCGATAGGTTCGGCCGATCTCTTTCCGCCCGACGCGGGACGAGTTGGCGATTTCGTCGAGGGTGCGCGGGACGTTGCACTGCCGGCATGCGGCGTACAGCGACGCGGCCACGACGCCTTCGATCGACCGCCCGCGGATCAGGTTCTTGTTCACCGCCTTGCGGTACACCATCGCGGCCGTCTCGCGGACGTTCCGCGGGAGTCCCATGCCGCTCGCCATCCGGTCGAGCTCGCTCAGGGCAAAGGCGAGGTTCCGCTCCGTCGCGTTGCTCACGCGGATCCGCCGTTGCCACTTCCGCAGGCGGTACAGCTGCGCGC
>Ga0137373_10003197_pt1 | contig 17956 bp, 15 predicted proteins | sample SagtaG_5_FD_104912 | JGI IMG/M metagenome (GOLD analysis project Ga0137373, IMG submission 104912) | Vadose zone soil microbial communities from Sagehorn Ranch, Mendocino, California, USA - Sage1_R_80_16 metaG | ecosystem: Environmental > Terrestrial > Soil > Vadose zone | place: USA...
TAATTGTTCGAGGTTCCCGTCCCGAGGAGGACGCCGAGGAAATCGTTGGGACCGAGATAGTCCGCGGTCCAGCCGAGCGACCAGATCGCCGGCGGATCCTGGGCCAGGCGCGTGAAGTAGGGCCCGAAGTCCATCGTCTCGTAGCGGACGGCGATCCCCAGGTTGTCGTGGAGCTGGCGAATGATCCCCTCGTCGATCGCCGTTCCGCCGGAAAGGTACGTGATGGCAGGGAAGCCACGGCCGGCCGGATAGCCGGCAGCGGCCAGGAGCTGGCGAGCCTGGTCCGGATCGGCCAGCTGACCGAAGTCGCGTTCAGATCGGCCGGGGACGCCCGGCGGGACCATGCTCGTCGCCGGCAGATCGTCTCCGGTGGAGGCGAGTCGAACCAGCCGCGGCCAGTCCACCGCGAGCGCGAAGGCGCGGCGGACCCGGCCATCGTCGAACGGCCGCTGGCGAACGTCGAAGCCCAGGTACTCGACGGACAGCGATGGCACGGTCCGCAGATGTGGCCCCAGGTCCGGGTCGTAGGCGATCCACGAAGCGTCGAAGGCGCTGATGCCGCTGTAGTCGAGGTCGCCGTCCCCGAACGCGTCGACCGGGCTGCGGCCGCGCAGCGACGTGACGAGGCGGACCGTGCGGATCGCCGGTCGGCCCGCCCAGTAGCGATCGTTGGCTCGCAGCGTGATCTCGGTCGCCGTGGTGTCGGTGAGGACGTAGCCGCCGCTGCCGATGCGGCCGTCCGGTGCTGCCCCGTCGGGCACGATGCCGAACGAGGGACCCGCGACGACCGACGTGAACTCGGCCTCCGGATGGTTGAGGCGGACCTCGACGTCGCTGCCGCTTGCCCGAAGGCCGACGGAGGCGGGATCGCGCGAACGCCCGCGGAGGTAATCCTCCGCCCCCTCGACGTCCACAACCAGCGACGCCAGCGGAGACGGATTACGAGGATCGATCAGCCGGAGCCAGCTGCGGACGACATCGGCCGCCGTGAGCGGCGAGCCGTCCGAGAACGAGAGCCCGGGCCGGAGGTGAAACACGATCCGGCGTCCGCCTTCGCTGACGTCCCATGACGACGCCAATGCCGGCCGGACGTTCAGGCCGGGATCGACGGCGGTCAGGCCCTCGAAGATCTGGGCGGTGACCGCCGCCGAGCCGATGTCTCCCTGGGCCGCCGGGTCGTACGAGGTGGGCTCGCTCGACAGGATCGCAACGTCCTCACGGGCCGCTCCCCGTACCGCGGCGGGCGCGGGCCAGCTGGCCAGGGCGATGAGGGCAACCAGGGCTGCCGCCGCCGGCAACGACGTGCCGATTCGCCGGCTCGCGACCCTGCCGTCGCGCGGGGGCGCGGGCAACGCCGGACTCGAATGGACTTCGAGGAAACGGGCGGCCGCCGCGCGATCGGACCCCGGACCGGACACTGGACCGCACATGGAACCGGAGTATAGGCGGCGGTCGGCGTGGGCCCGCGAGGCGGCTCCGCGACGTGGCCCGGCGTCGCGATCGGCGGGCAGGAAATGAGGCCTCGCCGAAACCACACCGCCGGGGGAACGATGTCTTGCTGCGAGGCCTCTGCCCGGAAGGAACGAGCCGTCCGTCAGAACGTTATGGCCCAGATCGCAGAATCTTTCGCGTCGTCATCGGCCGGCCGGCGGCCCCGCTCAAACCAGTCGCATGGGCCGTCGCCGCCCCGCGTCCGGGACCTTTCGGCGACCGCTCCGAAACGCCGCCGGCCCCCGTCGCCCGGCCCTGATCGGCGCCGTGGGCCTCAGCGCCCCGGGGCCGTGGCGGTCGGGCTGGCCAGGTCCAGCCGCCCCCCGAACCGATCCAGGATGCGGTAGAAGTTCCGCTTCGACAATCGGTCGCGCTCGTCGGCGCTCATGCTCGCCCAGGCGCGGTGCTCGTGGCGCACGGCGGGCAGGTCGCCGATGACGACGGCTCGACGAGGCGGCCGGCCCTCGCCCTCGTCCCGCAGGACGAGGCTCCACCAGATGTCCAGGTTCCGGTAGAAGCGGAACTTCTCGTCGAGCGGCCCGCGCACGACGTAGTCGGCCCGCCGGAAGGCCAGGCAGTAGCCCGCGATCGCGTCAGCATCCGGTCCCGGGGCGTCCTCGAAGTGGCGCAGATCCGCCGAGCGCAAGCCCCAGGCGCCGGCCACCGCGACGGTCGGATCGGCCAGGCCCCGGGCGATCGGGCCGACCAGGTCGCCCGTCGGCTCCACGCTCGGATCGAGGAGCACGATCACGCGCCCGATTGCCCGCCGGAGGCCGGCATTGAACGCGGCGCCCTGGCCGAGCCGCGAACTCGTCCGGACGACCTCCGCGCCGGCGGCCTCGAACGCCTCCAGCGCGCCCTCCTGGTCCGGCGATGCGCCGTCGGCCACGACCACGATCTGGGTCCCGGCCGGCGACGCGGCCGCCAACCCGCGCACCGCCCGGGCGACGTCGGCCGGCCAGTCCGTGTCGATCGTCACGACGGTCGCGGCGGCCGTAGCCGGTTCGTCCAGACGGGATGGAACCGACTCGCTCGCCCCATAGCGAACGATCCCGCCCTCTTCGACGTCGGGCGGGTGAGCCGGTGAGAGATCGAAGTCGACCCCTCGATCGACGATGGTCCAGCCGCCCGACTCGATCTCGGCGCGCAGGGCGTCGGCTCGCCGCCAGTCGCGGGCGGCCCGCGCCGCGCGCCGGGCATGAGCGAGGTCCAGGACCTCCTGGGGAACGTGCGGCCGCGTCACGCGCAGAGGATACGCGGCGAGGGCGTCATGGACCCACAGGATCGCCCGGTCGGTCACGGCCGTCGGCCAATCGCGGTACCCTCCCCGGGCCGTGACAGTCCAAGCCCTGCGGCTCCGACGTGCCTGCCTCCTGGCCGTCCTGACAGCCGTCGCCGTTGCGTGCGGCCAGGTGGCGCCTGATCCAACATCGGCCGCGCCGGCGCCGCCGAGCGGCGGACCGCCTGCCTCGTCCGCCTCGGCCGCCGGCGTTTCCGGTCCGCCGGAAGCGATCGGCTCCGCGTCGAACGGCGGCTCCGCGAGCCCCTCACCGGCGGTCCCGACGGCGATCCCCTCGCCCGGCGCCGGGTCGACCGCCAAGTTCGGCTACGCGGCAAAGGGAATGAGCCACGAGGTGATCGCCTTCGTGACCTCCGGCGAGCTGCGGCATGTCGCCGGCCTGGACCTGTCGGCCATCTCGACGGTGGCCTACTTCAGCGTCGAGGCGAACGGATCCGGCCGCCTCGTCCGGACGAGCGGCGGCAAGCCCGCATGGAAGTGGGTCACCTGGACGAGCCAGCCGATGACGGATCTCATCGCCGCGGCTCACGCCGCCGGAACTCGCGTCGTCCTGTCCGTCTCGCGCTTCGCCTGGTCGTCCGCCCAGATCGAGTCGGCCCGCGAGCTGCTGGACCGCCCCGCGCACCGGTCGCAGCTCATCCGGGAGCTCGTGGCCGAGGTCGCCAGGCGAAGCATCGACGGCATCAATCTCGACTTCGAGCCGATTCCGCGCGGCCAGCGCGACGACGTCACGGCGCTGGTGCGGGGCTTCAGAGCCGCCCTGGATGCCGCCCGCACTCTCGATCGCCCGGCCTACCAGCTGACCTACGATTCGACGGGCTACTACTCCAGCTACGACATCGCCGCGCTCGGTCGGCCCGGCGCGGCCGACGCCGTGTACATCATGGGCTACCACTACCGGGGCACCTGGTCCCGAACCGCCGGCTCGAACGCGCCCATGGGCGGCTCCCGCTATGACGTCGTCGACACCGTCACGGCGTTCCGGAAGCTGGTCCCCGCCTCCCGGATCATCCTCGGCGTGCCGCTCTATGGCCACGCCTGGCCGACCGCGACGGACGGTCTTCACGCGCGAACGATCGGCGGCGGCTACGACGTCCTCTATCGTGACGCCGTGGGTGTCGCCGCCGAGCACGGCGCCCGGACCGATCCGGTCGAAGGCGTCACGTGGAGCGTGTGGCGATCAGGCGGCACCTGGTGGCAGCTCTACTTCGACGACCTGGCGAGCACAGCCCGCAAATGGACGTTCGTGAAGGATTCCGGTCTGCTGGGAACGGGGATGTGGGCGATGGGATTCCAGGGACGACGCCAGGAGCACTTCGCGTTGCTGCGCGATGCGTTCCTGCGGTGAGCCCTGGAGCCTCAGGCGAGCACGAAACGCAGGCTTCGCCGATCGGGTAGCCTGTGAAGCGGCTCAGCCGGCGATCCGTCAGTCCCGATCCCGGGCATGCGGATTAGCCGGCCGAAGAGGCCCCAGCAGCGGGAAGTGGGCGTGATGGACCAGCGAATCCCGAGCGATGAGGGTCGCCGCCGGGCAGTTGTCGAGGGACTCGCTCCCCGGGTCGACGACGGCAGGTTCCCGATCAAGCGTTCGGTCGGCGATCGCGTGGTCGTGGAGGCCGACGCGTTCGTGGACGGCCACGACGTCGTGACCGTGATGCTCCTCCATCGACGGGCCGCGGTCAGTGGCTGGAGCGAGGTGCCCATGGTCGCGCTGGGCAACGATCGCTGGCGAGCCGAGTTCACCGTCCACCACCTGGGCCGCTACCTGTACACGGTGACGGCCTGGGCCGATCGGTTCGAGACCTGGCGCCGGGACCTCGCCAAGCGGGTCGAGGCAGGGCAGGATGTCGACGTCGACCTGCTCGTCGGAGCGGCGCTCGTCGCCGAGGCCGCCGAACGGGCGGACGACGACGACCGGTCCGTGCTCGAGACGTGGGCCACCGAGCTACGCGGCGAGGGATCGTCGATCACCCGGACGAGCCTGGCGCTCGACGCCGACCTGGCGGAGCTCATGGCCAGCCACCCCGATCGCCGACTGGCCACGATCTGCGATCGCGAGCTCTCGGTGGTGGTCGATCCGGTCCGGGCGCGGTTCTCCACGTGGTATGAGCTCTTCCCCCGGTCCGCGTCACCGGAGCCCGGCCGCCACGGCACCTTTCGCGATGTGATCGATCGGCTGCCGTATATCGCGGGGATGGGCTTCGACGTCCTCTACCTGCCGCCCATCCACCCGATCGGCCGGACCTACCGCAAGGGCGCCAACAACGCGACGCGCGCCGGCCCCGGTGATCCGGGTGTGCCCTGGGCCATCGGCGGGCCGGAGGGCGGCCACACGGCCGTCAATCCGGACCTGGGCACGATCGACGACTTCCGCGAGTTGCTCACAGCCGCCGAGCGGCTGGGCATCTCGATCGCGCTCGACCTGGCGTTTCAGTGCTCGCCCGACCATCCCTTCGTTCGGGAGCACCCGACGTGGTTCCGCCAGCGTCCGGACGGCAGCGTGCAGTACGCCGAGAACCCGCCCAAGAAGTACGAGGACATCTACCCGTTCGACTTCGAATCGCCCGATTGGCGCGAGCTGTGGGCGGCCCTCGCCGACATCGTCCGATACTGGGTCGGTCAGGGAGTCCGGATCCTGCGCGTCGACAACCCGCACACGAAACCGTTCCCGTTCTGGGACTGGCTGATCGGACAGATCAAGGCGGACCATCCGGACGTGCTCTTCCTGGCCGAGGCGTTCACGCGGCCCAAGGTCATGTACCGCCTGGCCAAGATCGGTTTCTCCCAGTCGTACACGTACTTCACGTGGCGCAACTCGAAGCAGGAGCTGGTGGACTACTTCACGGAGCTGACCCGGACGAACCTCCGCGAGTTCTTCCGGCCCAACGCCTGGCCGAACACGCCCGACATCCTCCACGAGGTCCTCCAGCACGGCGGCCGGGCGGCGTTCCAGTTCCGCCTTGTGCTCGCCGCCACGCTGTGTGCCAGCTACGGCATCTACGGGCCCGCCTTCGAGCTCATGGAACACACGGCTCGGGAGCCCGGCAGCGAGGAGTACCTGAACGCGGAGAAGTACGAGCTTCGACATTGGGACATCGATCGGCCGGACAGCCTGGCCCCGTTCATCGGCCAGGTCAATCGCATCCGGCACGAGCATCGGGCCCTCCAGGCCAATGACGGCCTGGCGTTTCATCCGATCAGTGACGATCGGCTCATCGCCTATTCGAAGCGAACGCCCGACCGGTCCGACGTCGTGCTGACGATCGTCAACCTCGATCCCCAACACGTCCGTGGCGGCATGCTGGAGCTGCCGCTCGAGGAGATGGGGATCGATCCCACGGGTGGGTACGAGGCGGTCGACCTTCTCGACGGCACCACCTACCTCTGGCAGGGACCCCGAAATCGCATCGAGCTCGACCCGGCCACCTCGCCCGCGTCGATCCTCCACATCCGGCCACGGCTCCGGAGCGAGGCCGAGTTCGAGTACTACCTGTGAGAATCATTTCGTGACGACCGCCACAGCCACCGCGACCGCCTCGCGCCGGCCGGCCCCGACGATCGCGCCCGCCGCCGATCCCTACTGGTACAAGGACGCGGTGATCTACGAGGTGCACGTCCGGGCGTTTCGGGACAGCAACGGTGACGGCACCGGCGACTTCGTCGGCCTGACCAGCAGGCTCGACTACCTCCAGGACCTGGGCGTCACCGCCATCTGGATCCTGCCGTTCTACCCCTCGCCGCTTCGCGACGACGGCTACGACATCGCCGACTACCAGGCCGTCAACCCGGACTACGGGACGCTGCGGGATGTGCGGACGCTCATCCGCGAGGCCCACCGACGGGGGCTGCGCGTCATCACCGAGCTGGTGTGCAATCACACGTCGGACCAGCATCCGTGGTTCCAGCGTGCGCGCCGCGCCAGGCCCGGCAGCGCGCAGCGCGACTTCTACGTCTGGAGCGACACCGCCGACAAATATGCCGAAGCACGGATCATCTTCAAGGACTTCGAGACCTCCAACTGGTCGTGGGATCCCGTGGCCCGCGCCTATTACTGGCACCGCTTCTACGCCCACCAGCCTGACCTGAACTTCGAGAACCCGCGGGTCCGGACGGCGATCTTCAATACGATGGACTACTGGCTGGAGATGGGAGTCGACGGCCTGCGCCTGGATGCGATCCCGTATCTGTACGAGCGGGAGGGCACGAACTGCGAGAACCTGCCCGAGACGCACGCCTTCCTGCGCGACCTGCGCCATCACATCGACGGCCGCTTCGGCGACCGGATGCTGCTGGCCGAGGCGAACCAGTGGCCGGAGGACTCGGTTGCCTACTTCGGCGAGGGTGACGAGTGCCACATGGCCTTCAACTTCCCGGTCATGCCCCGCATGTTCATGGCCATCCGGATGGAGGACCGCTACCCGATCGTGGACATCCTAGGCCAGACGCCACCGATCCCGGACACGGCGCAGTGGGCCCTGTTCCTGCGTAACCACGACGAGTTGACGCTGGAGATGGTCACCGACGAAGAGCGCGATTACATGTACCGGGCCTATGCCAGCGACCCACAGGCCCGGATCAACCTCGGCATCCGGCGCCGCCTCGCTCCGCTCCTCGGTAACAATCGCCGCCGGATCGAGCTCATGAACGGCCTTCTCTTCTCACTGCCCGGAACCCCCGTCCTCTACTACGGCGACGAGATCGGGATGGGCGACAACGTCTTCCTGGGAGACCGCAACGGCGTCCGCACGCCGATGCAGTGGAGCGGAGACAGGAATGCGGGATTTTCGTCGGCCAACCGCCAGCAGCTGTACCTGCCCGTGATCACCGATCCCGAGTATCACTACGAGGCCATCAACGTCGAGGCGCAGCAGGCCAATCCGCATTCGCTTCTGTGGTGGATGAAGCGGCTCATCGCGCTGCGCAAGCGGCACCGCGCCTTCGGCCGCGGCTCGATCGAGTTCCTCCACCCGGACAACCGCCACATCCTTGGCTTCATCCGGCGCGACGCGGACGAGACGCTCCTGATCGTCGCGAACCTCTCCCGTTTCGCCCAGTACGCCGAGCTGGACCTCGCGGCGTTCGACGGCAGCCGCCCCGTGGAGATGTTCGGCCAGGTGGACTTCCCGACGATCGCCCGAACGCCGTATCTGCTCAGCCTGGGCCCGCACGCCTTCATGTGGTTCAGCCTCCAGCCGCCCGCCATCGAGGAGCGTCCATTCCCGTCCGATCCGTCCGAGCTACCCCGCCTCGCGCCGGTGATGGACCTGGCGAGGCTGGCGACCGTTCCCCACGCGGCCGGGCTCGCCGAAGTCCTCGTCGCGTGGGCGCGCCATCGACGCTGGTTCCGCGGCAAGGCCCGACGGATCGCATCGGCGCAGATTCGCGACGCCATCCCCATGACCGCCGGCGAGGTTCGGGCCGTGCTCGTGGTCCTCGGGGTCTCGTTCACGGAAGGCGACCCGGAGGAGTACCTCGTCCCGCTCGCCGCGTTGCCGGAAGCCGCCGCGGCGACCGTCCTGGCGGAGACGTCCTGGGCCGGTATCGCGCGGCTCGATGGCGAGGGCGACGGGGCCGGCACCCGGATCCTCGTCGACGCGATGCGCCTGCCGGGGTTCTCGGAGGAGCTGCTCGCCGCCATCGCCAGCCGGCGCCGGCTCCGCGGCGGCCGCGGCGAGATCGTCGGCCAGCCGACGCGGGCATTCCGCGCCCTCCGGGGCGATCCGTCGGAACGCCTGAGCGTCCTACCCTCGCGCGCCGAGCAGAGCAACAGCTCGGTGATCGTCGGCGACCGCCTCATCTTGAAGCTGTATCGACGTCTCGACGCCGGCGTGAACCCCGACCTGGAGGTGTCGGCCTTCCTCACCGAACGGGGCTTCGGGCATGTCGCACCCGTCGCCGGCTCGCTGGAATATCGAACGGCGGGAGGCGGAGCCGCCGCCGCCATCGTCCAGAAATTCCTGCCCAACGAGGGTGACGTCTGGGAGCTGACACTCGACGACCTGGGTGACTACCTGGAGCGCGCGATCATCGCGGCTTCGGCGAGCGAGCCGGGAGCCGCCTCTGCGGCCGCCCTCCTGGAGCGCGCCGAGGGCGAGGCTCCCAGGGCCGTTCAGGAAACGGTCGGCGCCTACCTGGGGACCGCCCGGCTGCTCGGCGCGAGGACGGGCGAGCTCCATCGAGCCCTTGCATCCGACGCGGACGATCCGGCGTTCGCTCCCGAGCCGTTCAGCGCCCTCTACCAGCGATCGCTCCACCAATCCGTCAGGACCACGATCGCGCAGAACCTGCGCTTCCTGAGCCGCCGTGTCGATTCGGTCCCGGAGGTGGCCCGCGAGGATGCACGCGCCGCCCTGGCTCTGGAGGCCACGGCCGAGAACCGGCTGAGCGGCCTGCTCGACCGGCGGATCGGCGGCGCCCGCATTCGCTGCCACGGCGACCTGCACCTGGGTCAGATCCTCTACACCGGTCGCGACGTCGCCTTCATCGACTTCGAGGGCGAGCCCGGCCGGCCGCTCAGCGAGCGCCGGCTCAAGCGCTCCGCATTGACCGACGTCGCCGGGATGATCCGGTCCTTCCACTACGCGGCGTGCGGGGCCCTGCTGCGGATGACCGACGCCGGCGCGATCCCACCGGCGGACGCCGTCCGGCTCGAGGCCTGGGCCCGGCACTGGTATGTCTGGGTCGCGGCGGCCTTCCTGGGCGGCTACCGGACCGCGCTCGGGGGCGCGTCGTTCCTGCCGGGCGATCGTGAGGAATGGGCAATCCTGCTCGACGCGCTGCTGCTCCAGAAGGCCTTCTACGAGCTGAACTACGAGCTCAACAACCGCCCGGACTGGGTGTCCATTCCGCTCCAGGGCATCGTCTCTCTCCTCGGCGGCTGACCACCCGGCAGTCGCGACCGCCCGCGGATTCAGACTGCCGGGCGAAACCGCCGAGACGGGTGCGAGCTGTCGATAACCGGTGCCCCGTGGAACCACATAGGACGAATGGGCCACACAGCGGCAGGACTATCGGATACGGTTGAGACCGTTCGCTTCCGCCTGCGTCGGCAGCAGCGCCATCGGCGGAAGCGATGGGACCGGATCCTGGCAGCAAGGGTGGACACCATGTCTCGCAACCACATCCTGTTCATCGGCGCACTGCTCTGGACCGCGGTGGCGGTCGACACGATCGTTCATCTCGCCCTCGGCGAGTGGATCGCCCCCGCGATCGCGGCCGTCCTGGCCGTCGCATTCATCGCCTGGCGACGCGCTCGCCGGCCGGCGGCCGAAGCGGCCTGACACCTCGCCCCGCGAAGGCATCGCCCGACCCACGGCGTCGGGCCGCCAGCCTACGCCTCGCATCGCCCGCAGAAAGGTCCGCTCGCGCCCTATACGGTGAAGCTGCCCAAGCGGCAGATGCCCAACCCGGCGAGCGAGACCTCAGAGGCCGGCAGCCAGGAGCAGGACGCGAACGATCAGGCTGGTGACCACACCGGTCGCGATGATCGCCAGCGACGCGGTCATGCGCGCGTTAACCGGCCATTCCAGGTTCGCTCGGCGCGCTCTTCGAGGGCCTGCGCGATACTCAGCACGGGCGCCCGCGCCTTGAGCTCCTTCATCATCGGCTTGCCTCTCAGGGGCGCATACACCTCCGCGTGCAGGGCATGTCATTGCGCCGATTCGATCTTCACGATCCAGAGTTGCTGACCGACGTCCACCCTGATCGGAACGATCCGGACGCCACCCGTGATGACCGGGCCGGAAGTTCGAAGGACGGCCGTTTGCTCGGTCACATTCCCACGGTTCAGAGAGCCGTCGAGGTACACGATCGATCCAACGGGCGGATAACCGGCTGCAAGGTCAATCTGGGATGGCTCCAGCCACCAGATCCGAGTCATCGGCACGCCGAGGGTCGCCGCCAGCCGATTCACCTGGTAGCGGGGCGCGAACAGGATGATCCCGGCCGGATCCGGGGTTCGATACGGGCCGGGGCCGGCGATGTCGCCAGCCGGCACATCGCGGAGCGCATCCCTGAGCACCGGCAGGACTGCGTCGATTCGACGGGCAAAGGAAGCCTGGGTACCGATCGACTGACGTGCGGCCGCACTCGTCGGCGCGAACGGTGCCGAGACCAATACGGCCAGGAGGGCGGCCGATCCAACGGAAGCGGCCGACAACACGCGGGCGGGAACGCTCGAGAACGCGCTGGAGGCGCGGCGGCGAACCTCCGCCAGCAACGCCCCCGTTCCGACGGCGGCACTCAGGATGACGGCGAGATCGATCGGATGGAGATAGTGGCCCAGCACCGCCAAATGACGGAACGCGAGGAACAGCGTGAATAGAGCAACGAAGGGGCCCATGGCGGCGAGACCCCAGAAGGCCAGCCAGGCACGCCGGCGGATGAGGACGAGGACTCCAGCGACCGCCAGGACGACCAACCAGCGCAGAGCAATCAGGTGCCTGGCATTGAGGACGGCAACCGCCTTGACCGGCGCCGGATTGTGCGCCGCCGCCGAGATCGACGACACCTCGGTCCACCACAACGGGTTGCCGGTCAGCAAGTAGTCGTGAATGCCGAACACCGCGACGGCAAGCCATCCGAGGAGAATGAGGCCCGCCGCTCGAGGCGGCCGCGGGCCCCGGACCAGGCGCCATCCCAGGAAGAGCGTGGCCAGGCCGAGGAAGAGGAATGTTTCGGGTCGCGCCAGGGCGACGAACAGGAGGAACGTCCCGGCAAGGCCGTAGCGAGGTTCCGCACGCATGAGCGCGAGACCCGCCGCGAGCCACAGGGCGAACGCCCAGGGCAGTCCAACGGCCCAGCTCGTTTCGATCAGGAGCGCTGCCGAGCCAACGAGTCCGACCGCTGCGAAGGCGGCGGCTTCGCGTCCGGCGACACGACGCGCCAGCTCGGCGGCCATGACGATGCTGCTGGCCAGGACCACAACGGTGAGGAACGCGAGCGCGCGCCAGTCGCCGGTGAGTGCATGGAGGCCGCCGTTGACCAGGGTCAGAAGCGGCTTCGGGGTGGAGTTGACGAACGCTTCCAGGTGGCGGCCTGCAACGATTCGATCGAAGAACAACACCGTCGCCGCGGCGTCGGTCTGGGTCGAACCGCCATCGAGCGGCCGAACGAGCCAGATCGAAACCGCCAGGGAGCCGGCGAACAATCCGCAGACCGCTCCGACACGGGCGAATCGGATCGCCGACACATGCATCGGCACATCCTAGTGGTCGATTCGTCTACCCAGTCAGGCGGCACGCCGGGTAGGCATGGCGCCCCCGGACGGACTCGAACCGCCGACGCAGGCCTTAGGACGGCCTCGCTCTGTCCACTGAGCTACGGGGGCGCGCGCAGCCATCGTACCGCGTCGATCGGTGCTTTCCGCACGGCGATCGCGCAGGCGAGCAAATCCCGGCTGGAATGGGCCGCCGACTAGAATGGGCCGGCCATGAGCGGCCCCTCCCCCACCATCGTCCTGTACACGAAGCCGGGCTGCGGCCTGTGCGACGAGGCGCGGACGATCCTCAACGCCCTCCTGGTCGAGCGGGCGGCCGATGGACGCCCGACGGCGCCCATCGACGAGCGCAACATCCTGACCGATGAAGCCTGGCAGCGGGCGTATTCCCTGGAGATCCCGGTCGTGGAGGTCGGAGGACGACGGCTCGGCCTCGCCACGTCGCCGGCCAGGCTGCGGCGCCTCCTGGCCGAGACGCTGGACGGCGTCCAGGCTGGCGCGTGATCCCTCACCTGGGGCTGATCGCGGCGGCAGAAGGCGGACCCACCAACCTGACACTCGCGCTGGCGGTGGCCGCCGGCCTCATCAGCTTCCTCTCGCCGTGTGTGCTCCCGCTCGTGCCGGCATATCTGGGCCAGCTCACGGCGGTTGCGGTCGCAGGCGGCGATCCGGCCGCCCGTCCGTCCCGCTGGCTCGCCGTCCGCCATGCGGCCGCCTATGTCATCGGCTTCGGGCTGATCTTCACGCTCCTGGGCGTGACCGCCACCTTCGCGGGAGGGCCCTTGTTCGGATCGCTGGAGCAGCTCCGGCAGATCGGCGGGGTCATCCTCGTGGTCATGGGCCTGAGCCTTGCCGGTGTGCTGCGGATACCCGTCCTGGATCGCGCCTGGCGACCGCTGGAGACGGGCGCGGCGTCGGCCGTCGCGAGCGCCACTGGAACGATCGCCCTGGCGCCGCCGGCCAGCGCCGCCGGAGCCGGCGCCTCGCGCGGCGACCGGCTGGGCCGACGACTCGTCGGCGATCGAACCGGCCTGGCGGCGTCCTTCGGGCTCGGCGCGATCTTCGCCGTCGGCTGGACGCCGTGCATCGGGATCATCCTCGGCGGCATCCTGACGCTGGCCGCCACGAGCGGCAGCACGCTGCAGGGCGCGTTCCTGCTCCTCGGCTACAGCCTGGGCCTGGGGATCCCATTCCTCGCTCTGGGCGCCCTCTATGACCGCGCCCCGGCCATTCTCCGGCCGCTCGTCAGGCACGGTCGCACGGTTTCGCTGATCGGCGGGCTGCTCGTGATTGCCATCGGCGTGGCGATGATCACCGGCTGGCTCGGGCTCCTGCCGCGCTACTTCACCTTCAACACGGCCGTCTGAGATGGCGTCACGGCGTCCAGCGGCCGGGCGACCCGCCTTCGAGCATCGCCCGGCGCGCCATGGGCTCATCGGCCCGTTCGGAGCGCGCCAGATCGCCGTCGGCCTGGTCGTCGTGGCCACGGCCGTCGTCCTGCTGCTGGCGGCGACGGCCCCGCTCGGCACGACCGGCGGCGCCGGTTCGAGAGATCCCCGGGCGACGCCGTACGTCATCGGCTCGGCACCGGCCAACGGCCTGCGGCCGGGTGACCGTGCCCCGGACTTCACGACGGTGCGCGGCGACGGATCGACCTTCACGCTGACCGACATCGCCGGCAAGCCCGTCCGCCTTGCCGATCTCCGGGGCAAGGCCGTATGGGTCAACTTCTGGGCCTCGTGGTGCCCGCCGTGCCAGGCGGAGACGCCGGTCCTCCGGGACACCTACACGGCCTACAAGGACCGCGGGCTGGAGGTCGTGGGGATCAGCGTCCAGGAGACGAACGCCGCCGACGTGGCCGCCTACGCGAAGCGGTACGGATTGGGCTACACCGTCGCGGCCGACCTGTCGGCGGACATCTTCCACCGCTACGGCGTCTACGCCCTGCCCACGCAGTACTTCATCGGGCCGGACGGCATCATCCGGGGTGTGGTGCAGGGTCCGATGGACATGACGTCGGCCGCGCGCCAGATCGAGGCGATCCTGCCGTCGGAATCGCCGACCGGATCCTGATATCCCGCGCCGCAACAGATCATGCCTGACGTTCGCCAGGTGAATGTTCGACGTTGAACATCGGCCGGTAGCCGGGACAGAGCAATCAGCGCGTGCGCGGCCCGAACTCAGTCGGCACGCAGGAACGTCGAGGACGTCGCCCAACGTTCGCCAGGCGAACACGAGGCAGGTCGGCCGCCCCGCACCGGGGGGCGTCTCGGCTAGACGGTCTCGAAGCGGAACCGGTCGCGATCGCGGACCAGGCGGCCGACCGGCGTCCAGCGCTCGTGCGAGAGGGCGACGAGCCAGCGTTCGTCGGCCGCCCGGGCGAAGAGCGAGGCCTTGGCGTCGACCGAATCCAGGGGAAAGTCGTCGAATGCCGATACCCAGCGCGGGTTGGCGCTCCACGGCCGCATGCACAGGTCGCCGAAGAAGGCCAGCGTCCGGGCGTCCGGGCCGGTGCCCCGGACCACGATCGCCTGGTGGCCCGCGGAGTGGCCGCCCGTCGGCACGACCGAGACGCCGGGCAGGAGCTCCCGCTCACCGTCGGCGGACCCCTCGACCCCCCAGTCACGGACGAGCGCGAGCTCGGGCTGGACGTAGCTGGCGACGATCCGGGGATTGTCGTCGAAGGCGATCTCCCATTCGGCACGCTGCGCGACCAGCCGCGCTCGGGGGAAGGCTCGCCGCCCGGCCGCGTCGAGCAGCCCGCCGGCATGGTCGAAATGGAGATGGCTGAGCGCCACCACATCGACGGTCGACGGATCGAAGCCCGCTCCGCGGAGGGCCGGCAGGATCGCGGGTCCCTCGTAGCCGCGCATCGCGCGAGTCTTCTCGTCCAGCCGCTCGCCGATGCCCGTCTCCACGAGGACGCGGCCCGCGGGTGTCTCCACCAGCAGGCAGTTGAGCGCCTGGAGGAGGCGGTTGTCGGCGTCGAGCTCGTCGGGCACCAGGCGATTCCAGAGCAGCCGGGGCACTGGACCGAACAGCGCCCCCGCGTCCGATCGGAACGTCCCCGCCTGGATCAGGGCGACGCGGGTTCCCCGGCCCAGGTCGGCGCCCCAGTCGACCGCATCGTTGATCGACACCACCGACTACCGTTGGCGGCTCGGCTCCGCTCGCCTGCCAGGCTCCGGTCGCCGGCGACCGGACTCGAAGTCCTCATGGAAGGCGGATGCCGTCGGCTCCGACTGGCCCTGGTACTTGGAACCGAGACCATGCGATCCGTACGGGCGCTCGACGGGATTCGACATCCGGAAGAAGCTGATCTGGCCGATGCGCATGCCGTAGTAGAGGGCGATCGGCAGCTTGGCCACGTTCGACAGCTCGAGGGTCAGGTTGCCCCGCCAGCCCGGGTCCACGTAACCCGCCGTCGAGTGAATCAACAGTCCCAGGCGACCGAGCGAGCTCTTGCCCTCGAGGCGTGCCACCAGGTCGTCCGGCAGCTCGACCCACTCGACGGTCTGCCCGAGGACGAACTCTCCCGGATGGAGGATGAACGGCTCGTCGTCGTCCACGCGGAGCATCTCGGTCAGGTCCGGCTGCGGCGCCCGCACGTCGATGAACGGGTAGCGATTGTTGCGGAATACGCGGAAGCTGCGGTCCAGGTGCAGGTCGACCGACGACGGCTGGAGGTCGGACGGATCGTAAGGATCGATCCGGACCCGGCCGGACTCCAGCTCGGCCCGGATGTCCCGATCGGCGAGGACGCTCACGCCGGCGCCTCCGATGCCCCCGGCGCCCCACCCGGCGCACCTTTGGTCTCGTAGAGCGTGTCCACCTCTCGCTTGAGGTCTTCGAGGTCCTCGAAGCTCTGATAGACGCTCGCGAAGCGGATATAGGCGATCTGGTCGATGGCCCGCAGCTTCTCCATCGCGAGGGTGCCGATCCTGGAGCTGGGGATCTCGCCGGCTCCGGCCGCCCTCAGCTCCGCCTCGATGGCGTCGGCCGCCTGCTCGGCCACGTTATCCGTGACCGGCCGCCGGGTGAGCGCCTTGCGCAGGCCGGCCGCGAGCTTGTCGCGATCGAATTCCTGGCGGGTCCCGTCGCGCTTGACGACGACCAGCCGGGCGGCCTCCACGCGCTCGTAGGTCGTGAACCGGAAGCTGCACGAGGAGCACTCGCGGCGGCGGCGGATGGTCGCCGAATCATCGAGGTCGCGCGAGTCCACGACCCTGGTCTCACGCTCCGAGCATTGCGGACAGCGCATCCATCCTCCCGGGCATCAACCACTAGAGCTTGTGGTGCATCACCACGATACCACTATATCGTGTGGTGCTGAGCCCGAAACTCACCGTCAGGGCCGCAGGCCGCGCCGGCCGAAGGCGCGCGTGGCGCCACGCGCGGGCAGCGTCGCAGCCTCGACCGCCAGGCGGCGGATCGCCTCGCGGGCATGGATGAGGTTCAGGTAGCCGCGCTTGATCGACGTCTGAGCCTCCAGCTCTCGGACCGCGCCCGGCCGGCTCGTCATCAGGCCGGAACCGTGGACGACCATCTCCAGGGCGCGCCCGGCACGTTCCAGCTCGGCTAGCAGCGCGTCCCGTTGTCCGGAGAGGGCCGGCGGCGGCCGGAGGACCTGGGTCTCGCCCGTGTAGCGCTCTACGGCCTCGGTGGCGGCGGACAGGTTCTCGGCGATCGCCTCCGACGGGAGCTGATGCCGGCGCACGGCGTCGATCCGCTCGACCACCCCGCCGAGCGAGATGTCCACCCGGGCGGCGAGATCGGTCACCGCGACCCGGTAGGCGTCCGCCTCGCGCATTGCCGCCAGCTGGCGGCCGGCGCGCCGCAGGACGAGCGCGAACAGTAGTGCGAGCGCCGCGAACGCAACGAGGGGAATCAGTACCCCCGGCTGCCACAGCGACCCCGGCACCGCGACCTAGCCTGACCGCGATCGGATCTCGGCCGCGATGGCCGGCGCGATCTCGAACAGGTCGCCGACCACGAACAGGTCGGCGAACTCGGCGATCGGAGCGTCCGGATCGCGGTTGACGGCCACGATCGTCTCGGCCGTCTGCATGCCTACCTTGTGCTGGATCGCGCCGGACACCCCGAGCGCGAGGTAGAGCTGCGGCTTGACGATCTTGCCCGTCTGACCGATCTGCTGGGCGAACGGGATCCAGCCGGCATCCACCGCGGCCCGCGTCGCTCCGACCGCACCACCGAGCGCCTCCGCCAGGTCCTCGACCGCCTTGAAGCCCTCCGGCCCGCCGACGCCGCGGCCACCGGCCACGATCACCCTGGCCTCCTCGATCGGGATCGCCGCCGATGACTCCTCGACGCGCTCGACGAGCGTCACGGCCGGCAGCTCGACCGACGGAGCGATCTCGACCGCCTCAACGACCCCCTTGCCGCCGGCCGCCTCTGCCGTGACGCTGTTCGGCCGGACAGTGATGATCCCGTGATCGGCCGTGAAGGCGCTCGACGTCAGGAGCTTGCCGCCGAAGACGCTCATCTCCACCGAGGGTCCACCGTCCGCCCAGCTGACGGCGACGGCGTTGACCAGCACGCCCCAGCCAAGGAGCGCGGACAGGATGCCCGCCAGGTCGCGGCCGTCGGGCGTGGCACCCAGCAGGATGAACGCCGGTTGATCGCGCTCGGCCAGGGCCGCGATCCGACCCGCCACCGCCGCTGCCGTGACCCGACCGGCGGCCGAGGGCTCTGTCAGCGTCAGGACACGTGGCACAAAGCCGGCCAGCTCGCCGGCGGCGGCTGCTGGGTCCGCGCCGGCGACCACCCCCACGACGTCCAGAGCGGCGGCCTCGCCAAGCGCCCGGGCAAGCGTGGCGACCTCGCCGCTGACTCGGGCCAGGCCGTCGCCGGCGGACTCGCCGATCACCCACAGCGGCCCAGCCATCAGATGAGCCTCCGCTGCGGGTGATCGGCGAGTCCGCCGGCGA
>Ga0137373_10003198_pt1 | contig 17954 bp, 17 predicted proteins | sample SagtaG_5_FD_104912 | JGI IMG/M metagenome (GOLD analysis project Ga0137373, IMG submission 104912) | Vadose zone soil microbial communities from Sagehorn Ranch, Mendocino, California, USA - Sage1_R_80_16 metaG | ecosystem: Environmental > Terrestrial > Soil > Vadose zone | place: USA...
ACTTGAAATCGCCTGAGACGGGGTGCCTGGAGGGGAGTAAGCCAGATCCTGTTCTAGACGACCATCTATCTACCCGACCTGGTGGGTCGGGTCCGTGCTGGGCACGGTGCCCTCTACCCTGGCCTCGGCGAGCGAGCGTCAGCGGCCATGCTCGAGGTTGCAGCAGGTGGGGGTTACCGCGTTTCACCCCGTCCCTTGCGGCACGGGCTCGTCTCTGTGGCCCTATCCGTACGACCTCCGAAGAAGCCGCCCTCGGCTTGCGCCGAGCACCCCGCTCTGTGCTGTCTGGACTTTCCTCTCCCGGCCCGCCAAGGCGAGCCTGGAGCGGTCGTCCTTCCTCCAGGCTCGCGAAGTATACCCGAGGTGTCGCTCGATTCAGGCGCTCTCGGGGCGAGGCGCACGCGCGCGGCGGAGGCGCTGGATGCCCAGCCAGGCGATACCAACCGCGAACGGCAGCAGCGTGAAACAGACAGTGGGCTCTTCCGTGCTGCCGCCGCCGCCTTTGCCCATCTCTTTGGCCAGGATCCACAGCGCACTCGCCGCGTCCATCACCATCAATAGTAGCGAGCTACCCGCGTAGGACGACCACGGCGACGAGTACCGCCAGGCCAGCCGCGACCGGCGGGAGCATGCGACGGGTGATGACAGCCACCACGAAGGTCGCGGCGAAGGCCAGCAACTCCCAGCGTGGGGGCGTCACGTTGCCGTCAGCAGTGAAGATGCTCGGCGCGACCAGCGCAGCCAGAACGGCCGGCGCGACGAACTCGAGCCAGCGGCGGACGCCCGACGGAAGGCGGTCGCCGACCAGCACGAGCGGCAATGCCTTCGGCGTGTACACGGCCAACGAGGTGACCAGGATGGCCCCGAGATCGCTGAGGCTCACGCGCGGACGCGCTTGAGGCGTGGTTCCAGGGCCGGTCCGGCGAGGCTAGCGAGCACGCCGGCGAGAAGGACGTTCCAGCCCGGCGGCAGCACGAGCGCAAACACGATGGACAACGCGCCGCCCAATCCCGCCACGACCGCCAGTGTGGTCGAGGTGCACACCAGCACGGTCAGCGTAAGGAACACGATCGGGAAGATGGCCTCGAGCGTGGTGCGCCACGCGATGGGCACCTGCGCGCCCATCAGCACGCCGAGCACCGTGCCGCCGATCCACGGCAGGTAGAGCGGCAGCCAGGCGCCGAACAGGTAGGCCGGGTCGATGCGCCCACTTCGGCGGGTCATGGTCAATGCGTAGGTCTCGTCGGTGATGGTGAACGCGAGCAATGCGCGCAGCGCGTGCGGCATGCGCGCTTGGGCCAGCAGCGGCGCCATCGACGTGGTCATCAGCGAAAAGCGCATGCTCAGCAGCAGCACGCTCACGGCGACGATGCCGACGCCTTGGCGCCACAGCGGCAGCGCCGCGAACTGGCCCGCGCCGGACCAGACAATCACCGACATGACGACCGCGGTCAGCGGACCGATGCCCGCCGGGCCCGCACTGGCGCCCCAGATCGCGCCCAGCACGAGCACGCCCGGAATGAAGGGCAGGGCCTCGACCACGCCGGCCAGGAGCGAGCGCTTCAAAACGCGCGCCGCTAGGTCTTGCGGATCGTGAGCCCGCCGAGCGGAATGAAGTTGCCGCGCTGCTGGAAGGCAAGCACGCTGACCTGGCGCGCGACGGCGCCGGCGACCGAGCTAAACGCGAGCGCCGCGGCGGAATCGGGATCGGCCATGACCACGGGCTGGCCCTCGTCGCCGCCCGTGCGGACGTTGGGCTGAATCGGCACCTGGCCCAGGAACGGCACGCCAAACGCCTGGGCGATGCGCTCGCCGCCGCCCCGACCGAAGAGCTCGTGGCGGTCCTTGCAGTTCGGGCAGATGAAGTAGCTCATGTTTTCGATGACGCCGATCACCGGCACTTCGAGCTGCTTGAACATGGCCATGCCTTTGGCGACGTCCTGCAGCGCCACGTCCTGGGGCGTAGTCACGATGACCACGCCGGAGAGCGGAATCAGCTGCGACAGGCTGAGCGACGCGTCACCCGTGCCGGGTGGCAAGTCGACGACCAGGTAGTCGAGCTCGCCCCATTCGAAGTCGCGCAGGAACTGCTGGATCGCGCCGTGGACCATCGGGCCGCGCCAGATGACGGGCTTGCGCTCGTCGAGAAAGAAGCCGATCGAGACCAGCTTGATGCCGTAGCGCATCACTGGCTGAATGTGGCCTTCTTCGCCGTGGATCTCGGGCCTTTCCTTCAGGCCCATCATGAGCGGGACGTTTGGGCCGTAGATGTCGGCATCCATGAGGCCGACACTGGCGCCTGTCTGAGCTAGCGCCACGGCCAGGTTGACGCTCGTCGTGCTCTTGCCGACGCCGCCTTTGCCTGACGCTACGGCGATGACGTTTCTGACTTGCGGAATCAGTGGCGTGGACTGGCCCTGGCCTCTTGCGGTTTGCGTGACGGCGGTCATCGTGACCTGGACGTCGGTGACCCACGGCAGGTTGGCGACGACCTGGCGGGCCTGCGCTTTCAGCTGGTCTTTGACTGGGCAGGCAGGCGTGGTCAGGTTGACGTCGAAGGCGACGCTGCCCGAGGTATCGATCTTCAGGTTCTGCACGAAGCCGAGGGCGACGATGTCGCGGTGGAGATCGGGATCCTGAACGACGCGCAGGGCGTCGAGAACCTCCTGGTCGCGGGTACTGATGGCCATCTTCGGTGGGAATTCCTATGGATTTAGTCGGATTTTAGGGTTACATGATAGCCGAGTCCCGCCCCGTGGCGGATGACTACGGTTGCGTGCCGAACCGCGCGGCGCTGCGCTGGCGCTCGGTGATGCCAGGCGAGCGCCGGTGGCGACCAGACACCGATGCGATTCCGCCTCGCGGCCGGGGGGTGGCGGCGGCCTGGTGCCGACCCGCCGCGCTGCGCTGGTGCTGTGTGGTGCCAGGCGTGCGCCGGTGCCGGGCGGCGTGGGGCGGGGCGCTAGGCGGTGACGGCGGAGGTCGTTTCGGCGTATTGCTGGCGCATGGCTCTCTTGTCGAACTTGCCGACGCTGGTTTTGGGCAGTTCATCCAGGAAGAGGTAGCGCTCGGGGAGAGACCACTTGGCGAAGTCTTTGGCCAGGTGCTCATTCAGCTCGGATTCTGTCAACGAGCCGCGGAAGTCGGGGCGCGCGACGACGCAGGCGAGCGGACGCTCGGACCAGCGCTCGTCGGGGATCGCGATGACGGCCGCTTCGAGGACCTTGGGGTGCGCCATCAGCGCATTCTCGAGGGCGACGCTGGAGATCCACTCGCCGCCGCTCTTGATCAGGTCTTTGGTGCGGTCGGCGATCTCGATATAGCCGTTCGGCTGCATAGTCACCACGTCGCCCGTCCTGAACCAGCCATCACTGGTAAAAGAGGCGGCGGAGCGCTCGTCGTTGTAGTACGACGCAGCGACCCACGGCCCACGCACGACGAGCTCGCCCATGGTCTGACCGTCCCACGGCACGTCGTTGCCCTCGCCGTCCAGCACGCGCAACTCGATGCCCGGCGCGGACATGCCCTGCCGGGCACGAAAGTCGAGCTGCGTCGACGCGGGCTCAGACAACAGCTCAGCGCGCACGCGAGCGACCGTGCCGATCGGCGTGAGCTCAGTCATCCCCCAGGCGTGCAGGATATTCAGCCCGAGCTTGTCATAGGCGTCGATGAGGCTGCGCGGCGCGGCCGACCCGCCGACCACAATGCGCGTAGTCGAGCTGATATCGAACTTGCCAGCCTGCAAGAGCGGCAGCGAGCCGATCCAGATCGTCGGCACACCCGCGGCCAGCGTCACGCGTTCCTGTTGGATCATGGCGAGGACGCGGTCGGGCTGCATCGCGTTGCCCGGAAAGACCTGCTTCGCGCCGACAAAGACCGCCGCGTAGGGCAGCCCCCACGCGTTGGCGTGGAACATCGGCACCATGGCCATGACGGTGTCGCGTTCGGACAGCGCGATCGTGTCGGCATGGCACACGCCGAAGGAGTGCAGGGTGAGGGCGCGATGGCTATACGCCACACCCTTCGGGTTGCCCGTCGTGCCCGACGTGTAGCACATCATCGCCGCTTCGTTCTCGTCCAGGCGAGGGAATTCACAATGCGCAGCGCCGCCCGCGACAATCGCCTCGTAGTCCGGGGCGTCGCCCGTGTCGCCGTCGCCGCCATCGTCGATCACGATGATCTTTTCGACTGACGTGAACGTTGGCTGCAATTTGCGAATCACTGGCAGGAGCGTCCGGTCGACGACGATGAAGCGATCGGCGGCGTGGTTCACGATGTACGTGATCTGGTCGTGGAACAGGCGAATGTTGAGCGTGTGCAGCACCGAGCCGAGCATGGGCACGGCGAAGTACAGCTCGAGGTGGCGGTGATGGTTCCAGCCAAAGGTCGCGACCCGCTCGCCTGGCTGCAAGCCGAGGCCTTTGAGGGCATTGGCCAGGTGCTGGACCCGCTCGCCGAAGTCGCGGTACGTATAGCGGTGCTCGCCTTGCAGACCGCCGGTCACGATCTCGCGCTCCGGGAAGAGGCGCGTCCCGCGTTCGAAGATGTGCTGCAAGGTGAGTGGAAAATCCATCATTGTGCCGCGCATGGCCTTCTCCCCGGGGTGAGCTCAGACTGTGGTGGGTAAGCCGCGCAGTGCCTCGAGCACCTCGTCGGCAGTCGGTAGTCGCGGTGGCTCGGGAACGTCCCAACGGTAGACGATCTTCTGATCCTGGTCGATCACCAGCACACTGCGGCGGAGCACGCCTTTGAGGCCTGACGCGCTGGTATAGGACAGGTCATAGGCCTGCCCGAAGTCGCGATTGAAGTCACTCAGCAGCACCAGGTCGTCGGGCAAGCCAAGTTGGGCGCGCCACGCGTCGTGTGACCACGGCGAGTCGACGCTGATGCCAAACACCTGCGCCTTCAGCGCGCGGAACTCTTCGATCTTCTTTCCGAACTCGGAAAGCTCGTTCGTTCAACCAGGGCTGAAGTCGAAGATGTAGGTCAGCAGGACGACCGGCCCGTTGGTCAGCGTCGAGGACAGGCTGACCGTCTCCTTGCCGCGCACGGGCAGCTCGAAATCAGGAGCGGTATCACCAACACTCAGAGGTGCCATAGCAGGCGCGATTATCCCACGCGCGGCCGCGCGCTGTTACTTGTCACCTCGCCGGGTCCTTGATAACGTCCCAACGTTCGTTGGGGTGGCGACACCCGCACGTCCTGATGGAGGGCGTCGTGGAGGGAGGACCGGAGGGTAGGCGAATGAGCTATGCGTGGCGCAGCGTCGCGCTCGCGGGGATAGCAGGCTGAAGTCCGCCTTTCCGACCAACCTGCCCCTGGTCGCCCTGGTGATGATCGGGCTGGCGATCCCGTTCGCCGTCAGCGGCTTTCAGACACTGGTTTTCGCATACGCGCTGATCTTCGCCATCGCCATTCTCGGCCTGAACATTCTGACTGGCTACTCTGGCCAGATCTCCCTCGGCCATGGCGCGTTCATGGCGATCGGCGCCTTTACGACGGCGGTCGGTGTGCGCTCACTGCACATTCCGTATGTGCTCACGATTCCTTTAGCCGGATTGCTGTGTGCGCTGCTGGGGTACGCAATCGGCGTCGCAGCGGCCCGCCTGGAGGGCATCTACCTCGGCCTGGCGACCTTTGCCCTGGGCGTAGCGACACCGGATCTGCTGAAGAAGCAGACCAGTCTGACTGGTGGCGTCAAAGGTCTGAGCCTGGCACCCGTGACATCGCCGACGGGCTTGCTCAGCGACGACCAGTTCTTCTACTTGCTGTGTTTGGGCACGGCGCTGATTCTGTTTCTGCTCGCGGGCAACATCCTGGGCGACCGTACCGGTCGAGCATGGCGCGCGGTGCGCGACGGAGAGCTCGCCGCTTCGGCCTTCGGCGTCAACGTTGGCTACTACAAGATGCTGGCGTTTGCGTTGAGCGCGGCCTATGCAGGCATTGCGGGCTCGCTGTACGGGCTGGCCACGGCATTTGTGAGCACCGACGCGTTTCCGTTCCAGCTTTCGGTCGCCCTGCTCGTGGGCGCGGTCGTGGGCGGCATCGGCACGATCGGCGGGGCCGTGATTGGTGGCTTGCTGCTCGAGTTTCTGCCGATCTTCGCTCAGCAGTTCCTGTTGCCGGTCAGCAAACAGCTCGCGAACGCGGCGCCCGGGGCCGTGCAGGGCGTGCTCCTGCTGGTGGTGCTGGGTCTGGCGCGCGGTGGAGTGGTCGGCGTGCTGGGCGACGCCTACCGCCGCGTGGTGGTGCCGCGGCTGCCACGGACGCCCAGCAACGAAGAAGCCGCCGCGCCAGCCACACCCAGCCCGGTGTGAGCCGTTTTTTGACGGAAGGGAGTGAATTCGAGGGTGAGATTCACAAGCATTCGCGCCGCCTTGATCGCCGTTCTGGGGTTGGCGCTGGTCGCCTGCTCGAGCGGCACACCCGCGCCAGCCGCGCCAACAACGGCGCCTGCCGCGGCGCCGACAACGGCACCCGCTGCCGCGCTGAAACCGACAATTGCGCCCGCCGCGGCGCCGACGACCGCTCCAGCGGCCGCGCCCACGACGGCGCCCGCTGCTGCAAAGCCAACCACGGCACCCCCTGCCGCGGCTGCCGCATTGACGGCGAGCGATGTCGGTGTCACCAAGGACGCCATCCTGATCGGCGGCACCGACCCATTGAGTGGTCCCGCGGCAGCGTATGGCACGATCGCCAAGGCCTCCGACGCCTACTTCCATTATGTCAACGACAATGGCGGCGTCCATGGTCGGTCGATCAACTACAAGTACCTCGACGACGCCTATAACCCGGCCCAGACCGTCCCGCTGACCAAGCAGCTCGTCGAGCAGGACCAGGTTTTCATCACGTTCGGCGGCCTGGGCACGCAGGCCCAGACATCGGTGCGCGAGTATCTGAACTCGAAGAAGGTGCCGCAGGTCTTCGTGGCCACGGGCGCGACGACATTCGCGGCCGAGTTCGACAAATACCCGTACACGTTCGGCTGGCAGCCGGTCTATCAAGGCGAGTCGCTGATCTACGCCCAGTACGTCGTGAAGAACACGCCCAACGCCAAGATCGGCGTGATCTATCAGAACGACGACTACGGTCAGGACTACCTGGACGGTCTGGTCAAGGGTCTTGGCAACAAGGCCGACATGATCGTGGCCAAGGAGAGCAACGACGTTGGCGCGCCGGACCTGAATTCGCAGATCCTGAAGCTCAAGAACTCGGGCGCGGACACGCTCTTCGTGTTCGAGACGCCGTCGCCGGCGATCAAGGCCCTGGTCTCGGCGTTTCAAGCCGGTTGGAAGCCGACCATCTATCTGAACGCGGTGTCGAACCCGGTGCCGTACATCCAGGCGGCGCAGAAGGCGGCCGGCGATCCGGCCGCGGTCGACGGGCTGGTCACGGTTGGCTACCTGAAGGACCCGGCTGATCCTGGGCAGGCCAACGATGCGGGCATCCAGCTCTACAAGCAGATCATGGCCAAGTACTACTCCGACGGCAAGCCTGAGGACGGCTTCAACATCTACGGCATGGCCACCGCGTACTCGCTGGTCGACGTGCTCAAGAAGGCTGGGCCGAACCTCACCCGGGCGAACCTGATGGAGCAGCTCATCGCCTTGAACGAGACCGATAACCCCTTTGTCTTCAGCGGGATCCCGGTGAAGAACTCGGCTTCTGATCGGTACACCATCACTCAGGAGTACGTGGCCAAGTATGACGCCGCGAGCAGCACGTACAAGCCGGTCAGCCAGCCGATCGACGTACGGGGGCAGATCAAATTCCCCTGACGTGTGGGCGCTCTTGCTGCGCGGGCGGTTGTCGGCTTTGACGCTGGCGCCGTCCTCGCGCTGCGCGCGCGTCCGTATTCTCACCTTCTCAGCCTGCTGGGCGGTTGGGGTGACACGTTAAAGTGGAAGGCCGAAGACGGAACGCTGACACGCGGGAGCCGTCCTCGCGCTGCGCGCGCGTCCGTGTTCCAGCGCGAGGGAAAAGTTGGGTCGGAAGTCGGGCTACTAATTGAGGTGGAATGCCGAAGGCGGCAGGTTTAGGCGAAGGTTGAGGGCGGAGACGCTGACGGTGCCAGGTGACTGGGGCGTTTGCCGAGCCACGGCGTGAGTGACGAGCGGGCGACGCCGCTGCTGGCGGTGTCGGATGTGACCTTGCGCTTTGGTGGCGTGCTTGCTCTGGACAGCGTGTCGTTCGAGATCCAGCGTGGGCAGATCGTTGGGCTGATCGGGCCGAACGGCGCGGGTAAGACGAGCTTCTTCAACTGCGTCAGCCGGCTCTATCAGCCGTCCAGCGGCAGCATCACCTTCGATGGCCTGGAGCTGATGCGGCTCAAGCGCCACCACGTCATTCGTCTGGGCATCGCGCGCACCTTCCAGAACGTGGCGCTGTTTCCGCGCATGACGGTGCTCGACAACGTGCTCGTCGGCGACCATGCGAATATTGCCAGCGACACGTTTGCCTCAGCGCTCAGGCTGGGTCGGGCGCGGACAGCAGAACGTGCAGCGCACGAGCGGGCGCTGGTGGCACTTGATGTCGTGGGTCTGCGCAGCCAGGCCAGCGCGTATTGCGCCATGTTGCCGTTCCCAGTACAGAAACGGGTCGAGCTGGCACGGGCCCTGGTGTCTCACCCCCGGTTGCTGTTGCTCGACGAGCCCGCGGGTGGGCTGACGCACACCGACCTGCGCGACCTGAGCGAGCTGATTCGGCGCATTCATGACGCGTTCGATCTGACGGTCCTGCTGGTCGAGCACCATATGAACCTGGTTATGTCTATCTCGGACCACGTGGTGGTCCTGAGCTTCGGGCGCAAGATCGCCGAGGGCTCACCGGATGAGGTGCGGGCAAACCCCGCGGTAATCGAGGCCTATCTAGGTGCAGGGACGGCCGGTGCCGCTGCTTGAGCTCGCGGAGGTCACCGCTGGCTACGGGCAGCGGCCGGTGCTGCACTCCGTTGACTTGCACGTCGACGAGGGCGAGATCGTCTCGATTCTGGGCGCCAATGGCGCCGGCAAAACGACGACCCTGCGGGCCATTTCTGGGTCGATCTCGCGCGCTGGCCGATTGGTGTTTCTCGGCCAGTCGCTGCTGGGCCGCCATCCGTCGGATGCGGCGCGGATGGGCATCGCGCACGTGCCCGAGGGCCGGGGCACGATGGGTCAGCTCACCGTCTGGGAGAACCTGCAGCTGGGTGCATACGTGCGACGCGACCGCGAGGTCGGTGTCGACGTAGAGCGCGTCTTCGGCTACTTTCCCGTGCTGCAAGAGCGGCGCAAGCAGTACGCGGGCACGCTCAGCGGTGGTGAGCAGCAGATGCTGGCGATCGCTCGGGCATTGATGGCTCGACCGCGACTGCTGCTGCTGGATGAACCATCACTGGGGCTGGCGCCAATGATTGCCCAGAGCATTTTCGACATCATCTCGACGATCAATCGCGACCTGGGCACAGCCGTGCTGCTGGTCGAGCAGAATGCCGTGGCCGCTCTGGATATTTCGTCGCGTGCGTACGTGCTGGAAGCAGGCCGCGTGGCCGTCGAAGGCAGCAGCATCGATCTCAAGGCGCACGATGGCGTGCGACGGTCGTACCTCGGGTACTGAGCGGTGAAGGAGCTGCTGGAGCAGGTCATCGCGGGCGTCGCGGCGGGCGGCATTTATGCCAGCCTGGCTCTGGCGTTGGTGCTGATCTATCAGGCCATGGGCCTGATCAACTTCGCCCAGGGCGAGTTCGCTATGTTCGCGGCCTTCATTTGCTGGGTGTTCCTGGACAGCCTCCAGCTACCGTATGCGCTGTCAGTGGCGATTGCCATTGCGCTGGCGTTCATCGGCGCGCTGGCCATCGAGCGCCTGGTGGTGCGGCACTTCGAGCGCGGCTCGCCGCTGATCATCCTGATCGTGACCCTGGCGTTGTTCCAGATCGTCAATTCGATCGCCGGCTTCGTCTGGGGCTACTCGCCGCACTCTTTTCCATCGCCGTTTCCGGCCCGACCAATCGACATGGGCGGCATTCTGATTTCGATCCAGAACATCGGCATCATAGCCGTGAGCGTGCTGCTGCTTGGTCTGCTGTACCTCCTGTTCAACCACACCAAGCTGGGGCTGGCCATGCGTGCCGCCGCGCTCTACCCCGACGTGGCGCAACTGCTCGGCGTACGTACTGGCCTGATGCTCGGCCTGGGCTGGGGGCTCGCCTCAGCGGTCGGCGCGGTATCGGGCGTGCTGGTGGCGCCCGTCGTCCTGCTCGAGCCGAACATGATGCAAAGCGTGATCGTGTATGCCTTCGCGGCAGCCGTGCTGGGTGGCATCGACAGTCCGCTGGGCGCCGTCGTGGGCGGGCTCAGCCTGGGCGTGGTACTGGCGCTGATTGGCGCGTACGTCCCCGGCCTGGCCGACCTGAGACTGGCGCTGTCGCTGCTGCTGATCGTGGTGCTGCTGGTGGTGCGGCCGTCAGGTCTGTTCGGTCGCCAACATACGCAGCGGGTTTAAGCTGGCGGCGTGTACGACTTCAGCCCGTCGCCCGAACAGCAACGCGTCGTGGAGCGCGTCAGCGCGCTCATGGACGAACTCGTCTATCCCAACGAAACGCACTCGGTGCCGCATCGCGGCCTGCCACGCGAGCTGCTGCGCCAGCTCCAGGCGCGGGTGAAGTCGGAGGCTCTATGGGCCGCGCACCTGCCGCGCGAGGCCGGCGGCCTGGGCATGGGCAACGTCACATTGGGCTTGATCAACGAACTGCTCGGGCGCAGTCCAATCGCGCCGCGCATCTTCGGCACGTCGGCGCCAGATACGGGCAACACCGAAATTCTGTGGCTGGCGGGCACACCGGAGCAGAAGCGTCGCTACCTCGAGCCGTTGGTCGCCGACGAGGTGCGCTCGTGCATCGCCATGACCGAACCCGAGGTCTCGGGCTCGGACCCGACGCTGATCCGCACGACCGCCGTCTGGGACGGCGACGCGTGGGTCATCAACGGCCACAAGTGGTTCATCACCAACGCGCACGGTGCGGCGTTCGCGATTGTGTTCGCGGTCACTGACCCAGATGCGGCGCCGCACCGACGAACGAGCATGTTTCTCGTACCGACCGATACGCCTGGGTACGAGTTCGTGCGCGAGGTGCCAGTGATGGGCGAGCACAGCGAGGGTGGCCACTGTGAGCTGCGCTTCGTGAACTGCCGCGTGCCGGCCGAGGCCATGCTCGGCGAGCGGGGCGGTGGCTTTGCGTTGGCCCAGGCGCGGCTCGGGCCGGGGCGGATCACGCATTGCATGCGCTGGATCGGCGTGGCCCAGCGGAGCTTCGAGCTGATGCTGGGGCGGGCTGTGGCGCGTGAGACGCGTGGGCAGCGATTGGCCGATTTCCAGACCGTCCAGAACTGGATCGCCGACTCGGCGGCTGAGCTGCACGGCTTCAGGCTGATGACGCTGCACGCGGCCTGGAAGATGGACCGCGGCGATGACGCACGCAAGGAGATCTCGATCATCAAATTCGTCGGCGCGCGCGTCTTGCAGGAGGTGCTGGATCGGGCCATCCAAGTGCATGGCGCGCTCGGGTTTTCGCAGGACTCGCCCTTGGAAGGCTGGTACCGCGAGGCCATAGCCGCCCGCATCTACGACGGGCCCGATGAGGTGCATCGGATGGTCGTGGCGCGGCAGATCTTGAAGGAGTTCACGCAGCAGTCAGCCATCAGCAGTCAGCCATCAGCGGCAAATGGCGAGGCGGTGGTCAGCCCGGCGCCGGTGGCTGTCGCTCCGCGCTGACTGCTGATAGCTGATCGCTGAAGGCTGGCAGCTTCGATGCTCGACACGATCCCGGTGCGGGCCGACGAACGGGTTTCGTTGGACGCCGTGTCTTCGTTTCTGCGCGCGACGGGGCTGTCGTGGTCGGACCTGGAGGTCGAGCAGTTTCCCGCGGGCCATTCGAACCTGACGTACCTGCTGCGCTCGGGCGGCTGGGAAGCCGTGCTCCGCCGGCCGCCGCTCGGCCCGGTGGCGCCAAGGGCGCATGACATGGCGCGCGAGTACCGCATCCTGGCGCGCCTCAATCCCGTGTTTCCGCTAGCCCCGAAGCCGTATGCGCTGTGCGAAGACACGTCGGTGATCGGCGCGCCGTTCTACGTGATGGAGCGACGGCACGGGCTGGTGCTGGACGCCGAGCTACCGGCTGGGTTCCCGCGCTCGGCTGAGCTCCATGGGGCGATCGCCGAGACGCTGGTGCGCGGCCTCGTCGACCTGCACGCCGTCGACTGGGTTGCCGCGGGCCTGGGTGAGATTGGCCGCCCCGAGGGCTACATGGAGCGGCAGGTCAAGGGCTGGCTGGAGCGATTTTCACGCGTGCGCACGGTCAAGTTGCCCGAGCTGGATCGCCTGGCACCATGGCTCGTTGAAAGCCTGCCTGAGTCGCCGCCCGCGAGGGTGATCCACAACGACTACAAGCTGAACAACGTCCTCCTGGATCTCGATGACCCAACACACATGACGGCCGTGTTGGACTGGGAGATGGCCACGGTCGGCGATCCGTTATCTGATGTCGCGTCGCTGCTGGTGTACTGGACCGAGCCAGGCGACGAAGCGCTGCTCGGTGGTCTGACGTCGGTGACCTCAGAGCCCACGTTCCCTCGCCGCCACGAGGTCTTAGAGCTGTACGGCCGGCTGAGCGGCCGCGACTTGTCGGGCCTGGACTGGTACCTGGCGTTCGCCTACTTCAAGCTAGCTGTGATCTGCCAGCAGATCTTCTACCGCTGGAAGGTTGGCCAGACGCGCGACGAGCGCTTCGCAGGCCACGAGGCCACCGCCTGCGCGCTGGTGCGCCACGCCGCCGCGCTCATATCTCAGGCAATCTGAGTTCAGAGGGCGCGGCCGGTGAGCTCGCGGGCGATGACCAAGCGCTGAATCTCGGCGGTGCCTTCCCAGATCTGGTAGATCTTGGCGTCGCGGTGCCACTTCTCGACGGGGAAGTCGCGAATGTAGCCGTAGCCGCCGAGGACCTGGATGGCGTCCTCGGTGACGCGCATGGCTACGTCGCCGGCTTTGAGCTTGCCCATGCTGGCGGCTTTGGCGAAGGGCTGGCCCTGGCCGGCGAGCCAGGCGGCTTTCCAGATCAGCAGGCGCGCGGCCTCGACCTCGGTGGCCATGTCGGCCAGCTTGAACGCGATGGCTTGATGGCCGGCGATGGGCTTGCCGAACGTCTTTCGCTGCAGGGCGTACTCGACCGCATACTCGGAGGCCGCGCGGGCGATGCCCACGGCGGCGGCGCCGACCGCCGGGCGGGTGGATTCGAGCGTTTTCAGGACGCCGATGCCGCCGCGGCCGCGCTCGCCACCAAGCAAAGCCTCATCGGGCACGAAGCAGTCCTCGAGGATTACCTCGCCGGTATGCGAGGCGCGCACGCCCATCTTGCGCTCCTTGCGACCCATCTTCAGCCCAGGATTGCCCTTGTCGACGACGAACGCCTGAATGCCCGCCCAGCCGGCGACCGGATCGGTCGTAGCAAAGATGACGTGGACGTCGGCGATGCCGCCGTTCGAGATGAAGCGCTTCGAGCCGTTCAGCAAATAGCCACCCTCGACGCGTTTGGCCTGCGTGCGCAGCGCGGCCACGTCTGAGCCTGCGTCGGCCTCGGTCAAACCCATCGCGCCCAGCACGACCTGGTTCGGGTCGCAGAACATGGGCATGTACTTGGCCTTCTGCTCGGGCGTGCCCACTTGCTGGATGGCCGTCGCGCACAGACTCGTGGCGTTGATCGCGGTCGCGATGCCTGCGCAGCCCCAGGCCATCTCTTCGGTCACGATCATCTGGGTGACCGGATCGGTCACGCCCCCGCCGCCGTAGTCCTCCGAATATGCGTACGTGTCCAGGCCGAGCGCGTGCGCCTGCTTCATGATCGGCCACGGCGTCTCTTCCGTCTCGTCGTACTCGGCTGCGGCGGGGCGGATGACGTCGCGCGCAAACTCGTGGACAGTGTCGCGCAGATCCTTCTGCTCTTCGGTGAGCTCGAAACCGATCATATGGCGGTAGATCCTCCGTCGACGGCGATCACCTGCCCGGTGATGTAGGACGAGGCGGGCGACGCAAAGAACACGGCGATGCCTTTGAGGTCCTCGTCGCCGCCCAGCCGTTTGAGCGGCGTGCGCTCGATCACGCGGTCGCCGATGCGCGCGAGGACGCCCTGGCTCATCTTGGTTGGAAAGAATCCAGGGCAGATGCAATTGACGGTGATCTGGTGCTCGGCAAGCGTGGCGGCCAGCGCACGCGTGAAGTTGACCACGGCGCCCTTGCTGGTGTTGTAGGGCAACGTTGCCATCACGCCCGGGTCGTTGCCGCGCAGACCCGCGATCGAGGCGATGTTGATGATGCGGCCGCCCCGGCCGCGATGGATCATGTGTATGCCCACGGCGCGGCTCACGAAGAACGTGCCGTCGACGTTCGTGCGGACCACTTTGTCCCAGGCCTCGAGCGGCAACTCCTCAAACGGCGCGCCCCACGTGGCGCCGGCGTTGTTGACGAGGATGTCGATCTGGCCAAACGTGTCCAACACATGGTTGACGGCCGCTTCGACCTCGTCGTTTTTCGAGATGTCGCACGGGGCTGAAGTGGCGTGGATACCAGACGCCGCGAGCTCCTGTTCGGCGTGCGCCAAGCCTTCGGGTTTGCGCGCGGTGATCGCGACGGTCGCGCCCGCTTCGCCGAGGCCATGGGCGATCTGCAAGCCGAGGCCACGGCTACCGCCCGTGACGAGGGCAACTTTGCCGTCCAGGCGCAGGGAGTCCAGCACACTCATGGCGCCAAGTCTAGTTGGCGCAGGTCGACTGATCGAGGTACTTCTGGACCTGCTGGGCGATCACCTGCTTGAACTGGCTTATGTCGACCGCGTGGCCCAGGATGGTGCTGGCCGACGTGACGCCGAGCTCGCCGATCCCGCACGGGTTGATCAGGTCGAAGTGGCTCAGGTCCGGCTGCAGGTTCACGGCAAAACCATGCAGAGTGACGCCGTGGCGTTGCGCGACGCCGATCGCCGCGATCTTGCCGTGCGACGTCCAGACGCCAACGTGTTCAAGATTCAGCTCAGCTGCGATACCGATCGTGGCCAGGGCGGCGATGATGGCGTGTTCCAGGGCGCGGACATAGCACGGGATGGTCAGCTTGCGGACTCTTACGTCAACGATCGGATAACCAACAAGCTGGCCGGGGCCGTGGTAGGTGACCAGCCCGCCGCGTGTGGCCTGATGGACGTCGATGCCATGGCGGGCCAGGAGGGTGTCTGACGCATAGATGTCCGCGCGAGTGCCGCGCCGGCCGAGCGTGATGACGGGCGGGTGCTCCAGCAGCAGCAACGTGTCAGGGATGTGGTTCTGGCGGCGCTGCTCGACGAGGCGGTCCTGGAGCGCCAGCGCCGCGGCGTAGCCGATGCGGCCGACGTCGCGGACTGCCAGCGGCGGGGAGCTAACGAGCACCGACTGGGGCTGGCGCGGCCGCGGGGGCGGCGCGGCGAGCGGGGCCGATATTCACGGGCAGGCCCAGGGCGACCATGCTCGCCTCCATCGTGCCCTCGCCGAGCGTCGGGTGCGCATGGATGGTGTTGGCGATATCGTCGAGCGTGGCCTCCAGCGTCAACGCCAGGACACCTTCGGGGATCAGGTCGCTCGCGCTCGGGCCGACGATGTGCACGCCGAGGATTTCACCGTACTTCTTGTCGGCCACGACTTTGACCAGCCCCTCGGTGGAGCCGTACGTCTGGGCGCGGCCGAGTGCCGCGAACGGGAACTTGCCGATGACCACGTCGTGGCCGGCCTCGCGCGCCTTAGCTTCTGACAATCCGACGCTGGCCACCTCGGGATGGGTGAACGTGGCCGCCGGGACGGCCTTGTAGTCCATCTTTTCGTCGTGGCCGGCGATGACACCAGCCGCGATCAGACCCTGGTGCGTGGCGACGTGCGCCAGCTGGATCTTGCCGACGACGTCGCCGATGGCAAAGACGTTCTGCGTGTTGGTCCGCAGCTGATCGTCGACACTGATGTACCCGCGCTTGTCGGTCTGGACGCCGGTCCGATCGAGGCCCAGGTCAATCGTGTTCGGGCGACGTGAGACGCCGATCAGGACGTTGTCGGCTTCGACCGTCTGCTCGTTCTTGCCATCCTGGCTGGCGATCGTTACCTGCAGGCGCTTGCCCTTGGCTTGCTCGATCTTATTCACGGTGGAGCCGGTGAGGACTTTCATGCCCCGCTTTTGGAACGAGCGCGCCACGGTGCGGCCCATGTCCTCGTCTTCGAGCGGCAGCAGCGTCGGCAGCAGCTCGACCAGCGTCACCTCTGAGCCGAAGGCGGCGAACATGGTTGCCCATTCGGTGCCGACTGCGCCGCCGCCGACGATCACGATCTGTTTGGGCACCTGGCGCAGCATGAACGCGCCGTCCGAGTCGATGACGCCGGGCAGGTCTGAGCCTGGGATTGGCAACTGGGCGGGCATCGAGCCGGTGGCGATGATGACGTGCTTGGCCTCGAGCTGCGCCTTCGGCTGGCCCTTGCTGTCTGACGGCGCGTTGTAGAGTGGTCCACCGTCTCCCAGTGGCGAGGCGCCGATGCCGACGACTTCGAGCGAAGTGCGGCCGGTGAACCTGGCGTGGCCATCGAACACGGTGACACCGTTGGCTTTCAGGAGCTGGCCGACGCCGTCGGTGAGGCCTTTGGTGATGGTGTCCTTGCGGCTCGCGACTTTTGCATAGTCCAGTCGCACGTTGTCGGCGAGGACGCCGAAGTCGGCGCTGTGCTGCATGGTTTCGAAGACGTCGGCGCTGCGCAGCATGGCCTTGGTCGGAATGCAGCCCCAGTTCAGACACACTCCGCCGGGGCGCTCTTTTTCGATCAGCGCAACACGGAGACCCAACTGCGCCGCGCGGATGGCGGCTGGATAGCCGCCCGGTCCGCCGCCGACGATTGCCACATCGAAACTGGATTGCTCGGCCATCTCAATCGAGCTCCTCTTTGAGTTTGAGTCTAGCCCAGTGTGCACTTGGGTCTCCGCATTCGGGTCGGGGGAGCCTGCGGCCCCCCGCCGCCTGCGCTGTATTGCACAAACCTCAACTAGTTGCTTTGCCAGACCACCTGGCCCATGTTGGCGACGTCATAGCCGCCCAGGGCGTCTACTTCGGCGGCGAAGGCCGGGCTGCGCAGGATGTCCAGGACAGGGGCGAGCAGGGGCGAGTCGTAGTACTCGCGCGGGATGACCAGCTGGTACTGCTCGTTGAACAGGGGGATGAACTCGAGCTCGAGCGCGCGCGCGGCCGCGAGGATGCCGAGGCCGGTGTCGGCGGCGCCGCTGGCAACCTGGGCGGCCACGGCGAGGTGGGTGTATTCCTCGCGCTCGTAGCCGGCGATCGAGGCAGCCGAAACGTCGAGCTGGCGGAGCTGGTAATCGAGCAGCACGCGCGTGCCAGAGCCACGCTGGCGATTGACGAACGCGACGTCCGAACGCGCGAGGTCGGCCAGGCAAGTGATGCTCTTCGGATTGCCGGGTGGCACGATCAGGCCCTGCACGCGACCGGCCAGATGGACCAGGACGACCGAGCGACGGGCGAGGTGCTGGCGCAGATAGCTGACGTTGTACTCGCCGGTGTGCTCGTCGAGCAGGTGCGAACCGGCCAGATGCGCCTCGTCGCGCGCGAGGGCGAGCAGGCCGCCCAGGCTGCCGACGTTGGCTGAGGCGAGCGAGGCACCGGGCGTGCGGCGGGCGAGCGCATTGGACAGCAGATCGAGGGCCAGATCGTGACTGCCAATGGCAATGACCGTTCGGCGAATTTCATCAAAGCGTCGCAGCAATTCGACGTCCACCTGCTGGCCGGCGTGGACACCCTCCGAGAAGCGCGGAATGCGCGCCAGGCCATCGGCGCGAACCATCGACATGATCACGCCCGCCCCACGCGACAGCGGCGCGGCCATCAGCCGCTCGCCGACCTGGCCGAGCTTCACGCG
>Ga0137373_10003204_pt1 | contig 17929 bp, 17 predicted proteins | sample SagtaG_5_FD_104912 | JGI IMG/M metagenome (GOLD analysis project Ga0137373, IMG submission 104912) | Vadose zone soil microbial communities from Sagehorn Ranch, Mendocino, California, USA - Sage1_R_80_16 metaG | ecosystem: Environmental > Terrestrial > Soil > Vadose zone | place: USA...
ACCGGAGCCGGACGCCTCAGTCCGAGCGGCCGGTCCCGAATTGGCGATCGCCGGCGTCGCCGAGGCCGGGCAGGATGTAGCCGACCGCGTTGAGCTGGCGGTCGAGGGCGGCGCAGTGGATCTCCACATCCGGATGAGCGGTCGTGACGGCCTCGACGCCCTCTGGTGCGGCGATGAGGTTGACCAGCTTGATCCGGACCGCGCCCCATCGCTTGAGGACCTCGATCGCGGCCGTGGCCGATCCACCCGTCGCCAGCATGGGATCCAGGATGAGGCACAGATCCACCGTGGCCGAGTCGGGCAGCCTGTTGTAGTACTCGACGGGTCGCAGGGTCCGCTCGTCGCGGAAGAGGCCCAGGTGCCAGACCTGGGCGGTCGGCATGAGCTCGAGCATGGCATCGACCATGCCAAGCCCGGCGCGGAGGATGGGGATCAGGCCGATGCGGTCGGCCAGCTCGTGGCCGGTCATCGTCTCGAGCGGGGTCCTGACCTCGAGTGGTCGAACGCGGGCGTCGGCCAGGGCCTCGTAGCCGAGCAGCCAGGACAGCTCGCGCACGACCTCGCGGAACTTCTTGGGCTCGGTTGCAACGTCGCGGAGCACCGCCAGCTTGTGGAGCACGGCGGGGTGGCGGGAGATGTGGAGCGTCGGCGGGATCGGGTGGGATGTCGTCGAGACGGCCGGCAGGTCGCTCGACGCGGAATGCTTCTCTGGCACGCTCGGCTCCGTGGGCGGGCGGTCGATCCGGGAAGAGATCAGGCCCAGACGCGGGCGGACAGGCGGCGAAGAACGGCGGCATCGTAGCATCCGGACGGCTCCACCCCGGCCTGCCACGGGTCGGCGGTCACCTCTGTCAACCTGCCGATTGACGGTCGGCGAATCGCTCGCGTAGCGTCCCGAGACGCGGCCGGGTTCGGGTCGCCGGACGGCGCGCCCGAGTGCCCGCGGGCCATCGTTCGGCGTCCTCCCGGCCGCACGATGTCGCCCTTCTGACGGCGATCGCGGACCCATCCGCCCCGGCCCCGGGCTCTTCCGGCTCCCGCCGACGCCCGGCGCGGTATCCTCGCCGTGCCCACCGATCCGCTACGGGCCGACTCTCATCGCTTCCCCCAGCCCATCCGCTTCGCAGCGCAGGAGATGCCTCCGCCCGTGTCAGCCCAATCCGTCACCGGCCACCGTCCGGCTGCCCGTCGCCGGCCCGGCCGCGCAGCCGACGATGGCCGGCCCGTCCCGCCGGTGCTGGTCAGGCAGATCCGGAGCGGGATCACGGAAAGCGAGCATCGCGGACACGTCGTCGAGGTCGATGCCTCTGGGCGAATCATCCGACTCGTCGGTGACCCCGACCGCGTGGTCACCCTCCGGTCGACGGTCAAGCCCTTTGGATTGGTCGCGCTCATCGAGGCCGGCGGCATCGAGGCATTCGATCTGACCCCGGCCGAGATCGCGATCATGGCCAGCTCGCATTCCGGCGAGGACCTCCACGTCCGGACGATCCAGGCGATGTACCGTCGGGCCGGCGTCAGCCAGACGCTGCTGGCGTGCGGCACCGAGGGGATGCCGCTCGACGCGCTGACCGCCGCCCGCCTCGCCCGGGACGGCGAGCGACCGTCGCCGATCCGTCACATGTGCTCGGGCCAGCATTCCGTGTTCATCCTGCTCGCGCGGCTGCGCGGCTGGCCGCTCGAGACGTACTGGCAGGAGAGCCACCCCGCCCACGTTGCCTACCGCGACGCAGTGGCGCGCGCGTACGGGGTTCGGCCGGATGAGATGCGCACCGCCATCGACGGCTGCGGCGTCCTCACCTATGCCTTCTCCCTTCGCGAGGTCGCACGCGCCTATGCCCTCCTGGCCGAGCCCGGCGCGGCCGCGGCTGGCGATCCCAGGCGCGCACTCGCCCCCGCCCTGACGATCGTTCGCGACGCAATGCTCGAGTATCCCGAGCTCGTGGGCGGGTCCCGCGAGCGCCTGGACACCTCGGCCATGAAGGCACTCCCCGGCCGGATCGCGAGCAAGGCCGGGATGGAGGCGCTCCGGGCCGTCGCCATCCTGCCCGGGCCGCGCATCGGCGGGCTCGCCGGCCCGACCGGCATGGCGCTGAAGATCGATGACGGCGACGGCCGCAACCGGGCGGCATGGGCCGTCACCGTGGAGGCCCTGAAGCAGGCCGGCGTCCTCGACGGCCAACCGCTTCGCATGCTCGCCCGCTATCACCGGCCGGTCACGCTCGATCCGCATGGACGGGTCGGCGCGGAGGCCATCGTCGACTTCGACCTGGCCCCCGTCGGCGAGCTCTTTCCCTGAGGCGTCGTCGACCGGTGGCCACCGGACCGAGCGAACGAGCCAGGGCAGCCGCCGGACCAATTTGTGCGGTCCGGGGCAGCGGCCGGCACACGCGATCGACGCCGGTGGCGGATACTCGATGACGATGGCTCGTCCGCTCGATCCCTGGCGAACGCTGGAGCTGCCGCGTGACGCGACGCTCGAAGAGGCCAAGGCCGCCTACCGGCGGCTCGCGAAGCGCTACCACCCCGACTCGGCCGGGGAGGCGGCACTGACACGGTTTCTCGCCGTCCAGGCCGCCTACGAGGCGCTGACCGAGGGCCCGGCACGCCTACGCCCGGGGATAGCCGCACGGACACCCCGACCGACAGCACGGCAGACACGCGCGCCGGGCGGACCAACCGCACGAGGATCCGGCGGAGCGCCATGGTCGAGCTCTCGGACGGACGCTGCCGGATCGCGGCCTGTCTCGGGCACGCGCACGGGTGGGCGAGGCTCGCCCGGCGAATCGGCCTCGCGACGCGGAGCCAGCCGCAAGCGGGCCAAGCCCGGGTCCACGTCGTACGACGACGCCCAGTTCGAGCCGTTCGAGCCCAGCTGGGAGGGGGCGAGCTGGTACGGCGAATCGTCGGGCACGTACTGGACGCTCAACCCGAAGGAATTCGCCGACCCACGCAAGCACGGCCCCGAATACCAGGCTCGGGCGCGCTCGGCCCGCGCCGGGCGAGGACGTGGGCCCGCCCACGGGGAAGTGGAGGGCGAGTCGGGTCCGGACGAGGAATCGTGGACCCGGGAACCGGATGTCGGAACGGGGGCGTGGCCGCGGCGCGCGGGAGGCGCGACGGACGATGACGACACGGCAGGGGTGCCGGACGAGGGTTGGCGGTCGCCTGCCCCCGGGCCGGCCGTCGGCTGGACGGCGCCAGGATGGTCGGCGTCGGGTCGCGCCGGTTCCGTGGAGGTCCCCGATCCGGGCTCCACCACATCGCCCGGCCGGCTCGCGGCCGATGGCAGCTGGGCCTCTCGTGCGGCCGGCGAGCTCGTCGCGCTCGCCCTCCTCGCGCTCGGCGTCGCCACGCTCGTCTCCGTCATCCTGGGCAGCCCGGCGATCGTCGGGCTCGAGCCAACCGTTACGGTCGGTGGCCTTGCTTCGATCGTGATCGCGCTGATCGTTCGGGGTCTGTCTTCGCGCCGCTCGCCTGGCTGAGCCGACGGCTGACATGGCCCGTCACGAGCGATCGGATCGGCACGATCTTTCGAGCGCGGCGCAGGAATACCTTCTCGCCCTTCGCGTGATGGCCGTGGACGGTTCCCACGTCACGGCGGCCCAGGTCGGCCGCCGCCTGGGGGTGAGCACGCAGGCGAGCTCGGAGATGTTCCGTCGGCTCATTGCCGATGACCTCGTCTCCCAGGCCGGCGGGCGCGAGCTCGTGCTCACGGACGCCGGTCGGGCCGCCGCGGACGGGATCTTCCGGCGCCACGCACTCCTCGAGTGGCTGCTGACGGCGATCGTCGGGCTCGGCTGGGCGGAGTCGGACGAGGAGGCCGCTCGACTCCAGGGCGCGATCAGCCCGCGCGTCGAGGCCCGCCTGGACGAGATGCTCGGCCATCCCGAGACGTGTCCGCACGGGAACCCGATCGACGCCGCGACTGCCGCGCGCCGGCCGGCCGGCCGCCGGCTTTCAGACATGGAGTCCGGCACGCGCGCGACGATCTACCGGATCACCGAGGAGGCCGAGGAGGACGCGGGCCTGCTCTCGTACCTCGAGGCGCGTGCCCTGACGCCCGGAGCCCACATCACGGTCCTGGCCCGCTCGGAATCGCTGGATTCGATGACGCTCGACGGGCAGCGCGGTCGAGCCACGCTCGGCCTCAGGCCGGCGGCGCTGATCCACGTCCTTCCAGGAGATGCGGATCCGTCGCTCTTCCACCGGGTTCCGCGCCGGGAGACGCGCCCGGCTTCCTGACGACCAGCCCGGCCTGCGCCCGAAATACGTGACGGGTAAGGGCACGGCGGATGCTGCTCGGCGTTTCCCGGGTGCCCCCGGCGCGCCACCTACAATGCCCGGATGACCGACGACGTTCGCGTCCGGATCGCTCCCAGCCCCACGGGCCCGCTGCACATCGGCACGGCTCGCACGGCGCTGTTCAACTTCCTGTTCGCTCGCCACAACGGGGGCACGTTCGTCCTGCGGCTCGAGGATACGGACGTCGCGCGCAGCTCGATTGCATACGAGAAGGACATCCTGGATGGGCTCCACTGGCTGGGCCTCACCTGGGACGAGGGCCCTGCCGTCGCGGGCGAGGAGGCTCGCGGGCCGCACGGCCCATATCGCCAGATGGAGCGACTGGCCCTCTACAGGGAGGCCGCCGACGCGCTCCTTGCCGCGGACATGGCCTACCCCTGTTACTGCACCGCCGAGGAGCTGGATGCCGAGCGGCGGCGCCTAGAGGCGGCCCATCTCCCACCTCGCTATAGCGGCCGGTGCGCCCGACCGACGGCGGCCGAGCGCGCTGCCTTCGAGGCCCAGGACCGCCGGCCGGCGCTTCGCTTCCGGATCGCGGAAGGCGTCGTCGCCTTCGACGACATGGTCCGGGGCCGGGTGGAGATCGACACCTCCACCCTCGGCGGGGATCTCGTGATCGTGCGTGCCGACGGCACCCCGCTCTACCACTTCACCGTCGTCGTGGACGATGCCGCGATGCGAATCAGCCACGTCATCCGCGGTGAGGACCACCTGTCGAACACGCCCAAGCACATCCTCCTCTTTCGGGCGCTGGGCTACGACGAGCCGCGCTTTGCCCACCTGCCGCTCATCCTCAACGCCGACCGGACGAAGATGAGCAAGCGCAAGAGTCAGACGGCGATCAGCGACTACATCGCCGAGGGCTTCGTCCGCGAGGGAATCGTCAACTACCTCGCCCTCCTGGGGTGGTCGACCGGGACCGAGGAGGAGGTCCTGTCGCTGGACGAGCTGGTCGAGCGATTCGACATCGGCCACGTCCAGAAGGCCGGCGCCGTCTTCGATCGCGAGCGTCTCGAATGGCTCAACGGCCAGTGGATTCGTCGCCTCCCGCCCGATGAGCTCGTGGAGCGGTTGCGGCCGTTCCTCGAGGCACAGGCCGCGGCCGGCCGCTTCGATCGAATCCCGACCGACGAGGAGATCCGCGCGCTCGTGCCGCTCGTGCAGGAGCGGTTGCCCGTCCTGGGGGCGATCGGCGACCTCGTCGGCTTCCTGTTCGTCGATGAGGTCCGGCCCGACAGGGCGTCGCTCGTGCCCAAGCGCTGGGACGCCGCGACCACTGTCGAGGGCCTGCGCGCGGCGCGCAAGGTGATCGCCCGCAACGGCGAGCTCGCCTTCGACCACGAGGGCCTGGAGCTGGCCCTGCGCGGCCTGGCCGAGGAACGTGGCTGGAAGGCAGGTGACCTCTTCATGGCGATCCGGGTGGCGGTCACCGGCCGAACGGCGACCCCGCCGCTCTTCGAGACCCTTGCGGCGCTCGGGTACGGGCGGACGCTCGACCGGCTGGACCAGGCGCTCGCTGCCCTTGCGGACGCTGCGCCGGCCTGACCCATCAGCCCACGACCGCGTTGAGGATCACATAGCTCACGGCGGCGACCGCGCCAGCGGCAGGAATCGTCAGGATCCAGGCGACGACAATCCGGCCCGCCACCCCCCAGCGGACCGCAGATAGCCGGTGGCTCGCGCCCACGCCCATGATCGCAGTGCTGATGATGTGGGTCGTCGAGACCGGCATCCCGAAATGGCTGGCGCCCAGGATAACCGTCGCGGCCGTCGTCTCGGCGGCGAAGCCATGAATCGGATCGAGCTTGACGACGCGCTGGCCCATCGTCTTCATGATTCGCCACCCCCCGACCGACGTGCCCGCGCTCATCGCGATGGCCGCGACAACGATGATCGGCAGGGGCACCTCAAACGTCGGGATGAGATGCGCCGAGAAGAGAGCCAGGGTCATGACTCCCATCGTCTTCTGGGCATCGTTGCTGCCGTGGCTGAAGGCCATGTACGTGGCTGACAGGAGCTGGAGGCGTCGGAAGCGGGCATTGAGTCGCGCCGGGTGCGCGTGCCGGAAGAGATTGAGCAACACGACCATGAAACCGAACCCGATCGCAAGGCCCAGGATCGGTGAGCTGACGAGCGGGAGCAGGACCTTGTTCGTCACACCGTCCATCTGAATTGCGGCCACGCCGGACGCGATCAGGGTGGCGCCCAGGAGGCCGCCGATGAGTGAGTGGCTGCTCGAGCTCGGGATCCCCAGCCGCCAGGTGAACAGGTTCCACGCGATCGCGCCGATCAGCGCAGCGGCGACGTATACCTGGTGCGGATCGGCGGCGTTGACGATCCGCTCGTCGATCAGCCCCGCGCCGATGGTCTTTGCCACGGCCGTGCCGGACAGGGCACCCACGAAGTTGGCGACGGCCGACAGAACGATGGCCTGGTCCGGCCGGAGGGCCCGCGTCGAGACGGACGTCGCGATCGCATTGGCGGTGTCGTGGAAGCCGTTGATGTAGTCGAAGAGGACCGCCAGGGCAAGAATCGCGACGAGGATGACGGTCAGTTGATCAAGCACTGGCGTCGTGGCCAATGCTCAGGGTTGCCGGGGACGCCGGCGGCTCGAACTTCGAGCAGCAAGTGATCACGGGCAGGGACGGTAACAGGTCCGGGGCGGTTCCACGACCCGGGCCGGTATCCTTCCGCGATGCGTCTCTCGCAGCTCTTCTTCACCACGCTCCGCGACGATCCCTCCGACGCCGAGATGCCGTCGCATCGCCTGCTGCTCCGAGCCGGCTACGTCCGCCAATTGGGCGCCGGCCTGTATTCGCTCCTGCCGCTCGGCTACCGGGTAACCAGGCGGGTCGAGCAGGTCATCCGCGAGGAGATGGACCGGATCGGCTGTCAGGAGATGGAGATGCCGGTCATCCATCCCGCCGACCTGTGGCGGGAATCCGGGCGGTACGACCAGATCGGGCCCGAGATGGCCCGCTTCAAGGATCGTGCTGGCCGCGACATGGTCATCGCCATGACCCACGAGGAAGTGGTCGCCGACCTGCTCCGCGACATCGTCAGGAGCTACCGGCAGCTGCCGGTCATGGTCTATCACTTCCAGACGAAGTTCCGTGACGAGCCACGGTCGCGCGGCGGTCTCATCCGGGTCCGCGAGTTCGTGATGAAGGACTCCTACAGCTGTGATCGGGACGAGGCCGGCCTGGATCACAGCTACCAGCTCCATTACGAGGCCTACTGCAGGATCTTCGAGCGCCTCGGCCTGCAGGCGATCGCGGTCGCGAGCGATGTCGGGATGATGGGCGGCAGCCAGGCCCATGAGTTCATGGTCCTCAACCCGGCCGGCGAGGACGTGTTGGTCCTGTGCGAGGCGTGCGGCTTCTCGGCCAACCGGCAGGTCGCATCCGCCCGGCCGCCAGAGATTCCGGCCGCACCACCCCGACCGATCGAGGAGGTGGAGACGCCGGGCACGACGACGATCGCCTCACTGGCCGCCTTCCTCGGAATCACGCCGGCGGAAACCGCGAAAGCGGCGTTCTTCGTCACGGGCGACAGCCGGCTCGTGACGGCCGTCGTCCGTGGCGACCGGGAGGTGAACGAGACCAAGCTCGCCAATGCCGTCCGGGCAGAGGCCGGGCTGCGGCCGGCCCAGCCGGAGGAGATCAGGGCCGCCGGCATGGAGCCCGGCTACGGCTCGCCGATCGGCGCGCACGACACCTACGTGATCGTCGACGAGATCGCGGCTCGGACACCGAACCTCGTCGCCGGCGCGAACCGTGTCGGCTGGCACGTCCGCAACGTCAACGTCGGTCGCGACTTCCAGCCGGACCTCGTCGCCGACATCGACAACGCCCAGGAAGGCGACACCTGCCCGACGTGCGGACGCCCGGTCGTCCTTCGCAACGGCGTGGAGGTCGGCAACATCTTCAAGCTCGGCACGAAGTACACGGAGGCTCTGGGCGCGACGTACCTCGGCGAGGACGGTCAGGCGCATCCCATCGTCATGGGCTCGTATGGCATCGGCCTGGGACGGAACGTCGCCTGCATCGTGGAGGCCCACCACGACGACAAGGGCATCGTCTGGCCGGCCGAGGTGGCGCCGTATGCCGCCCACCTCGTGGCAATCGGATCCAATCGGGACGAGCGGGTCGCCCAGATCGCCGGGCGCCTCCACGCTGCTGCCCTGGCGGCAGGCCCCGATCGCGAGATCCTCTACGACGACCGCGACGAATCGCCCGGCGTCAAGTTCACCGACGCCGAGCTCCTGGGCATGCCGCGAATCCTGACCGTCAGCCCGCGCTCGATCGCCGCCGGTGGCGTCGAGGTGACGATCCGTGCGACCGGTGAGCGCTCCACGGTCTCGATCGACGAGCTTGAGACTTCGCTCGTGCGAGAACCCACCGGTTGACTGGGCGGGCCCGCGATGTCGGCCGGGGTTGGCCGCCGTTCCAACCGGCGTAGGATTCGGCCGTGGCCGCTCGCGACATTCCAACCGACGACCTGTACGCGCGCCTGGAGCTGCCCGCGGGCGCCGCGCCCGAGGCGATCGAGATTGCCTGGCGGGCCCTGCTCAAGCGGCACCACCCGGACGTCGCCGGCGAGGGGTCGCTCGACGCGGCCAAGCGGATCAACGTGGCGCACGACTGGTTGGGCGATCCGGAGCTCAGGGCGCGCTACGACCGTGCCCGGAATCTGCCGGGACGCGCAACCGGGCACGGCGGGACGAGGCTCCGCGGAACGGAGCCACGACGAGCCACGACTCGGCCCCGACGACCGCGGTGGACCTGGCCGACCACTATTCGGCCCCGCGATGGGCGATTCCGCGCTCGCTCGCTGGGCGGGCTCACGGACGAGCGGCCGCCCGACCTCGATCTCTCATCGCCGGCGGTGCAGGCGTTCCTCGACCAGGTGGCGGCGCTCACCGCCGACGAGCTGGATCGGCTCGCCCTGGCCAGGCCGGCGCCGATTGCGTTCGTCGCCAGCATCCGTCGGTTCCTGACGCCCGAGCGTGAGGCCGCTCTCGATGCCGCCGAGGCCGCGGTGATGTCTCGGCTGCCCGATGCCGCTCGGGGCAGGCCGCGTGTCGCCGACGCCGTCATCGGCGTGGCCGACCTTCTTGTGCTCGAGGGCTTCCTGGCCGATTCGCTGAGCGACCCGTTCCGAGAGCGGGTGGGGGAGCGCATGACCCGTGGCTGGGAGGCGGCCGTCGGCCATCGCCGGTACGGCCCCAACACCTCGGAGGTGGAGGCGCTCGTGGCCAGAGCCGGGCGGCTCGGCGACGACGGCGCCCGCCGGATCGTGGAGGTGGCCCGTGAAGCTCGCCTCGGCACAGTCTGCTGGCCGCGCGGGACCGACCCGGCGGAAGACGAGACCCTCCGGATCTCGGTCGACCTGGCGGGGCTAGACGCGGCCTCGGCGGTGGCGGCCTGCGGGTTGCCGAATGCCCGCGAGGCGGCCGTGCGGGGCGTCATGTCCGCCCTGGCCGGGATCGTGGCGCTGCGGCCGGCCTTTGCGCCGAGCGTGTTCGCCTCGCTCACGTCGCGCTTCGCCGAATTGGGTCTCGTGGTGGCCGGGCCTCGCGTCGCTCGCTGAGCGCCGAAGGAACTCGAGCGGCGCGGCGCCCGGGCGAAGCGGCCGACGGCCGACCCGCGGGGCGAGGTCAGACCAGGCCGACGGCGTGGAGGTTGCTCGCGGCACCCATGATGCCGGCCGCGGCGCCGGCAGCCAGCAGGGCCACGGCCAGCGAGATGAGGATCGGCCGGCCGACGCGGACGAGCAGCACGGAGGCGCCGACGATGAGGGCGAACAGGCCGATCTTGAGCGCGATCAGCCCGGGCAGGCCGTACGCGTCGTAGGCCGTGCCCGCTAGTGGCCCGCGCTCGGCGATGGATCCCAGCCTGCTCATCATGTGGCCCGCCGTCGCGAGATCCTCGAGCTGCGCAACGAGAAGCAAGGCGATGAGGGTCGCAAATACCAGCGCGCGCCTCACGGTCCAGCCCTGCCTTCCGGTGTCGTGGCCGCGAGCGGCCCACGTCGGCCAGTGCGGCCCGTCTTACCCCGGCGGCTGGACCCTCTCGGGGCGAGAGCCCTGCACCGCCCAGTTTGGCAGAACCGGGCGCCGCCCGTCAGGCGTGGCGTTCGCAGCGATTGCGGGGTCGGCTGCCCGACCACGGATAGACGACGAGCCGCCGGTTATCTGCCTATGCGTGCTTGACGACGATCCGCTCGATGATATTGGCGACGTCCTCGCACTTGTCGATCGTCGCCTCCAGGAGTGTGTAGATCTCCTTCCACTTGATGATCTCGAGTGGCTTGTGGCGCTCGTCGAACAAACCAGCGATGGCCTCTCTGGTCACCTGGTCACCTTCGTTCTCGAAGCGGTGGATCTCGATCCAATATCGCTCGAGGCCCTTGAAGCCACGGAGGTGACCGAGCGCCTCGTGCAGCAGCTCGCATTGCCGGACGACAATGGCCGCCTGCCGGATGGCGGCATCGGTTGGAGCCTCGATCCGGTAGAGGACGAACGTGTCCGCCACCTCCTCGACGAGATCCAGGACGTCGTCAAGCCCGCTGATGAGCGAGTGGATGTCTTCGCGGTCAAACGGCGTGACGAAGGTCGCCTCGAGGCGATGGCCGATGTCGTGACTGATCTCGTCGCCGCGATGCTCGGCGTCGCGGATCTCGCCGGCCCGTCTGGGCAGCTGGTCGAAGCTCCGGAGCATGGCCTCCAGCAGTCTGGCGGCACCGAGGACGTTCGCCGCGTCCTCCACGAACAACTCGAAGAAGTGCTCGTCGCGAGGAATCAGACGCAGGCGCATGCGCTTCTCCACCTCCCCACTCAGACCTCATGGCTCGGCATGGCCGGCCCCGCGAGCCAATCAAGGGTACCGCCTCCAACCGCGAGGGTGCCGACCGGCGGCGTGTGCGATCCTGACGGGCGTGGACCGCCTGCACGTCGCGACCCTCAACATCCTGAACCTGGCCGATCGCTGGTCCGCGCGACAGGGCCTCATCTATGCGGACATGGCGGCCCTGCAGCCCGACCTGCTGGCCCTCCAGGAGGTCGTCTATGTCATCCAGCAGGATCGACTCATCGGAGCCGCCGGGGAGGGCAGATACGCGGCGATTCGTGGCTGGGCGGGTCGGCCCGAATACGGCAACAGCCTCCTCCTCCGGGAGCCGCTCGTGGCCGATTCTGAGGAGCGCCTGGACCTTGGCCTGCAGCGGGCGGCGCACCGCGTCCGGGTCGCGTTGCCCGGTGGTAGCGCGGCGGTCGTGGCCGTCACGCATCTCCACCATCCGCCCAACGCCCACGCTGAGCGGGACAGGCAGGCCCAGGCGCTCCTGAGCTGGCTCGACGAGACAGCCGCCGACGGCCCTCCCGCCGATGCGACGATCCTGGCCGGCGACTTCAACGCCGGGCCGGATGAGCCCGCGTATGCGCGCATCACGGCCGCCGGCTTCCGATCGGGTCACCTTGAGGCGAACGGCCGCGAGCCGGAGGTCACCTGGCCGTCTGGTCTGATCGCCCCGGCGATGGACAGGGACGGTGAGCCCGACTGCCTCGACTACATCTGGATCCGGGGCGCGATCAGGACGATCGACTGTCGGCTCGTGTTCGACAGGCCTGACCCGGACGATCCCACGCTCTATCCGTCCGACCACGTCGGGCTGGCCGCCCACCTCGAGATCGGCTGATGCGAGGCGGGGGACGGCCCCACGTCCTCGCGCATCGAGGCGACCACCGCCGGCACCCGGAGAACAGCCTCGCGGCCATGGTGACGGCCCTCGAGCTGCCCGCCTGTGACGGCGTCGAGTTCGACGTTCGGTCCTCCCGCGACGGGATGCCGGTCCTCTACCACGACGCGACCCTGGCCAGGGTCCACGGCCGCCCCGAAGCCGTGGCCGACATGTCTGCCCAGGAGCTCGACGCCCTCGGCGTGGCGAGCCTGGCGGCGGTCCTGGCGGCCGTACCCCACCGGGCGTTCCTCGACGTCGAGATCAAAGTGGAGCTCGGCCGGTCCCTGATCGAGGTCCTCGCCGCCGGTCGGGGCCCGGCCCTGTCGAACGCGGTCATCTCGTCGTTCGACGACCGGGCGCTCCGTCGCGTGCATGAGCTCGCGCCGGGCTGGCCCACCTGGCTCAACGCCGTCGATCTCTCGCCTGCCACGATCGATCGGGCGCGCGGGCTCGGTTGCGAGGGCATCTCTGTGGAGTGGCATGCCGTCGATGGCGAGCGGGTATCGCGGGCAATCGCGGCCGGGCTCGACGTCGCCGGCTGGACGGTGGCCAGGCGACCGACGCGCGACCGCCTCGCACGGCTTGGCCTCGTCGCGATCTGCGTGGAGGGCGCCGCGCTGATCCGCTGAGCATGCAAAGGCCCGGCCGTTGGCCGGGCCTGCTTGGGGCGAGCCGCGCGGTTACGACGCGGAAGCGATTCGGCTGGGGGAGGTGGTGCCGCCGAGCACGATCGTGAGTCGATCGGTCAGCGAGCGCTGTCGACGCGTCCGACCGGATGCGAGCGCCGCGTGCCGCTGGATTGCGGCGTCGGAGTCGCGCTGTCGGTCGCGGACGAGGGCGTCGACGAGGTCGAGGCGTGACACGAGGTCCATTGCTGCTTCTCCTTCGTCCTTGTGGTGGTTGTTTGTCGCTGTCATCACCCTGCGATGATAGGTCATATATCGATGGTTGTCAATATAGACAAACGACGATATAGTGGAGGCCATGCGACGATCCACCCCGGTCACCGACGATCCCGACGTTCGATTGCTGCACGCTCTGGCAGATCCGACGCGCCTGGCGATTGTTCGGGAGCTCGGCGGTGCGGGGACCATCTGCGCCTGCGATTTCACGGCGACCTGCGGGGTCAGCCAGCCGACCGTGTCCCACCACCTGCGCGTCCTGCGCGAGGCGGGCGTCGTGCACGCGGAGCGCCGCGGAACGTCGATCGACTACTCGCTGGCGCCGGGCGTCAGTGAACGACTGGCGGGACTCGCTCGGGGCCTCCTGCCCGGCTAGCCCGGCCCTGATTCCGGCCGTGCTCCAGGCGTGACCGGCTGACGGCGCTCAGCCGGACGGGAGGAGGTCCGGTGGCAGCAGCCAGCGCAGGACGCCGGCGCCCGGCTGGATCGGCGGCTCGATGTCGACTCGTGCCAGCGCGCCTTTGCGCAGGGTGAGCGCGGCAGCCCCGACCAGGGTCGACAGCAGCTCGCTGAAATCCGGGTCATGCCCGACCAGGACGACCCGGCGCCCTGACCCGGCGTCCCGGATGATGTCCTCGAGGTCGGGGATGTCCAGGGGGCCGCCCAGGCGGTCGTCCTCGGCCACCGCGCGGCCCAGGGCCTCGGCCGCGATCCTGGCGGTCTCGGCGGCCCGGACCTTTGGGCTCGTCAGGATCACATCCGGCGCGAACTCGATCGCGGCCAGGTGGCGTCCGAGCCGCTCGGCCTGGCGCCGGCCCTTTCCGGAAAGTGGGCGCTCGGCGTCCGGCCGCGTCCATGCTTCCGGGTCACCGGCGTCCGCGTGGCGGAGCAGGTACAGCTCGACCCTGCCCTGGCGATCGTTCATCCGATCCATCATCCCACGACGCTAGAGGACGGCGACGGCCCGGCCCAGGCCGCGCCGGAACGCCAGGCCGCCGACGCCCCGCCAGATCGGACCCACCGAACGATGCAACCGGGCGACCTCGCGTTCGCGGTCGACGAGATAGCGGCCGATGGCAGCCGTCTCGGCCTCGGACAGGCGGCCGGAGCGCTCCACGAGGAAGGCGCGAGCCATGGAGGCTGCCACGTCCGCGTCGTGCAGGAGGCCCAGGTGGTCCTGCATGGCCGTGACCCGCGAGATGAGGCTTGCCGCATCCGGACCAAGGCACTCCCTCACGAACTCGAGGGTGTAGCGCAGCCACTTCGCTGCGATCCGGAGCTCGTGGAGCGTGGCCACGTCTGCCCAGCGCAGCACCGGCTCATACGCCCGGACCTGCTCGTAGGCCGTCCAGATCTGCGACGCAGCGCGGTCGCGAATCCGATGCGGGATGGTCGGCACGACGTTCGCCGCTCCGGCACCCTCGTTCCGGACGAAGTCGCGGAAATCGTCGACCCAGCTCTTGTATCCGTCGCTCTCCAGCTCACGGATGAGGAGGATCCGGGCGTCATCGCGCTGATCGCGCCAGGCGTCGAAGAGTGGCGCGGCCGCACGCTGCTCCGTGCGCGACTGCGTCGCCAGGTACGCCTCGCCGGCTTCGATCAGCACGTCCAGGTCCCGGACGGCACCCAGCCGGCGGGCCACCTCGCGCAACCGCCGACGGTGACGTTTGGTGCGGCCCTTCTGGAAGCCGTCTCCGAACACCCGCCAGGCGGCCCGCATGCGCCGAGTCGCCACCCGCATCCGGTGGAGATCTTCGGGGTCGTTCCCCTCCCGCGTGCCGGGCTCCTGGGCGATCATCCGCGCGAGGTGGAACCGAAGGACCTTTCGGCCGGCTTCGGGCAGGAAGTCGTCAGGGGTGACCCCGGGCGTCTTGCCGACGACGAGCGCCGGCGCGGACGGCGCGGGGGCGGCGGCCGTCGCCAGCCGCGGCCGGCGCTCTCCTGTCGCCGGTGCCGTCGCCGGCGTCGGCCGGCGCTCTCCTGTCGCCGGTGACGCCGGCGGCCCAGACTTCGCCGAGCTGGCCTCCGTCGGCCCGGCCTCCGTCGGGCCGACAACCGTCGGGCGAGCATCTGTGGGGCCGCCGCCCCGCCCGGCCCGTGCCGTTGGCCCGTGCTCACCGTGCGCGGGCACACGTGACGCGTCGGGCGAGCGCCGGGCGCGCCGGGCGGGTCGCCGGCGCGTGCCGCCGCGGCGGCCGGGATCAACGTCCCGGCCGGCGGTAGCTGGATCGGCGCCGGGGCCCTCGCCGCTGCCCACGTCATCGCGCACTCCGGCGCTTGCGCCACCGCGCCCGCCGCCCCTCGCCACATCGCGCCCGCCGGCCGTTGCCCCGTCGCCGACGGACACGCCGGCGTGTTCGGACGCTGCCAGTGCGGCCTCCAGCTTCGACGAGGTCGCGGGAGTCAAGCCGTTCTCCTTCTCCAGGAAGTCGCGAAGCTCTCCGAGGCGGGCCTCGTCGCCGGACGTGAGCTCCACCTCCAGCTCGGCGAACCGGTCGATGACGCGACCGCGAGCGACGACATCCACCTCGTCCAGGCTCAGCTCGACGGCCGCGTCGACGGCCTTGAGTCGTCGCTTCCGTCGGAGCTGGCGGACGGTGACGAGTTCCACGAGGGGAGCGTCGCCGCATAGCTCAAGGATGAGGGAGCGCGCCGCCGATGGCGGCCAGTCCCGCGGCTCCGCCGTCCGATCTGCCGGCCCCTCGAGCTCCTCGCGGCGGGCCAGGGCCCCGTCGAGCGCGGTCGTCGCCTTGACGCTGACGATCGTGCCGGCGTTCGTCTGGCGCAGGCGAGCCGCGAAGCCGGCCCGGGCGAGCGCTCCATCGGATGTGTCCAGGTAGCGGTCCTCATGCTGGGCGGTCCGGGCGGCCGCCACTGCCCGGAACGGCCCCAGCGAGTCGGCGGCCAGGAATCGCTCGCCCGAGGCGGTGTCATGTAGCCGGTACTTGAGCTCGACTTCCGTCGGGCGGGCCTGGGTCGCCACGTCAGGCGCGCGGGTCGAGCGAGCCTGCCCCCGCGCGCGGCCGGCGTGGACTCGACATGCTGGAGCCGGCGTCGAGCGCCTGCTCCTTGAACGCGGCGAACGAGTCACACGCTCCTGGCGACCCGTTGATCTCCTCCGTGCGCCGCCATGTCGCGTCCGCGCCCAGCTGCCAGGAGCGGCGGTCATCGGCGAGCATCGTGGAGACGATCGACTCGATGCGACCGCGGGCCTCCGGGTCCTCGACCGGCACGATGGCCTCCACCCGGCGGTCGAGGTTCCGCTCCATGAGATCCGCCGAGCCTATGTACCACTCCTGCTCGCCGCCGTTGGAGAAGCCGAGGATCCGCGAGTGCTCCAGGAACTCGCCGACGATCGAGCGGACGCGGATCCGATCGGAGACGTCCTGTAGTCCGGGCCATACCGAGCAGATGCTCCGCACGATGAGGTCCACCTCGACTCCGGCCTGGCTCGCGCGATACAGGGCGTGGACGCACGCCGGGTCCACGATCGCGTTGAGCTTGAGGACGATGCGGGCCGGACGGCCGGCCGACGCGTGGCCGATCTCGCGCTCGATGAGCTCGAGGATGCGCGTCCGGAGCGACAGGGGCGCGACGAGCAGCCGCCGGAAGCTCTGCTGCCGGGAGAGGCCGGTCAGCACGTTGAACAGGTCGGTCACGTCGGCGCCCAACTCGGGCCGGCATGACAGCAATCCCAGGTCCGTGTACAGCCGGGCCGTGCGCGGGTTGTAGTTGCCCGTCCCGACGTGGACGTACCGGCGCAGCCCCGAGCCCTCACGGCGTACGACCAGAGCCACCTTGGAATGCGTCTTGAGCCCGACCAGGCCGTAGACCACGTGGGCCCCCGCCTGCTCCAGCTTCCGGGCCCAGACGATGTTGGCCTCCTCGTCGAACCGCGCCTTGATCTCGACGAGGACGACGACCTGCTTGCCCCGTTCTGCCGCCCGGATCAGGTCGCGGACGATCGGGGAATCGCCGCTCGTCCGATAAAGCGTCTGCTTGATCGTCAGGACTTCCGGGTCGTCGGCCGCCTGGGCGATGAACCGCTCGACGGTCGCGGTGAAGCTGTCATAGGGATGGTGGACGAGGAGGTCGTTGGCGCGAATCGTCGCGAAGACGTCGGCGGGCTCGTCGTCGTCCGGCGGGACCAGGCGGGCGGGAATGACAGGCGTCCATGGCTCGTTGCGCAGGTCTGGGCGGTCCAGGTCCGTGATCGCCATGAGGCCCGTCAGGTCGAGCATGCCGCTGATGTCGTAGCAATCTTCCTCAGTCAGGCCGATGCCGCGGAGCAGGATGAGGCGCGTCGCCGCGGGCATCGAACGCTCGACCTCCAGGCGGACTGCTTCTCCGAAGCGGCGACGCCGGAGCTCTTCCTCGATCGCCATCAGCAGGTCGTCCGCCTCGTCCTCCTCGATGGCCAGGTCGGCGTTGCGGGTAACCCGGAAGGCATGGGTCTCCAGGATCTCCATGCCGCTGAACAGCAGGTCGAGATTCGCCTCGATGACCTGGTCGATGAGGACGAATGTCGATGGGGCGATCTCGAGGAGGCGCGGCAGGATCTGGGGAACCTTGACGCGGGCGAATCGCCGCTCGCCGGTCTCCGGGTCGCGCATGCCGACGGCGATCGACAGGCTCAGCGTGCTGATATACGGGAACGGATGACCGGGATCGACGGCGAGCGGGGTGAGAACCGGGAAGATCTCCTCGACGAACCGTTCCCGGAGGCGAGCATGGTGGTCGGGGATCGTCTGATAGTCGACGATCGCGATGCCATCCTCGGCCAGCTCCTGCCGCAGGCCGGTGAAGATCTCCGACTGCTCGCGGACGAGCGATTGGACCCGGCCCCGGATCTCCGCGAGCTGCTCTGCCGCGGTCCGACCCTCGGGTGAGGACGTCGACGAGCCGGCAGCAACCTGCTGGCGCAGGCCCGCCACCCGAACCTGGAAGAACTCGTCCAGGTTGCCGGCAAAGATGGCGAGGAA
>Ga0137373_10003232_pt1 | contig 17865 bp, 19 predicted proteins | sample SagtaG_5_FD_104912 | JGI IMG/M metagenome (GOLD analysis project Ga0137373, IMG submission 104912) | Vadose zone soil microbial communities from Sagehorn Ranch, Mendocino, California, USA - Sage1_R_80_16 metaG | ecosystem: Environmental > Terrestrial > Soil > Vadose zone | place: USA...
AGAGCCACACCAGACGATCATGGCGGGCAGCCGCGAAGAGAGCGTCCCGTCGAGCACCTCGACCGAAGCCTGGCCCGGCGCCGGCCGTGGCACCAGTATTTAGAAGCCGCGGAGCGGCGGTGCTCATCTGCCGCACCGCGGGCGCAGCACGCCCTGCCGCTGATGGCGTTCGCCGGCGGGGTCGCCGCGGGTGTCTGGCCGGGCTCGTGAGCGGTGGCCCGCGGTGCTGCTCAGGATCATTCACGGCTCTTGGGACCTACCCGTGGGGTGACGGGCCCGGGCGGTAGGAGCTGATCGTTTTGGCCACTTCGCTCAGGTCATTGTTGCCAGGTCGCCGACTCGTGTGCGTGTGGCAGATGATTTTGTAGTGTCACGGACGGCATATCCGCGTGTTCTGCGCACTGGAATTGCCGCACGATGGATCGCGGGTGGCTCGGTAAGCCCCGCTGCAGCATGGCTGGCTGGCGGGACGGACCGGGTGCCGCCGCCATGTGGGTGTGGCGCCGAGGGCGCTTCACGCGGTGAGCGAGCCGAGTTGCGCCCGCGCCACCACGACGCGCTGCGCGCGCTGGGAGTGGAGCCGATCGACTACCGGGATCCCGACCTGGCCGCGCGAGTCCGGGGACTGGCTCCCCACGGGGTGGACGCCGTGTTCGACCACCTTGGCGGCGCAAGCGTCACCCGCTCCTACCGGCTGCTCAACCACACCGGCACGCTGGTCTCCTACAGCATCGCCAGCAAGCTCGATGACACCAGCCCTGTGCTGCCCGGCTTCCTACGGCTGCTGGCGAAACTGGCGTTCTGGAACTACCTGCCCACGCGCAAGCACGCGAGCTTCTACAACGTTTGGGCGGGTGCAGGAAAGCCGGACTCAACCAAGCGGGAAGCGTTCCGGGCCCGGTTGTGCACCGATCTCACGCACTTGTTCGGCCAGCTGCGCGACGGCGTGCTCACCGCGAAGATCGCCGCCCGCTACCCGCTGGCCGAAGTGGCCGCGGCCATGGAACTGGCTGAGTCCTCCGGCCGGACTGCCCTCGGCAAGATCATCCTGGCGCCCTGACGGCGGCGGGCTTGGATCAGTCAAGGCTAGCAGCCAATTCAGGAGTTCATCCAGCGCAGCGTGCTGGCGGAGTGCATCCACCAAGGCGACGCCGCCCTCACCTACCTGGAAAATGCTCCCCGATCTGGTCCGGAGCAGGTTTCGACAACCCTGCCGTTCCAGTTCGGGGAGCCTTCCGGTGTCTCGACCACCTGCACTATCGATTTTCGTGATGAATGGTCAGGTTGTTGACTGCACCACGTCGAGGCGTCAGCGCCTAACTCGTCCAGATCTGGGGTGCGGCATCACGGGATGGGACCGAGGCCGATCCACGCCGACCAGCCCTGGCCGGACACCCAGGAGCGTTGGACCAGGTCCGCCAGGCTGTTGCGGACGAACACGTCGATGTTGGTGGAGCCGCGGGCGATAGCGGCCGGGGGTGCGTAGATGTGGCCGCCGAGGTCGGCGCGGTAGGCCGGGTCCCAGGTCGCGGCGTCCGGCGAGTACCAGTGCACGAGGCTGTCGTCGGCGTCGTCGCGGTAGAACAGGTCGACCGAGTAGCCTCCCCTGGTTGTCACGCCTGGCCGGCCGTAGATGAGCACTTGGAGGTCGACCCAGCTGTACCAGCCGCTGCCGCCAGCGTAGGCGCTCCACATGCGACTCAACAGGCTGCCATCGGTGTCGCGCGCGAACACGATCATATGGTCGCCGGCGGCCGAGGCGACCGCGATCGGCGCCGACGTCACGTTCCCGCCGATATCGGCCGACGAGACAGCCCCGGTGCTCAGGTTGTAGTACATCTGGACAATGGTGTTGTCGGGCCCGCGAGCAAACACATCGATGCCGCCGTCGTAGCGCTTGGTCGCGGCCGGCGAAGACGTGAACGACGCATTGTAGAACAGCCGCCAGCCGGTCCACGGGCTGCCCGAGTGCCACGTGTTGTAGTAGAGCCGGTAATCCGTGCCGAGCACGAAGACGTCGAGCCGCGTCGAGCCGGTAGCCACCGCGGCCGGGTCACCCAGCGTCGCGCCGCCCAGATCGGCGCTCTGCCACACCGAGCCGTTCCAGACCTTGTGCCAGGTCGAACGGTCCGAGGCCCGCCAGAACGTGTCGATGATGGTCGGGCCGCGAGACGTGGCAGCACCCCCGGCGTACGCCGTGCGGGTCGGGACCACGACGGCTGGCGGGTTCACATACCCCGAGATCAGGTAACTGCCGGTGCCGGCGCGCTGAGTGGCCGGGTCGATGGTCCGTTCGAGCACCTGGTCATCGACGTTGCCATCGACGGTTCTGATCCGCCCGTCGCTGTACACGGCGGTCACCACGCTCACATGGCCGCCGGTCTGCCCGTCCGGCGGTCCATAGATCGCCCAGTCGCCGGGCTGCGGGTTGCCGGCGCCCGCACCGCTGCGCTGCTTGAACAGGCCGTTCTGCACGCCCCACTGGCCGAGTTCGCGGGCTACCCAGCTGGTCGGCACGCCGTCCATACCGGCAGTGCGCCAGACCCACGTCGCGAACATGGCGCACCAGTTGTAGTCGAGGCAGGGCCCGTACTTCAGGCAGAGGCGGTTCGCCTCGCTGGCGCCGATCTCGCCCCTGGCGACGTCCACGATCCCGGAGCGGGTGGCGCTCAGGACGGTGGCATCAGCAGTGCTGAGTGTCGCCACGCCGCCGGTGCTGGCCGCCGCCGCTGGGACGGCGAGGCCGGTCATGGTGAGCACGGCGAGCCCGAGCATCGCCGCCGCCCGTTTGGGAATAGTCGCGATGTGTCTTGACATTGTGAGTTCCTCCCGCCTTCAAGGCCGCAACCGCGGCGCGGACCTCGGGAAGTAGGGCCGAGCAGCCTCTCAGGCCAGGACCTTTGCCTCCTTATCCGGGGCCATTGAGGCTGGCGCCGACTCGTGTTTGTCGGCGAGCATCCGGTATGCTCGGCAACTTCTTCCCTCGTCGGTTCCGCTGGTTGGAGCTTGCCGGGTGGGTTTGGATCGGTTTTGACATAAAGTTGAATCGGCAGGTCAGCGACGGTTCCGACCTCGTCGGTTGGGCCGCTTGCGGTGCGTCGGAGGCCAGGTCCGAGCCTCGGGGGTGGTGAGGTGTTTCGACTGCTAGGCCCTGTCGAGTGGGAGGTCGCCGGCCGACCCGTGGCACTCGGGCCGGTCAAGCAACGTACAGTGTGGGCCGCGTTACTGACCGCCGCCGGCCGGCTGGTGACCTGGTCAGAGTTGGTCGACCGGGTGTGGGACGAGGCGCCGGCCGGCGACGCCCACGTGCTGTACACCTACGTCAACCGGATCCGGCGGATCCTGGAGAAGACCGGCCAGGCCGACGACGGCGCGGTGAGCCTGGCGCACCGCTCGGGCGGGTACGTGTTGCAGGTCGACGCCGACCGGGTGGATGTACTCCAGTTCGGCCACCTGGTCACCGCCGCCGGCAGCCCGGAGTGTGACGACGCCGAACGCGCCCAGTTGCTCGGGGAGGCGTTGCGCCTGTGGCGAGGTACCGCGCTCGCGGATCTCCCCGGTCGGTGGGCGGCGCGCCTACGGGCCGGTTGGAACCAGCAGCGTCTGGACGCCGCGATCGACTGGGCCGCGGCGCAGCTGCGGCTGGGTCGTCATGAGGAGGTGATCGGCACGGCACGCGTGCTGCTGGAGGAGTTCCCGTTGGCCGAGCCGTTGGCGGCAGCGTTCATGCAGGCACTGCACGCGTCCGGGCGCCCCGCCGAGGCGCTGGAGTGCTATGCCGGTATGCGGCAGCGCCTCGCCGAGGAAGTTGGCAGCGACCCGGGTGCCGCCCTGCAGGCCGTATTCCAGGCGGTGCTGCGCGGCGAGCTGGAGCCGGCTCCGCCCCCATCCCCATCCCTGCCGCCCGTCCGGGACGTCCCGGCGCAGTTGCCCGCGGACGTGCCCGGCTTCATCGGCCGGCACCGCGAGCTCTCCCGGCTCGACGCTGTGCTGGCCGCGGCGCGCCAGACGTCGGTCGTCATCTGCATGGTGTCCGGTACGGCCGGGGTCGGGAAAACCACGCTGGCGGTGCACTGGGCACACCGGGTCTGCGAGGAGTTTCCCGATGGTCAGCTGTATGTGAACCTCCGCGGGTTCGATGCGGACGGGCCGCCGGTGTCGGCCGGCGAGGCGATCCGTGGCCTGCTCGAAGCCCTCGGCGTGGCGCCGCACCGGGTCCCCGTCGCGCTGGCCGCCCAGGAGGGCCTTTACCGCAGCGTGCTGGCCGGCAAGCGGATCCTGATCGTGCTCGACAACGCCCGCGAGGCCCAGCATGTCCGCCCGCTGCTGCCGGGTACACCCGGCTGCCTCGTGCTGGTGACCAGCCGCAATGAGCTGTCGAGCCTGGTCGCCGCGCAGGGCGCCCAGGCGCTGCCCCTGGACCTGCTGTCGCATGCCGAGGCCCGCCAGCTCCTCGCCCAGCGCCTGGGCCGGGACCGGGTCGCCGCCCAACCGCGTGCCGTCGATGAGATCGTCGCGTGCTGCGCGCACCTGCCGCTAGCGCTGGTCATCGCCGCGGCGCGGGCCGCCGCTCACCCGGACTTCCCGCTGGCCACCCTGGCGACCGAGCTGAGCGAACCCCGAGGCGGGCTCGATCTCCTCGACAGCGGGGACCCGACAACGGACGTGCGGGCGGTGCTCGCCTGCTCGTACCGGGTGCTCAGCAGCGGCGCCGCCCGCCTGTTCCGGCTGCTCGGCATCCACCCCGGCCCCGACATCACCGCCGATGCCGCCGCCAGCCTCGCCGGTCTCCGGAAAGAGCTGGTACATCCGCTGGTGATCGAGCTGACCCGGGCGAACCTGGCCACCGAGCACGCTCCGGGCCGGTACGCCTTCCACGACCTGCTGCGCGCGTATGCCGCCGAGCTGGCCCAGGCCGTCGACGCCGTCGATGAGCGACACGCCGCGCTGCGCCGGGTACTGGACCACTACCTGCACACCGGCTTCGGGGCTGACCGGGTGCTGGACCCGCAACGCAGACCCATCGCCCTCGACCCGCCGTCACCCGGCGTCAGCCCGGAACGCTGCCGCGGCTACGAGCCGGCGATGGGGTGGTTCACCGCCGAACGCGCCGTACTCGTCTCGGCCGTCAAGCGGGCGGGCGCCGTCGGATGCGACGATCACGCCTGGAAACTTACCTGGGTGCTGGCGACCTTCTTCGATCGGCAGGGCCTATGGCACGACCTGCTCGATACCCACCACAGGGCGTTGGCCTCCGCGCGACGGCTGGCCGACCGCGACGGGCAGGCGAGAATGCATCGCGGCCTGGGGCGCGCCTATACCGAACTCCGCCGTCCGGAGGATGCCCGAGCCCACCTGCAGCAGGCGTTGAATCTGTTCGGCCAGCTCGGTGACGATGTCGGCATCGCCCGCGCACATCTCAACCTCGCCTGGTCGTTCGAGAGGCAGGACCCCGGCGAGGCGGTGCGCCAGGCCAGGCACGCGCTCACCTTCTACAAAGCCGCTGGCGACCGGTCCGGGCAGGCCAGAGCGCTCAACGCGTTCGGCTGGTACCAGGCGCAATGTGGAAACCACGAACAGGCCCTGCTCGCCTGCCAGCAGGCACTCGGCATGCTCCAGGAACTCGGCGACCGGCGCGGAGAGGCAACCACCGAGGACAGCATCGGCTACGCCTACCACCACCTTGGTGACCACGACCGGGCCGTTGCCTGCTACCTGCGGTCAGCGAACCTGCACCACCAGCTCGGCAACCGCTACTACGAAGCCCTTACCTTCAGCCACCTCGGCGACACCCACGAGGCCAGCGGCCGGCTCGAGGCCGCCCGCCGGGCGTGGCATCGCACCTTGGCCATCCTCACCGAGATTGGCCACCCGGACGCCCAGGAACTGCGCCGCAAGCTCCGTCGGTGCGAGGACCGGCAGGCTGACCCCGCACCACACCCGGTCGAACACGTCACCGCTGGTTCAGGTCCAGGTAGTGTGGCGGCCATCTCGGTTCCCTCTCTGTCAACCTCGTGAGACACCTCGGTAGTGGTGATTACTGAGTCCTGAGGGCGAGAGTTGGAGATCTGGTTCGATGATGGAGTCGGTGCCCGGTGCCCGGTGCCCGGTGCCCGGTGCCCGGTGCCCGGTGCCGCCGGTGCCGCCGGTGCCGGTGGTGCCGGTGGTGGGCATGCTGTGGGGGTGGATGATGTCCTGGACCCGCAGGTGAGCGAGCGGGCGTCGCGGCGGACGTACACGGCCCGGTACAAGCTCGACGCGACCGCCAGGACAGGGGCGCGCATCCCACGCCGCTTGGCATCGCGCAGCAGGTCCGCCCACGACCCGGCCGACTCCCGGTGACCATCAGCCAGCGCGATCAGCTCCTTGCTGCCATCAGCCCGCACACCGATCAGCACCAGCAGGCACAGTCGCTCCTCCTCAAGCATTGGTCAGCCCTCAACCTCAACGGCCCCTACTCCTCACACCCCGCCACCCCAGCCCCGTCCGCTCCTGCCGCGGTCAGCGGGTGAGGAAGACGACCCGGTCAGGGCCGATGCCGTCCGGCGCTGACAGCAGGGCGGTGAGGGCGTTGATGATGGCGCCGGTGAAGGAGTGGTCTTGGGGGAAGGTCTTGGTGGAGACCAGGATCAGCCCGGCGTGCCGGCGGCCGGTGGACTTGTACTGGGCGTCGAGCGGCACGAAGTCCTTGATGTTGGCCGTGACCAGGGCACGGCCTGCGGTGGCGGCTTCGGCCAGGATCTGGTCATCGGGAAGTCCGACCAACCCGGGATCGGCGACTGCTGCCGTGACGTCGTGGCTGCTCTTGCGTAGCTGTCCGGCAATGTCGTCGGAGAACATTTCGTCCAGCAGCAGCGGGTAGGTCACCGCTGGCGGGCCAGTAGTTGTCGCTCACGCTGCCAGGCATGCTCGGCGATGTCCTCGGCCGTTGCGGCAGCGTCGATCTCGGCGTCGACCTCCTCGGGATAGCAGGCCCAGTAACGCACCGCGGTGCGGACCAGTCGTAGCGGAAGGCCGGAGTTGGAGGCGGCGATGCCGAGGACGTCCTCCTCGGCCGCCTCCGGCTCCGCGGCGCGAGCAGACTTCAGGGCGCGGACGATCTCCCACACGTCAGGTCCGCCGACGAGCCCGGCCCGCCGGCCGGTCGGCCCGTCCCGGAACACCACGCCCGGGTGCTCGACGGTCCGAAGGCCCTCATCGACCAGCCGGTTCGCCGCCGCCGACAGAGAGGAACCAGGGTGGGCGGCGACGTAGGCGGCAAGCCGCTCGCCGACGGCTTGCTCGAACCGCACCGGTGTCGCTGAACGCCTACCCATGACTACATGGTAGTCGCCGCATGGCCGTACAGGCAACCGCGGCTGGCGGTCGACCCCGGCTGACCGGCCGCCGCGACCTGACACGCTTAGCACAGCAGGTCAGGTGGATCCCGCGGGTCGCTGACCAACACGACGGGCCGCCGCGGTCCGAGCGGCCACAGACCGCAACCACACGCCGGCGTGCCCTGGCTCGCCAACATGACAGTGCGGAAGCTGCAGGAACGGCGAGTCGGCGGGACTCGACGGGCCGCTGGCTGATCAGGAGTTGGAGCCGGTAACAACGGCTCGATCGGCTCCCACTACTCGTCGGTCACATCGGACGGGGTGGCGGACGCGAGATACGAGATACGTGGCCCACCCTGGCCGCCGCATCCGACAAGTTCCGCATGCACGCCGTAGCCATCGTTCAGTACCTCAAACACACCCTTAAGGGTTCCGAGGCTGGGAGACTGAAGATAGCGGAGAGGACAGATGTTGGACAACTTGCGCCATCAGCAGTCAACACGTTGTGGAGAAGGCAGTCTCCTCGTCAACGGCTCAGTCCTCGTCGCAATCTAGCGCCCTGTCGACTGTCGGCTGGCCCAGAACCGACGCCCGAGATGCTTGGGCATGTCACAAGGCCGCTACGGCGTGGTAGTTCACGCCTTGGCGGCGATCGCATGCCCCGTCGCGCCCGCTGCTATTGAACGTCGGTGCTGAGCGACTTGCGGCATTCGACTGCGGGCATGTCGGGTGTGTTGAATACTGTGCGCGCCTGGGTTGCCCAGGCGCATCAGCGTTCTAACTCGGGGGATATGCACATGACAGTGCACCGGTCCGTCTCACGCTTCAAATTGCCGTACGGCACGGGCCCGTCAACTGTGACCCGCCGCGCCGGGCTGCTTCTGGCTGCCGCGGCCGTGGTCTGCCTGCAGAGCGTGGTTTTGAGCGCACGAGCTTCGGCCGACACGATGCCGACTTGGGACACGTCGAAGCCGTGCCCAAGTGTGCTCGTCATCGGCGCCCGCGGAAGCGGCGAGGAAGACGGCAACGGTGGCATCCCGGCTGACAGTGCCACCCTCGGCCTCGGGCCGGAGGTGCACGGCTTCGCCAACCACTTGGCGTCGATCGTCGCTAGTAAGGGCAAGGGGTCGGTCGCAGTCTGGAACAACCCGTACCCGGCGATTCCGGTCGCGAAGTACGCGAAGGGCGATCCCAACATCTTCCCCTCGGTGAACGACGGGATCACAAACACCCGTGTCATGGTGCACGCGGCAGCCACCAAGTGCGGCGCCACCACGAAGATTGTTCTCGCCGGGTTCTCGCAAGGGGCGTGGGTCGCCCACGATGGAGCCGAGTTCGTCATGGCCAGCGACCGTCAGTACGTTGCCGCCCTCGTGCTGATCGCCGACCCGGGCTACTCCGGAGCCGACCACGGCATCGGTGTGGGTACAGCGCTGACGAGCATCAACGGGGTCATCGGTCCGGTCGGCCCGCCGGCCTACCTAAGAAACAAGACCGTGAGCGCCTGCAACGCGCGGGACGCGGTGTGCCAGTCAGACCTTCTGGACATCGTCATGGGGGGTGCCCTCGTCCATACCGTCGACTACCAAGATCCGATCATCCAAGCGGTCACCGCGAGCGTCGCATACTCGCTGCTTTTCCCCGCAGCACCAGCATCCGGGAGCGGCTCCTCGGCTCTCGACCTCGTCTTCGCCGTCGACACCACCGGGTCGATGTCGCCGTACATCAGCTCGACCGTGGCGTCCGCACAATCGATCCTCACCGTCCTCGACGCTCGCCACATCGATTACCGCATCGGCGTCGTCGATTACAAGGACGCAGACGGCTGCGGGGACTACGACGCCGTCACCGACCTGTCCTTCTCCAACGACAGCACCGCCATCAAGGCAGCGCTAGCCTCCCTCGAGGGCAAGGTAAGCGGCGGCTGCGACTACCCTGAGGACGTCCTGTCCGGGATCGACCGAGCATTGAGCTTGCCGTGGCGCAACGGCGTGAAGAAGGTCGTCGTCCAGATGGGCGATGCTCCCGGCAAGGACCCAGAGCCTCACTCCGATCTGACCGTCGCGAAGGTGGCGGCCCATGCGCTCGCCGTCGACCCAGCCATCGTTGACCCCATTCTCGTCGGCCCGAACACCGACGCCCACGCGTTCGGCACGGCGCTCGCTGACGCCACCGGCGGGCAGACGTTCGACGCGACCGGCGACCCCGACGGGGTCGGGCAGGTCGTCGTGAACGCCATCGGAGAGATCGTCGACGCTGACGCGCTGCAGTTCCTCAGTTTCCCCGGACACGTCGTCGTCGACGCGACCAGCCCACGCGGCGCTGTGGTCACCTTCGCGACCCCGGCGGTCAGCGGCGGCACCGACCCCACCGCGCCGTGCGCCTCCGCCTCCGGCCTAATGTCAGGATCGACCTTCCCCATGGGTGACACAACGGTCACCTGCCAGGCTCGCGACGACGGCACAGGAAACATGGCCACGCTGGACTTCGTCGTCACCGTCAGCGGGCCGATGACCCAGCTGGTGAACCTGCTGCGCGCAGTCCAGACACTGCCCCCGGGCACCAGCCTGCCCGACAAGGTCCAGGCGGCCGCCACCGCGCTGCGGGCCGGTGACGTGACCGGCACGTGCACGACGCTCCGCGCGATAAGCAATGAGGCACGCGCCCAGTCGGGCAAGCACCTCACGTCGCTGCAGGCCGGATATGTCGCGACCAGCTCCACGCGGATTCGCGCGGTGCTCGCGTGCTGAACGCACCAGTCGCCATAGGTTGCTGGCCTGGCCTTCGTCCGCGGACGAAGGCCAGGCCAGCGCCCGCGGAGCGCGGGGCCTGCGAGGCTGTCTGCCATGCCGGCTTGACTTCCTCACATGCCGCGAGTCGCGCGCTGGATGGCGTCGGTCGGGGACAGGCGCGCAGCGGGGCGCGGGCTGTCATGGGCCGTCGAGGGTTCCGTTGACGAGGGAGTACGTGGGTAGGTGGTCTGTGGGTACGCCGTGGAACGGTTTGCCATGATCATCGATCAGCGCCGTGTAGGACTCGCCCCCTTGTGTGTAGGACAGCGTCGCGGTCCACAGGCAGTCACATTCCGGTCCCGGGCCGACGGTCAGCTCGAAGATCTCGGGGTCGGTGTCGGAGACCGTGAGCGGGAAGGTGGCCGGCTTCGTCTTTACGGTGTTGCCGTCGGCGTCCTCTGTCGTCCCCGGTAATGCCTGGATTCGAGGCGGTGTGGTGCTGAAGTCCGCGATGAACGGGCGGGGAACGCCTATCCCGCCGCATTCCTCCAGGGACAGTACGGTCTTGCTGGCCAACTGCGCGCGGGAGATGAGGTTGACCCGCAGGCCGGTGAGGATGCTCACTCGGCTGGAGTTTCCCTCCACCGAAAATCGGATCCAGTCCGTCTCCGGCCACCCGTTCGCCGAGGTGACCCATGCCTCCAGCGCGCCGACGTAGTCGACGTAAGTTTGGCCATTGTTGGCTGTGTGGAAGTCCGGTGGCGGCATCGGCATCACAGACTTGATTTCGTCGATGCTCAGCGGCACGTAGTACCGGCCGGGCGCTTCGCAGCCCGGCGAACTCCCTCCAGCTAGCACCGTCACGGGCAACGGCCCGTCGAACGCTGACGGCGACCCGGTACCGCCGGCCGAGCCCGTGGGAGCCGGTGCTGAACTATCCTGCCCGCGCGGAAACCACCACGTCACGATCGCTATTACGGTTGCCAGCAACGTAGCGAGTCCGCCGATGCCCGCCCACCATGGCGCTGAGTGCCATCTGGAACCCGGCGGTGCCCGCGGTGGGATCTTGACTGCCTCGATGCCAGCTGCGGCGAATACCGCGTCGAAGGCGGCGCTGAACTTCGAGTCCCGGTCGCGGATGAGGAACCGGAATCGGTCGGCCTGTTTGTCGAGATCCATCAGCAGATTACGGGCCGCTTGGGCCACCCACGCGCCGGTCGATGCGCGGTAATGCCGGCCAGATGCACTTGACGGTGATCGAGTTCGATCACGAACAGGACGTATAAGCGAGTCAGTCCGATGGTTTCGACGGTAAGGAAGTCGCAGGCGAGAGTTCCGTCGGCCTGGGCGCGCAGGAATTGAGTCCAGGTCGGACCGCGCGGCGGGGCGCCGGTCCGAGGTAGTGGCGGCGCAGGATCGTGCGCACCGATGTCGCCGAGACCCGCACGCCGAGCTCGCGGCACTCGCCGACAACGCGGACGTAACCCCAGCGGGGATTCTCGCGGGCCAGGCGCAACACCAGGTCGACCACTTCGGGGTCCAACGTCCGCCGGTTACGACCCATGGTGGGGTACGTCCAGCGCCGGCGGACCAGCTCGCGATGCCAGCGCACCAGCGTCGACGGGTTGACCAGGAAGATCGGCCAGCGATCGCGGGGGAGCAGCTTCGCCAGCGTCGCGAGGACAATCCGGTCGGCTGGGGCGTAGCGGGGACGGGCCACCTGCCGACGCAGGACCAGCAGTTGGTGGCGAAGGACCGCGATCTCCACGTCTTTGGTGTCTGGTGATGGACCCAGGCCGATCAGGCCGAGGACCTGTCGGACGACCACGAAAGCTAGGGTGCGCACCACCACGGTCTCATCCTGCCAGCCGGACGTTGTGCCTGGTCAGAAGCCCAACGCTGAGGTTGTACCCTTCACCCGACGTTCAGAGTCGCGACGGTGTGATCATCAGGTGGGGTTGCTGCGGCGGTGCGGGGCGCCGCGTGCCCACCAGTCGATGACCTGATTGTCCTCAGCCAACCGACGCAGCTGGTCGGCCACCCATTCAACGTGCCCACCGCCTGTGCCCCGGCAGAACTTCCACAGTTCCCGGGCGGCCCGCTGGTAGCGATAGCACCTGAACGAGCTCGTCAAGGCGGGCCTGATGGTACGCGGCGCTCGCCTCGCGCGCGGCCCGGCGCCGTGTCCGATCACGCGCCCGGTCGGCGGCTTGGCCGCGGGCATCGTCTGCGGACTCAGCTCCACTATCCACGCCTCGGGACGGTACCGAGTCTGTCCGACTCTGGAGGTGACGCCGGGCCGATGTCGGGACACCATTCGCGCCCCCGTGCTCGGCAGGTAGGGCGCCGGTCAGATCAGGGAGCGAGCCGGTGGCCGGAGTCGTCCTCGATGGCGATGGCCTCAGTGGGGCAGCTCGCGGCGGCGTCGAGCACGATTTCGTCGGGGTCGACTACATGGTCGACCGGCTGGGATCTGCCGTTGACGAGCCGGAAGTACCTCGGTGCGGTGCCGGCACACACTCCGGTACCCCGGCACAGCTCGCGGTCGACGCGGACGGTCCAGTGCTCGTTCATCGGGATCGGTTCCTACCAGCTGACGGGCAGGGTGACCGGGCCGCGTACGGCCATGCCGGTCTTCCACTGCACGTGGTCCTCGGGTAGGGCCAGGCGTAGGCCGGGGAAGCGGGCGAGCAATGCGGTCAGGGCGACCTGCAGGTCCATCCGGGCCAGCGGGGCGCCGAGGCAGTGGTGCGCGCCGTGTCCGAACCCGAGCTGGCCCTGGGCGTCGCGGGTCAGGTCGAGCCGGTCCGCGTCGGGGTAGGCGCGGGGGTCCCGGTTGGCGGCGTGCTTGGCGAGCAGGACAGGGTTGCCGGCGGGGATGGTACCGCTGGGCAGCGTGACATCCTCACGGGCGTAGCGGGGCAGCGTGTCGGCGGTGACCAGCAGCGGTACCCACCGCATCAGCTCGTCCACCGCGCCGGGCGTGAGTTCGGGCCGGGACCGTAGCAGCGCGAGCTGGTCGGGGTGGGTCAGCAGCGCGTAGGTAAAGTTGGTGATCTGGCTCGCGGTGGACTCGTAGCCGGCGGCGAGGATCTGCAAGGTCAGCTGGATCACTTCATCCTCGGTCAGCCGGTCGCCCTCGTCGCTGGCGAGCACCAGCGCGCCGAGCAGGTCGTCGGTCGGCGACTGCCGTCGCTGTGCCGCCAGCGTGCCCACGTATGCGGCGAGCTGGCCCACGTGGGCGCCGCGCTGCTCGGCAGTCAGTGCGGTGACGGACATGAACGCACCGACCCATTCCCGGAACTCGTCCCGATCGGCGTAGGGTACCCCAAGCAGCTCGCAGACCATCAGGCCCGGCAGCGGTACCGCGAAGTCCTGCTGCAGGTCGGCCGGCGGACCCGAAGCCACCATCGCGTCGAGCAGCTCACCGGCGATCTGCGCGGCCCGGGTCCGCAACTGTTCCACCCGGCGTACGGTGAACGCCTTGGTGACCAGCCGGCGCAGCCGGGTGTGCTGCGGCGGGTCGAGGTCGGTCATGATTCCGCCGAACCGTTGCGGGGTGAGCCGGGGTACGTCCCGCACGGCCGCCTCCGCGAGGCTGAACCGGTGATCGCCCAGTGCCATCCGCACGTCGTCGTAGCGCACCAGCAGCCAGCCCTCCTCGCCGAAGGGCAACTTGACCCGGGACAGCGGCTCGTGGTCCTGCAGCCAGAAGTACATCGGGTCGATCTCGAGCCCGACCACCGGGCCGAACGGGTACGCCCGCACCACCTGGACTGCCGACGCGTCTTCCACGACCGCCTCCCTCACACCGGGACCAGGTATCTCCGAGCCTCACACTGTCGACGACGGCGGTGAATCGGCCGAGTGGGCCTTATCGCGGATCATGCTGCGGTTGTCGCTTGATGGCCCCTCGATGTCCGGACTACCGGTGGCGTCCGACACTACGCCTGGGCCAAGAGCCGGCATCGTGCTGCGCAAAACGACTTCACCGGTTTTTGCTAGCTCACCCGTTCCTCATCCTCACGAAGGCGACCGGGCACGGATAGCTCGTCAAGTGGGACCCCAACCCAGCAGATCTTTCACGATCATGAAGGTCGACGGTTTAGCCCGTTGTTGATCTTGGTGTTGGTGGGTGTTTCGGGTTTCGGGTGTGGTGATAGCCCGGCCGGTGGCCGGGTGTGGCCCTGGTTTCCCCTGGGCGGGCCTGGTGTGGGGCCTTCCATCTGGTCGGGGCGGGTGAGGTGCGCTCAGGGCGGGGTGCCCAGCGCCCGGATCTTCCGCCAGGCCAGGATGAGGTCGGCCTGGTGGGGGTGGTCATCGCAGAGGCGGATGAGACGTTTGCGGGCGCGGTGCACCAGCCGGGCGGGGACGTTGAGCACCGCACGGCGCAGGGTGGCCGGGGTGGCCTTGCGGAGTTGGCGGTGGTGGTCGAGGGCGAGGTGTCGTAGCCAGGCGAGCAGGTCCGCGGCGATGGCCACGGCGGTGCACCATGCCTGGTTGACGGCGAGGTGGAAGGACGGTAGCCGGCGTAGTCCGAGGTCTTTGCCGTCTTTGATCACCGCTTCGATCCCGGCGTGGTTGCGGTGGAAGGCGTCCAGCCGGGGGTAGTGGTGGCCGGGCAGGTCGGTGGCGACGGCTTGGAAGCGCTGCCCGCGCTGTTTCTCGATGGTGCTGGCTTGTTTGGGTGCAGCGGTTCGGTGCGGGCCATCACCCGTAGCTCGGGTGGCCAGCCGTCGGCCAGGGTGAGCAGCCCGGTGATTTCGGTGACGTGCGCGCCGCGCCTGACCTCATCGTCAGGGGTCAGCGCGGGTGCCCACACCCTGGTCGGTACCGCGGCGATCGCCTCACGGACGGGTTCGGTGACGTCGAACCCGACACTGTAGTGCCAGGTGTAGCCGTGTTGCGTGGCCTCGGTTTTGATCCAGGTCAGCAGGTCCTTGGTCGCCCCGGCGCCGTCGGCGCGGAAGATGATTTTGCGCCGGTAGCGGGCCGGGAGTTGGGCGATCGCCTCCCGCAGCACCGTGATGTGATCGGCGACGGTGTTGCTGCCGGCGTTACCGGGCGTACCAGTACCGCGAGGACCTCCCCGGTGTTCGCGCACGAGACGACGATCGGGTGCAGTCCGTAGATGTGTTTCTTGTACGTGGGTGCCGCACCTTCCTTATCTGAATGGGACTCGACCAGCGAGGCATCCACATCCAGCACGATCCACCCCTGCCAGACCTGCCCGGCCACCTCCACCCAGGGAAACCCGCCGGGACGGGCGGCCAGAGCGGCCCAGATGCCGCGCCGGTGGGCGGCCCGCGCCGCGGATATCTTGACCAGTGCCGCCGCGTCGAGTTCGGCGAACGCAGGCCAGGCCGTCGGCGAGGAGGCCACCGCCTGCAGTACCGCCTGCGACTGGCGCAGCACATCGACCGCCCCAGCCACCGAAGTGGCCCCCAACCCGAGCGCGACCGCCACATCGATGAGTACCTGGCCGCGGTCGTGGCCAGGAACGGACCCGGACCGGGACAGCGTCTTGGACAGACCTGCCCTCAGCCCGGACTCCTCAGCCAGCAGCCGCAGCAACGGCGCCCCGGCCGACGCGATCAGCCCCGACGCCCCGCCGGTCAGTTCCAACGCCTGCGCCCACCGCGACGTGCGTTTCTCCAGACGCCGGTGCTTGAGTGGACAGTATCCATTTCCTGTGTGAGCGGGTGGTTGCCGTGCATGATCGCGTACCGTCCCGATGGGTATCCCTGGTTGCCGCCGTCGCGACGCTTTCGGCAGGGGTGACGGTGGCCTTCGCTGGCCGCCTGCCCATACATCCTGCTACCTCACCCGCCAGGCCCGTCGCAGCGCCGGCTCTGGCCCTAGCCGCCAACGTCCCTGGACCTCCCGTCGGGCTCTACTACCACGTCGGCTACACGGTGGACGACCTGGAGTCGGCCATGACCCGCTTCACCGACGCCATGGGCGTGCGGTGGCGCCAGGTGCAGGGCGCGACGCTCAACATCCGCCTGGAGAACGGTCAGGTCAAGGCGATCGAACTGGACTCGGTGCTGTCGATGCAGGGTCCGCCATACATCGAGCTGGTCCGCGGCGTGCAGGACGGCAGCGACAACCCATGGAAGGCCAGCCCGGCGTTCTCACCAGCGCACTTCGGGTTCGCGGTACGCAACCTGGTGGCACACTCGGACGCGCTTGTCGCGGCGGGATTCCCGCGCATCGCCACCGTCGACGTACCCGGGGTCGACGCGGCCGTATTCGCCTATCACCGGGGCCCCGGCGGTATCACCATCGAGCTGTTCGACGCGTCCTTCGCCCCGCCCGGGGTGTGCGACACGCCAGACTCCCCATTCTGCGCCGACTGAGCCTGCCCCTCGTCCGGCGACGCGGGTCGCCACCGACTCCGTGTGCGGTGAGGCCCTGACCGACCGTGGGCTTGGAACGGACGCCGGCGATGCGGCTGAGGAACTGGACACGGCGAGGACGGCAACCCATTGTTGGACCGACTCGATCCGGAGGACGGTCGGCAGCTGCTGGTGCTCAACTGTCCGTTGGTATGGGCGACCTCCAGGATGGGCGAGGCGAATGAGGTGGTCGCACCGCGGCTGGGCCTGCCTGAGTTGCCGGTCGTGCAGTGGCCGGACACCGACGATCGGACCGTGCCCACGCTGCATTGGAAGACCAGGTCCCTCGTCGCTTGGGCAGCCGGGCGCCCGGTCGTGTGGCTCGACGACGAGATCACCGTGGCGGATCGTCGGTGGGTTGCCGCACACCATCCGGTACGAGCGTTGCTGCACCGTGTCGACCCCCACCTTGGTCTGACCGCCGCTGACTTTGCGCAGGTTCGCCAGTGGCTGGCTGACTGCACCGGTACCTCATGATCACCTGCACGCTCATGCCGCCTTGTGCGCGGAGCGTTGCTATGCCGCGCGGAGTGTGCGGCCGGTTATCTGTCGAGGCGGCGGGCGGGGATCAGATGGAGCTGTCGGGGTCGGGTGGGTCAAGGTCGATCCGGATGGTCAGGGGCTGGGAGGCCATCAGTCGGCCGATTGCGGCGTCCCACCGGTGCGGCAGGGTGCGGGACCGGGCCGGCGGCTCCAACCGCTGCCGCAGGATGCCGCGGACCGACGACGCCTGTCCGGTGATCCGGAGCGGAACCGGCCTGGGAGTCGAGTAGCTCCAGCAGGCCGGGGCGAGCTACCTACCCCCCGACGCACGACGGGCCCTCGTACCTGTCGGGCAGGCTCGACGACCAGATCGGCTGGTACCAGAGGAGCGCGCGGAGCCTTCCGATGGGCAGACACCGTGGCGTCGTCTCGGCAGTCGCGATCTCGGCCGGCATCTGCCTGAGGCCGCTGGGAGGGCGACGAGTTGCCAGCGGGGACTGGCTGGGCGTCTGCGCCGCGCTGGCGGTGGCGATCCCCGCGTGGATGGAGCTTAAGGGTACCGGGAGCTCGCGGCGGCGTACTCCATCGCGTCAGATGAGCTGTCGCTGACGAGGCTCGGGGCGGTCCTGGTCCCCAGCGAGCCCGGTGGGCCCGCTTCGTTCTCCGATGCGGAGGACGCTTTCGGTAAGCGCAGATGTGGGTGGCACGGCGGAGCCAGACAGCAGAGGGTGGTGACGTCCCGTAGTCGCCGGGCTACCGATCGCTCGGGGCGTCCCGTAAGATGGCTTGGGCCCGATGGGAACGGCGAGGCCACGGTAGGACGGGGAGCAGTATTGTCGAGGCCCAGGGTTTTCGTGGGAGCATCCACCGAGGCCGAGGAGCACGACGACGTCGTCAGGTCAGCACTCGAGGACGAGGGCATCGAGTACATCG
>Ga0137373_10003235_pt1 | contig 17846 bp, 17 predicted proteins | sample SagtaG_5_FD_104912 | JGI IMG/M metagenome (GOLD analysis project Ga0137373, IMG submission 104912) | Vadose zone soil microbial communities from Sagehorn Ranch, Mendocino, California, USA - Sage1_R_80_16 metaG | ecosystem: Environmental > Terrestrial > Soil > Vadose zone | place: USA...
CGCCGCAGCGTGCGGTCCGACACGCCTGCCCGCTCGGCGAGCTCCAGGGGATTGAGACCGGGCTCGGCGATGATCGCCGCAAGCACGCGCAGCAGCCGAGCGAGGCGCTCAGCGCGGTTCAAGGCGTCGGGCTAGGAAATCTCTTCCCAGGAGGTGGCGTTGCCCTCGAACGGGTCGGGCTCGGCTTCCTCCTGGTTGCCGACCTTCTGGTGGAAGCGGCTCGCGATCATCTGGTAGGCCATCGCCTTGGGGATACCGAGCTTGGTGAGCGATTTCACCTCGTCCGCCATCACCTTGTCGCGCGCCGCCTCGATCGCGGCGAGCACCTCTTCGATCGAAGCCGTCTTCTTAACCACGGGAAAGTCATTCTACCGGCATCTTTTGGCCGGGCCTTAGACTTTTCCTCCTGTCTCTTTTGGCCGTGGTGCTTGGGGGTTTGGATGGCGACTGATTACGCTCCCGACAAGATCCGCAACGTGGTCCTGCTGGGCCACTCGCATGACGGCAAGACCATGCTTGCCGAGGCGATGCTGTTCGCGTCCGGGGCGATCGCGCGGATGGGCTCGCCCGACCAGGCCACCGCAACCACCGACTTCGAGCCCGAGGAACAGCGTCGCAAGATCTCCATCACCCTCGGGGTCGCCTCCGCCGAGCACAACGGGTTCAAGATCAACATCCTCGACGCACCCGGGTTCTTCGACTTCGCCGGCCAGGTCCTGAGCGGGCTTCGCGCCGCAGAGGGTGCGGTCGTCGTGGTCGGACCGAGCCCACAGCTCGCCGTGGGCACCGAGATCGCCTGGGAGCACTGCAACCGCACCAGCAAGCCAAGGATCGTCGTCGTCAACAAGCTCGACAAGGAGAACTCCGACTTCTACGGGGCCGTCGCCGCGATGCGCGAGACGCTCACGCCGCGGCCCTTTCCGCTCCACCTGCCCATCGGCGCGGAGCAGGACTTTCGCGGCATCGTCGACCTGCTCCACTTGAAGGCATTCGTCACGTCCGAGGACGGCAAGGGCAGCGAGGTGCCGATTCCCGACGATATGCGGCAGCGCGTCGACGAGCACCGAGGCCAGTTGATCGAGGCCGCGGCCGAGAGCGACGACTCGCTGCTCGAGAAGTATCTCGACGCGGGGACGCTCACCGAGGAGGAGATCCAGCGTGGTCTGCGGGAGGGAATCCTCGAGGGCAAGGTGGCTCCCGTGCTTTGCTGTTCGGCGACCAAGCTCCTCGGCGTGCGCACCCTGATGTCGACCATCGCCGAGCTCATGCCCCCGCCCGAAGCCGAGCCGGACAAGCCCACCAAAGCCTTCGTCTTCAGCACCGGCGGCGACCAGTTCGGCCGCGTCAGCTACTTCAAGGTCGTCGCGGGGACGGTCAAGGCGGATGCTCACCTCCCAAACCTCAGCCGTGGCGGCGAGGAACGGCTGGCGCAGATCTTCTTTCCGCGCGGCAAGGAGCACGTGGCGGCAACCGCGGTCCAGGCCGGCGACATCGCGGCCGCCACCAAGCTCACCCACACGCTGACCGGCGACACCCTCGGCATCAAGGACGGCGGCCCTCTGCCGCCGATCGAGCTGCCCTCGCCCGCCTTCAGCCTGGCCATCACTCCCAAGGCGCGGGGCGATGAAGAGAAGATCTCGAGCGGTCTCGCCCGCCTGAGCGAGGAAGACCCGACGCTTCACGTCGAGCGAAACGAGGAGACCAAGCAGCTCGTGATCGCCGGGCTGGGCGACGTGCACCTCGACGTGACGCTCGAGAAGTTGAAGCGAAAATACGGAGTCGAGGCGACGACCGCCACCCCACGGGTGCCCTATCGGGAGACGGTCCATGGGCAGGCCCGGGCGGAGGGCAGACACGTCAAGCAGTCCGGCGGCCACGGCCAGTACGGCATCTGCGTCATCGAGGTCGAGCCCACGGCGCGCGGCGAGGGCTTCGTCTGGGAAGACAAGATCTTCGGCGGTTCGATCCCTCAGAACTTCCGGCCGTCGGTCCAGAAGGGCATCGTCGACACGATGGCCAAGGGCGTCGTCGCCGGCTACCCGATGGTCGACGTCAAGGTGAGGCTGGTCGACGGCAAGTACCACACGGTGGACTCGAACGACATGGCGTTCCAGATCGCCGGCTCGCTCGCCATCCGCAAGGGCGCGCTGGAGGCCGGCCCGGTCCTCCTCGAGCCGCTGGTCGAAGCGACCATCCGCGTGCCGGAGAAGAACCTCGGCGACATCATGTCGGACATCAACGGCCGCCGCGGCAAGATCCTGGGCACCGAGCCGACCGACGGCTACCAGGACGTCAAGGCGATGGTTCCGGAGTCAGAGATGCTTCGCTTTGCCCTCGACCTGCGCTCGATCACCCAGGGCCGGGGGAGCTTCTCCAAGACGTTCTCGCACTACGAAGAGATGCCGGCGCACCTCGCCAAGGGCATCATCGAAGAGTTCCAGAAGCAGCACGAAGCCGCCGCGTCAGCGCATTAGTATCGGCTGAGTGGCCGCCCCCGGCGCGTACGACGTGGTGGTCATCGGGGGCGGCGTCACCGGCGCGGGCGTTGCGCGAGATCTGTCTCTGCGTGGACTCTCGGTTCTGATCCTGGAGAAGGGCGACTGGGGCGCGGGCACCAGCGGCGCCTCGAGCTGGATGATCCACGGCGGCCCCCGTTACCTCGAGTTCGACTGGGACACGACGCGGCTTTCGTGCCTCGACGCAGGACACATCGTGACCATCGCGCGGAACCTCGTCTACCGCGTGCTCTTCATCATCCCGGTCCTTCCGCACGACAGGAACAACATCGAGCGGATGGAGACGGCGATGGAGGTGTACGACCGGTTCCAGCCGCTCAAGCACGCGCACCCTCATCGGCGACTGACCGCGGAAGAAGCGCGCAGGGCGGAGCCCGGGCTCTCGCCCGACATCATGGGTGCGGTGACGATGGAGGAGTGGGGCGTCGATCCTCACCGCCTCGTCTTCGCCAACGTCGAGGACGCGATCGCCCACGGCGCGCGCGCTCTGAACCACACTCGCGTGACGGAGCTGATACGCGACGCCGGCAAGGTGATCGGCGTCCGCTATCGCGCGCCGGACGGCACCCTCGCCGAGGCTCGTGGGCGCGTGGTCGTCAACGCGTCCGGCCCCTGGGCGCCAGAGGTCGGCGCCCTGGCCGGGGTGGACGTCCGGCTCCGGCCGGCCAAAGGAATCCACATCGTTTATCCGCACCGGATCTCGAACTTCTCCATCAGCGCCGAGTCGATCGACGGACGCGACCTCCTGATGGTCGCCCACGCTGGATTCACGCTGCTCGGCACGACCGACGACGACTTCTACGGCGACCTCGAGTCGGTCGACGTGCTCGAGGACGAGGTCGACTACCTGCTGCAGGCGTTCGAGCGCGTCTTCCCGTCCATCCGTGACTACCGGCCCGTGCGCACGACGGCCGGGGTGCGGCCGACCCTGTTCAAGTGGCGCCGCTACGAGGACGAGCTGTCACGGCGCTACGAGGTGATCGACCACGGCGGGGAGGGCGCCGACGGGCTGATCACCATCGCGGGCGGCAAGCTTTCGATGTACCGTTTGATGGCGGAAGAGACGTCCGACGCGGTGTGCCGCAAGCTGGGGCACCAGGCTCTCAGCACCACTGCTTCGAAGCCGCTCCCTGGCAACGAATCAGAGCCCGAGCCGGCGGCGGCGGTGGCGTCGCGCTGCGGCATTCCCGCCCTGGCCGCCGTGAAGCTGCACTCGCGCCACGGCTCGAACTCCGAGAAGGTGCTCGATGAAGGCGGCACCTCGCGCATCCTGTGTCGATGCGAGCCCGTGACCGAGGCCGAGCTCGTCTACGCGACGCGGCATGAGCAGGTGCGCACCATCGCCGATGCCTTCCGTCGCGTCGGTGTCGCCGCGGGACCGTGCGCGGGTGCTGCCTGCGTCCTGCGCGCCGCCGAGGTCGTGGGCAGGGAGCTTGGCTGGAGCGCCTCGCAGAGATTCGAGGCTGCGCGCGATTTCGTGCGCGGCGCCTGGCTGGGCCGCGCGCCGGTTCTGGGACGCACGGGCTGGGCGCAGGAGGAGCTGGCGCAGGGAGCGATGCGCGGCCTCATGGCGGGCGATGGGACGCACTGATTCCCTAGCCAAGCTTGCGTTCGCGTATGGGTTGCACCTCACCAGGCGCCGGCTGCGACGGACGCGACACCAGCTGCCGGCGCTGCTCGATACCTACGCGGAGGACGGCATCCGCGCGCTCGAGCCCGCGGAGCGGGAGCGCCATCCTCGCCTGGTCACCTGCATCAACTGCGGCCTGTGCGCGTTCGCAGCCGAGCGCCTGGGCAGGACGCGGCTCCCCGACCTCGCGTCCTCATATATGCGCCTTTACCCGCCCTTGGCCGAGTCCTCCTCGGACTTCGAGGGCGATACGCCAGACCTCCTCGCCGCCTCCGCGGTGTGCCCGGTCGGGCTGCCGCTGGACGAGGTGGCGGCAGTCGTGCGGCGGCTGACCATCCGCTGAGGCCGCGGCGCGACGCGCCAGGCGGCAAGACCGATCCGGATCACTCGGGCGGCGCGGCGTGCACGCCCACTGGAGGTTGGGTCTTGCCAGTTATCCACATTATGTATACAGTCTGGGGAGATCACACTACATCTAGCCCCAATGGTCAAGAGACTATTTACTAGGCTGCGGCACTGGGCGGAGGTGGGAACCCTCCGCACCCGGGCGCGCCAGTTCATGGCCTGGCCTGTGTACGACGGCGATCGCCTGGTCCACATGCCGGTTCGAATCGGGACGGGCGGCGGGTTCGGGGCAGCGTTGCGGGCGGCTGCCCCTGCCGCTGCCGAGACGCCGCCGCTGGCCGCCTCCGCAACCTGCGAGATGCTCTTCATGGAGCTGCACGTCGAGGGCCGCTTCGAAGAGATGTGGGACATGCTGGCGGAGGACGCGCAGCGGGCCTGGGGCGGCATCCAGAACTTCGTCCGCGAGATGCCCCGTCTCGACGAGTGGCTGGAGATCCTCGAGCTGAAGGTCGCCGACGTCACCCTGCTCGACAGCTGGACCGATCCGCTGCACGAGCGAACCTACAGCAATGTCGCGCGTTTGGTCATGAGCTATCGCGTGCGCCAGCAGTGGAAGGAATGGACATTCGATCGCCACGTCCACCTCGTTCCCGACGCCCGCGGTTGGCGCACTCTTTGCTATCCGACGAGGGTCAGAACCGCGGCGAGTCGCTGATATAGTGGGTTGCGGCCCATGCTTCAGCAAACGATCGAGGAGCAGGAGCGAATTCGGCGCTGGCATCGCCGGCGCACTCGTGCGATGACGCCGCGAAGGTTGCTGCAGGAATCGGATGAGTTGCTCTTCTGGGTCGAGGAGTGCATCGTCCAGCAGATCCGGATCATCCCAGGCTGGTTGGTGCCGCGACTGATGACGGTGCTGCGCCACGCGCATCCTCAGCTGCCCGCGCGCCTGGGTCGCGAGCGCCGTCCGGAGCAGGTGATGGAGATCATCTACGACGCGCAGGCGGCGCTGATGGACCAGGCCTGCCGCAGCCGCGGGCCCGCGCAGGTGATCCCACTGTTCGCACGTGCCCGCGAACGGATGCTGAAAGAAGCCGCGCTGTAGCGGCTTCGGTGCTGCGCGTCGACCTCCACCTTCATTCGCACTTCTCACACGACGGCAAGAGCTCGCTCGAGGAGCTGATCGCTCGCGCGAAGGAGTGCGGCCTGGATCGGATCGCCCTCACCGATCACAACACTGTCGAAGGCGGCCTGCAGCTGGTTCGCATGGAGCCTCGGTTGGGAATCGCCGGCGAGGAGGTCAAGACGCTCGAGGGCGAGGTGATCGGCCTGTTCATCACGAGTCGCGTGCCTCCTTTCCTGGTGCCGGAAGAGGCGATGGACCTCATCCACGGCATGGGCGGGCTGACATACCTCCCCCACCCGCTGGATCGCCGTCGGGCGAACTTTCGCCCTGAGCGAGTGGTCGAGCTCGGGCCCCGCGTGGACATCATCGAGACCTACAACCCGTGGTGCGATGCCGCTGCGAATCAGGCCGCCGCTCGCCTGGCCGAGGACCTCGACAAGGTCACGGCGACCGGGTCCGACTCGCACTCGGCCGAGGAGCTCGGCCGCAGCTGGATGGAGGTGGAGCCGTACTCGAGCCCGGAAGAGTTCCTCGACAAGCTTCGCTTCGCCCGGCACGTCGTGACAGCCAGCAGCGGCACCGGGCGCCGTGCCTGACGACCTGGATCTTCTCGTCGTCGGCTCGATCGCGCTCGACCGGCGCGACGGACCTTTCGGCAAGGTCGACGAGGAGCTGGGAGGCTCTGCGGTCTACTTCGCGTTGGCCGCGAGCCTGGTTCTGCCCGTCAAAGTGTCGGCGCCGGTGGGCAAGGACGCGATAGAGACGGTTTCGAAAGTGTTCGACGGGCACGACATCGACATGTCCCGCGTCAAGGTGTTCGGTGCGCCGACCTATCGGTGGACGGCCCACCAGGAGCACGGACGGACCGTCGACCTGGGCAGTGCAGACGAGATCTACGATCACTGGCAGCCGGAGCTGCCGGAAGGTTTCGCGGGCTGGGCGTTCGTGGGCTCGATGCGGCCGGACCGCCAGGTGGCGGCGATCACCGCGCTCCACCACTCGGCTCGCCTGCTGGCCGCGGACGCAATGCTCTCGTACGTCAGGCTGCAGCCCGATGAGGCAGTAGATGTCCTGCGCCGATCCTCCTGGTTCTTCTGCAACCATGAGGAATACTTGGCCTTCGGAGCCGGCGATCCCGAGGAGTTTCGCCGTCGCTGGTTTTTGGACGGTTTGGTCCTGAAGTCTGGCGCTGCGGGCGTGACCGCCTACACCGCCAACGGAGAGGTGCAGATTCCTGGACTGCGCGGGCACCCCGCACTCGATACCGTCGGAGCCGGCGACGCGCTGGCCGGAGGGATGCTCGCGCGATGGCTGCGCACAGGGGGGCGCCCGGCCGGGCTGCAGGACGCGCTGGTGTGCGGCGTCGCCTGCGCATCGCTTGCGATCGAGTCGATCGGAGTGCGCGGCATCGCGAAGGCCACGCCGGAACTCCTCGATAATCGGATGGGCGAGGTATGGCAAAGCCTGAAACCCGAGTCGTGATCATCAGCGGCGACCTTGTCGAGCAGGAAGTGGACGCGATCGTCAACGCGGCCAACAACGACCTCCAGCTGGGTGGTGGCGTCGCCGGCGCGATCCGCAGGCAAGCTGGACCTTCGGTTCAGGATGAATGCGATTCCCATGGCCCCGTCCAGGTCGGCGAGGCTGCGATCACGGGTGCCGGCCGGCTCCGCGCCCGCTACGTGATCCACGCTGCGAGCATGGCCCTCGGAGGACGGACCACGCGCGCGTCGCTTGCGTCTTCGATGGCACACGTGTTTCGCCTTGCGCGCATGAATGACGTCGATACCATCGCCGTGCCTGCCGTCGGCACCGGCATTGCAGGTTTTCCCATCGATGAGTGCGCGCGTGTGATGGCCGAATGCCTGAGGTCCGCGTTAAGTGAGGGTTGGCAACCAACAGAGGTGCGCTTTGTTTTGTTCGGAGAAGATGCGATGAGGCCTTTCGAGGCGGCATTTCGACCCGCGTTTGCGGACTTTTTTGGCTCCGAGCGCTGAATTCGGTTTGAATTGGAGTTGTCTTGAGCAAATACCCGCCCCTAGAATGGGCGAGTCCGCCCCCACGCCAGAATCTCTGATAAGGATGGTGACTAGTGGAAGGCTACTGTTTGAAGGACAAAAGAAAGGTTGAGATGAAAGACCCTCAGCCGATCACGATGAAGAATGGCAAGCCCGCGACGGTAGGCACGTGCCCGTTCTGCGGCACCAAGATCTACAAGATCGGCAAGGCATCATAGGAAGTAGGACTCGGTAGAAGGGCCGCTCCTCGAGAGCGGTCCTTTTTTGTTTCCGGTCAGCTTGTGAGCGGTGGCTCGAGCGCTCCCAACAGGACTTCGGTCGCGGACACCGCCTCGTCGACGCCAAGCATCTTGAAGATCTCGACGTTGGTCGGGTTGTTGACGCGAGCAATCGTCTTCTTGACTCGAAAGTGACGCTTGGCCATCTGCAGCGCGATCAAGTTGTCTTCGTCGTCAGCGGTCACTGCGATGATCGCATCCGCTCGTTCGATTCCCGTCTGCGCCAGAAACCTGACCTCGCAGCCGTCGCCACGCATCACGATGCTGCCGAGCTGGGTCTCGAGCCAGTCCGCGCGGCGTCCGTCCTTTTCGATCAGCGTCACCTCGTGGCCGCGCTCCACCAGGTCGCGCGACAGGTAGTAGCCGACCGTCCCTCCACCCACGACGATCACGTACACGGGCTCAGGCCTTCTCCCGCTCCAGGAGGACCTTCTCGATGTGTCGTGCGCCCTCGATGGTCGGGCAGATGGTGTGCAGCCCAAGCTTCTCGTAGGCTTCGGCGCGCTCCGGGTCGTAGATGCGGGCCACGACATGAGGCACCTTGTAGACGTCCTTGGCGATCTGGGAGGCCATGATGTTGCGGTTGTCGCCCTCGGTCACGGCGACGAAGCCGTCGGCGCGCTCGATGCCGGCGCGGCGAAGAACGTCGACGTCCGTGCCATTGCCGACGACCTGGTCGCCCTTGAAGTCGCGGGTGAGCACCCCGCGCGTGGCCGCACGCGAAAAGGCGTTCGGATCCCTGTCCACGATCACGACCTCGTGGCCCGCGCGATCCATGGTGGATGCGATCTGGGAGCCCACACGCCCACACCCGACGATGACCAGCCTCAAGTCCGGTTGATTATAGGTAGGCTCGGGGACGTCCTCGGGCACGCAAGCCCGTGTTGCTAGGATTTGGGCGCGTGCGTTTTCCATTCACCTTCATGGGCGTCTTGGCGCTCGGACTTGGACTCTGGGTGGTGGTCTATGTGACCTCGCACCGCACGCTCGACGCGGGCGCGCAAGGGCTCGCTGTGGGCACGGCCGTGGTCTGCTTCGGTTTCGCGGCCTACGTGCTGATCCGGCGGGTGCGGCGGGGACCCCAGCACTGATGGCCGACCGCGACCAGCACAGTCATCCGATCACCTCACGCAAGGTGCTGGTCGCTGTGGGCGGCCAGGAGATCGATGCCGAGGCGGTGCGGCTGGCGTGCCGGATGACCGAGCCTCACGGGCGGCTCTACGGGGTGCACATCATCGAGGTCAACAGGTCGCTGCCCCTGGGCGCGGTCCTGGACGACGTCGTGGAGCGCGGCGAGAAGATCCTGGACGAGGTGGAGAAGCTGGCCGCCGCGGCGCAGCTGCAGGTCGAGACGGAGCTTGTGCAGGCGCGGGACACAGGGCCGGCGCTGGTCGACGAGGCCGTCGAGTGGGGGGCCGACCTGATCGTCATGGGCCTGCCCTACAAGAAGCGTTTTGGTGAGTTCAACCTGGGCAAGACCGTGCCGTACGTCTTGAAGAACGCGAACTGCCGGGTGATGCTCTTCCGGGAGCATCGCGAGCACCACGAAGAGACGCCCTAGCCTAGAGAGGCCGCCCGATCCCGCCGGCACTTCCCCTTCGGGGCCCTCCCTCTCCCAGCGGCACCCTCCCCCAGCCTGCCGAGCCTGGCACACGACGCTAACAGCGGCCAACCCTGTTGACAACGCTGCTTGTTAAGGTGGGCGCGCCGCTCCTAAACCTGGCTGTGGTGGGCTATCTGGCCCAGGGCGAGCGCCTGCTTGTCGGTCTCCGACGTCGGGGTCAGCCACCGGCACGGAAAGCCAGCCCGGTGCAGGACATATCTCACCAGCGCACCCAGCGTCTTCAGCCCGTAAACCGTCGACGTCCTGAGGTTCACGGAGCTCGCGTCCTCGTGATAACGCCCGATCGCCGGCACCTCGCCGATCTTGAACCCGAACGTCGCCGCCTGGATCAGGACCTGCGTATCGAAAACAAAGTCATTGCTGTTCTCGAGGAACGGAATGGCCTCCAGGAAACGCCGCGAATACGCGCGATAGCCGGTGTGGTACTCGGAGAGGCGCAATCCTAGAACGCGATTTTCGGACGCGGTCAGAAATCGGTTCCCTATCCGCTTCCACCAGGGCATCCCGGCCCTGGCGGGATCCAGGCCCAGCCAGCGCGACCCAAGTACGATGTCAGCCTCGCCGCTCTCGACGACGCTGCACAGGTTCGGAATGATCGCCGGGTCGTACTGACCGTCGGGATGAAGCATCACCACGACATCAGCCCCCATCGCGAGCGCCTGCCGGTAGCAGGTCTTCTGGTTTCCGCCGTAGCCGAGGTTGCGCTGATGGCGGATGACATCGAGCCGAAGCGCGGTGGCGACGCTGACCGTCGCGTCTGCGCTCGCGTCGTCGACCAGCAGGATTCGATCCGCGTGACCCTGAGGAATGTCTCCGACGACCTCGACGAGAGTTTTCGCCGCACGATAGGCGGGCAGCACGATCACGCGGCGAGGCCGGGGACCGCTCCAATGCAGCTCGCCGAGCGGAATCGGATCCGGCCGCACGGCCATGCGCTCGATCGTCAGGTAGCCGGCGACCGCGAGCGCCCCCACAGCCGCCGACCAGAAGTTGATCGTGAGTGTCAGATTGATCGCCGCGTACGCAAAGAAGAGCACACCCACCGCCACGTGAGGCCAACGCAGCGTGCCGGCCAGCGCCAGGTCGGCCAACGCAAAGCCGGGGATCACCAGCAAGGCAAGGTCATGGACGTTCTGGTGCGGACTTAACACCAATGACGCCGCCACGGCGAGCGCGAAATCGAGTCGCGGCTTGTCCGGGCGCCAGCTCAAGGAGAGGGCGACGAGCGCCAGCAAGAGCACCAGGATCACGAATGCGACCACCTTGCCCCCGCCCGGCACGGCTTCGAGGACGTTCCGCAGCGAATAGACCGCAGGGTCGGTGTAAACGAACTGATCCGTGTTCGGCAACCGTCCGGTGATCGCCCAGGCTCCGACCGACCGCAGGTAGCCGATGACCGGATCGAGGCCGAAGCCGATGACAGAGATGACTCCAAGCCCACCGAGGACACCGGCGAACGCGGCAAGCGCCCGCCATGCACGTCGGGCGATGAACAGCACTGGAATCAGCAACAGCAGTTGCGGTTTGGCAAGGGCCAGCGCGCTGAGCGCTCCGGCCATGCCGTAGCGGCCTCTGGCCCAGGCGGCGTAAGCACCGGCGAGTGGAACCAGGAGCACGAGGTCCGACTGTCCCTGGAGGACGGTGACAAAGAGCGGAAAGAAGCCGGCGATCATCGCCGCGGCAACCAACCATCCGCGTCCATGAACACTGAGACTGTTGCGCACCAGGATCACGATCAACGCCGCGGCCAGCATCACATTCACCGCCGCCATGACGTAGTACGCGTCTCGATAGTCGAGGTATGCGAGCGGCGCGATCAGCAGCGTGTAGTAGGGCGGGTGAAAGTACGGGAGGACGATGAAGAACCTCGGGTCCTGACCCGTGATCTGCAGCTCGACCTGGCGTTGCATCGCGATGTCGTAGACGGCAGCACCGCCATGAGTGACAAACAGCTTGGCGGCCGCGTAGAAGTTGAAGAAGTCCGGACCGCGCAGGTTGCCGCGCACGAATGAGAACCAGTAGACCGTCCAGAAGAGGAACGAGCCGACGCCGGCACCGGCAGCCGCGGCATAGCCGAGTCGAACCAAGCGTGCGGCGGCACGGGCGTTCATCGGCCGCTTTCGAGACGAAGGGCGAAGCGCTCCGGAAGCTTGGCTTTCCTGATGGCACGCTGGGCGCCTTTGATGTCGTAGCGCACGCGCCGAAACTCAAAGGTCTTCTTCTCCACATCCCAGACGCCGTAGCTGGCCGTGGGAAGACCATCCCGTGGCTGGCCCACGCTGCCGGGATTCACGAGCGCCGGGCCCTCGAGCGTGAAAGTGTCGACCCGGTATTCGTGGGTCACAGTGCCGTTGGCAAGGCCGAAGATGCCGGGGACGTGAGTGTGCCCGTGAAAGCAGACGCCACCGTCAAGCAATTCCAGGTTGGCATGCGCCACCGCGGTGTCCAGCACGTACTCGTAGATGTGGTCGCGTGGACTGGCGTGAACGAGTAACACGTCATGTTCGTAGTGACTGTCTGGCAATCGCCGCAACCATTCGAGCCGCTCAGCTCCTATCACTTCAATTGTCCAACGCACGACGGATGCGGCGTCGTCGTTGAACCATTCGAGGATCTCGGGATCGGTGCATGCACGATCGTGATTGCCGACCAGAGTCAACCACCGACGCTTGATCACCTCTTCTGCGCAACGCTTCGGATCGCCGCCGTATCCGACGACGTCGCCCAGACAGAGCGTCTCGTCGACAGGTGGGCAGTCGCGTAAGACAGCTTCGAGCGCCTGCCAGTTGGCATGAATATCGGAGAGGATCGCGATCTTCAAGCCGGCCTCTCATAGAGGCGCGGGTAGATGTAGTCGAAGAGGATGCGCAGCGTCGCGGCGACCGGCACGGCGACGAACATGCCGAGAACGCCGCCCCAGCTGAAGCCGGCGATCAAAGCGATGATGACGAGGACTGGGGGCAAGCGCACGGCATCGCCCATGACCTTCGGATAGACCACGTTTAGGAAGAAGTTCGAGATCACTACATACGCGATCAGGATCACCACTGCCTGCGTCGGGCTCTGCGAGAGTCCGACCAGCACCGCGGGGACTGCGCCCAGAAACGGCCCCAGATATGGGATGAGGGCGGTGATGCCAGCGATCAGACCCAGGGCGACCGCGTCCGGCAGACCAAAAACAGCGCACGCGATCCCCGAGAAGATTCCGATCAGTCCCGCGATGATGAACTGCCCCCGGACGTAGGCGTAGAGCATTTTGCGGACCCGGCGCCAGATCTGATCGAAGTCGTTGCGGTAGTCGCTGGGGACGATGCGCCGGAGGTCGCGGCGCACGGCCGGCGCCTCCAGTGAAAGCAGGAACGCGACGATGAACATGAGGATGACCTGGAGGACGGTCGTGAGAGCGGTCAGCCCAATCGTGACGGCGTTGCCAAACTGGCCCAGGAGGTACTCGCGAAGGTGCGAGTTGATCGTTTCGGTCACGCCCTTGAGGTCGACGTCGATGCCGAACACACGGACGGGCTGGAGGTTGTTGAGCTTGTCCTGGGCGGTGGCCGCCAGGCTGGGAGCCTGCAACTGCAGTTGGCCGATCTCGCTGACGGCGAGAGGAACGATCAGGAGGATGAGTCCCGAGAAGCCGACGATGATCGCGATGAAGACGACAACGATGGCAAGGATCCGCGGCACGCCGGCGTTGTGCAGGCGTAACACCGCCGGCTGGATTAGGAAGGCGATCGCCGAGCCCAAGACGAAGGCCCCGAGAAAATCTCGGATGAGGAAGAGGACGACGATGGCCACGGCCAGGGCAGCCAGGCCGAACCCAATTTGCAGGTACCGACGGCGCCGCTTGGGATCGAGAGACCCGGATGAGACCGGCACCCCGCCTGTCGGGGTTGGGCTCTCGAGTTCTCTCTCGTGGGGCGCTCCCGGGTGCGGGTTGGGACGCACGTTATGCAATCACTCGCAGTATGACGACAGCTACTCGGACCCGAACCGGCTTAGGTGTTGGCCTGCCGGAGAGCGGCCTCCTCGTAAGCGGCGCCGTGCAGGGGGTTGGTCGTGCTCCGCCCAGCGGCTATGGCATACATAGCGAGAATCACCAAACCAACTCCGAGCCATCCGTAAGCAGACGTGGGCCCGTACTCATTTGTGATCACCCCCCCGAAAGCGGCACCGATAACGCTTGCAGTCTGAACCAGACCGAATCGAGTGGCCATGATGGTGCCGCGGGTCGATGAGTCCGCCGCCTCAACCAAAGCGGTCTGATTGGCGATCGCGTAGATTGGGTTTCCAGCAGACGCTACAAATAAGGCCATTGCGATGAGCACAAGACCTGGACTAAACCAAATCGCTAACGAGAAGACCCCGGTGAGCATAAGGCCCGCCCCGACCATCCGCATGGAACCGATTGAAACAAACCTGGTAATCGCTAGAGAGCCGACTAAGATTCCAAGCGAAGACACCAACTCGAGGACCGAATAGACCTGACCTCCCTGTTGTGCCGCACCTAATTGTTTCGAGACCTGGTACGCAAGGGACAGTAGAGCCGGATAGCTAATCGGGATTAGGAACGCCGCCAGAGTACCGACGACCAGGTGAGGTCTAGCAGTGACGATGGCCCACGAGCGCTTGAACGCACCTGAAACCGGAGCGCTAATGGTTCCGCCGCCAAGGGTCGGGATTCCAACCACGATGGCCGCGGCGAGGGCAAATGTCGCCGCGTCTGCGATGAACAGTAGGTTCATTGCTCTGGGAAACAGGGCGAGAATTGCGCCTGCGATGCCGAAGCCAACAGCACCGCTTAGCATCGTAACGGCTGCAACGACGGCATTGGCTTTACCAACCTGGCCCGTCGGAACGAGACTGGGTATAGCTGCTTGGCGCGCTGGTTGAACCACGGCATTAACGGATGCGAGTGCGAACAGGATGGGGATGATGAGCCACCACCTTGGCCCTGAGATCAGAAACGGGGTGGCGAGCAACAGTAGCGCCCGGGAGCACTCAAGCCCAACGACTAGGGTCCGGCGCGGGAGACGATCCGTCAGTCCGCCCAGCGCGCCAGTCATGATCACCGTGGCGACCGCCTGAACAATGAACGCCAACGCAACGAAACGGGCGTCCCTTGTCGCCAGATAGATTGAGACAAGCGTTGCCACCTGCGTCATTGGGTCACCAAGCGACGAGACCCCAATGGCGGCGACAAGGCTGCTAAATCTTGGGTTGGATCTCAGGACCCGCAGAGTGGTAATCCGTCTTGGTACGTCTGGTCTGTTTGCTACTTCGAGGGGCTTGAGGCCATGAATCTCCCTCAGGGCATCAACAACGTTGGGGTCGTACCAATGGCTTGCGCGTCGGCTTATGTCTTCGACACCCTCTATTGGCGTCATCACTGATTGCCGATAGAGGCGAGCGCCGGTAATCGTGTCAAAGGAGTCCGCCACGGACAGGATGCGGGCTCCAAATGGGATAACGTCTCCTCTGAGACCGGCCGGATAACCAGTTCCGTCCCATCTTTCGTGGTGATGGCGAACGAGTGGTGCCACCTCGCGAAGGGCGGAGTGTTGCGCGATCATGTCCGCCCCAATGTCTGGATGCTTTCGCATGATCTCCCACTCCTCTTCGCTGAGCGGCCCGGGCTTGTTCAGAATGTCGTCTCGCACGCCGATCTTGCCGAGGTCGTGCAATGAGCCGGCTGTTCGAATGAGCTCGACCTCGCGATCTCCTAACTCAAGTTGCTCGCCGAGTCGGCCTGCGAGGTCCGCGACCCGAATCGAGTGTGACTCCGTGAACCGGTCACGTGCGTCGAGAGCTTGTGCAGCCAGCTCGAGCGTTTGGTCCTTAAGAAGAGTCTGCCTTTGCGCATCGGCGACATTTCCTCTGACTGCCAGAACGAAACCAAAGAGGCCAGGCGCCATGATGTAACCGATATCGCTTTGCAGCAATAGCCAAATGATGCCGCCGGAGAAGCTGAGTGCGGCCGTTCCGATGAGAGTCGTGAAGCCGACGTTGTCAAATAGAGTCGACAGTACTGACGTCCTTGTCACGTAGGCCATGACGAGGGCCGTCAGGATGTAGTTCAGGCTGACGGCGCTCACAACAAAAACGATGGTCCTGACTGGCAAGGTCCACGGATCGCCGACATGTATTGACTGCACCGCAAGGGAAGGAAATACATAGGCGGTTGCGAGCATTGCTCTGTTGAAGAGAAAGGCCCACCAAGTGATGTTGCGACCGGGGACTCGACCATCGAAGACGGCCAGCCAGGCAATCGTCGCCACTCCGCCCCCCGGCAGCAGCAGACCGGTCGCGATCAACAGTGGGTCGATGACCGACTGATGCCCGCTGCGCCACGGAATCGGTCGCAGAGCGGCAATCTGGGTGCCGACGCCAAGGTACAGGAGCGTGAGGGCCTTGCCTGGCTGGACTGGGTCGACGACCCAACCCAGCGCAAACATGGCGACCCCGATCGCGATGACGCCTACCACATACCGTTGGGCAGGCCGCGAGAGTTCGCTGAAAGGCGTCAAGACGCAGGAATTCTAGACCGGGCTTTTGACCCCGAAGTATGATTAGGCCAGGATCTTTTACCTAGGTCCGAACTACCCCCTGACTACAGGATCCAGACGCCCGTCACCCGCTGGCGGCCCCCGCCGCGTAGCAGGCGCTTGAACATGCGGACCATGTTCTCCCTCCTTCCCTTCGAGATTCCCATTCAGTGCGGTCGTTTTTCCAGGTCACTTTCGTTACGCACAGTCTCTCCCTAAGGTCGAGGGTTGAAAATCGTCAATTTCCATGACTCGCCTTCATGGAAATCCATGACTCCGAGACCGTTGTTAGAGGTCGGCGAGCGTTATGATTCCGGCCCGCAGTGCCGTGCTGACAGCCTCGCCGCGATTCGTCGCGCCTAGCTTCTTGAAGATGTTGCGAAGGTGGGTTTCGATAGATGGATCTTTCAAACCCAGGTCCTTCGCCAGGCGCTTAGTTGTGTGGCCCTTCGCGACACCTCGCAGAATCTGCGTTTCACGCAATGTGAGCGCCACACTGGTGCTCCGAGAGGGAGGCGTCGAGTGGGTGACTCTGCGCAGGACGTCGGGAATCATTCTGCGGGGAACGGGGCTCTCACTTCGGAGAGCAGCAAGGAGGGCACGCTGCAGTTCGTTGGGTCCCGCATCTTTGAGGATGTAACCGGCGCAGCCAGCCTGCATCATCCTGAGGAGGTCGTCACTTGACTCCGACACTGTCCAAGCGACGATCTTTGTCAATGGGAATCTACCAAGAACGGTCCGCGCTGTAGTTGGGCCGTCCATGTCCGGCATGTTCACGTCCATCAATACGATGTCTGGGCTGAGACGTTCCATCACACGTAGGGCTTCGGCTCCTGACGCAGCTTCGCCAACAAATCGAAGTTCAGTGGTCGCCGCTAGCATTGCACGCGCGGCCGTCCGGGGCACAATACTGTCGTCTACCACGAGGACCCGGTATTTCCTATGATCCGACGCTCCCTTGTCGATAGGCTGCAGCTTACCAACAAGGCGTCCTCTCGCAATCTGGGTAGCTATGCGTACTTGTTGGTGATAGGCGCCCTGACTGTGGCGGCGAACTATTTGACTGGTGACGTCAGAACTTCACACGCCGACAACTTCATCGATGTCCTCTATCTGGTGGTCGTGCTAATAATCCTCAGTCTTGCCGACGTTCGTATGGAACGCGGCCGCATCAACCTTTCAGCCATTGCTATCGGTACCGCAGCGATTCTGCTCAATCCACTCGACGCAACCATTGTCGGCTTGTCAGTCGGGGTATCAATGGGCCATCGGGGCCGATGGCCAATAACAGGTAACGCGGTCATAACTGCCGCCGACGCATGCCTAGGCGCTTGCGTGGCCGTTCAGCTACGAAGTGGAGGCACACTGACGCTCGAATCTCGGATATTCGTGCTTGCGGTCGTCATACTCGCGAGCTGGGTGCTGGTCTGCGTTGGACTCTCAATCCGCACCGGCGAGTCCATTCCAAGCATCGTCAGCCACAACTTCACCGCGCAGTTCTACGCTGCATTCGGGTACTTCGCACTCGCATCATTACTCACCAGCTATGTGCTCGACGGGTCGGCTCGCGGCTACTTGCTCTCAAGCGTCGTCTTTGTTCTCGCATTCGCCCTTACCGACACGATTGCGGGAAGGCGACTTAGGCGAGTGCTCGAGTCTGAGTTGTCGGATGCCGACCGCCACCTATTTCATAGCCGCGCCGTCGAAGGCGTGGTTCACAACCTCCGGAATCACGTGGCGACGGCGGTCGGATACCTAAAAGAG
>Ga0137373_10003246_pt1 | contig 17805 bp, 12 predicted proteins | sample SagtaG_5_FD_104912 | JGI IMG/M metagenome (GOLD analysis project Ga0137373, IMG submission 104912) | Vadose zone soil microbial communities from Sagehorn Ranch, Mendocino, California, USA - Sage1_R_80_16 metaG | ecosystem: Environmental > Terrestrial > Soil > Vadose zone | place: USA...
CTGGCGCTCGCCTGCGGCGCGGCGCTCCGGCCGCGGCTCCCGCTCGCGCTCGGGGTCGGCGCGCTGTTCGCCTTCGTGTTCGGCGCTCTCTGGGCGGAACCGCTCTGGAACAGCCTGGCGGCACTCGGGGCGCGGCCGGACGGCGGCGGCCGCTTCTACGGGATCAACAACCAGGTCGCGACGCTGCTTCTCTCCCCCGCGCTCGTGCTCGGAGCGCTGGCCGGCACGGCCCTGCTGCCTGGGATCGCCCTCGTGATCGCCTTCGGCATCGGAGCGAGCTTCGTCGGGGCAAACGGCGGCGACGTGCTCACGTTCCTCGCGGGCTTCGTCGTGCTCGGGTTCCGGCTCGGAGCCACGCGCGTGACCGTCGCGCGGGTGGCAGGAGCAGTTGCCGTCGTCGGCGCCGCCGCGCTCGCGCTCATCGGAATCGATGCCGCTCTGGGCGGCTCGAGCCACGTCACCCACGCGGTCGGGGGCGGCCCCGGCTCTCTCGCGGGAGACTTCGCCCACCGCCTCCACCTCTCCGCGGCGTTCATCGGCTCGCGCTGGAACGAAGCGCTCCTGTTCGCGGTCAGCGTCGCGGGCCTGCTCTGGCTTGCGTTCCGCCGGCCCCGCCTGCCGGTCCTCGACGCCCTGCTGGCCGCGCTCGCGGTCTCGCTGCTCGTGAACGACACGCCCACGGACATCGCCGGGCTGGGCGCGCTCTCGGCGCTCGTCCTCTGGGCGTGGCTCGGGAGAAGCGGCGAGCGCCTCGGCCCGCTCGATTAGACTCGCCGCCGTGCGCCGCCTTCTGCCGCTGCTCGCGATCGCGCTGCTGGCCGGCTGTGGCGGCGAGCAGACCGTCTCGCCGACCGCGAAGGAGGTCGAGGGAACCCTGCCCACGACGACACAGGCCGCGATCCCCGAGGGGGATGCCCAGGCCGGAACTGCGCTCTTCAAGTCCCAGGGCTGCACCGGCTGCCACACCTTCAAGCCCGCAGGCTCGAACGCGAACGTCGGGCCGGACCTGGACAAGCTCGCCGACTACGCGCAGAAGGCGAACCAAGGGTCGCTCGAACAGTTCACCTTCGACTCGATCAAGAACCCCGGGGCGTACCTGGAGCCGGGCTACAACAATGTGATGCCGAACTTCGGACAGACCCTGACCCCCAAGCAGATCGCCGATCTCACCGCCTACCTGACGAAGGGTTGATCGACCTCCGGGCCGCGCGGGCCGATCCCGAAGCGTTTCGCGCAGCGGTCGCGCGCAAGGGCGGTGCCGAGGCCTTCGACGAGCTGTTGGAGGCCGACGCCCGCTGGCGTGAGCTCGTCCCGCAGGTCGACGAGCTGCGCGGGCGGCAGAAGCTGAAGGGCAAGCCGACGCCGGAGCAGGTCGAGGAGCTCAAGCAGGTGAAGGAAGAGCTCCGGCGGCTCGAAGAGGAGCTCTCGGCGGCTTCGGCCGAGCGGGATGCGCTGCTGGAGAAGGTTCCGAACCCCCCGCACGAGTCCGTCCCCGATGAGCTGACCGAGGACACGGAGGGCGAGATCGTCCGGCACGTCGGCGAGCCGCCGGAGCTCGTGGACGCCAGCGACCACCTCGAGCTGGGCCGCTTCGAGATGGAGCGGGCCGCCCGCCTGTCGGGATCGCGCTTCGGGTACATCGTCGGGGATACGGCGCGCCTCGTGCTCGCGCTCTACCGCTGGGCGCTCGACCGCGTCATGGCCCAGGGCTTCGAGCCGGTCATCCCGCCGGTCCTCGTGCGCGAGGAGGCGATGCACGGGACGGGGTTCTTCCCCGCCGAGCGCTTCGAGATCTACGAGGTCGCCGACGAGGGGCTCTTCCTGACCGGGACGTCGGAGGTCGCGCTGGCCGGCCTGCACATGGGCGAGATCATCGAGCGCGACGAGCTGCCCCTGCACTACACGGCGTTCTCCACCAATTTCCGGCGCGAGGCCGGGGCTGCCGGGCGTGACACGCGCGGGATGTTCCGCGTGCACCAGTTCAACAAGGTCGAGATGTTCTCGTACGTGCTCCCCGAGGCCTCCTGGGAAGAGCACGAGCGCCTGCTCGAGATCGAGGAGTCGCTCGCGAAGGAGCTGGGGATTCCGTACCGGGTCGTCAACATCGCCGCCGGTGAGCTCAGCGCCGCGGCGGCCAAGCGCTACGACGTCGAGGCGTGGTTTCCGTCCCAGCAGCGCTACCGCGAGCTCACGTCGGCCTCGAACACGACGGACTACCAGGCCCGCCGGCTCGGCATCCGCTACCGCACCGAGAGCGGCGGCACGGAGTACCTGCACACGCTCAACGGCACCGCCGTCACCGACCGCTGGGCCCTCGCGATCCTGGAGAACTTCCAGGACGAGGGCGGCAAGATCGTGGTCCCCGAGGTTCTCACGAGCTTCGGTGCCCCGCCTACACTGAACTGACCGGCGGGGTGCCAGAGCGGACGAATGGACCGGTCTTGAAAACCGGAGGGCCGCGAAAGCGGCCCCGTGGGTTCGAATCCCACCCCCGCCGCTGGTAGAGGGCGCGCGGCGCAAGGTTTTGGCGTCGCATGGATCAGTCTGAGCGAGGGAGAAAGGCCGGGCGGCAGTCCCCCGATTGGACTGACGGCGGGTCACTCGGGGGACAACAAGCCGCCCGGCGCTTTCGTTCCGTTATTCCTGCGCCTCACGCGGGGGCCCGGCCGGGGCCGCCTGGCGGGTCGCGAAGGCGAGCGTCCAGTCCTCGTCCTGGCGCCCGTCGACGGAGAGGCGCCACTGGTAGCGCCGGTCGGCCTCGAGCGGCAACGGCCCGAGGTTCATCGCCATCGCCGCGTCGATCGGCGTTCCCGGCTTGAGGCCCGCGGGCCGGCCGACCTCGAGCACGCCCTCGATCCGAAGGGGAACCTGCTCGCCCTCCGGCGTCGACACGAGCACCGGCTCGCCGTCGGAGGTGACCAGCTCGAGGAGGATCTGGTGCCGCTGGTTCGCCTGGTCCCAGGGCACCTCGAACTTCATCGCGATCGCGCTCGGCGTGCCGGGCATCGTGATCGACCAGCCTCCGCCGAGGATGTAGAGCTTGCCCGCGATCTCCTGCGCGGAGTCGGCGAGGAGCATCGTCACCTTCATCGCGAGGGGATGCTAGTCCGTAGCTGCCGATAGCGTTCGCACGTGCCGAACGCGCCCGAGCGACGCCGGGAGAAACCGCTCCGACGGACGCTCGGGTGGGTCGAGGAGCGCCCACTGGTCGTGCTCGTCCTGCCGGCTCTGCTCGCGCTGGGAGCGATCGCCGGTCTCGCGAACCTCGCGGGCTCGGAGCGGCTCGACCGCGCTGCGCGTCACATCCATCCGGTCTGGCTCGTGCTCTGCTTCGGCGGTGAGCTGGTGGCCTACGCGGGCTACGTGCTCGCGGTCCGCGACACGGCGAAGGTCGACAACGGTCCCAAGCTCAGCTTCGGGGATTCGATCCAGGCGGTCGTGGGCGGCTTCGGCGTCTTCGCCGCGACGAGGTCGAGCGGCGGCTTCGCGGTCGACTACTGGGCTCTCCGGAACGCGGGAGAGGGCCGGGACGGCGCGGTCGCCCGGGTGCTGGCGCTCAGCGCGCTCGAGTACGCCGTCCTTGCGCCGGCGACGCTCTGCGCCGCGCTCGCACTGATCTTCGACGGCGAGGATGTCTCCCTCGGCTTGACGCTGCCATGGCTGGCGGTCATTCCTGGAGGCCTCGTCGCGGTCTGGCTGAGCTCTCCGAAGCGAGCGGAGCGGTACGCCCGCGCCGGGCACGGCAGCGCCCGTCTCCGGCAGTGGTTCGCTCACTTCGCCGCGGGCCTCTCGATCCTTCGTTCGCTCCTCGTCGCACCTCCGCGCGAGCACGGCCTCGGGTTGCTCGGGACGGCCTTGTACTGGGCCGGCGACATCGCGTGCCTCTGGGGCGCGCTCGCCTTCTTCGGCAACCCTCGCCTGTCGGTGCCGGCGCTGATTGTCGGCTACTCGACCGGCTACGTCCTGACGAGGCGCTCGCTTCCCGCCGGCGGGGCCGGCGTCGTCGAGATCGCTCTCACCTTCGCCCTCCATTGGGTCGGCTTCCCGTTCGTCCGGGCCTTGCTCGGCGTCGTCGTCTACCGGCTCTTCAACCTCTGGCTGCCGATCGTGCCCGCGCTCGCGGTGCTGCCGCCGGTCGACGAGCTGCGACGCGACTTCGACGAGGCCGAGCGCGAAACCGTGGAGTAAGCCCATTCCCCTTTTCGGGGGATCTCCGGAGCGCGAAAGACCACGAAACTATGCGGAATGCGGCACCTCCACGCGGCAATTGAGCCTGCGTCGAGGCTGGACGTCCCCCGGTCCGGGACGCTCGTCCAGTCCTACCGGCAGCTGGCGGACGTGTTCCACGAGATCCTCTCGGAGCACAGCCTCGACAACCTGCTCGAGCGGATCGCGGAGGGCCTCGCCGAGCTGGTCCCGCACGACTCGCTCTCGATCTACCAGGCCGACGAAGCGCAGACGGCGCTGGTGCCGATCATGGCCCGCGACAAGTGGGCGGAGGAGATCATGAAAACCCGCCGCAGGTTCGGCCAGGGGATCACGGGCTGGGCAGTCCAGCACCGCGAGCCTGTGCTGACGAACCAGGCGCACCTCGACCCGCGGAAGATCGTCGTTCCCGGCACGCCCGAGGACGAGCCCGAGGCGCTGATCACGGTGCCGCTGATCGCGCGCGACTCCGTCAAGGGAGCGCTCAACATCTACCGGCTCGGTGAGGACGCGAAGTTCGACGACGAGGAGTTCGAGCTGGCCGTGCGCTTCGCCGACGCGGTGGCGCTCGCGCTGGACAACGCGCAGATCCGCGCGCGCCTGGAGCTCCAGGCGCAGATGGATTCGCTCACGGGCCTCTACAACCACCGTTACTTCCACGAGCGTCTGCGGGCGGAGCTGACGAGGGCGAGCCGCGCACGCGATTCGGTCTCGGTGCTGATGGTCGACATCGACGACTTCAAGCGGGTCAACGACGTCTACGGGCACGCCGTCGGCGACCAGGTGCTCCGCGACCTCGCCGAGCTTCTCCGGGGCGTGCTGCGAGAGTGCGACGTCGTCTGCCGCGTCGGCGGCGAGGAGTTCGGCCTGATCCTGCCCTCCTCCGACGCCGTCGCGGCGCTCAACCTCGCTCAGCGGCTGACCAAGGCGCTGTCGGCGGCCGAGTTCGGGCCTGCCGGCAAGATCACTGCCTCGATCGGCGTTTCACAGGGCCCGCAGCACGCGATGAACCCGCGCGAGCTCGTGGCCTGCGCAGAGGCCGCGATGATGACCTCGAAGGCGGGCGGGAAGAACCAGATCGTCCTCTTCGACGAGGCCTCGAGCGAGCGTCCCGGCACTGGAGGCGGGCGCGACGTCCGCTCGATTGCGCACTTGAAGATGCTCCAGGGCCTGGCCGGGAAGCTGAATCGCCTCAACGACGTGCGCCAGATCGCCGAGGTGATCGCCGACGAGCTCCGCCTCCTCATCGACTACCACAACTGCCGCGTGATGATCGTCGAGGGCGAGGAGCTCGTCCCGCTGGCATTCCGCGGCGAGCTCGTGGTTCGCGACGGGGAGCGCGTCGACTTTCCGCACGGGAAGATCGGCGAGGGAATCACCGGCCGCGCCGCCGAGACCGCCGAGCCGCAGCTCGTCGGCAACACGCTCGAGTGCGAGTACGCGGTCACGATCCCCGGCACGCACGCGATCGAGGAGTCGCTGGTCGCGGTTCCGCTCTGCTACGGGGCGCGCGTGATCGGCGTCGTCGTGATCTCGAAGCTCGGGATCGACCAGTTCGACGAGGACGACGTCCGTCTCCTCGAGGTGCTCGGCGGCCACGCGTCGGTCGCGCTGGAGAACGCCCGTCTTTACGAGGCGCAGCGCCGCGAGGCCGACCACCTGAAGGCGCTGCTCGAGTTCACCGGAGCCATCTCGGAGGAGGCGAGCCCGGAGGAGATCTGGAGCGAGACCGTCCGCGCGGCGTCGCGGATCCTCGGGGCGAGCTGCGCGCTTTGGCTGCCCGGTGCAAAGGGCACCTTCCGCGTCGCGGCGCACTCCGACGAGGGCGGGGTTGCAAGGCTGCATCCCGTGCTCGACGGCGATGCCGTACGGAACCTGATCGGCGCGCGGAACGAGCCGTTCCTGGTCACCGCGGAGCAACTGGGTACCTCGGGAGCGGAGCTCGCGGTCGCGCCGCTTCGGGCGGAGGCGGAGGGTTCCGTCGAAGGCTTCATCAGCGTCCTAGACCCCAGCGCCGGTGGCCAGTCCAACGAGGAGGTCCTGCGCCTGCTCGGCGGCCTCTCCTACCAGGCGTCGATCGCGCTCCAGCGAGCCCGCAGCTTCGAGAGCCTCGAGGAGACGTTCGTCTCCACGGTCGAGGCCCTGGCGAACGCGCTCGAGGCGAACGACGAGTACACCTCCTCGCACACCCGGTGGATCACGGATATGGCGCTCAAGGTCGGCCGGGCGCTTGGATTTGAGGCCGTGGCGCTGAAGCGGCTCGAGCTCGGCGCGCCCTTCCACGACATCGGCAAGATCGGCGTTCCGACGAGCATCCTGCTCAAGCCCGGCCCGCTGACCGACGAGGAGCGCCGGCTCGTCGAGATGCACCCGGAGCTCGGTGAGCGGATCCTCGCGCCGATCGCCCGTCTGGCGGAGGTGCGGCCGATCGTCCGCTCCTGCCACGAGCGCTGGGACGGATTGGGGTATCCCGACGGCAAGACCGGCGAGGAGATCCCGATCGAGGCGCGGGTCATCATGGTCTGCGACGCGTTCCACGCGATGACGACCGACCGTCCTTACCGGAGGCGGCTGGGCGCAGACGAAGCCGCGCGCCGCCTGCGCGAGGCGGCGGGAAGCCAGTTCGACCCGGCCGTCGTCGACGCGTTCCTCGCGCTCTAAAGGGTTTAGCGCGGCCGCGCTCTTTCCGATGTACTCTGCCGTGCCCACCATGCTCGGCAGAAGGGGTCTGGTCATCGCTCTGTGCTCGGGTTGCGCGCTCGTGGCCGCGGCCTCCGCGCGGGCCTCGCAGGTGATCGCGCGCAACGCGAAGGGCATCCACCTGGCGGTCAACTCGCGCGGCGTCGCCATGGTCACGTACCGCGACCGCGCTCGCGTACTTCACATGCTCGCGCGCGGCGCGGTCAATGCGCGCGTGAGGCCGCCGCGGCCCGGCGTTGCTCAGGTCAAGTTCAGGCTCGACTACACGGGCGGCCGCCTCTGGTACGGCCATCCTGTCTGGAGAGGCTTCAGGAACGCGTGCACTGCGTACGACGGGCCGCAGCTCGACTGGCTCGTGACCGCCTGCAAGGCGCCGGACGGCTCGTACTGGGCCCTGCAGAGCTGGCAGACCCCCCTCCCCGGCCTCGGCTTCCCTCCGTGGCTCTACCGCCAGAAACAGTGGTGGCTCCATCTCTCGCATTGGACCGGCGATCCGGCGCGGCTCGACGTCTACCAGGACTGGGTCTACAGCCGGCGGTTCAGGGAGGTCTTCGGCCAGTTCACCTACCGCGGCGTCGGGGTGCGCGGGTTCGGGACGACGCACTTCGGGGCGCCGACGGACAACTACGGCCGGCTGCTCTATCTCGACACGCACAACTCGCGCTACGGGCGAGGCTGGCGTCGTGAGGAGGCGTTCGTCTCTAGCGGGCCGCCGGGGATCTTCTGCTTTGGTTTCTTCCGGCGCGATCCGTACAAGAACGGGCATGCGCACCCGCCGGGGACGCCGCACCGCAGGCGAGGGCCGGCGCACGGCGACCGGTATCGGATGACCGCGGTCGGCCCGGGCGTAACGCCGGACGTGACCTGGTACGCGCCTGGGCTGCATGGGTACAACCCGAGCAACCCGTCCGACGTCGCGCTCGAAGAGTCGATGAACGCGAAGCTCGACGAGATCCGCGCCGGCTGGCACAGGTGCCGCCACCACTAGCCTCCTCGTACCGCTCCGTATGATCGCGGCGTGGTTGGAGGGGACGAGCTGCGCGCGGTCATGGCACGCGTTCCGACGAGCGTCGCCGTCGTCACGGTGGAGGTCCGCGGGCAGCGCATCGGCCTAACAGTCGCCTCGCTGGTCTCGCTCTCGCTCGAGCCACCGCTGATCGGCATCGCGGTGCGCCGCGACGCCGCCCTGCACGAGCTGCTCCGCGATGCCGGCCGGTTCGCGGTCAGCGTCCTCGCCGCGGGACAGGAGGCACTCGCCCAGCACTTCGCGCGCGGGGTGCCGCCGATCGCGCTGTGGGAACGGATCCCGCTTCGCGAAGAGAGCGACGGCCCGCCGGAGCTCGACGGAGCGGTCGCGTGGCTCCGCTGCCGCGTCAGCGCCGAGCTCGAGACCGGAGACCACTCGGTCTTCGTCGGCGAGGTCGAGAGCGCAGAGCGCGGCCCGGCAGACCAGCCGCTCGTCCTCCACAACCGCTCCTATGCCAGTCTGTGATCCGGGCGGTCGTCTTCGACCTGGACGGCGTCCTGCTCGACTCCGAGCACGTCTGGGACGCAGTCCGCGAGCAGCTCGTCCGCGAGCGCGGCGGCCGCTGGCACGACCGAGCGCAGCGCGAGATGGGCATGAGCTCGAGCGAAGGGACGCGCCGCATATCCCCAGCATTGACACCGGCGGCGCGGTTACTTCGGCGCAGCGGATCGTCCGTCCGCCGGGATGTCCGAATACGCTCTCGGGGTGTACGCGGTGGATGGCGAAGACACGGTCGTCGAGCTACACGGCATCCCCTGGTGCGATCCCGGGGCGCCCATGCCCGCTCTCGCGGCGGCGGACCACTACCTGAGGCTCGGCTACATCAGTCTCGGGCGAGACGTTGCTGAGGACTCGATTGTCGTCGTAACCTTTGACGGCCCCTACGCGCTTTTCTTCGGCCCGCCGAATGACGAAGCGTTCTCTGGTCATCCGCTTGCGGATCGAGGCCCACGGCCCTACGGCGCGTATCGAATCGAGCACTCGTCCTGGATTCGGCGACTTGAGCGGGTGAATCGTGTGCACCCCTACCATCGCCCGGAGCGCTTCGCCGAGCTGACCCACTACATCTTCGCGTTCCACGACTCCACTTTTGAGTGCGTGGCAGACGGGGTGCATGTTGAGACGCATCCCGCCACAGAGCCGCTCGTGATCTCAGCCCAGGTGAGGCCCTAAACGTCGCGGCCGGTGATCCGGGCGGTCGTCTTTGACCTCGACGGCGTGTTGCTCGACTCGGAGGAGGTGTGGGACGACGTGCGCGAGGAGCTGGCGCGCGAGCGCGGCGGCCGCTGGCACGAGGGTGCGCAGCGGGACATGATGGGGATGTCGTCACCCGAGTGGTCGCGCTACATGCAGACGAAGCTCGGCGTCCCCGACCCGCCCGAGGAGATCTCCGCGGAGGTCGTCCGCCGCCTCGAGGCGCTCTACCGCGAGCGGTTACCCGCTGTCCCCGGCGCGCGCCAGGCCGTCGAGCGGCTCGCCGAGCATTGGCCTCTCGGCGTCGCGTCGTCGTCGAACCGCGAGCTGATCGACCTCTCCCTCGAGCTCCTCGGCGTCGCCGACAAGTTCGCCGCGACCGTCTCGTCGGAGGAGGTCGCTCGCGGTAAGCCCGCGCCCGACGTCTACCTCGAAGCTGCCCGCCGCCTCGGCGCGCAGCCGACGGAAGCCGCCGCGATCGAGGACTCCCACAACGGGATCCTCGCCGCCAAGGCTGCCGGGATGCGCGTGCTTGCGATCCCGAACCGGCGCTTCCCGCCGCGCGAGGAGGCGCTGAAGCAGGCCGACGACGTGCTGAGCTCGCTAGCGGGGCTCACCGCCGAAGCGGTAAGCCTCGCTAGCTGAGCAGTCCTTCTTCCTACCTTCTCGGGCCCTTGCCGACCACCAGGTTGACCCGGTGCCCGGCGGCGAAGCGCCGACCTGGCCGTGGGGCCTGGCGGAGCACCCGGCCGCGGAAGCGCCTGGAGGAGAACGCCCTCGTGACGCGCCCGACGGAGCAGTGCGCCCTGCGGATCCGCGTCCTGGCCGCAGCCAGCCTCAGCCCGACAACGCGTGGCACGACGCAGCGCCCTGGCGGAGGAGGCGGAGGCGGCGGAGGCGGCGGAGGTGGCGGCGGCGGTGGTGCGCCACACGAGTCGAACTTGAAGTTCCCGATCCGGGTGCGCCAGTTGAACTGGCTGTGGCCGGGCGGGTAGTACTCCTGCGTGTACCAGAAGGTGCAGTCGTCCACCGGGTCGACGGTCATGTCGCTGTAGTCGCCCCAGCGGCTGTTTGTCGCGTCCTGGCTTCCCTGGCCCGCGAACAGCGTCGCCTCACCCTGCGACAGGTCGTTCGGCGGGTCGCTCGCCAACCGGCCGGCGTAGCGGATGCCCGGCACGATCGACGCGCTCGACGCGCTGAAGCCGACCGCCAAGTCGCCGCTTTGATCCATGGCCGCGCTGCCCATCCAGCGCCAGACGCCGTCGTTTGGCGCGTAGGTGCTCTGCTGCACCCAGGCCGGCGTCCCGGACGTCGCACCGTTGACCTCCCACCAGCGAATGCCGGCACGGCCGCCGCTGCAGGTCGTGCCCGAGCCGCCGACGCAGACGCTCTGGTTGCCGACGAGCGCCTCGTGGCCGTCCGGGAAGCGCCGGTAGGCGGAGCGGTACATCGCGCGGTCGCCGAGGGCGGCCAGGAGCCACGCGCTGCCCGCCTGCGGCACGCAGCCCGAGAAACAGAGCTCGGTGTACGCCGCCGGCGTCAGGTTGCCACCCAGCGTGAACGTCGAGTTGGCCGGCGTTCCGAAGTCGACGTGGAAACGCCAGATCTTCCAGGTGGCCGTGTTCTCGCCGGACATCATGAATGGGTCCGGCGCGCCTGACGGCGGCAGGATCGAGCCGTCGAGGTCGCCAGGGAGCATCGCGTCGGAGCTGCTGTTGAAGAAGCTCGCGTCCCGCGAGGTGATGAACGTCCCCGGCGAGCCCGTCAGCATCGCCGCGCGGTTGAACGCGAACGGCTGAGGTCCGAGGAACATGGTTCCCGAGGAGTTGAACACGTTCATGCTCATGTAGTACGCGTCCGGCCACACACCGAAGTGCGGGTAATCGAAGAAGTCCGACCCGAGGTGGTAGCCGTAGCGGAAGTAGCTGCCCGTGGCGTCGCCGGTCTGAGAAACGGCGATGCACTCGTCGGTGATCGGCAGGCCGCCCGTCGCGCTCGCGAACTGGGTGATCAGCCACCGGTCGGCCATCTGGTCGTAGACCGTGATCGGGTCGCCGAAGCCGTGGAGCTCGCAGGCGCCCCCGAAGCCGCTCCAGAGCGTCCCGATGCCGACCGGCCCGAGCAGCGAGCCGCCGGTCGCCTTGTTGAAGACCTGGAAGCCCTGGTTGACGATCTGGACGTACTGGGTCGCGCCGACCTCGCCGTTCGTGTCCGGCGGGGCGCACTGACAGGTCACGCCCGGGAACGGGATTCCGTCGAAGTTGAGGATCGGGCCCGGCATGTTCGGCTTCGCTGCGACGCTCTGAACGACTGCGTCCGGCGAGTTCTTGTGGATCGAGACCGCATGCGGGTTCGGGCTCGCCTCGTGCTCCGGCCGCGGCGTGTCGAGCGGCTGCTTCGGCAGCTCGCGGACCGGCTTCGAGACGTCGTTCTTGTACGAATGCCCCACCGTCCAAACGCCGCGCGTCTGGTTCGTCTGCGCGAGCGTAGGCAGAGGCGCCCTCGCGACCGCCCGGTGCGAGAAGGGATGAAATGCGGACGTGCCTGCCAGGGCCAGAGCGCCCTGGGCGAGCAAGATCAGCGCGGCGACACCGAGAACGACGCTCAACCGTCGTCGCCTCGAAACCGCGCGCGCGAGGACACGAGAGGACGTGGCCAGTCTTCGCAAAGTAAATGCCCCTTTCAGGAGTAGACCCTCAGTCTTCCTGACCCTAGCAACGTGTCTGGACATCCTCAACACCCGCACAGAAACGCCGGCGGGGCCCGATCGGGCCCCGCCGGAACAGCTAGTGGTTGTTGTCGGTTAGCGCCTCGGTCCCCTGCCGACGACCAGGTTCACGCGGTGCCCGGCTGCGAAGCGCCTGCCGGGCCGCGGGGACTGGCGGAGCACCCGGCCGCGCAAGCGCCTGGAGGAGACCCTCCTGGTGACGCGCCCGACGCGGCAGTGGGCCCTCACAATCCTGCGCCTGGCCGCGGCCAGCCTGAGGTGGATGACCCGCGGGACCACGCACCTGCGTGGAGGCGGAGGTGGCGGAGGCGGAGGTGGAGGTGGAGGCGGAGGTGGCGGAGGTGGCGGCGGAGGTGGCGGCGGTGGTGGTGGAGGCGGAGGTGGCGGAGGCGCTGCCGTGACGTGCAGGGTCACCGGAACCGACAGAGTCGGCTGCCGGCCGCTGTTCGTCCGGAACGTCAGCGTCGCGTGGTAGTCACCCGCTGCCAGTCCGGTCGCGTCGAACGTGACCGTGACGTCGGTCTGATCGCCTGCGGCGATCGTCCCGTCGGTCGGGTCCTCCGACAGCCACGGCACATCCGTGAACCCGCCGCACTCGTCGAGCTCGGACAGCTTCTCCGACTCAGGCGTCGGATTGAACCCGCCGGTGTCGCCGCCGATCTTGTAGAAGCCGCACGAGCCGCCCGCGCGGTAGCGCGAGAACTGCGCGTTCGGCAGCGCCGTCCAGGAGTTTGCAGACGGGTCGTACGCGAAGCCCTGGTTCGTGATCGTGTTGAAGCCGTTGGTCACGCCGCTGGCAACCACGAGCAGTCCATTCGGCGCGCCCGATACGGAGGCCCAGAGGTCGATCGGCATGTCCGCGATCGAGCTCCAGGAATTCGAGCCCGGGTCGTAAACGTACCCGCTGCTGAACGTGTTGATGCCGTCGGTGCCGCCCGAGCAGTAGACCTTGCCGTCGATCCCGCCGCACGCCTCCCACGCGTTGTTAGCCGGATAATCGGCGACGCTGCTGTCCCAGCTGTTGCTCGACGGGTCGTAGCTGACGACGTTCCCAGTTGTGTTACAGGACCCGTCCACACACCCGCCGACGAAGTAGATCTTGCCGTCGGCGACCGCGACGCCCGGTGCCGCCGTCGGGGCCGGGTTCGTAGCGACGGTGCTCCACGAGTCGGTGGCGGGGTCATAGACGTCGGTCTCGGCAGCGGGATTCCCGTTGTCGTCCCAACCGCCTGTCACGTACAGCTTGCCGTCGACCGCTGCCACGCCGGGCTTCTCGCGACCCACGGGCCCGTCCGCGATCGGGCTCCAGGAATTCGAGCCCGGGTCGTAGACGTACCCGCCGCTCACGAAGGGGAAGGACCCATTAAAGCCGCCGACGGAGTACTCCTTGCCGTCGATGAACTCGGCGGAGTTGTCCATGATCCCGGACGGGTAGTTCGCGATCGTCGACCACGTCGGATCCTGCGGCGCCCCAGCCTTCCCGGCCGCCGCGTGGCCGTGTGCGCGGTGGTTAGCGAGCCATGCCGGGCTAGCGCGCTCACCCTTGCTCAGCTTGACTCTCATCAGCTTCGAGCCGTGCCGAGCGAGTAGCTTCGCGAGCCGGCGAGCCTTGGCTGGCCCCGCTGCTCCGCCGCCGGACTCCCTGACGTCCCACGTCATCGGAACGCCGCCCGTGTTGCTGAGCGTGAGCGTCCTCGTGTCGGTCTGACCGGACTGCACAGTGACGTCGAGCGACGTCGGGCTCACCTCCCCGCGTGCCGTCTCGAGCGAGAAGTCCTGCGTGGTCGTCCCGCCCGCGGTGACGTCGATCTCCGCCGAGCCGGTCTGATAGTTGGTCTTGCTCGCTTGGATCGTGTAGCTCCCGGCGGGGAGCGCCAGTGAGTAGGAGCCGCTCGCGTCGGTCGTCGTCTGACCGACGACGTCGCTGCCCTGCAGCGCCTTCACGGTGGCTCCGGCGAGGGCGTTGCCGTCGTTGGCGTCGGTCACGTGGCCCTGGGCATTGCCGAACGGCACCAGGGCGAAGTCGAGCGTCGTCGTCCCGCCGTCGGTGATCGTCGCCGGCTGCGGGTCCGAGTCCTCGTAATTGTCCGCGCTCGCGGTGACCTGGTAGTCCCCCGTCGGGAGCACGATCGAGTAGTTGCCGCCGGCATCCGTCGTCGTCGAGGCTCCCAGCGGCTGGACGGTGATGGTGGCCCCGTCAATCGGATCGCCGGTGATGGAGTCGGTGACGGTGCCCTCGAGCGTGCCGGTCGGCGGCGGAGTGTAGCGGATCGCCGTCTGGCCGGTGTTGAGGACGGCCTCGTTGGTCGAGTACTGGAACGCAACCGATCCGTTTGCGTTCTCGATCCCGATCGTGGCCGAGCTGCCCGCCTCGCGGTCGTTGTCCACGTTCCGGTACTCGGTCTGGATCGTTCCGTCCGCATGGAGGATGACCTCGAAGTCGACCCGGCTGACGCGGTCGTCGAAGAAGGTCGCGTTGCGCCACTCGATTACGAACCTGTCCGGGTTGGTGAGCGTCGTCGTCCACGCCGTGGACGAGCCATCCAGGTACATGTCGTCCCAGAACGGATAGATCGCCGCGTTGGGGATATCCGGGCTCGGGATAGAGCCGTTGAAGTACGGGCAGAACGACCCCCCCGGGTCCTGGAAGGTCAGATGGCCGTTCGTGCAGACGTGGGCGGTGTTGTAGCTCTGGCCGTAGAGGAAGAACGAGAAGGGCAGCGGCACCGCCATCGAAACGTCGTCGCCGGAGAGCGGGAGCTGCGTGTCACCCTGAATGTAGTCCGGCGTCTCGACCGCGCACGAGTACCCGAACGAGTCCGTTCGTGAAGGGAGCGAGAAGTCGTGCGTCGTGTCTCCGGTGACGGTCACCGAGTCCGTCTGCGAGGCATTGCATCGCCCCGCCTCCGCTTTGACGTTGTACGTCCCGTTGGGCACCGAGGCGAAGCTGTACTGCCCGTTCACATCGGTCGTGGCCGGCGGGATCGGCGTCCCGAGGATCGTCACGGTCGCGTTCTCGATCGGGTTGCTGGCGCTGTCGGTGACGGTGCCGCTGAGCGAGCCGGTCGGCGACGGGTCGAGCGCGAAGTCCAGCGTCGTCGTGCCGCCGTCGGTGATCGTCGCCGGCTGTGTCTGGTCGGAGTAGCCGAACGCGCTCGCGGTCACGTCGTAGTCGCCGACCGGGAGCAGGATCGAGTAAGTGCCGTCGGCGGCCGTCGTCGTCGTCGCGCCGAGCGGTGCGATCGTGATGGTGGCTCCGGCGATCGGGTCGTTGGTGACCGAGTCCGTCACCGTACCCTGGAGCGTGCCCGTGGGCTGCGACGTACACGACGGGAACCTGAAGTTCCCGATTCGTGTGCGCCAGTTGAAGCTCGAGGTGGTCTGGTAGTACTCCTGGGTGTACCAGAAGGTGCAGTCGTCTACCGGGTCGACCGTCATGTCGCTGTAGTCGCCCCAGCGGCTGACCGTGTCCGTCTGACTACCGGCCCCGTCGAAGAGGTGCGCCTCTCCCTGGCCCATCGTATTGGGCGGATCGCTCGCGAGGCGCCCCGTGTACCGGATCTGCGGATGGATGGTGGCGTCGGAGGCGCTGTAGCCGAGCGCCATGTCGCCGCTGCCGTCCATCGCGAGGCTGCCCATCCAGCGCCAGGTGTTGTCGGGCTGGTAGGTGCTCTGCTGGACGAAGCTCGGCGTGCCCGAGGTGACGTTGTTGATCTCGAACCACCGGACTCCTGCAACACCGCCCGAAGCCACGGTCATGTTGCCGACGAGCGCCTCGTGGTCGCCGAAGTTGCGATAGGCCGAACGGAACATGCCGCGGTCACCGAGCGTGTCAAGCGGGTCGCCGGAGCCGAGTTGCGGCACGCAGGCGCCGCCGCCGCAGATCACCGAGAAGGGTGCCGGCGTCAGCGTTGCGTCGAGGGTGAACGACGAGTTCGCCGGATTGGCGAAGTCGGCGTGGAAGTGATAGAGCGGCCAAGTCGCGTTCGTGCCGGTGCTCATGAACGGATTCGGCGCGCCCGCCGGCGGCGGGGTGAGGCCGTCCAGGTCGGCCGGCATGAACTGGTCGCTCGTCGGGTTGAAGAACGATGGATCACGGAACGTGATGAACGTGGCCGGGTCGCCGGCGAGCATCGCGGCCCGGTCGAAGGCGAACGGCTGCGGACCGAGGAACATCGTCCCCGACGAGTTGAACACGTTCATGCCCATGTAGTAGGCGTCGGGCCAGACTCCGAACTTCGGGTAATCGAAGAAGTCGTTGCCGAGGTGGAATCCGTAGGCAACGTAAGAGCCCGCCGCATCGCTGGAGGTGGAGACTGCGATGCACTCGTCGGTGATCGGGATCGGCCCCGCGAACTGCGTGATGACCCAGCGGTTCGCGAGCTGGTCGTACACCACGACCGGATCGCCGAAGGCGCTGTTCTCGCATAGCCCGCCGAAGCCCTGCCAGAGCGTGGCGATGTCGACCGGCCCGTAGAGCGAGTTGCCATTCGACTTGTCGAAGACCTGGAATCCCTGGTTCACGATCTGGACGTACTGGCTCAGCCCGACCTCCCCGTTCGTGTCGGGAGGAGCGCAGTTGCAGTTCACGCCAGGGAAGGGGATGCCGTCGAAGTTCAGGATCGGCGAAGGCATGTTCGGCCGCGGCATCGTCCGCTGCACGACGGTGTCCCGCCGGTTCTCAAGCTTCCGGCCCTTCGTGAGCTTCGGGTTCTCCGCCGCCTCCCCGCGCCCTGCCGGCAGGATCTTGGGGAGGTGCATGCTCCGAAGTGGTTTCGTGAGCATGTTCTTGTACGAGTGCCCCACCCGCATTCCCGGTTGCGCTGCCTTTGCGCGTGGGCCTGCAAGCACGTGCGTTCCGGAGGACGACGTTCCTGCCGCCAGTCCGGAGCCGCCCGTTGCGGCAAGGACGATGAGGGCGAGCAATAGCGGAGACAGCGCGCCACCGATCGTCTTCCGCCCGCGCCTCGGAAGGCGGGCAAACATGCGCCGAATAAGAGCCACCTTGTGCAAGAAGAACCCCTCCCTTAGTTACCGATAACCCTTGCCCGGCGCGACCCTAACACTGTCTCCGCGTCTTTACAAGACCCGGGTCTCGGAACCTCGATAGGCGTCCATACGTGTCATTTGGGCCGTTTCCTCGGGGGCCGTTTCCTCGGGCCTTTGCCCGGTCCGGCTCCCGTCGAGAACTTGCACGTCACGTGCCCGACTCGGCAGTGGCGGATCTACGGGAAGATCGCGGCGCTCGAGGCGTTGAAGCCGAGGGCGATGTCTCCGTTCTGGTCGATCGCCGCGCTGCCCATCCAGCCAGGTCGTGTCCAGCTGGTACGTGCTCTGCTGGACGAACGTCGGTGTGCCCGACGTCGCGTGTTAGACCTCGAACCAGCGGATCGCGGGAACGCCGTCCGACGAGACGCTGCGGTTGCCCCCACGAGCGCCCCTCGTGCCCGTCCGCGAACCGCCGGTACGCGAGCCAGAAAATCCCGCGGTCGCCGAGGCGTTGCCGGGGTTGGCGAAGTCCACGTGGAAGCGGTAGAACGGCCACGAGGAGGCGCCGCGCGAGCCACGGATCCGGCGCGCCGGCCGGCGGCAGGATGGAGCCGTCGATGTCGCCCGGAACGACCGGGTGGGGGTTTGCCTCGTGCTTCGGCACGGGCGCGATCCGGACCGGACGCATGCCGCAAAGCGGCGCCGAGGTGTCGTGCTTGACGTCGTGTCTCCAGCGGACGTGGCTGGAGCTCGACGCCTGCACCGCGGCCGCGGGCAAGGCTCCGCCTGCGGGCCGCGGCACGTTTGGCGTCTCGCGCCCCACCACTCCCGCCTGGACCAGACCGACCAGCAACCCCTAGCGAGGGTAGCCGAGCACGAGAAAGGCGCGGGCCCGGCGCTCCGGCCGGGCCCGCTGACGAGCTAGTTCGAGCTGTCGGTTAGCGCCTCGGGCCCTTGCCCA
>Ga0137373_10003247_pt1 | contig 17803 bp, 26 predicted proteins | sample SagtaG_5_FD_104912 | JGI IMG/M metagenome (GOLD analysis project Ga0137373, IMG submission 104912) | Vadose zone soil microbial communities from Sagehorn Ranch, Mendocino, California, USA - Sage1_R_80_16 metaG | ecosystem: Environmental > Terrestrial > Soil > Vadose zone | place: USA...
ACGCCACTCGGCGATGATCTTTTGGAGGATCACTGGCATGTTGCGGCGCTGGTCCTTGGTGGGCGGGACCAGTACGGCGGTGCCGCGGGCGGCCTGCCCGGCAGCGAATGCTTGCCGTTGAACCCCTTGTCGCACAGCAGGTCGCGCGGTGGTGGCCCAGCCTCCAGCAGGCTCGCGGCAACCTGGCGTTCGTTGACGGCGGCGGGCACGATGCCCCAGGCCCGCACGATCCGGGGACCCAGGTCCGTCTTGATCGCCAGCCGGAAGCCGTAAACCCACTCGGCGTGGGCGGCGTCCCGGCCGAACCGGGCATGCAGGCCATTCGGCCCGGTCCAGCCATCGGGGCCGCGGGCCCGGGAGGTGTGCTTGACCGGCAGCGCCGAAGTTTCGACTTGCTGGCAGTCATCGTCGGGCACGTTTGCCGCCAGCGCCGCCCGGAACAGCTCGGATGCGCCCCACAGCGGGCCCGCCGGTTGAACTCGCTCTGGTGCGGCAATACCGGAAATAGGTGCGCCCAGTCGCGGGCCACCTCGACTAGGAACCCGGCCTCGCTGCGGCGGCCTAGCAGCAGCCGCACCAGCGTAATGGCCAGGATCTCCGCGTCGGAGCAGCCCGGCGTGGGACCGGGCCTGGCCGGGATGCTGATCGCTTTGGTGGCGATCGCGTCATCGATCAGCGCGTAGACGTAGATGAACAGGCGGCATGGGAGTCGACTTTGCGGTCATACGGTCTTCGGCATGCGCTGCCTGCCGTTCGTCACGCAGCGCCTCACTGCTACGGCAGCTGTAGTTCGTGACGTTGGGGTTGTTGGCGCAGGTCAGGCGGGTGACTGCGGAGAGGTGCGGCTGCCGCGATCATGACGGGTTGTGAGACACGATCAAAATGCGGCAGTCGCTGCTGCCACGGTAGCGGACGATGCCTGGTCCGCGCTGCTGGCGGACCTGCTGGGGCGGGTGGCCGGGTGCTTTCCCCGCCGGGAGACCCGGCAGTCTTGCGGCCAGATGGTCAGCGGGCTGCTGATGGAGCTGGAAGATCACAACTGCTGGACGATCGCCGAGGCGGCGGGGCATCACGGGCCGCACCGGCTGCAGCACTTACTGTCTCGTGCGGTCTGGGACGACCAGCAGGTCCTGGACATCGCTGCGGGCTGGGCGGTCCGTCACCTCGATGACGGGGATGCGGTGCTGATCGTGGATGAGACGGCCGATGAGAAGTCCTCTTGCGACGCGGTCGGCGCGGCCCGCCAGTACAGCGGCACCGTAGGCGGTGTCGCGCTGTGCCAGGTGGCGGTGACCTTGACCTATGCCACCGGCCGCGGGCATGCGCTGATCGGCCGGGCGCTGTACCTGCCCCAGGCGTGCGCCGCTGACGAGGAGCACCGCGATCTGGCCGGCGTCCCGGAGGAGGTGATGTTCGCCACCAAGCCGCAGCTGGCCGGCGCCCTGCTGGACCGCGTGCAATCTGCCGGGATCCGGGCCGCCTTCGTGGCCGGCGATGAAGTGTACAGCGGCCGCCAACTGCGCCGGAGCATCCGCCAGCGCGAGATGGGCTATGTGCTGGCGGTCCGCGCCAACCACTCCGTCACTACACGCTCGGGCCGCACCGTGACCGCCGCTGCCGCTGCCCGCATGATTCCCGCTCACGCCTGGCACCGGATGCGCACCGGGTCCGGGACAGTGACCAGGTGGCGGATTGAAGAAGATCATCAGCTCGCCAAGCAGAGCACCGGCCTGGACGCCGGACAGGTCATCCGCTGGAAATCCTGGCACCGCTGGACCGCCATCTGCCTGCTTGCCTACATCTACCTCGCCGTCGCCGTCGCCGTGCAACGCCGGCAAGACGCCGGCTCAGACCTGGACGCCGGACTGATCCCGATCACCGTCCCGGAGCTGCTGCGGCTCCTGCGCGACACCGTCATCCCACCGCCGCGGCGAGACCGGCCCCACCGGCTGCACTGGTCAGCCTGGCGACGCTGCCACCAGCACCGCGCCCGCCAAGCCCACCAACGCTGGAACGCCTATGCCGAGACAACACCGGGAACCTTTCATCCTCCGATTTCGCGGGTCAGTGGTCGCGGGCCCAGAAGTTCAGGTAGCTGCGGTGCAGCCAGTCATCGACCCAGCGCCGGTCCGGCTGATCTTCGATGGCGGGGCTGTCCCGCAGCTGGGACAACCGGGCCTCGGCGTCCGAGACGGCGTCCAGGACCTCAGCGAAGGGCCGCTCGCCACGGCGGATCGAGCGCAGATATGCGCGGTGCGGTTCGGGGACCGGCAGCGTGATGCGACCCGTGGTGAGCAGCTCGATGCCCTGCAGCCCGAGCCGTAGGGCGTGCATGGCGTACTTGGTGTCATATCCGTGGACGGCTACCAGTTCCGGCCGGTTGGTGTGCGCGCCTGCCTGCCCGGTCATTGCCGCTTTCTGAGCCTTCAGGTAGCCGAGGTACCGGCCGGCGGCCAGCCGGGAGACGAAGCGGTGGGCATTGGCGGCGAGCTCGGCGCCCGCCTCATCGCGGAAGACGACCTCCCGGTCGGGAACGAACAGCACCAGGAGCACGGTCGGGTTCCCGGCCAGGGCCAGCCGCGCCCACTTGCGCGCGGAGTAGATGATGACGTCAAGGTCACCGGCACCGGACCGGTTCGCCGGGCCGCCCGGCCTGTCCCAGGCGGTGTGCCGTTCATACTGCTCGAATCGCACCGAGGGACCCCGGCCGGCGATACCGTTCGGGACGCGGGCCAGCCCGGTGACGAACTGCGGGGGTTCCAGGCACAGGCCCATCTCATCCCGGTCGTCCTGCCCGGTGATCGAGGTGCCGTGCATCCCGGACCCGACCTGCACCCGCAAGATCATGCCTTTCTCGGCGATCGCGCGGGCCTCTTCGGAGGCATGCGGATGCGTGAAGCCGGCAGGCAGCATGGTGGAGCCGGCCACCGGCCCGGGCGTGGTGGAGGACATCGTCCAGTTCTAGCCGCCCAGGCCGCCTTGGTCACGCCATTTTAAGCCGGTACCCGATCTGCGGGAGGTGGCAGCGGATGATCCCGGCGGTACAGGTGAGGCTCTGGCGTGACAACGGGAGGGCAGCAGGGCAAAAAAGCACCTGAAGCCCCCTGGCGGACGATGCGGATCTTGGTCGATCGCCTCACCTGCCAGGGCTTCGCCATGCACCAAGCCGACGCCGTACCTGATCAGCCCAAACTCGGGCAGCTCCAAGATCAGACTGAAAAGGCTCCGTGATTACAACGAACTACAGCTGCCGTAACTGCGCAGCGGTGCCGTGTTACCTCCAGGTCCCGTGGCGCTTGCGGCCGGGTGTCTGGGCAGGCGCGGATGGGCGTGGGGTGGCTGGCTTGCGTGGCGGGAGGGGGGCGGGTACCCGCAGCAGGCGCGAGGCCGGGCCGGGCAGCGACCAGCTTGCCCGGCCCAGGATCGCGACCAAGGCGGGCACGAGGAGCGCTCGCACGACGGTGGCATCCAGCAGGATCCCCGCGCCGAGCGCGGTGGCCATGACCTTGACGTCGGTTTCTGGCCCGGTGGTCAGGGCGGCGAGGGCGAGGAACAGGATGAGCGCGGCGCTGGTGACCAGCCGCCCGGTGCGGCCGATGCCCTCGACGATGCCGGCGCTGGTGGAGCCGGTTCGGTCGTGTTCCTCGCGGATGCGGGTGAGGATGAAGACCTCATAGTCCATCGACAGCCCGTACAGGAAGGCGAAGGCGACCAGCGGCACCCAGTTCGTGATGGCACCGGTGGCGGGCAGGTCCCAGATCGCCTGGGAGCCGTGGCCGTCTTGCCAGACCAGGACGATGACTCCGTAGGTGGCACCGACCGAGGCCAGGTTGAGCAGAACGGCCTTGACCGGCAGCAGGAGTGAGCCGAACGCGCGGGCCAGCAAGCCGATGGTGATGACCGCGAGGATCGCGATCAGCAGCGGGAACTGGCTGTAGAAGGCGTGGTTCTCGTCCAGCAGCAGCGCCCCGGGCCCGCCGACCCCGGTTCCTGGCACGGCCGCGGCCAGGTGCCGGACCGCGGTGATCGTGGCCGCGCCCGCGGCGGTGGAGGCTTCGGCGTCCGGCTGGGCGCTGACCAGCGCGGTCCGGCCGCGCCGCCAGGCGGGCCCGCGGGGGGCGACGGCGCCCCGGACGCCGGGCACGGCGGCCAGCCGGTGCGCCAGTTGCGCCGGGTTCGCGGCGGCGGGGACGAGGACTTCGATGGGGTCGAGGACCCCGGCGGGGACCCCGGCCCGCTCCAGGGCGCGCAGTGTTTGCGCGGCTGGGCTGGTGGTGCCGAGCGCTGACGCTGCGGGCTCGCCGACCTTGATCCCGGCTGCGGCCGCGCCGAGCGCGCCGAGCATCGCCAGCGCTGCCGCCGCGGCGGCCCACTTGCGGCGGACCACCCGCCGCGCCCAGCTCGTCCAGGCCCGGCCTGCGAGCGCTGGGCGGTTGCGCCGGGGCCAGTCCAGGCGCCGGCCCGCGGCGGCAAGCAGCACCGGGAGCAGGGTGAGGGTGACCGCGACGCTGGCGGCCGGGATGAGTATGCCGCCCAGCCCGATGCTGCGCACCAGCGGCACCGGGACCACGATGAGCACCAGCAGCCCGGCCGCCACCGTCAGGCCGCTGAAGGCGATGCTGCGCCCGGCAGTGGCCATCGCCCGGTGCACCGCCTCCTCCGGGCCGGCGCCCGCGGTCAGTTCTTCCCGCCACCGGGTGACCAGCAGCAGCGAGTAGTCGATCGCCACGCCCAGCCCGATCAGCGCGACCAGGTACTGCACCACGAAGAACACGCTGGTGATCTCGGTGAGCCCGTAGACCGCCAGGAACGTCGCGGGGATCGCGACCCCGGCCATCAGCAGCGGCACGATCGCCAGCGCCGAGCCGAACACCAGCACCAGCACGGCCAGCGCCGCCGCCCCGGCGGTCAGTGTCTCAGCCAGCACCCCCAGGCTCTGCCTGGCCTGCCCGCCGCTTTTCAGCTCGTTCATCCCGGTGACCCGCACCTCGCTGCCGGGCGGCAAGACCGGCCTCATCGCGGCGGTGATCTGCGGTGCCAGGCTGTGCCCGCCCTCACCGGCATAGGGGGTGAACACCAGGCCGTAGCTCACCCGGGGCTCGCGGGTGAGGAACGCCCGGTTCCCGGTATTCGCGTAGTCCGCGACCCGCAGGCCACCGGCCGAAGCGACGGCGCCGAACGCCCGCGCCAGCGCCGCCCGCCCAGCGGCGCTGGCAGCTGGTTCGCCGGCCGGCAGCGTCACCACGGCGACCTCCGGGTAGCCGGGCCCGCCGTTGCCATACAGCCGCGAGATGCGCAGGTTGGCCTGGTAACCGGCGGCACCGGGGATGGTCACCTGCTGCGACAGCCGGCTACCCAGCTGGGCCGAGGCAAATACGCCCGCGGCCAGGACGGCCAGCCAGAACCCCGCCACCAGGAGCTTGTGCCGCAACACCAGCCTCGACACCGCGAGCATGAGCACGTTCCTTCCGCCATCGCCATTGAGTGAGCGACGCTACATGTAGGGTCGCTATTTATAGTTGGCAGCGTAGCATGGCTACTTATGAGGGCGGAGACGCTGAAAGGCCACCTGGACGGCTTGCTGCTGGCTTCGCTGGAGCACGGGCCGCGTCACGGCTATGCGATCATGCAGGCGCTGCGGGCCGGCAGCGGCGGGCAGTTCGACCTGCCCACCGGCACCATCTACCCGGCGCTGCGCCGCCTGGAACGGGCCGGCCTGGTGCAGGGTGCCTGGGCCGAGGTGGGCGGCCGGCGCCGCCGCATCTACCAGCTGACCGCGGCGGGCTGGCGCACCCTGGCTGCCGAGCGGGACGCCTGGCGGGATTTCTCCGCCGCTGTCACCGCCTTGCTGGAGCCCGCTGCCCGGCCGGTGATACCGTGACCGGCGGCCAGGTGATCGAGGCCTACCTCGCCCAGGTCGCTGCCGCGCTGCCCGGCCCGGCCCGGGCCCGCCGCGATGTCGTGGCTGAACTGCACAGCGGCCTGCTCGACGCCGCCGACGCCTACCGTCGTGCGGGCCTGCCGGAGGCCACCGCCGCACAGGCTGCCGTGGGCGAGTTCGGCGACCCGCGTCAGGTAGCGGGAGCCTTCAGCCACGAGCTCATCGCCAGGCACGTCCGGCAGCTCACGTTCCTGCTCGCCGCCGCCAGCGCGCCGGTTGGCCTGCTATGGGCTCATGCTGTCCAAGCCAGCCACCCCGCACTCTCCCGCGCTCCGCTATGGCGATGGATCGGCGAGCCCCCCGTCCCGCTTGCCGCTGCCGCCTTCCTCATAGCCGCCCTGGTGGCGCTGGGCACCATCGCGGTCACCGGGCGCCTGACTCGCTGGCTCCCCGGCGGCCCGCGCCATGCGGCCGTATCGGCGGCCATCGGCGGGTACGGAGCGGCGGCTGCGGATACGGCGATCTTCATCCTGCTCATTCACCAGATCGCCACCTCGCCCGCTACGCTCGCGCCCCTTCCCGTCGCTGCGGCGGCGAGCGCGAGTCTTGCCCGCCTTGTGTTCTCCAGGCGAGCCGCGCAGCGTTGCCTGACCGCCCGGGCCGCGCTCACTGAACCTGACAGGGCCTGGTAAACCCGGTTCTCGGTCAGCAGCATCGGGGTCGCGGCCCACTGTCTTCGACATCCACGGAGACCCGATCAACCCGCGATCAATCCACATAACGCGCCTGAGAACTCCTAACAAAGTGGCAGGTTGGCCAGTCGACGCCAGCAGATGATGCGCAGGCAAGGCTGAGGAAGGCTTCGTGGATGTCGTCGCGGATTTCCCAGCGGATCCGCAGTCGGCGGAACCAGTGCAGCAACGCAATGGACTGCTTCACCACCCAGCGGTGCACGCCCAGCCCGGAGCCATGCTCGGTGCCACGGCGGGCGATGACCGGGGTGATCCCGGCCTTCCGGACCTGCGTGCGGTATTTGTCGTGGTCATAGCCGCGGTCAGCGTAGATCGCATCCGGCCGCTGCCGGGGTCGGCCGCGCCGGCCCCGCACCGGCGGGACTGCCCGGATCAAGGGCATGAGCTGGGTGACGTCGTTGCGGTTGCCACCGGTCAGCGATACCGCCAGCGGGATGCCGTGCGCTTCGGTGATCAGGTGGTGCTTCGTGCCCGGCCGGGCACGATCGACCGGGCTCGGCCCGGTTTTGGGCCGCCCTTCCAGGCCCGCACGTGAGAGCCGCCGGTCACCGCCCTGGACCAGTCCAGCGCCCCCGCGGCGTGCAGCTCAGCCAGCAGCGACTCGTGCAGCCGCTGCCAGGCCCCGGCCTGGTGCCAGTCCCGCAGCCGCCGCCAGCAGGTCATCCCGGACCCGAAGCCCAGCTCCTGCGGCAGGAACTCCCACGGGATGCCGGCGTACAGGACGAACAGGATGCCGCAGAGGACCTTCCGGTTATCCAGCCGCCTGCGGCCAGGATGATCAGCCCGGCGCGGGACGGCCGGCAGCAGCGGCTCGATCCGCGCCCATAACCCGTCCGAGACGATCCACGGTGGTTGCCCGCCCTTCCTCACGGGCGTGCTCAACCAGCCGATGATCACCCTTATTCCTTGATCATTTTGTTAGGAGTTCTAAGGCGGCGGCCGACTCGTCAGCGATCAGGAGCTTCGGCTCGCCGATCAGCCCAGCAGCGAGCCCCAGCCGGGACCGCATGCCGCGCGAGAAACCGCCGACGCGGCGTTTGGCCGCCTCCGAGAGGCCGGCCTGCTCGAGCATGGCACCGAGCGCGGCCGTGAGCGTTGGCCTTCCCAGCAGCCCGGAAGCCACGTCGGGCACCTCGACAGCGGTGAGCCACGTCTCGAACTCGGGGGCACCGGGGCAGTAGGCCACGGAGTCCTGGGCTGCGCCCAGTTCGATCCTGCCCGCTTGGCTGACGCAGGCCGGCCAGGAGCTCAAGGGTTGTCGCCTTGCCGGCGCCGTTCGGGCCGACAAGGCCGTAGACGGACCCGGGGAACCTCCAGATCGATCCCGCCGAGCGCCTCCGTCGCGCCGTGCGCTTTGGCGAGCTGGAAAGTCCGCAGCGCGCTCAGCACGTCCTCCCGGAGATCAGGCAAGCGATGCCGCCGAGTGGAATCGAGATCAGGCAGATGACGCCCAGGCCCAGCGCGGCAGGTAACGGATCTCTTCCGCCCGGGCCACGTCCACCAGACAGAAGATCTCAAAGCCGGCCGCCATGACGACGACCGGGATCAGCGCGGCACGACCGGGCTCATCGATGTTCGCCGATCCGGCTGGTCACTGCTTCGACGGGAACGCAGCGGCCGTTAACCGCTCGAGCGGATTGCATCGCACACGTGTCAGGGAATCCGCACGTCGCGGTGTGCCCGAGCGAACTCCCGCTCCTCGGCGGCCAGGTCCGGGTCGCGTGCGGGAGCGCCAAAGCTCCAGTGCCTGCCGACCGGACAGCGCTGCAGCCCGACCCCGCCGAGGTCCAACGCTTTTAGCGCTCCGCCACGTCAACGCCGTGGGAGCGCAGTACCGCCACGACTCGTTGCGGGTCATCGGGGGTGATGACCGGCTTCACCCGCTTGCCCGGGTCGACGACGAGTGCGGCGCGTTTGTGAGGGCGCCCCCGGTCGAGGTTGAACCAGCGGCGGGGGTCTGTCGTGCCCCAGATCCGCCACCTTCGGATCACGCCGAGCCCGACTTGCGTGACCGAGCGGATCTGGGCGTAAGGAATTCTCTTCGGGCGCAGGAGCAGGCCATACCTGCGGATCGCGAGCCCATCATCCGAGCACGCAATCAAGCCGTCGTCGTACTCCATCTCGCCGGTTCACCTCCAGTTCCGCGAGTGTTTCTATACATGTGAACGTTAGCAGAATTGTGATTAAAGATCTAGGCTGGGTTTGTGGCTAGCGCTGACCTGCTTCTCCACCCGGTCCGGCTGCGCATCGTTCAGGCCTTCCTCGGCGACCGAGCGCTCACCACGACCGCCCTTAAGAGCGAGCTCCCCGAGGTCCCGGCCGGCAGCCTGTACTGGCACGTCGCCCGCCTCGTCGACGGCGGGGTGCTCGCCGTCGTCAGCGGGCGCCGCGTCCGCGGTGCGCTGGAGCGCACCTGCGTGTTGCGAGCGTCGGCCGCGCACCTCAGCTTGGACGAAATCGCCAAGATGACCCCGACGAGCACCGCCAGGCCTTCCTGGCCTTTGTCGCCGGCCTGATCGGTGACGCCGACCGCTACCTCGCACGAGATGACATCGACCCCTCCGCGACGGCGCTGGCTGCAACCTGGCCGCGATGTGGCTCGACGACGCCGAATTCGCCGAGTTCATCCGCCAACTTGTCACTGTCGTCCAACCCCGCCTCGCCAACCCCCCGAAGCCCGGCCGCACGCGACGGATCTTCGCGGCCGTCCTGCTACCCGGGGCCGGCCTGACGCCCCATAACACCCCATAACACCGCGGAGGTAGATAGTGGTGCGCTGCCGCTTTGCCGTCGCCGTCCCGAACCTCGGTCCATTCGCAAACCCAGCAGCGATCGTCTGCTGGCCCAGCTCGCCGAGGAGGCCGGCTGGGACGGGTTCTTCCTATGGGATCACCTACTGTGGACGTGGCCCGAGCCAACCGACGTGATCGAGCCGTGGCCGGTGCTAGGGGCGATCGCGCAAACAACGACGCGCCTCATGATTGGGACGATGGTCACGCCGGTCGCCCGCAGGCGGCCCTGGCAGCTCGCGCGCGAGGTGATCACGCTCGACCACCTCTCGCGCGGTCGCATGATGCTCGGCGTCGGACTCGGCTCACCCGACGAGGACTTCACACCCTTCTGGCCACATCCCAGCAGTGCCCGCGCGCCAACACCCCGAGAACTCGAGGCGGCAGAGCACCGAGAACGCTGGCGACGCTTCGATGACGGCCTGCAGCTTCTAGACCAGCTTCTCCGCGGTGCCACCGTCGACCGCGACGACGCGCTGCTCACCGCCCGGGACGTCACCCTGCGGCCGCGCGCCTACCGAAACCGGACGATCCCGATCCTCGTCGGCGGGCGCGCCACGACCATGCGCGGGCTTCACCTTGCCGCCAAGCATGCCGGCGGCGTCCCGATCGCCTTCGATCACGAGAGCCCGGGGCAGCCGTCGCTCCAGCAGGTCCGCACCTACGCGACAACCATCCGTCAAGCAGCCGCGCCCCGCACACCGGTCGTCGCGATCTGGGCGCACGCCGGCGGGCGACCGCGCGCAGCAGCAGACATCAGGCCCTATACAGACGCCGGCGTCGGCTGGTGGATCGAGACCGTGCCCGGCGGCGAAGAAACCGACGACCCGCGCAACACGATCGACTTCCTCAGGCAGCGAATCACCGTCGGCCCGACCGTGAATTGACTCGATGCGCACTCGAACCAGTGCGCTGACTGAGCAGCCGGCGGCCTTCGACGAGGGCGAGAGTCGCCGCTGCTGCTCGCGCGGCGGCATGCTCGCCGGCCGCGTCTCCGTGGCCGAAGTCCCCGTCAAGGGCCAGCATGGCGTGGCCGTGAGCGGCTGCCTCCACCGCGGTGGCCAGATCATCGGCCGCGGACTGCTCTCCGCCCGAGAGCGCCCTGACACAATCGAGAACGGCGTCGCTGAGCGGCTTCTCGGCCGCCTCAACCTCAGAGTGGTCGCGTTTGTCGATACCCGCCAGAAAGAGAACCTCGAGAAGCGGCCGATTGAAGCCGGCGAATCGCACGTAGCAGCGAGTTATTCCAGCTAGCCGAGCCGCGGGCCCTTGGGAGCGGCGGATCTCCTGGAGGAACTGGGAGTGGAAGACGTCGCAGGCACGCACCGCGACCGCCGCGAGCAAGTCCTCGCGATCGGCGAAGTGGGCGTAGGGGGGCGCTAACCGCGATACCGGGGCGCCGAGTCGCTCCGCCATGGAGAAGTCGCGAACGCAGCCTTCGCTGATCAGCTCGACGGCCGCATCGATCAGGGCAGCGCGGAGGTCACCGTGGTGGTAGCGGCCACCGTCTGTGCTGGATCAAGGCCAGCCGTGGGCGGCGAAGAACTCGAACGCTTCTTCGGCGGCCGGGACAGCGAGGAGGTTCTCGCGTACGAAATCGTCGGTCTCCCCACCCGTAGCCGATCAATTCCGTTCCGCCGCCGCTTCGCGATCGTATTCGGCACGGCGAAATGCCACATCTGGGCCGGGCAGCGCCCAGCATGCACCTAGCGGAGGTTGTCCCGAGTTGCGTTGAACTTCCGGCGGCGGTCCCTGGTGACATCAGGCCACTTCAGGTTCTCATTCTGGCTTACCGGGGTGACTTTTTCGGCGAGGGTCTGCGATGCGGTGCGGGTCTTGGCCTTGCTGGCTGAGCCGTTGAGCGCGGTTGCTCAGGGAAGGCTTCGGATGATCTGGATGATCTCGTCGCGGCCGAAGCCGTGGTGGCGTGCGAATGCGAGGAGGTCCTGTGCCCGGGTGAGTACGGCACCGCGCTGGGGGGTGCCGGCCACGGTGATGCCGCGGCCGCGCCGGAATTCCAGCAGGCTTTCGTCCCTGAGGATGTGCAGCGCGCGGAGAACGGTGTTCTTGTTCACGCCCAGCACCGCGGCGAGGTCTTGGGCCAGGGGCAGGCGCTCGCCGGGGCCTGCCTCGCCGTCGGCGATGGCGCGGCGGATCTGCGCGGCGACCTGGTCGTGCAGCGGGATGGGGCCCGAGCGGTCGATGTTGACATCCAGCATGGTACTAGTCAAGGTAGTTCCATGGCGTGGGTCCGGCAAGGCCTGGCATGAGCCCGCTGACCGCCCCGCCCGTTTCGCCGGGCGGCGCAGCGCAGGCCCTGTTCCGCGAGGCGCGGCGCCGGCGCCGGCGCCGGTGGCTGGCCGGGATTGCCGTGGTCCTGGTGGCATCGGCGGCGGCGGCCGTCTCCACCGTGAGCTGGCTGCACCGGGCATCTGGTCACGAGGATGGCGGAACCGGGCCGGCGGGCACGGGCCTGGGTGCCCGGTCATCCGCGGCGGCCGCTGTGTGGTTCGATGGCACCCGCTTGCACGCTGGTTACATCCACCTGGGCGGCCGGGTGACCCAGCGTGCCGGGGCCGAGGTCAGCGCCGACCTGCTGCCTTTGGTGCAGGCCGGCGGGCGTGTCTACTGGGTGAACCCGGCGGGCGCCTTCGTGCCGGCGCTGGGCCACTGGTCGCAGGTGGTCCAGTACCTGGACCTGGCAACCGGCAAGATCGGGACCGCCGGGCCGGGGCAGACGGTATTCCTGTCGGCCGACGGCCGGTATCTGCTCATGTCGCAGACGGCCACCAGCCTGACCGAGACACCGGTGGCTGGCGGCGCCTCCCGCCAGCTGACCCTTCCGCGTGGCTGGTACCTGCCGGGCGGCGATGGCCTGCCTGACGTGGGAAGCGGCGAGGGCCTGGCCACGGCGAACGGCATCATCGTCCAGTCTGCGGAAAGCTCAGCCTGGCGTGCCCGGGCCCTGGGGCTGTGGAACCCGCGCAGCGGCAAGGTGGAAGTCATCGGCAGGGAACTGGCGGTCATCGGCGCTTACACCCCGCCCGGGGGACGCTACAGCCTGCTCGCCTGGCTCCCGGCTGCCTGCCCGTTCCCTGACAACTGCCTGCTCAAGATCACCAACACCGCGACCCTGACGGCCCGGACCGTGCGCAGCCCGCTGCCGGGCGGCTTCGCCGCGGGGGGCGCCTTCTCGCCCGGCGGCACCCGGCTGGCGGTATTCCTGAACAACTCCCCATCGCGCGCGGCCCGGCTGGCGCTGGCCGACCCGGCCACCGGGGCCGTGCGGGTGGCCCGCGGGCCCCGGCTCGCGCTCGGCAAGGACTTTGCCTGGGCCCGGTGGCTGCCCGGCGGCACGCATCTCATCGTGGGCGCGGGGACCGGAGGCAGCTACCTGGTGGATTCCGCGACGCTGTCGGCCCGGCCGCTGTTCTTCACGCGCGGCCACGGCAACGACATCGCCAGCAGCCAGGACATCAACTTCACCGCGGCCATCATCCCGCCGCGCCGGTGATCACCCCAGCCGTCCCGCGCGCACAGCCCTGGACGGGAACACCCCTGCTTGATGGCATCAGCCAGACGGGCCCGGTGCTGAAGCAGTTGATCCTCCCGCGGCCCCGAGCGCCGGCGACTGCCCGTTTTGATCATCAGGCGGCGCTGATGCTTTGATCACGGTGCATGACATCGGCATTCCCCATGAAATGGGCTTCGAGCGCGGCGCGGAGCTTCGGCAGGCGGAAGCAGCCGCTGACGCGGCGGAACTGGTGATCGGCTTCGAGCATCCCCGCGGCGCACCAGCGCAATGCCATCTGCCCGTCCCGCCACCGCTTGACGTTCCTGGAATGCTCCCGGCAGACCCCGATCATGGATTCGACCAGGCTGGTCGGGCGCAGCGTGCGCGCCAGGGCGGGCGGCACACCCAGGCGCAGGATCGTCAGCGTCTCGGGCCATGCCCTCCCGCAGCGAGGCCGCGGCACCGGGACAGCTGCGGTCAAGCTCGCGGGCCAGCGCCGGCATCAGGCCCCCGGCTCGACCGCGGAGAAGGCATGGCAGGCCTGGCGCATCGGCCGCCCGGCTACGGTGCGGAGCTTGCCCGGGAGCCTGTCCCTTACGTTTTGATCTCGTGAATGCACCCCATCGGCCATGAACGCGACCAGGTCCAGGTCATCCGTGCGGCGTGACATCAGCTCGGCGAGCGCGGTCCGGGTCGCGGCCACGAAGCGGCGGGACAAGATGATGAACGAGCTAGCGGTCGAGGCCACCGGCCTCGAAAGTCCTACGGCGCGGTGGAGGTCTTGGCCGGCGTCGATGTGCGTGTGCAGCACGGCAGCGTGTTCGCCCTGCTCGGCCCGAACGGAGCGGGCAGGCCGGAGACCGGATCGTGACATTTCTTCGCACAGAACCTGATGCTGTCGCCGCTGGCCTGCTGCGCAGGTTGCCGCCCGGCCGGGTCAGCGCGCCGGGTCCGGGCGCGAGCGCGGCTCCGCTCTTTGCCCGCAGGGACAACATGACGAGCGTAGGACGAGTGCTGGCGGAGATGCTGGCCAGGGCCAGGCCAATCCATGCGCCAGGCTGCGCTTTGCCCGCGGGCTGCCGCCCGCGGAACGGGCAATCCCGCCGGTCCCGGGTTGGCAGCCCAGGTATTACGCCATATGATGCAACGTATGGCGAGGCAAGGGCGTGATCAAGATGGCCTGGCCCGGTTCGGGGAGCCCGGGGTGCTCGTGCTGCTGTCGTTGAGCGACGGCCCCAAGCACGGGTACGCCATCACCGAGGACGTCCTTCGGCAAACCGGGATCCGCCTCGGGCCGGGAACTCTCTACGGCTCGCTCGCCAAGCTGGCCGGGCGCGGCCTCATCTCCCCGCTCCAGAGCGAGGATCGCCGTCGCCCGTATGAGATCACCGCAGCGGGGCGAGCGGCATTGCAGGCCCAGGTCGCCAGCTGGTCCCGGATTGTCGAGGCTGGGAAGGTCCGGCTGCAGTGGGGATAATCCGCCTGCTCGTCGGGCTGTACCCCGGAAAGTGGCGCGACTCGTTTGGCGAGGAGTTCGGCGCCCTCCTCGAAGACACCCGCCTCACCCCTCACGCTGTCTTCGATGTCGTGGTCCATGCGGGAAAGCTCCACGCCGGAAACCATGCACGGCTGGCGCTCGTCCTCGCGTCGCTGCTGTGGTCGAGCTGTACGGAGTATCTTTCCGTGCGCGCCCACCTCACCGCCAACATCCTCTGGGCGCCGACGGCCCCCGCGAGGGCGCTCGCGCTTGCCGCCACCGGCGGCCCGTGGCTGGCGCTTACCGGAGTCATCATCGCCCGCCGCCGCGGCGGCGGGCGATGATGCCGCCGCAGGCGGCACCGCGCCGTGAGGGCCGCCGGGCGCACCGGCCTGCGGCCGGAGAACCCCGGTACCGGCTTTCCCGGCTCAGCGCCACGGTCTTTCTCGCGTTGTTCCTGACCGGGATCGCCGAAGGAGCCGCGCAATATACCCGCCACTCGCCAGTACCCGAGCGGCACGTTGCGGGCACGAACGCCATCACGATCCATGTCCTCCTGGCCATCGCAGCCGCAGCGGCCGTGATCAGCATCCAGGCACGACGATGCCGCCGGCCCGCCCGCCGGCGGCACTCGCCCTGGGCCGCGCCGTTTTCAGCGAGCGCCCTGGCAAGGCTGAGCCGGACCATCCGGTTTGCTCACGGACTGTCCCTGCAGAACCTGGCGAGGGTCATGGCGACGGTGCCATTGGTCCTCGTGCTTCTCTATACCCCGCTCCGGATGGGCGCGCAGATCGCCGGCGGCCTTGACCCGAACGCAACCGTCAACGCCTGGGGAGGGCCCACTTACCCCGGAGCCCTGCTCGCGCACTGGCTGGACGGCATCGCGGGCTCCTGCATTGCCGCCTTCCTGCTGAGCCAGCTTCTCCTGCCCGCCGCCGCCGAGGATCGCTGAGCCGTGAACGCAGCCTGCCATCCGTGCTGCGCTACAGCGAAGACCCAAGGCGAGTTATGCGGGCTGATCCCGGCGTAGTCTTGATCATGAAGTGGCCTCTGCGAGAGACAACCAGTTGTCCAGGACCCTTGTCCGCAGCGGCCATTTCCCCTGCTGCCAGCCGAGGATCTGTTCGCCTGCGTGTACGTGCTAGCCGATGACGCGATCAGCTCTGGCGCCATCGCCATCGGGTCCCGGCCGGTCCGGCGCCGGCCTGCAGTGACCCCGAGTTGCTGGCGATTGCGCTGGTGCGGCATCTGCCAGGCCGGCGCAGCGAGGCCGGGTTCTTGGCCGAGGCGGCCCGGGATCGGGCGCACCTGTTCCCGGCCCTGCCGCACCAAAGCAAGGCAAACCGGCGGATCCGCTGGCTCCGGGGCGCGTCCGGGTAGCTGCGGGCCATGCTGGCGGCCCGGCCGCCGCCAGCAGGCCACCTCACGCACCCGCCGGTGCAGGGTCCGCACCGAGATGGCAGGCCGGCCCAGCCGCTTCCAAAGCCGGCCGATCGTCCACGCCTTGGGCTCTGCCAGCAGCCGGCGGATGCGCTGGTGAAGCCGTGGGCTGCCCAGTCGTGGCCGGCCGCTGCGGGACCGGTCGGCCAGGCCGGTGGCGCCGTGCTCCCGGTAGCGGTGGATCCAGCGGCGCACGGTCGAGGGATCATAGCCGAGCAGACCGGCGATATCGGCTGCTGCCAAGCCCTGCTGGGAGAGCAGGATCATCACCAGGCGGCAGCCGACACGGTGGGGGCCGTGCAGCAGGCGCAGCAGGTCGCAGGGGCCGGTGGCTGGGCAGGAGGGTTTGGCGTACACGCTGGGGGGACGCATACTGGCGGCGGCCTCGTCGGGTCGTTTGGTGTGTGGAAGCTCCAACGACCGGCGAGGCTACTGCATCGGCGACCGGCTCGATCACAGCCCAGAGTTACGAGCGAAACTTCTGGTCAGCTTCTTAGACCTGCTGGAAGCCGAGCCGGCCCCGCGTGACCTGCTGGCAGACAAGGGCTTCAACGGCAAGGCATTCGCCGGACAGCTGGCCGCACAAGGTACTGCGGTGCTCGTCCCGCCCACCAAGGACCAGCGCGCAAGCATGTCGGCGATGCTGCTGAAAGTCATCGCCCAGCGGCGAAACCGCATCGAGGCCAGCTTCGGCGAGATCACCGACCGGATGGAACTGGCCCGCCACGGCGCCCACAGCTTCTGGGGCCTGCTGGCCCGCACAGCCGCCACCATCGCTGCTCACACCCTGCTGCGCGCCTGCCTCGCCGTAGCGTAGATCAACCCACATAACGCGCCCAAGGGGTCATCGCCGCGGTTGGCTTACCCGCGTCGGCTGCCCGGGCGCAGCACGTACAGGTTTGCCGCGTAACACAGCAGCGCGACCCCGGTCATCACCGACATCGCCATCGAGTCAGCGTCATCGCCGGTGCTGGTGAAGCTGGTCCCGGTGACCGAGGCAAAGGCAAGCGCGAACAGGCCTAGTGCTGATGAGGCGGTGACACCCCAGTGGCGGGCCAGGACGGCTTGCAGCAGCACGCCCAGCGCCCCCAGCCCGAGCAGCAGCCCGATCACGGCGTGGATGCTGAGTGTCGCCGGCCCGTTCGAAATCGCGCTGGCCAGGCTGCCGCCATGGTCGGCCCTGGGCACGGCGACGTACACGTTGACATACATCCCGATCCCGTACTCCACCACCACGAGCACGAGGACCGCCAGGCTGCCGCGCCGCAACCGGGCCCGCCCGGCCGTGGCCGCAGTGCGCGCCGGCCGGGCAGTGGATCTTGCGTCCATGCTCATCTTGCTCACCTCAGTGTTCGCAGCGTTGCTTGTCGTGGGAGACGTCGGCCCAGTCAGGCCTGGCGGCTCCGCCGCGCCGGTCGCCCGGCCCGGTTAGGGGTCAGTGCGCCCGCCTCTGGTCGTGGGCGGAGGCAGCAGCTGGCCGGTGAGAACGTCTTTCAGCCATTGCTTGTACCGCTGGGGCGGCCAGCCTCGGTCACCGACGAGCAGCCGGTAGACCTCGGGGGACATGAGCGCGTGGATGATGTCGGCGGCGTCGCGCCCGCGCAGGCCCGGCCGTAGCGCGCCGGTCCGGGCCAGGGAACGTGCGATCTGTTCTTGGCCCTGGTCCCGTTGCCGCGCCTGCTCGGCCAGCAGAGCGGCTGCGCCGGGATCGGAGCCGGCCGCGCTGACGAGGATCCGGTAAACAGGCTCGGCCCTGGACATGATGCCGCCGGTGATGCCCGCGAAACCCGAGAGCTGGTTCCTGGGATCGGGATCATCGAAAAGCGCACGTGCGTGCGGCCGGTTCTGCAACGGGACGGCCTCGTCGTCACCAGCGATGGAGACATCAAGCAGTGCCTTGAGGATCCCGAGCTTGGACGAGAACAGCCGGTACACCGTCGCGGGCGGGAC
>Ga0137373_10003255_pt1 | contig 17797 bp, 13 predicted proteins | sample SagtaG_5_FD_104912 | JGI IMG/M metagenome (GOLD analysis project Ga0137373, IMG submission 104912) | Vadose zone soil microbial communities from Sagehorn Ranch, Mendocino, California, USA - Sage1_R_80_16 metaG | ecosystem: Environmental > Terrestrial > Soil > Vadose zone | place: USA...
CCGGGAGACGGACCGCGCAGCCCCAGGCGGTCGGCCCGTGCACGAGCACGCCGTTGCGAAGCGCCATCCCGCCGAGGCGAATCTTTTCGGTCACGCGTTCAGCCTAGCCGCTTGACGAAGGGCCGCCTGGAGGGCATCTGCCGCCTCGCCGCGTAGGATCGACTCGCCGTCGAGCTCGACGATCGGGAGGAGCTCACGCACGGATGACGACGTGAACGCCTCGTCCGCGCGGGCGAGCTCCGCGAGTGGAAAACGCCCTTCGCGCACATCGTAGCCGTGAGCGGGCGCGAGCTCGAGCACCGTGCCGCGGGTCACGCCCGCGAGAATCCCGAGGTCGAGCGACGGCGTGAACAACTCGCGCCCGCGGCGCCACCAGACGTTCGTCACGGGACCCTCGAGGACGATCCCGTCGTCCGTCACGAAGACCGCGTCGTCGGCCCCACGTGAGCGCGCCTCCGCCTCGGCGGCCATGTTGACTGCGTAACTCGTCGACTTGACTCCGCCGAGCAGCCACGGCGCTTCGGCACGAACGCCGAGCAGCGACGCGAGCTTGATGCCGCGGGTGCGCAGATCCTCCAGCTGCGGCGGCAACGTGTTCACGAGCACGAGCACCTCCGGCGCATCGGTTTGCTCGCGTCCAGGCGTTCGGTAGAAACGAAGCGCGACGTCCCGTTCACCCGCGCGCGAGAGCGCGAGCGATGCGAGCTCACGACAGACATCTGCATCGGGCGGCGCGAGGCCGATGCGCTCGCACGAGCGCGCAAGCCGCACGAGATGCGATTCGAGCTTGAAGGGAACGCCGTCGTAGACGCGCAGGGTCTCGAAGGCAGCGCGCCCGCGGAGCACCGCCTCGTCGTCGGCGTAAACAACCGGCTCGTCGACGTCGACCAGCCCGCGGCCGGCGACGGCAAGCGCGAGCAACGTCACGCCACCGGAACCGTCAGCGCATCGAGCAGCGGCCGCGCCTTCACCCACGACTCCTCGATCTCCGCCTCCGGTTCCGAGTCCCAGACGATGCCGCCGCCGACCCAGAGGTGGATGCGCCCGTCCGCAATCGCGAAGGTGCGGATCGTCAGCGCGAGCTCGAGGTCGCCGTTCGGCCACAGGCGGCCGAGTGCGCCCATCGAGGCGCCGCGGCCCACCGGCTCCAGCGCTGCGATGTGATCGACGGCTGCGATCTTCGGCGCGCCGGTGACGGAGCCGCCCGGAAACGTCGCCTCGAGCAGGTCTACGAGGCCCGCGTCTTCGCGGAGCGTTCCCTCGACGGTCGAGACGAGATGGACGACGCCCGCGAGCTCTCGTTCCGCCATCAGCACGGGCCAGTGCACGCTGCCCGGCTCGCAGACCCGCGAGAGGTCGTTCCGCTCGAGGTCGACGATCATCACGTGCTCGGCACGATCCTTCTCGGCCTCCACCAGCCCGTCCTCGCCGAGCCGACGCGTGCCCTTGATCGGCATCGTCCAGACTTGCCGCCCGCGGCGCGCGAGGAAGAGCTCCGGCGACGCGGAGACGATCGCCCATCCGTCGCCGACGAACGGCCGCGGATAGAGCGGACGAAGCGGGGAAAGTGCGGCCGCGAGCGCAGCGGGATCCCCGTCGAAGGACGCCTCCAGATGCTGGACGAGGTTCACCTGGTACACGTCGCCGCGCGCAATCGCGGCCCGCACGTCTTCGACCGCCCCCGCGTACTCCTCCGAGACCCAACTCGCAGTCCACTCGCCGACCCTGAAATCGCCTCGTGACACTTTGTCACTTGGCTGCTCTGCCCCGACGATGCGACATGCCAGCAGTGGGAGCGCACACGGCTCCGGGGGCGACGGCGCGGGAGTGCGACGGAGCGCCTGTGAAAGGCCGTACCCGAGATAGAGCTCCGCGACGAGACCTTCTGCGCCCCAGAAGCCCTCGTCCTCGAGGTACGCCTCGAGCGTCCGGAACGCGCCGTCGGATTCGAAGAGCTCGAGCACGCGCGACGTGGCCGCGCTCAGCCTTCCTCCTCCTGGGCGAGCGCGGTCAGCTCGTTGCGCACCTGCCACAGCTCCGGGTACATCTTGTTCTTGATCAAGCCGCCGAGCAGCTCGACCGGCGTCCCCTGCGTTCCGACGACCTCGTCGCCGATCACGCGCGCGACGACCTTGTAGTGCCGGAAGCGCCAAACCGAGACCCGCTCGTCCCACTCGATCAGCGCCTCCGCGAGCTGGTACAGCTCCTCGAACTCCCGCCCGCGCACGTAGACGTCGACAAGCGACAGGTTCTGTTCGTGCCGCAGCGCGTTGAACGCTTCGCCGAGCGACGGCGAGACGCGGCGGATGTTGCGGAAGCCCGGTGAGTCGAAGCCGCTGCCGTGGCCGAGCACGGCGCGGATCGTCTGGTACTCCCAGGGCGACATGTGCTCGAGCATGTCGAGCAGCTGCGTGGCGATCTTCAGGCAGTCGCTTGCGCGCCGCAGCAGGCGCAGTGCCGCGGCGACCTCGTGTGCCCGCACATGCTCCGTCGCCGTCTCGACCTCGAAGCAACCGAGCTTCAGCCAGAGCTCGGACGACTGGTGCACCGTCTGGAAGAGCAGCTCGTCCCGGTGGACCATCTCCTGCGGCGTCTTCTGTAGCGCGAGCAGATCGTCCGTGCGCAGGTACCGCTCGTAGTCGCTCGCACCGCCGCCCGGCAGGACCGGCTGCGAGTAGTCCTCCTCCACTCCGCTCGCCATGTGACGGAGCATACTTTCGGTCGATCATGGCGGACCTCTTTTCCGACGCGGCGCGCGAGCGGACCGCGATTGTCGCGCCGCTGGCGCTGCGAGTGCGCCCCGCGTCGCTCGAGGAATTCGAGGGCCAGCAGCACGTCCTCGGCGAGGGATCGGCGCTCCGGCTTGCGATCGAGGAGGACCGAGTCGGCTCGATGATTCTCTACGGGCCGCCGGGCAGCGGCAAGACGACGCTCGCGCGGATCGTCGCACGCGTGACCGGCGCGGCGTTCGAGGAGCTCTCGGCGGTGTCGGCGACGGTCGCGCAGGTGCGTGAGGTGCTCGGGCGCGCGCGCGAGCGGCTGGGCGCGCACGGGCAGCGGACGATCCTCTTCCTCGACGAGATCCACCGCTTCAACAAGGCGCAGCAGGACGCATTGCTGCCGGCGGTGGAGGAAGGCCTCGTGACGCTGATCGGCGCGACCACGGAGAACCCGTACTTCGAGGTGAACTCCGCGCTTCTCTCGCGCTGCCAGATCTACCAGCTCGAGCCCCTGAGCGACGAAGACCTGCTGCGCGTGATCGGCCGCGGCGCCGCCGAGCTGGGCGTGGACGTGGCCGCCGCGGTCGCGCAGCGCGTGGCGCATGTCGCAGGCGGCGATGCGCGCAACGCGCTGAACATCCTCGAGCTGGCGTCGCAAACTGCGCAGGCGGAAAAGACCCAGCTGGAAGAGCGTCACGTCGACGACGCGTCGACGAAGCGGCCGCTTCTCTACGACAAGGGCGGCGACCAGCACTACGACTTCATCTCGGCGTTCATCAAGTCGATGCGCGCCTCCGACCCCGACGCCGCCGTCTACTACCTCGCCGCGATGCTCGAAGGTGGCGAGGACGCGCGCTACCTGGCGCGGCGCATGATCGTGCTCGCGTCCGAGGACATCGGCAACGCTGATCCGCGAGCGCTGCTCGTCGCCGTCGCCGCAGCGCACGCCGTCGAGCACGTCGGCCTGCCGGAGGCGCGCCTGAACCTGGCGCAGGCGGCGATCTACCTGGCGCGGGCGCCGAAGTCGAACGCCTCGTACATCGCGCTGAAGGAGGCGACGGCCGACGTGCGCGAGCGAGGCAATCTGCGGCCGCCGAAACCGCTGCGCGACTCGCACTACCCCGGCGCGAGGAAGTTCGGGCACGGCAAGGGCTACGTCTATCCGCACGACGACGCGAGCGGCTTCGACGTCGATTACCTGCCGGACGAGCTGAAGGGCACGACGTACTACCGTCCGAGCGGGAGCGGCGAGGAGAGCTAGTCGGACGCGTTCTTGTAGCGGTGGGCCATCGCCTCGCCCCACTCTCCGAGTGAGCGGGTCGCGGCGACCACGCGCTCGACGTCGTACTCGGTGCGGTGGAACGTGAAGTCGCTGCCGTCCCAGCCAGCCCACGCAGCACGGGTGTCGCCGTCGAGCGGCATACCGACCGACCCGGGGTTCACGAGCTCGTTCTCGTTCGGCCCTTCTCTGCGGAACTGCAGGTGCGAATGCCCGAACACGAGCGTGCGCCGGTGCAGCGGCCCGACGCGCAACTCGTCAGCCTCCTGCGGCTCGCGCGCGAAACTGTCGGTGTCGCTCCAATAGCAGCCATGCACGTAGACGACGCGGTCGACTTCCGCGTTTTCCGGCAGACGGTAGAGCCATTCGATCTCTTCCTCCGAGAACGCCTGCGCCTGCTCCTTCACGCGCTCGACGATCTCCACGCGGTCGACCGGCGGCTCGCGCAGCCAGCGTTCACCGTTGCCGCGGATCCAGACCGCCGGCCCTTCCAGCTCGCGGAGCCGGGCGAAGGTCTCGCGTGGAAACGGGCCGAAGCCGACGTAGTCCCCGCCGAGGAAGAACGCCGTGGCGCCGTGGGCGCGCGTGTCCGCGAGCACCGCTTCGAGCGCGGGCAGATTTGCGTGGATGTCGTAGAGGACGGCGAGCACGCTCGATAGTTTCCCTCCATGACATTGCACGTGCACGACTGGGGCGCGCCCGACGCGCCACCGCTTCTGTGCCTCCACGGCGTCACGAGCTGGGGCGGCCGCTTTCGCCGGCTCGCGGAGGAGCGGCTCGACGCATTCCACGTGTTCGCGCCTGACCTGCGAGGGCACGGTGTTTCCGAGTGGGAGCCGCCGTGGAACCTCGGGACCCACATCGGTGATCTGATCGAGACCCTCGACGCGCTTCACCTCGACCGCGTCGACGTCGTCGGCCACAGCTTCGGCGGTCGCCTCGCACTCGAGCTCGCCGCGCGATGGCCGGAGCGTGTTCACCGTCTCGTCCTGCTCGACCCAGCGGTGTGGGTGCCGCCGCCGGTCGCGCTCGAGCGCGCCGACCTGGCGGCCGAAGACGAGTCGTACACGTCGGTCGACGACGCGATCGCCGTGCGCCTCGAAACGAGCGCGCTCGCGGACCGCAGCGCCATCGCCGCCGAGCTTCCGCAACACCTGCAACTCGGTGACGACGGCCGCTGGCGCGGGCGCTTCTCGCGCGCCGCAGTCGTCGCTGCTTACGGAGAGATGGCGCGGCGTCCGCCGCTCGACCGCGTCGCCGCGCCGACGCTGCTCATCCGCGGGCGCGAATCGGAGGTCGTTCCCGACAGGATGGTCGAGATCGTGTGCGAGACGATGGCGAGCTGCGAGATCGTCACCGTTCCCGGCGGCCACATCGTCATGTGGGACGCGTTCGACGAGACGGCGGCAGCGATGCTCGAGTTCCTAGAGGATCCGCGCGCCTAGCGCGCTGGCGATCAGCTCGACGGCGAGCTTGCCGGTCTGGTTTGCGTCGTCGAGGATCGGGTTCACCTCGACGACGTCGAGCGACGTCAGGACGTGCGTCTCCGCGACGAGCTCGAGCGCGAGATGTGCTTCCCGGTAATTGAGCCCTCCGCGGACCGCCGTCCCGACACCGGGCGCCACGTCGGGGTCGAGGACGTCCATGTCGAGGCTGACGTGCACGAAGTTGTCGCCCGCGACGTGCTCGAGCGCTTCGCGAATGGAGCGCTCCACCCCAAGCTGGTCGATCGTGCTCATCGTCCAGACGCGCAGACCGTGCTCGCGGACGAGCTCACGCTCACCCTGGTCGAGCTGACGCGTCCCGACGAGCGCCACGCGCGTGCGGTCGACCGCGGGCGACGGCCACGCGTCGCTCTCGAACTCGGCCCCGGCCAGACCGAGCGCCGCGGCAAGGACCATCCCGTGCACGTTGCCGCTGGGCGACGTCTCCGGCCGGTTGAGATCGCCGTGCGCGTCGATCCAGAGGACGCCGCCGGCGCCGTGCGCAGCGGCGAGGCCTCCGAGGGAGCCGAGCGCGACCGAGTGGTCGCCGCCGAGCACGAGCGGAAACTGGCCGTCGTCGCGCGCGCGTCGGACGAGGGCGGCGATGCGCTCGCACGTGGCCTTGATCTGGCCGAGGAAGCGCGTGCTCTCGTCGCCCTCTTCGGTCGCCTCGGCGATCGCCGTCGGAACGTTGCCGAGGTCGATCACCTCCCGGTCGAGAAGGGCCAGCCGCTCCGCCAGCCCGGCGTAGCGAATCGCCGAAGGGCCCATGTCGACGCCGCGCCGTCCGGCGCCGAGGTCGAGGGCCGCACCGATGACCGCCACCGCCTGCACGGACGGAGGCTAGCGGGAGCGCTTGAAGCAGCACCGCCGACTCGCTAGGTTGGGAGCGGTGGCCGGGCCGACCGGGCCGATCCGGGTTCTGATCGCCGAAGACGACGACGCGTACCGTGAATCACTGCGCGAGCTCGTCGAGCGACAGCCTGAGCTGAGCGTGGTGGCCGAGGCGCGAGACGGCCTCGGCGCGATCGAGCTCGCGGACGCGGTCGAGATCGACGCCGTCGTGGTCGACGTCCACATGCCGCTGCTCGACGGCGTGACGGCGGTATCGCGCCTGCGCCGCGACCATCCCGCGCTCTGCCTGATCGCGATCACCGGCGACCGAGAGGAGAAGCTGCTGCGCGCGGTGGAGGAGGCCGGCGCCGACGCCGTGCTGCTCAAACACGAGCTCGTCGAGACGCTCGTCGAGCGGCTCCGACACGTCCGGGACCCGAAGACGCCCGGCTAGACTGTCCGCCGCCTGGCGAGGTAGCTCAGTTGGTAGAGCACAAGTGTCCTATCGCGGATAGGCGACGTCGGCTCGCATCTCCTCGAGCACGGCGCGCGCCTTCGCCGCCGCGACAATGTTTCCCTTCTGCTCGTAGAGAATGACCGCTTCCTCGAGCAGGGGCGCCGCTTCGTTACTGCGATCGGCGAGCCGAAGTGTTTCGGCGAGATCGATCAGTGCGTCTCCGCGTAGGTTCAGCCAGTCGGTTGGCTCGACGATCGCGACTGCTTCACGTGCGAGTCGCAGGGCCTCGCCGAAGTCGCCTCGGCTGGCCAGCACCTTCGCGCGGGCCGAGCGCCAGAGCGTTTGTGTGGCGCGGTCGTCCTTGGAGCCAGCCTCGACGGCCACCCCGATGAACGGCTCAGCCTCCTGGTGGCGGCCTTGAGCGCAGAGGGCATGCGCGAGGAGGCCTGCTCGGGTCGAGAGAAAACCCTTCTCGCCGAGCCGCTCGAGGATCTCGCAGGCCTGGCGGAGCTCTACTTCGGCCGCTGCGGGATCTCCAGCGAGCATCTCGATGTCAAAGGCCTCCTGCGACGAACCTGCCGAAGCGATCGCAAGCCCGAGGTCGTCCAGGATCTCCTTTCCGCGCCGAAACAGCTCCCGCGCCTGGGGGAAATCGCCACGCATCGCCAGCAGCGGCCCTTGCTCGAGCAGCGCGAAGGCCTCGACCTGGCGGGTCGGCGAACGTTCGAGGATCTCCCGACAGCGCAGGATCCCCGTCTCAACCGGCGTCGGCCCGATCCACGCGCTGACCAGCAACCAGGAGAGTGCGTGCGCCTCCTCGCGCGGACTCTGGGCGCGGCCCGCATGTTCGAGCGCACGCTGCCAGGCCTCCTCTGCAGCCGCGCTGCTGCCGAGCGCGAAGCACATAAGCGCAGTCAGGTTCGAGGCCCGGGCGAGACCCAGCTCGTCTCCGAGCCGGCCGAAAACGCCAACCGCCTCTTCGGCCGCAGCGACGGACTGTTCGAAGCTGCTGCCCAACCAGACCTGCACCGCGGCGCGTCCGAGGCGGCCTCGCCACTCCAGCCGCTCGTTGCCAACGGCAGACGCAGCTGCGACCGTCTCTCCGAGGATCGAGTCCGCCCGCTCCAGCTCGCCGACCTCGGCCAGGGCGCCGGCCAGGTCGGGCAGGAGCTCTAGGCGGACGGGGTCGTCCTCCGGCAGGAGATCTGCGGCGCGCTCGAGCAGGTTGACTGCCGCGGGCATGTCGCCGCGTGCAGACGCCCGCTGCCCTGCCGATTGGAGGCGCGCGGCCGCCTGCTTCGCGATCGCTCGTCCTTCGGCGTCGACGGGCCCGAGCTCGACGCGATAGCGGTGTGCCTGCTCGAGGTGGTGGCCGAGGATCTCCTCGTATTCGCTCGCCCGCAAGCCCGCTTGGCGCTCCAGCCAATCGGCGTACCGTTTGTGTAGCTCGGCGCGGAGCCGCTTGGAGGTCGACTGGTAGGCCGCGTCGCGGACGAGGATGTGTGAGAAGCGGAAGCCGTCATCGCCGGCGAAGAGCGAACGGTCGGGACGGACGAACTCTTTGCGCACGAGCGAAATCAGCCGCCCGCTTACGGCCGCTCGCGCCTCAATGGGGAGCAGCTCGAAGACCGCACCACGGTGGAAGCCTCGTCCCTCGATCGCCGCCCGCTGCAGAACGGCCCGCTCCTCAGGCGTCAAGCGGTCGATCCGGGCGGCGAGCAGCGCCTCGAGCGTGGGCGGCAGGTCGATTTCGCCGGCAGCGTCCGGCTGCTCGGCGCGCATCGCGAGGATCTGCTCGACGAAGAGCGGGTTCCCCTCCGCCGCGTCCACGATCCGTGCGCGCAGACGCGGCGCCAGCGTCTGCGATCGAAGCAGGCGGTCGATCAGTGCCTCAGCCTCGTCCGCCGCGAGCGGCTCGAGCGTCAGGAGCAGCGTGTTGGTCCGCGGGGCCGCCCAAGAAGCGCGTTCGTCGAAGAGGTCGGGGCGGGCCAGGCAGAGCAGGAGAATCGGAGCATCGCCGGCGAAGGCCGCGATGTACTCGATCAGGTCGAGCAACGTCGGCTCCGCCCAGTGAATGTCGTCGATGACCGCGATCAGCGGTTGCTCGCGGGCAAGCGACTCGAACAGCTTGCGGATCGCCCAGAACGTTTCCTCCGCCTGCACCTCGGCCGCCGAGACTCCGACCGCGCCGGCGACCAGCCGTGCGACGACCTCGGCATCTGGATCATCGGCGAGGATCCCGGCGATCCCGGCGTAGACGTCGTCGCCCGCCAGTTGCTTGACCATCTCGGCGAGCGGCCAGAACGTAATCCCTTCGCCGTAGGGCAGGCAGCGTCCGACGAGGACACGAGCACCGTCCGCGACCGAGCCGATCAACTCGCGAGCGAGCCGTGACTTGCCGATTCCGGGCGGGCCGACGACCGTGCAAAGCTGGCAGCTGCCCGCAACCGCACGCGCGAAGGCTGCCCGCAGCATGGTCAGCTCGAGATCCCGTCCGACGAAGGCAGCGCCGATCGGACGCGTAAACGCGGGAACGTCCGCCAACAGCGCATTCAGACGCCACGCCGCCACAAGCTCTGTCTTGCCCTTAGCCACAAGCGGCGCCACCGGATCCGCGGAAACCAGGTCGCGCACGAGCGTGAAGGTTTCCTTGCCGAGCAGAATCTCGCCGGGCGCGGCCGCTTGCTCGAGGCGCGCGGCCACGTTGACGGCATCGCCCGTGGCGAGCCGTTCCTCAGTGCCGACGACGACCTCGCCGGTGTTTACACCGATCCTCAACTCGAGCCTCGTGCCGTAGTCGCGAACGAACTCCTCGTTCAGGCCGACGAGCGCTTCGCCCATCTGAGCTGCTGCCCGCACCGCGCGGACAGCATCGTCCTCGTGCAGGACGGGTACGCCGAAGACAGCCATGACCGCGTCACCGATGAACTTCTCGACCGTGCCACCGTGCCGCACGATCACCGCCTTCATCGCCTCGAAATAGCGAGCCATCACACGTCTCAGCGACTCCGGGTCGAGCTTCTCGCCCAACTCTGTCGAGCCGCTCACATCGCAGAAGACAACCGTTACCGTCTTGCGCTGTTCGCGGGCCGCCGGGGATCCGGCGAGGGCTGCGCCGCAGGAGTCGCAGAAGCGCGCACCCTCGCGGCTCTCCATACCACAATTCGGGCAAGCGCCCATCGCACGAGTTTATGACGGTCCGGCCGTTCCGTCTGGCTTCGCCCAGGATCGGGCTGCATCCGCAATCCGATCAACAAAGCCCACAGTGACTTAGCAGTGTGTTGGATACCCTGGACCCCGCTTCATTACGGGGCGAGGTAGCTCAGTCGGTAGAGCACACGCGGTCAGAGCAGCGCGCGTGTTACTGGCAACATGTTTTGCCGCTCTTGTCTTCCTAGACTGCGAGCGTGGCAACCTGTCCCTCCTGCGGAAACGAGCTGCCCGGCGAGTTTCCCTTCTGTCCGTTCTGCGGCGTCGCGCTCGCGGGGCACGCTCCGCCTTCACTCCAGGAAGAGCGGAAGGTCGTGACGATCCTGTTCTGCGACCTGATGGGCTTTACCGCTGCGTCCGAAGCGGCTGACCCCGAGGACGTTCGCTCCCGTATCCGCCCCTATCACGCAACCCTCCGGCGAGAGCTGGAGGGCTACGGCGGGACGGTCGAGAAGTTCATCGGGGATGCCGTCATGGCGGTGTTCGGTGCGCCGACGGCGCACGAGGACGACGCCGAGCGCGCGGTCCGGGCCGGGCTTCGCATCTTGGAGGCGATCGAGGAGCTGAACGAGGTTGATCCGGCACTCTCGCTGCAGGTTCGCATCGGCATCAACACGGGTGAGGCCGTCGTGTCACTCGGCGCTCGCCCGGAGGAGGGCGAGGGGATCGTCACCGGCGACGTCGTCAACACCGCTTCTCGGCTGGAGGGCGTCGCGCCGGTGAACGCGATCGCCGTCTCCGAGGCGACCTTCCGATCGACCGAGCGCATCTTCGACTACGAGGAGCTCCCTCCGGTCGAAGTGAAGGGGAAGGCGGAGCCGCTCGCGCTCTACCGCCCGCTCGCGCAACGCGCCCGCTTTGGCTCCGAGGTCACCCGTCCCCACACGACGCCGCTCGTCGGGAGAGAGCTCGAGAAGCCCCTGCTGATCGGCACCTTCGAACGGGCGATGCAGCAGCGCTCCTGCCAGCTTGTGACGATCGTGGGCGAGCCGGGAGTCGGCAAGAGCCGCCTCTGCCAAGAGCTCTTCCAGCACCTCTACGATCGCACCGAACTTACCCGCTGGCGCCAGGGACGGTGTCTTCCGTATGGAGAGGCGATTGCCTTCTGGGCGCTCGGGGAGATCGTGAAGGCGGAGTGCGGGATCCTCGAGTCCGACCCGCAGGCCGAGGCGGTGTCAAAACTCGACCGAGCGCTGCCCACAGCGGATCCCGACCTCCCCTGGCTCAAGGCACGACTCGCGCCACTTGTCGGGGCGGGCGGCGAGCCCGCCTCCCAGGACGAGTCCTTCACCTCCCAGGAGGAATCATTCACCGCCTGGCGGCGCGTGCTCGAGGGCTGGGCGGAGGCCCGGGAGACGATCCTCGTCTTCGAAGACCTGCACTGGGCAGACGAGGCCCTGCTCGCCTTCCTCGCGCACCTGGCCGACTGGTCGGAAGGCGTCCCACTCCTCATCCTCTGCACCGCCCGGCCCGAGCTCTTCGAGAAGCACCCGACCTTCGCGGCCGGCCTGCGCAACACGACCACCATCAACCTCGCGCCCCTCTCCGACGAGGAGACCGCTCGGCTCATCTCGATGCTGCTCGAACGGGCGGTCCTGCCCGCTGAGACGCAGCAAGCCCTGCTCGAGCGCGCGGGGGGCAACCCGCTCTACGCGGAGGAGTTCGTGCGCCTGCTCTCCGACCGAGGTGAAGTGGCAGGGATCGAGGAGGTGCCGGACTCGGTGCAGGCGCTGATCGCCGCCCGCCTGGACACTCTCTCGCCCGAGCGCAAGAGCCTGCTCCAGGACGCGGCCGTCCTCGGCAAAGTCTTCTGGGCAGGCGCACTCGCGGAGATGGGAGGGCGCGAGCCGGGAGAAGTCGAGCAGGCGCTGCACGAGCTCTCTCGCAAAGAGCTCGTCCGTCCGGTGCGGAGCTCGTCGATGGAGGGCGAGGCAGAGTACGGCTGCTGGCACCTACTCGTGCGCGATGTTTGCTACGCCCAGATCCCACGCGCCGCAAGAGCCGCCCGTCACCGCGCAGCAGGCGCGTGGATCGAAGAAAAGGCGGGCTCACGGGCGGAGGACCTCGCCGACGTCCTCGCCCACCACTACCTGCAAGCCCTCGAGCTCACCCGTTCGACGCGGCAAGGCGACGGCGTCGAGGAGCTCGAGGCGGGCGCAATCCGTTACCTCGCCCTGGCCGGCGAGCGGGCGCTCGCGCTCGAGGTCGACCGCGCGGAGCAGAACCTGGCCAAGGCACTCGAGCTCGCCCCCGCCCGACACCCGGAGCGTGCCTCGCTGCTCGCGCGTTGGGGACAGGCGGCACAGCAGCAAGGTCGGCTGCAGGAGGCAAAGGAAGCGCTGGATGAGGCGCTGACGCTCCACCGAGAGCACGGCGAAACCGTCGCCGCCGGGCGGGTGCTGACCGAGCTCGCGAGCGTGCTCGGGCGCCTGGGCGACCGGCGCGCGCAGGATGCGATTGCGGAGGCGCTGACCGTCCTCGAAGCGCAGCCTCCCGGCCCCGAGCTCGTCGCCGCCCGTGCTTCGCTGGCAGGGATACGCTTCGTCGGCGGCGCCTACGCCGAGGCGGTCGCAGTCGCGGATCAGGCGCTCGCCCTCGCAGCCGAGCTCGGCCTGCCCGAGCCACCGCGTGCGCTCGGCAACCGTGGCGCCGCCCGCTCCTACCTGGGCGATCGGCGGGGGCTCGAGGATATGCATCGCGCGATCGCCCTCGCCGTCGAGCAAGGCCAGGGGCGCACCGCTGCCGTCACGCACAACAACTACGCGCTCGCAGTCTGGCTGTACGAAGGCCCTCAGGCGGCGCTGGAGCGTTGCCGCGAAGGGATCGAGTTCTGCGCGCGCCGCGGGATCGCCGAGTTCGCGCACATGATCGGCAGCCAGAACCTGACGTTCCTCGGCCAGCTCGGCCGCACCGATCAGGCGCTCGCCGAGGCGGAGCCGCAAGCCGCCTGGGCGGAGAATGCCGGTGATGCATCGGCTCTGTCCGAGACACGCTCGGTGCAGCTACGCCTTCTCACCCAGCGCGGCGAGCACGATCACGCGCCCGTCGCAGGCGAGGAGCTCGCCGCCGCGGCGCGCGCGACCGGCGAGACGGCGAATACCGCCATGGCCTTCGCGGCGGCGGCCGAGCTTTTGCTTGCCCGAGGCCTGCCCCGGCAGGCGCAGGCGCTGCTGGCCGAGCTCGAGCGAGTACCGAACATCCGCGTCGACCTCTACTACGCCTCGCTCCTGCCTGAGCTCGTTCGGTGCGCCGTCGCCGTAGACCCGGAGCTGGCCGCCAAGCTCGCGGACGGCGTTGAGCCACGGACACCCCTTCACGAGCACGCGCTTTCCGCAGCCCGCGCACAGCTCGTCGAAGCCGCGGGGGAACAGGCAGATGCCGCCCGCCTTTACGCCCAGGCAGCCGAGCGCTGGCGCGTGTTCGGCAACGTGCCCGAGCGCGCGTACGCCCTGCTCGGCCATGGCCGCTGCTTCACGGCTCTTGGCAAGCCGACGGCGAAGACACCGCTGCGCACAGCGCGCGAGCTCTTCACGGCGATGGGTTTCAAGCCGGCGCTCGCGGAGACGGAGGCAATCCTCGGCGAGAGCGAGGCTGCCGCTGTTTAGCGCCGCAAACAGCCAGCAGTGTGTTCGATACCCTGAAACCCGCATCACCAAAGGGCGAGGTAGCTCAGTCGGTAGAGCACACGGCTGAAAACCGTGGTGTCGCCGGTTCGATTCCGGCCCTCGCCATAATTCGCGTTGCGCGAACCGATGCCCTTCCTGCATCCTGCGGCGCAGCGCCAGGCCCGGTACGGGTGAACCCGGACTGCCACTGAGCGCGGCGAACAGTGCAGGCAGCACAATCGTTTGTGGCGCGGGAGCGGGTCAGGTCCTGCAGAGATGGGCGCATCTGCAAGGCCTGACCCCGTCTATGCCGACGAGAACCGGCCCGCTAGTTGATCGCAATCATGAATGGACTGTCGTCCGGTGCATCAACACCCCCTCCGCCATCGTCGTATATGCCGACGGAGATCTGCGACGTCCCGGGGCAGGAGAGGTAGCCCAATCCGTTGTTAATGAAGGTACCGAGCGTTCTGGCGACGAACTGTGGGCTGGCCACCACGTTGTGCGGTGTGAAGGACAGCCCGCTGAAGCAGTAGGACCCGGTGGCGGGGTGTGAGACGTTCGCGGCGGTGATCCCCTTCGACTGCGTTGCGTCCAGCGTCCCATTGGCAAGAACGCGGGCATAGGCAACAGCAGTCCCGTTCGCTCCTGCCGGACCGGTCGCTCCAACCGCGCCGGCCGCACCGGCCGGGCCGGTAGCCCCAACGGCGCCCGCTGCGCCGGCCGCGCCGGCCGGGCCGGCCGAGCCGGCCGGGCCGGCTGCGCCTGCGGCGCCCGCTGGGCCCCGCGGACCTCTGTTGCCCTTCAGGGCGGCGACCGTCTTCTTTGATAGATCTTTTTTCAGCAGCGACCCGTTGATGACCTGGGCCGAGCCGACGCTGTTCCTCGGAGCGAGGGCGACGGCTGCGTAACCCGTTCCCCCGAGCGCTACAAAGAGCGCGACGAGCGAAATGATGGTGGCCGGCGACGGCCGGCGACTGACGATGCGGTGCAAGGGATCCTCCTCTTCGAGTGGCCAGCGCAGCCGGCCAGGGCGATAAGCAAGAGCGATCCTCGCGGCTGCGCCGGACGAGGTCAACCCCTCGATCGGCTGCCGCGCCCAACCTTTACATGGCCCCGACGCCGGCTTACCCGAACGTGGGGTTTAGCCACACGTCCGTCTAGAGAAGGGCGACTCCATCGCTGGTACGCTTCGTGCGAATCCGTTAGACAGGGTTCCACGCGGCCCAGTCTGGTTCGGTGTACTGACATTTAAGAGGAGTCCGAGGACCGCACCCATGGAATCTATCGGCGCGAAGGAGTTCTCGACCCTTGCCGACTACGTCGCGGTCCTTCGCCGCCGAAGGGCAGTGGTTCTGGTCGCTGTCTGCCTCGTCCCCGTCGCGGCGCTTCTCTTCTCGCTTCGCCAGCACAAGGTCTACGAGGCCTCGGCCGACGTCCTCCTGAACCCGAGTCTTGCGGCTGCGCTCACGGGTGCTCCCGACCAGCTCGCTGGTCAGCAGGCCGAGCGCTTTGTGCAGACCCAGGCCGCCCTCGCGCGCGTGCCGTCCGTCCTGGAGGCAGCGGCCCGAAAAGCTAGTGTCCCCGGGGAGACCGCGGGCGAACTGCTCGACTCCTCGAGCGTAAAGCCGGTGTTAAATGCGGATCTGCTCCGATTCAGCGTGCAGCACGACGATCCGAAAGTCGCCGCACGACTCGTAAATGCTTACGCACAGGAGTACACACGCTACCGAGCCACTCTGGATACGAGCAGTCTCACACGGGCCAAGCAGCAGGTCAACGCTCAGCTCAGCCGGCTCCGGAACTCCGGCATCGATCCGAAATCGGGACTCTACGCGGGATTGCTCGACAAAGAGCAGCAGCTGACGATCCTGCAGTCGCTTCAGATCGGAAACACGTCATTCGTGCGCAAGGCGGAAAGCGCCGCCCAGGTTGCGCCACGACCGGTACGAAACGCCATCCTCGGCTTCTTCTTCGGCGTCGTTCTCGGCATCGGGCTCGCGTTCCTCGTCGAAGCACTTGACCGTCGCGTGCGCTCACATGGAGAGATCGAGCGAACTCTCCGGATACCCTTCCTCGGCTGGCTGCCGAAGTCGACCGAGCCCGTCGGCAACGGAATCAGTCCTGTCATGCTGGCCAGCCCGCACAGCGGCGAAGCCGATGCAGTGCGCCGAGTGAAGGCCACTCTCGAGCTGGCGAATCTCGACCTTCGAGCCCGGACGATCATGATCAGCAGCGCGGCGCCGCAGGAAGGCAAGTCGACGACGGTTACGAATCTGGCCGTCGCGCTGGCTCAAAGCGGCGAACGCGTCGTCCTCGTCGACGCCGACGTCTACAACGCGACGTTGACGGAGTTCTTCGAGCTGCACGCGTGCCGGGGCCTGACAGACGTCGTTCTGGGACGATCGGCGCTCGCCGACTCGATCAGAACGATTCCGATTCCTGGAGCACGCGGCAATCGCTCGATTCAAAGCGGCGACAACGGCCGCGAAATCTTCGGCGGTATCCTCGAGGTGCTCCCTGCGGGGACCGCTTCCCAAGACGCTGCTGCGATCCTCGGCACGAGCATTCTAGAGCGCATTATCTCGGAGCTTCGTGAGCGGGCCGACTACGTCCTGTTCGATGCTCCCCCTCTCCTTGGCGTCGGTGACGCGATGGCATTGAGCGCCAAAGTCGACGCCGTCCTCCTTGTTGCGAAGGCGGAGGGAATGGACCGTACGATGTTGGAGGAACTTGGGCGGGCGGCTGCCGTCTGCCCGAAGCCAAAGCTCGGTTTCGTCATCACCGGCGCAGACCTAGGCCAGGCGTATGGCTATCCCGGCGCAGCCCGTCGCGCGGCCGAGTTCGAACGAGCAAAGTCGCTTCCGACTCGCTAGAGCGAATTGTCCGAAATGGCTGCGCTCCCGTTCACCTCGCACACCGAGTGATGAAGCTCGTCGGCCATCACAAAGATCGCTACTTTCTTTTCGAGATCGAATGGGGCAATGACGGCGACCCTTGGGCGCCGTACGGCCGAGTCTACGATCGGGCGGCCGGAGTGCTGTTCAACCCGATCCCCTTCCGTCGGCTGAACGAGTCCGAAGATTTCTTCGAAGACTGGCAAGGTCCAGACGATGAGCGGCGGCTGATCGAAAAGGAGGCCGCAGCCGCTCTGCACTAAGGGGCGGACATTCGACCGCGACGTTTCAAGGCGGTCGATCGTCCGTTTCCTCACCGTTTGTATATTGCTCGTATCGTGCACGACCCCACCGCAAATATTGCCGAGCACTGCAACTCAGCCCAGGGTTCCCACGCGGAGAACACGACTGTTCCTTGCTGCCCCGCGGCGCGCTCGCAGACGGAAAGCAGCCAGCCGAGTGTGTCCTGGGTGACATGGAGATGATTCGCGCACTGGGGCTTGCCGGCATTCCGTGTGCGGCGGTCGTCCCGGCCGACGACCCGGCGATCGCCAAACGGGGTTGAAAGCCCTAGTCACAGGCGGTGGCGGCTTCATCGGTTCCAACCTCGTGCGGGCGCTGCTCGAACGCGGGGACGACGTGCGCGTCCTCGACAGCTTCGCCACCGGTAACCGCGCAAACCTCGCCGAGCTCACGCATGACGTCGAGCTCGTCGAGGGGGAGCTCCGGAGCTACGAGCGCGTCCACGCGGCGACACGGGGGGTCGAGGTCGTCTTCCACCAGGGCGCGCTACCGTCGGTGCCGCGCTCGGTGCAGGATCCGCTCACGACCGGCGCCGTCAACGTCGAGGGAACGCTCAACGTCCTGCTCGCCGCCCGTGACGAGGGCATCCGTCGCGTCGTGTTCGCGTCGTCTTCGTCCGTCTACGGGAGCTCAGGCGAGCTTCCGCGCATCGAGACCGCCCACGTCGACCCGATCTCGCCCTACGGCGTCTCGAAGCTTGCGGCGGAGCGGTACTGCGTCAGCTTCAGCCGCGTCTACCCAATCGAGACCGTGGCGCTCCGCTACTTCAACGTTTTCGGCCCCAACCAGGATCCAACTTCCCAATACGCGGCCGTCGTTCCGCGCTTCGTGAACGCGATCGCCGACGGACGGGCGATCTCCGTCTACGGGGACGGTGGCCAGCGGCGGGACTTCACCTATGTCGAGAACGTCGTCGCCGCAAACCTGCTGGCCGCCGAAGCGGACGACGTCAGCGGCAGCGTCCTCAACATCGCCACGGGGCGCTCGACCACGGTTAACGAACTTGCG
>Ga0137373_10003256_pt1 | contig 17795 bp, 17 predicted proteins | sample SagtaG_5_FD_104912 | JGI IMG/M metagenome (GOLD analysis project Ga0137373, IMG submission 104912) | Vadose zone soil microbial communities from Sagehorn Ranch, Mendocino, California, USA - Sage1_R_80_16 metaG | ecosystem: Environmental > Terrestrial > Soil > Vadose zone | place: USA...
GCACGGCGCCGAGGGACCCGTGCACTCTCCGATCGTCGACTTGGCGCGCTTTTCTCCGGGTGACCGGCCCGGCAAGCTTCTCGAGCGCCTCGGAGTTCAAGACAGCGCCTTCGTGGCCGGAACTGTTGGAAAGATCGCCAAGGGCCGCGGACACCAAGAGGCGATCGCCGCCGCGGCGCCGCTCGCCGACGTCACCCTGCTGCACGTCGGCAAGGGAGAGCATCAACCCGAGCTCGTTCGCCGCGCTGGCCACCTCGGAGCCGGGCAACGCAACGTCTGGGCCGGCTACGAGGAGGACGCCCTTCCCGAGCTCTACCGCGGCATGGACGTCCTTCTCTTCACCGCCTCGGGCTCCCAACAGGGTCAGCGCGCGATCCTCGAGGCGATGGCCTCGGGCCTGCCCATCGTCGCGCTGCCGGTGCCCGGCGTCGCCGACCTGGTGACCGACGGTGTGGAAGGGATCGTCGCGAATGATGTTGCCGGCCTCACGGCCGCCTTGCGTCGCTTGCGCGAAGACGACCCCTGGCGCCGCCGCATGGGCGCATCCGCCCGGCAGAAAGCGCTCGTGTTCACCGCCGAGAAGTTTGCGGCCCAGGCGCTGGCGTTCTACGAGGCGGTGCTCAGAGCGTCTGAAGCAGCTCCGCCGGGTGGGTCTTGGCCGAGACCTTCGGATGGGTCTGAAGGATCGTCCCATCAGGTCCGATCACGTACGTGATCCGCGAGGCGACCCCGGCGGTCGGAGAGTCGCAGGCGCCGTAGGCCAACCCGATTTCGCGTTTCGTGTCGCAGAGAAGCGGGAACGGGTAGTTGAACTTCTGGGCAAAGGCCGCGTTGTCCTGGACCGTATCGAACGAGACGCCGAGGATCTCCGCGTTCTTCTTCCGGTAATCGGCGTAGAGGTCGCGGAACCCGCAACCCTCGGCCGTTCAGCCGGGAGTGTCCGCCTTCGGATAGAACCAGAGCACGACAGTCTTTCCCCGGTAATCGGAAAGCCGCTGTGTTCGGCCCGTGTGGTCCGGAACCGCGAACTCGGGCGCCTTGTCACCGGCGTTCAACATCTTTCCCCTCCCCAATCTCAGGACCAGCTTGAGGATATCCTTGAGTGTCACGACTCCCAGGTCTCCTTCGAATCATCGAAGGCCGGCAGAGGGATCGGCCAGCCGTTTTTTTCGAACCGCTCGAACTCCCAAACGCGCGCCCACTTCAAGAACACGCCGTAGGCCTGAAGCCCGCAGAGGACGAGGCCGTGCCGGCCGTCCAGGAACCCCGCCTGGACGAAGTACATCCGCAAGAACCGCCAGAACGGCCGCAGAGTCAGCTGGACCGGGCCGGAGCGGCGGCCGCGCCTCCACAGGTCGGCCGCGCCCCAGAGTGCGTAGCGATGGAGCTTCTCCAGGTATTGGTCGAACGACCGGAACGTGACGTGACGCATCGGCTGCGCGAGGACGGTCGTCGAGCCGTCCGGCGGTATGTCCGCGTGCACACGCCGGTTGGGATACCGCGCGGTGCCTTTGCGGATGAGGCGCACGACTTTATCGGTGGACCAGCCGGAGTGGCGCATGACCCTGTCGACCATCACGTTTTCGCGGCGGATGGAATAGGTGTCGCCGCGCGGCCCGCCTTCGAGGATGCCGAGAATCTCCTCGGCGAGCGCGGACGGCACGCGCTCGTCGGCATCCACGATCAGAATCCACGGCGTCTCGATCTGGTCCATCGCCCAGTTCTTCTGGGCCGCGGAGCCGAAGTACTCACGCTGCAGGATGCGCACGCCTGGGATCGCGCGCGCAATCTCGAGAGTCCGATCGGTCGAGAAAGAGTCCACGAGCAGAATCGCGTCGGCGAACCGAACGCTCTCGAGGCAATCCTGGATGTTCGCCTCCTCGTTGTAGGAAGTGACCAAAGCGGTAAGCTCGGGTCGGGGCATCGGTCAGAATCGGATGATCGGGTGATCGAGCAATCGGGTGATCGAAGCCGTGCTCGCTCTCGTCGCCATCACCCGATCGCCCGATCGCAGATCACCCGATTCTTTCAATCAACCCTCACCTGCACACGCTCGATCTTCCTCGCTTTCCCGGTGGCTTCATCCGCATCCACCACGCACCCGGTAAGCCGAATATCCCTCTTGGCGGTTTCAAACGAGCGGGGCGTCTGGGAGAGGAACTTTTCGACGATGCGATCCTTGGAAAACCCGATGATCCCTTCATAGGCGCCGGTCATGCCGGCGTCCGAGAGGTAGGCCGTGCCGCCCGGATGGATCGTCTCGTCCGCGGTCGGCACGTGCGTGTGGGTGCCGACGACGGCGGCGACGCGCCCGTCCAGGTACCAGCCGATCGCCTGCTTCTCGGACGTCGCCTCGGCGTGCATATCCACGAAGATGACCTTCGCCGTCTTCATCTGGGCGAGCGCGTCGTCCGCCACCCGGAAAGGCGAGTCGGCGTTTGCGGGCATGAAGACCTGTCCCTGAACGTTCAGGACTCCGACCGGCACTCCCGACGCCGTCTTCTGGATGGTCCACCCGCGGCCCGGATTGCCCGGCGGGTAATTGGCCGGCCGCAGCAGGCGATCGGAGGCTTCGAGCGTCTCGTAGATCTCCTTCTTGTCCCAGATGTGGTTGCCCGAGGAGAAAACGTCGATGGGCATCTTGGAAAGCTCTTCGAAAAGCTCGATCGTGAGGCCGAACCCGCCGGCGGCGTTTTCCACGTTCACGATCGTGAAGTCGACGCGGTGCCGGTCGATCACGCCATCGAGCGCCTCTTTCAAGGCCCGCCGTCCCGGCGCCCCGACGACATCGCCAATGAACAAGATATTCAAACTCAGTCCTCAGTCCGTAGTCCTTGGTCCTTAGTCTTTAGTCTTGGATCCTAGATGCCGCAGTGCTTAGTCATCGCTGACTAAGGACTACGGACTAGGGACTACGGACTCATCTTGCATATTCAACCGCGCGCGTCTCCCGAATCACCGTGACCTTGATCTGTCCGGGATACTGCAACTCGGCCTCGATCTTCTTGGCGACGTCCCGCGAGAGCCAGAGCGCCTCGTCGTCGGTGACGCGGTTGGCTTCGACGACGATGCGCAGCTCGCGGCCTGCCTGGATCGCGAAGGCCTTCTGGACGCCCTTGAACCCGTCGGCGATGTGCTCGAGCTTCTCGAGGCGCTTGACGTACGTCTCGAGAATCTCCCGCCGCGCCCCCGGCCGTGCGGCGGAGAGCGCATCGGCGCCGTTGACGAGGACCGCCTCCAGCGAGCGCGGCTCGTAGTCGCCGTGGTGGCATTCCATCGCGTGGATGACCTCGTTGGTCTCGCCGAACTTCTTCAAGACCTCGCGTCCGAGCTCGAGGTGCGTGCCTTCCATCTCGCGGTCGATGGCTTTACCGATGTCGTGCAGCAGGCCCGCGCGTTTGGCCACCTCGGCGTTGGCGCCGAGCTCGGCCGCCATGTTCGTCGCGAGCCACGAGACTTCTTTGGAGTGCTGAAGCACATTCTGACCGTACGAGGTCCGATACTTGAGCCGCCCGAGCAGCTTGACGAGCTCCGGATGCAGGTCCGGGATCGAGAACTCGAGTGCCGTCGCCTCGCCCTCCTGCCGGATCTTCTCCCATAGCTCCGAGCGCACCTTTTCGACGATCTCCTCGATCCGCGCCGGATGGATGCGGCCGTCCGCGATGAGCTTGTCGAGGGCCAGGCGGGCGACCTCGCGGCGGATGGGCTCGAAGGCCGAGATGACGATCGCCTCGGGTGTGTCGTCGATGATGAGATCCACGCCCGTCGCGGCCTCGAGGGCGCGGATGTTGCGCCCCTCGCGGCCGATGATGCGGCCCTTCAGGTCGTCCGAGGGCAGCTCGACGACCGAGACCGTCGCCTCGACGACCGTATCCGAAGCGAGACGCTGGATCGCCATGCCGATCAGGCGCCGCGCCTTCTGTGTGGCCTGTTCCGTCGCCTCTTCCTCGATGCGGCGCATCAGGCCGGCCGCCTCGACGCGCGCTTCGTTTTCGATCGACTTCACCAGATCGCGCCGGGCGTCGACCGCGGTGAGGCCCGAGATCTGCTCGAGGCGCTTGCGCTGCTCGTCGATCACCTTCTGGACCTCCGCGTGCGCGTCGGTCAGGACTTTCTGCTGGTCGGCGACCGCCTTCTCCTTGCGGTTGTAGTCCTCCTCCCGTTTCTCGAGCTGGGCGAGCTTGCGGTCGAGGTTTTCTTCCTTCTGGAGAACTCGATTCTCGAGGGCTGTGACCTCCTGCCGCCTTGCCTGGACGGTCTTGTCGAACTCGGCCCGGGCCGCCAGGACCTTCTCCTTGGCCTCGATCGAAGCCTCTCGCAGCTTCCCTTCGGCGGCCTTCTGCGCCTCTGTCAGAACGCGCTCGGCCTCCGTCCGGATCGCGGACCGCTCCCGACCGACTTTCTTCCGCAGCAGGAAATAGGCGACGGCCAGCAAGATGGCGTCGGCCACCAGAACCATCGCGGCCAGCGCCGCGAAAGACATGTTCATCTCGGCCCCCCTGCCCGGGGGTGCCGAAGGCAGACGGCGGTTACACGAGGAGCGGGAAGCGGCGCTTCCGACGAGGGCGAGGACCTCGATACACAATGCTCAGAACCGAAACCACTCGTAATCCTTCGTGTCCCCGATCGAATCGGGGTGCCGACGCTCGGCCTTCAGGCTCCCAGGGCGTCGTCCAGTTTGCGAATCAGGCGCTCGGCACGCGCTCGCGCGTGCGCCGGGTCGCCTTCTCGACGTTTCTCCATCTGGTAAAGATCGTCTGAAATGTTGAGAGCCGCCAGAATGGCGATCTTGGTCGTGTCGACCGTTGCCGTCCTGTCGGCCACTTCCTTCATCCGAGAATCGACGAAACGGGCCAGGTCGTGAATGTAGGAGCTGTCGCCGTCGGCCCGGACGTTGTAGGTCTGGCCGAAGATCTCCACTTGAGTCACGTTGCCCCGCTTATCCAATCGAGAGGCAGACTCCTTTCGAGCGCGAGTTTATTCGCTCTCGTCCATTGGAGTCAATGATTTAGGCGCTGTTGAGCCTTCCCCTCACACGTCAGGACTTGGCCGTGCTCTCGGCCGCCTCAAGCGATTGGATGAGCTTCTCCAATCGCTCGCGGACCGCCTCCTGGTCCCTTTCGAGTCGCTCGACCGCCCCCTTGGCGTCGGAGGTCTCGCGCTCGGCTTTCTTGGCGACCGCGAGATCGGCTTTCGCCTTCTCGTTTTCTCCCTTGAGCTTCTCGTTCTCCCCCTCGAGCTGACGCAGGCGGCCGAGCAGCTTCTCGATCTTTCGCTCGAGCGTGTCGAAGATCTTCGTGTTGTCCATCGTGCTCCTTCGCAGAGGAATCAGAACGTGAATCCCATCTCTTGCCGCAGGGCTGCAGCGAGCCGCTGCACCTCGCGATTGACCTCCTCCTGCTCGAGCGTCCTCTCGGCAGACCGAAAAGTGAGGCGGATCGTCGTCTTGACCTGTCCTTCCGGCAGACTCCGGCCCTCGTACCGGTCCACGATCCGCACCGACTCGAGATGCTCAAGGCCGCTGCCGCGCACGAAAGCCTCGACCTCGGTCCACGCCCTTTCCCTCGGCTGGGCGAAAGAGAGGTCAGCCTCGATCGGCGGGTAGGACGAATACGGCGCAAACTTCACGGCGGCTGTGCGCAGAGGAATGGCCTCGACCACGAGCTCGCCGACGAAGGCTTCGAGCGGAAGTTTTCGCTTCTCGCGCTCGCTCGTCGAGGCGAGGCCGACGACGCCTAAAGGCTGCCCGTCCGCGCGAAGGACGACGGCCGCGGCGCCGGGCGTGAACGAGGCGGCGTCGAGCGGCCTCCACCCGAGGGTCTCGCGCGCAGCCCAGGGCGCGAGCAGCCGCTCCACGAGGCCCTTCGCGTCAAAGAAGTCCGCGCGGCCCGCGGCCCCCGAGGCACTCCAGTGCGCGCGCCAGTCGCCGGCCAGCGCGAACCCAAATCGGCGCGATTCGAACGTGGGCGGATCGTCCGCGACGCCTTCGCGGTCGAAGACTCGCCCGACCTCGAAGAGCGCGACGGTCGACTCGCCCCGGTGAACGTTGCGCGCGGCGGCGTCGAGAAGTCCGGGCAGGAGCGTGGCCCGCAGGTCGCGGCGGTTTTCGTCCAGGGGATCGGAGATGGAGAGTGGCGTCTTCGCGCTTCCGGAGGCGGACAGCCAGCCTTCGAACGCCCCTTCCTCGGCCTTCCGGTCCGTGAAGGGAGCGCTCATCGTCTCCAACAGGCCGGCCGCGGCGGCACTGTCGGCGAGAAGCTCCTCGACCTCACGCAGCGGCTCGAGATGTCCGCCCGCACCCTTCGTGGCCGGCAGGCGCGAAGGCAGACGGTCATAACCCCAGACCCGCAGCACTTCCTCGACAAGGTCGTCCTCGATCGCGACGTCGGGACGCCAGGACGGCACCGTGACGGCCACGCGCTTGCCGCGTTTTTCCGCCGCGAAGCCCAGGCGCGCGAGAGCTTCGACCGCGAAATCGAGCTGGAGGCCTTCGTCGCCGGCGAGCAGCCGCAGCCGCGCGAGGCGCAGGGCTGCCCGGCGCTCTTTCCAGGCGACGCCGCGCGCGTCGAGGGTCCCCGGCGCCAGCGCCCCGCCGGCCGACGCGAGCAGGATGGCCGCGGCGCGGTCGAGCGCCTCGGGGATCGACTCGGGATCGGCGCCGCGCTCGAAACGGTGCGAAGCGTCCGTGTGCATGCCCAGTCGCCGGGAGGTCCTGCGGATCGCCACCGGGTCCCACCAGGCCGCCTCGAGCAAAACGTTCTTCGTGGACGCTGTCACGGCCGTGTGAAGGCCGCCCATGATGCCGGCCAGAGAGACCGCGCGCTCGGCGTCGGCCACGACGACGTCGGCTGGCTCCAGTTCCCGTTCGAGCCCGTCCAGCGTAACCAGCCTCTCGCCCTTCTTCGCGCGGCGCACGACGATGCGCCGGCCCGCAAGCCGGTCGAGGTCGAAGGCATGGAGCGGCTGGCCGATCTCCCAGAGAACGTAGTTTGTGGCGTCCACGGAGGCGGAGATGGGCTTTGCGCCGATCGAAGCCAGACGGCTTCGAATCCGTTCCACGGAGGGAGCGCCGCCGATGCCGCTGACCACGCGGGCGCCGAACCGCCGGCAGAGCCGCGGTACTTCTATCGTGACCGAGCTGAGCTGCTCGACGGGAGGGCCAGAGGTCTGAAACGCGCCCCCCTCACCCGCCTTCGCCGAGGCTTCGGCGGGCAAGCCCTTCAGGCTCAATCCGGCCATCGCCGCCACCTCGCGCGCCAGACCGCGGTGGCTCATCGCGTCGGGCCGATTGGGGGTGATCTCGACGTCGAGGATCGCGTCACTTCCCGCCGCCTCGACGGCCTCGACCGGAAGGCCCGCCTGAGCCAGCAGCCGCCGGACGCCTTCCGCTCCGCCGGCTGCGGCGACATCCACGAAATCCGAGAGCCAGTCGAGCGAGAACTTCATGACTCGAATGCGAACCGGCGGAGGAACCGCTGGTCGCCCTCGAGCAGCAGGCGCAGGTCGGGGAATCCAAAGAGGAGCAGCGCGATGCGATCGAGGCCGAGACCGAATGCGAAGCCGGTGAACTCCTCCGGATCGATGCCGCAGTTCTCGAGGACCTTCGGATGCACGGCTCCGGCCCCCATGATCTCGATCCACCCGGAGCCTTTGCACTTGCCGCAGCCGGCGCCCCGGCAAAAGATGCAGGTCATCGCCACGTCCGCGCCGGGCTCGACGAAGGGAAAGAACGTCGGGATGAAGCGCACTTTCGTGTCGGGTCCGAACAGGGCCGCGAGGAACTCCTCGATCGTGCCCTTCAGGTCTGCCATGGAGATTCCGCGGTCCACGACGAGCCCCTCGAGCTGGTGAATGACCGCGGCGTGCGTGGCGTCGAGGGCTTCGTTTCGGTAGACGCGGCCGGGCACGATGATTCTCAAGGGCGCCCCGCGACGGCTCATCTCCCGGATCTGCACGGGCGACGTGTGCGTGCGCAGGAGCAGAGGCGACTTCGCCTTCTTCGAGACGAAGAAGGTGTCCTGCGTGTCGCGCGCGGGGTGCTCGGGCGGGAAGTTCAACATCTCGAAGTTGGTGCGATCGTTCTCGAGCTCCGGGCCGTCGGCGATCGAGTAGCCCATCCGCAGGAAGACTCGCTCGATGCGGCGACGCACCACGGTCACCGGATGGAGGCCACCCGTCGGCGCCCGCCGGCCGGGCAGGGTGACGTCCACGGCGGCGGCGCGCTCCCGCGCCTCTCGCTCTCGCCGCGCCAGGTCCTCCCCGAGGCCGGCGACGGCGCTCTCGATCTCGACTTTGGCCGCGTTGGCGCGCGCGCCGAGGGCAGCGCGTTCCGACGGAGGCAAATCGCGGACGCCCGCGAAGAGCGCGGGCACGAGCCCCTTCTCCCGCCCGAGGAAACGCCCCTTCAGGCGCTCGAAGTCGGAGCGCGAAGCGACGCCGCGCGCCTGCTCCTCGCGGAACGCCGCGAGGACCTTCGCGACCGCGTCGCCGGAGTCTCCGGCCGCCAACCTAGCCCTACGCGATCTTCAGGGCCTGCTTGGCGACGCCAACCAGGTGTGTGAAGGCGGCGGGGTCCGTGACGGCGAGGTCCGCCAGCATCTTGCGGTTGATCTCGTTGCCGGCTTTCTTCAAGCCGTCCATCAGGCGGCTGTACGAGATCGCGTTCTCCCGCGCGGCCGCGTTGATCCGGATGATCCAGAGGCCACGGAAGTCACGCTTCTTGGCCTTGCGGTCGCGGTACGCGTACTGGAGCGACTTCTCCACCTGGAGCTTCGCCATCCGATACGATTTCGACTTGGTGCCGTAGTAGCCCTTGGCGAGCGCCAGGGTCTTCGCCCGGCGGTTCTTTCTCTTCGGTCCTCTCTTGACGCGAGGCATGGCTCGATCTCCTCTCGATCTCAGGCGTACGGCAGCATCTCGCGAACGCGCCGGATGTCGGCCGACGACACGGTGGTCGACTGCGCCAGGCCGCGTTTGCGGCCGGGTCTCTTCTTGGTGAGGATGTGGCTCTTGAAGGCCTTCGCCCTCTTGAACTTGCCCGAGGCGGTCTTCTTGAACCGCTTCGCGGCTCCTCGGTGGGTCTTCAGCTTCGGCATGTCTCTGTCTTCGTCTTTCTCCCGTCCTCGCCCCGTTGGACTTTGGACTTGGGACTTTGGACTCCCGCTAGGCCGTCGTCCTGGCGGCCGCCTTCTCGTGCCGAACGGGCGCGAGAATCTGGTACAGCCGATTGCCGAGCATCTCCGAGCGCGACTCCGCCACCGCCTTGCCGGCCAGGTCAGCCAGCAGACGGTCGAGGACCTTCTGGCCGTTCTCGCGCCGCGCCATCTCGCGGCCCCGGAACTGCACGGTCGCCTTGACCTTGTCGCCGTGCGCCAGAAACTTCAGGATGTTCTTCATCTTGAAGTCGTAGTCATGGTCGTCGATGTTCGGACGGAACTTCACTTCTTTGACCTGCGTCGTCTTCTGCTTCTTCTTCGAGTCCTGCTGTTTCTTCTTCTGCTGGTAGATGAACTTTCCAAAGTTCATGATCCGGCAAACCGGTGGGTTGGCCGTGGGCGCGATCTCGACCAGGTCGAGGCCCGCCTCCTTCGACTTCGCGAGGGCGTCGGCCATCGGGACCACGCCGAGCGCCTCGCCCCCGGCGCCGATCAGGCGCACTTCCTTCCACCGAATCTGTTCGTTGACGCGGATGCTTTTCTTATCGATTCCTCACCTCCGTGACGAATTCTCCAACGCGCGACGCGGACGACCGCAGCGCGGCCGCCGCGAACTCTTCGACAGACATCGTGCCGGCGTCGCCCCCGTGGCGTAGGCGGACCGACACCGTGCCGGCGGCGGCTTCCTTCTCCCCGATGACGAGCATGCACGGAGTCTTCAACATCTCGGCGCGGCGGATGCGCGCTCCGAGCTTCTCGTTGGTCTCATCGACTTCGATGCGCAGGCCCGAGGCCGAAAGCCTCGCAGCCGCCTCGCGCGCCTTCTCGGAAAAACGGTCGGAGACCGGCAGCACCACGGCCTGCACCGGTGCGATCCAGAAAGGAAAGTTGCCGGCCGTGTGCTCGATCAGGATCCCGAGGAAACGCTCGAGCGAGCCGAGGATCGCGCGGTGCAGGACCACCGGCCGGTGCCGCTTTCCGTCCTCGCCGATGAACGCGAGGTCGAAATTCTCGGGCTGAGCGAAGTCGCACTGGATCGTGCCGAGCTGCCAGGGACGCCCGATGGCGTCCCGGACGCGAAAGTCGATCTTGGGGCCGTAGAAGGCGCCGTCGCCGGGTGTCACGACGTACTGCCGGCCGGTCTTCGTCATCGCCGTATCGAGAGCCTTCTCGCCGCGATCCCACTGAGCGTCCGTGCCGATGCGCTTCTCCGGGCGCAGCCCCAGCGAGATTTCCACGTCCTCGAACCCAAACGCACCGTACACGAAATCGAGGAACTCCAGGAAGGAGAAGATCTCCGGCTCCAGCTTCTCGAAGGGCACGAAGATGTGCGCGTCGTCCTGGGAGAACGTCCGAACGCGCGTCAGCCCGGCCGTCACGCCCGAGCGCTCGTAGCGGTGGAGCCGGCCGAAGTCGGCGAAGCGCACGGGCAAGTCGCGGTAGGACCAGAGGCGCGTCTGGAAAAGCAGGAAATGACCGGGGCAGTTCATGGGCTTCACGCCGTAGTCCCTCTCGTCCACTTGCGTGAAGAACATGTTCTCCCGGTAGTTCGTGTAGTGCCCCGACGTCCGAAAGAGCTCCACGTCGAATATCTGCGGGGTCACGACTTCCTGGTAGCCCCGCCGCCCGTACTCCGCCCGCAGCAGATCGAGCAGCCCGTTGTAGAGCGCGGCTCCTCTCGGAAGGAAAAAGGGGGACGCGGGAGCCCACGGGTGAAAGACGAAGAGCTCGAGCTCCTTTCCGAGCTTGCGGTGATCGCGAGCCTTCGCCTCCTCGAGGCGTTTCAGATGCTCGTCGAGGTCCTTCTGCGTCAGGAACGAGGACCCGTATATGCGCTGGAGCATCGGGTTCTTCTCGTCGCCCTTCCAGTAGGCGCCCGCCGTGTGGGTGAGCTTGAAGACCCCGAGCTTCCCCGTCGAAGGCACGTGAGGCCCGCGACAAAGGTCGATGAAGTCCTTCTGCCGGTAACACGAGACGCGCTCGTCGGGAATGCTGCGGATGATCTCGACCTTCAGGGCGTCGTTCTGCGCCTCGAAGATCTCGACCGCTTCGTCCTTCGACATTTCGAGGCGCTCGATCGGATTGTCTTCGGCCACGATCTTCTTCATTTCGGCCTCGATCGCGGCGAGATCCTCGAGCGTGAATGGGCGCTTCGGGTTGAAGTCGTAGTAGTAGCCGTTCTCGATCGCCGGACCGATGCCGATCTGGACGTCCGGAAAGAGACGCTTGACGGCATGGGCCGTCAGGTGCGCCGTGGAGTGGCGGTACAGGTCCAGTGCCTCGGGCGACTTCGCCGTGACGATCTCGACCGCCGCGTCGTGCTCCACAGCCCGGGTCAGGTCCACGACCTGACCGTCGATCTTCCCCGCGAGCGCCGCGGCGGCGAGCCGCGGGCCGATCGACTCCGCAATCGCGCGCAGCGTGGTGCCCTTCGGAACCTGCTTGGTCGTTCCGTCGGGAAGAGTCACCGTCACCATCCGCGCCACGGCCTCCATGGCTCCTGTCTCCTCTCTTCAAAAACAAAAGAACGCGGGCCTCCCCGCGTTCTTGTCGTCGTCCTGGTAGGCGCTAACGGGATCGAACCGTTGACCTCTTCCGTGTGAAGGAAGCGCTCTCCCAGCTGAGCTAAGCGCCTTCGATCGAACAAAGTTGGTAGGCTCGAGCGGATTTGAACCGCTGACCCCTACCGTGTCAAGGTAGTGCTCTCCCCCTGAGCTACGAGCCTGTTCCGTGTCCCGGCCGCGAGCGGCCGAGGGGCTACGGGCCGGAAGCCCGCGGGGGCTTTCTGATCCCGGCCTTCGTCCCTGGTTGAAAAAGAACGTCTGCTCGCCCGAGGACGAGGGTGGCGGAATTTACCACACCCCAGTTGTTGACAGCTACGTCCAGTCCCCGGCTTTGCGGGCCATGACGGGCGCGCCCTCGAGGAACGTCAGGATCGCTTGCGCGTTGTCGGCCACCGCAAAGAGGATGCGGTCCTCGGGTCGGGCGTACTTCTTCTGGAAAGCCAGGTCGAACTGCTGGAGGAGCGGGATGAAATAGCCGCCGATGTTGGCGAGCACGACCGGCTTGCCGTGGATGCCGAGCTGCTTCCAGGTCAGCATCTCGATGATCTCCTGAATCGTGCCGAAGCCGCCCGGAAAGGCCACGAAGGCGTCCGAGAGATCAAACAGCAACTGCTCGCGCTCGTGCATCGTCGAAACGATCTTGAGCTCCGTCAACCCCCGGTGCGCTGCCTCGCGCCCTTCGAGGGCCTTCGGGATGACGCCGATCACCTTGCCGCCTGCCGCGAGGACCTCCTCCGCGATCGCTCCCGTCAAGCCGAGTGAGGAGCCGCCGTAGACGAGCTCGATGCCGCGGCGAGCGAGCTCGCGTCCGAACGCGCGAATCTCGGCCTCGGCGTTCTGCTCGCGGGCAGAACTGGCGCTCGCGTACACACAGACGCGCTTGAGTTCCATGGCGGGATCTTACCGGTATCGGCTGCCCGGCGTGTCCATCGGCACGGAGTCCCGGCACAGCGGACACTCGGCCTCGGGCCAGGCCGCCACCTCGAGCGCCAGCAGCGAGCAAGCGGGCACGGCGAGGGCGCCGGGCGCCAACCCGCGATCCACGATCGAGCCGACGGCCACGACCTGGCCGCCCGCCGCCTCGACCGCAGCCGCCGCTTCGCGCGTGGATCGGCCGGTCGTAAAGACGTCCTCGACGACGGCAATCCTCTGCCCCGGCGCCAGAGCGAAGCCGCGCCGCAGCACAAACGTTCCGTCCCGGCGCTCAACGAACATGGCGGACACGCCGAGCGCCCGAGCCGTCTCGTGTCCGATGATGACTCCGCCCAACGCGGGAGAGACCACGGCGCCGGCCTCAAACTCCGAGAGCTTCTCTGCCAACTCCCGGCCCGCCCGCTCGGCGCGCTCCGGCCACATCAAAAGCCGAGCGCATTGAAGGTAGCGGTCGGAATGCAGCCCCGAAGAGAGACGGAAATGGCCTGTGAGAAGGGCGCCCGTCTCTTCGAAATCCTTGAGGGTGACCATCTGATTTTGGATTTTAGATTTTGGATTTTGGATTTGGAACCCCTAACTCCCGTCAATCCAAAATCGAAAATCCAGAATCCAAAATTCTTCCTTACGCGTCCAACTCCCTCGAGATCTTGTGGTGCTCGATTTTCTTGTACAAGTTCGAGCGCGGCGTGTGGATGACCTCGGCAGTGCGGCTGATGTTCCAACCGTTCTCGCGCAGCTTGGCGACGAGGAAGGTGCGCTCCGCGAACTCCTTGAATTCCGACAGCGTGCCGAACTCCATTCCCTTCTCCGAGATCTCGGCCGGCGACACGCGGGCTTCGGGCGGCAGGTCCTTCGCCTCGATGGGATCGGCGTCGGTCATGATGAGAACGCGCTCCACCAGGTTCTTCAACTCCCGCACGTTGCCCGGCCAGGGCCGCGCCTTCATGACGCCGAGCGCCGAGGGCCCGAACTGGCGCGGCTTGCGGTGATCGCGCTCGGAGAGGAGCCGCGAGAAGTGCTCCACGAGCGGAGACACATCCTCCGAACGCTCGCGCAGCGGCGGCGTGCGCATGGGCAACACGTTCAGGCGGAAGAAGAGGTCTTCGCGGAACCGTCCGGCGCGAATGGCGTCGGTGAGGTCATGATTGGTCGCGGCAATGACGCGGACGCCGACCTTGCGCACCTTTGCGGCGCCCACCGGCTCGACTTCGCCGGCCTCGAGCACGCGCAGCACCTTGGCCTGCGCCCGCGCCGACATGTCACCGACTTCATCCAGGAAGATGGTCCCCCCGTCGGCCTCGACGAACTTGCCCGTCTGTTTCCGCACCGCGCCGGTGAACGAGCCCTTCTCGTGGCCGAACAACTCCGATTCGATCAGCTCTTCGGGGATCGCCGCGCAGTTGACCTCGATGAAGGGCCCCTTCGCGACGCGTGAGGCGCGGTGAATCTCACGCGCCACCAGCTCCTTGCCCGTTCCGCTCTCGCCGGTGATCAGCACCGTGGCGACGGTCGGCGCCGCCCGAGCGACTTCCTCACGGAGTCTCATCATCGGTGCACTGCTGCCCACCAGCACCGACTCCTCGTCCAGGCGGCGCCTCAAGCGCCGGTTCTCCGCCGCCAGCGTGTTGCGCGAGAGAGCGTTCGCGAGTGAGACGAGGATGCGCTCGCGTTGCAGCGGCTTCTCGAGAAAATCCACGGCGCCGCGGCGCGTCGCGTCGACCGCCGTGGCGATGTCGCCGTGGCCCGAGATCATGAGAACAGGCGGCGCCCCGTCGCGAGACGCGATGCGGTCGAGGACCTCGAAACCGTCCATGCCGGGCATTTTGATGTCACACAGGACGGCGTCGGGCGGGTTGGCGTCGACCTCCGCCAGGCCAGAGGGACCGTCCGCCGCCGCCGCCACCTCGTAACCCTCGTACTCGAGGATCATCCGCAAGGTGTCGCGGATGCCGGCCTCGTCATCGATGATCAGAACGCGATGTCCCATGACTCTCTTCTTGGAACCGCTCGCCGCGGACGATCCTTCCCGAAAAACGAAAGCGCCCGCCTCGTGGCGGGCGCACCGTGTGCGCGCAGAACAGAGAGCGACTAGTCCTCGATCTTGACCAGGGCGAAGAACTGGGACTTCGGCTGGAGGCGCAGGACGTACAGCTTCAAGTAGTCGCCCTTCCGCGCGGCGGCGACGACCTTGCCGAACTCCTCGGTCGAGCCCACCGTCCGGCCGTTGACCTGGGTGATGATGTCGTTGTCGCGGATTCCCGCGTCGTAGGCCGCCGAGACCTCCTTGACGTGAACGACCAGAAGGCCCTTCGTCTCGGGGTCGAGACGCGCGAGCTGCCGCATCTGAGGCGTGATCTCCTGCACGCTGATCCCGATCTTGCCCTTCGAATCGTCCGAGCGCCTGCTGACCTTCTCTTCGTCGGCCACGCTCTCGGCATCTCGGTCTGCAAGTGTCGCGGTGACGCTCGTTTCCTTTCCATCCCGAATGACGTCGAGCTTGACCTTCGTGCCCGGAGCCCTCGCGGAAACGTAGCCGATGAGGTCGCGGGTCTCCTTGACCGGCACGCCATCCACGCGGACGATCGTGTCGCCCGGCTGCAGGCCCGCTCTCTCGCCAGGCTTTCCGGGAAGCGTCGATTGAACGAACGCGCCGTCGGTGTTCTTCAGCTTGAAGGCCGCGGCCACGTCGCTCGAGACATTGCCGATGTTGATACCGAGGTAGCCGCGCACGACCTTGCCCTTGTCGCGCAACTGCGGCAAGACCTGCTTCAAGGTGTTGACCGGCACGGCGAAGCCGATGTTCTGCGCCGGGCGGAACATGGCGGTGTTGATGCCGATGACCCTGCCGTTGACGTCGAGCAGGGGGCCGCCCGAGTTGCCGAAGTTGATCGCGGCATCGGTCTGGATGAAGTTCTCGAAGGACCGCGTGGCCGGATCCGCGGTGATGTTCGAGCGGTTCTTGCCGGAAACCACGCCGACCGTCACCGTCTTGTCGAACATGATCGGGTCGCCGATGGCCATGACCCACTCGCCGACACGCAGCTTGTCGGAGTCGCCGAGCTCGAGCGGCTGGAGCCGTTGCTTGACGCTGATCTTCAACAGCGCGAGGTCGGTCGCCGGGTCCTTTCCGACCACTTTGGCTTTGACCGTCTCCTTGTTCGACAGCACGACCTCGATCTTGTCGGCGTTCTCGACAACGTGGTAGTTCGTTATGACATACCCGTCATCCGAGATGATGAAGCCTGTGCCGCCCTCGGCCTGCTTGCGGTCTTCATCAGGGATCATCCGCCGGTGGGGGTTGGGGCCCATCTGCGGGCCGAAGAAGAATTCGAAGGGATCGGTGTCGCCCCCCCCGAAGTTGCGCCGTCGGCCATCACCCGCCTTGACGATCTCCGTCGAGGTGATCGAAACAATCGAGGGCATGACTTCCTCGGCGATGTCCGCAAACGACGGCGTCAACGTCTGAGCGACCGTTCGGGTCCGCGCGGGCGCGTCGCTCTTCTGCGCCTCGGTGCGCGGCGTGACGTGGACCGATCCGGCGACGACCATTCCGAAGATGACCGCGGCCGCGATCAGGACCGAAAACGAAAGGGCTCTTTTCGTGGACTTTTGCATGGATCTGACTCACTCCTCCAGGGCCGGATCAGCCGGCAGACAGGAAACGTCCATTCAGCCTTTTGAATTCCTGACTCGGGGTCCGATTCCGAGGCGCTCATGTTCGACCAGGATACAGCGGTCCATGGCGACCGGGATGCCGGCCTTCTCGAGACGCGCGGCCGCTTCGGCGTCTACGACGCCTTGCTGCATGAAGAAAAAGCCGGCCTTGCGCGAGATGGCTTCCTCTGCCACGGACGCGACGCACTCCGAGCGGCGGAAGACGTTCACGATGTCCAGCCGCGTCTCCGGCGGGATCTCCGAGAGCGACCCGTAACAGCGACGGCCGAGGATCTCGCCGTGCTCCGGGTTGACCGGAATCACCGTGTATCCATGGGCAAGCAGATAACTGGCGATGGCGTTCGAAGGGCGCCCCGGGTCCGGTGAACAGCCCACCACCGCAACGGTTTCGGCGGACTCGAGCGCCCGTCGAATGGCCCCCGGATCGTTCAATGACTGCCTCCTTCATTGCTTCTCGCGTCTTCGGGACGCAGATTGTAGAAGAAGGTTACGGTCACGCCCTCCCGGTCGCTGCCCAGGTCCTTGGGGCGCGGGCGAAACGGGGAAGACGTCAGGATCGCCTGGAGCGCGGCATGGTCGAAGGGCGGCACCCCCGAGACCGACAGGATCGTGGCGCCCTCGACACGGCCGTCGCCCCGAATGAAGAAGCGGATCGTGAGCCGCCCCTTCCAGCCGAGGCGCGCCAGCTCCGGGATCTCCCAGTGGAGCTTGATGCGGCGGATCATCTCGGCGGCGTACGGTCCCCAGTCATACCAGCTCGTGTCGAAGGAGAGGGGTCCGGTGTCCTTGAAGCCGCCATCCGGGTTGGGGAACCCCGCACCCTGCTCGCCCGGAAACTGGCTGATGCCCCGCGCGGCCTGCGCGATCGCCCGATCGAGGCCGGCCAAGCGCTGCTCCCGCTCGCCCGAGCCCTGGCGTTCCGGGCCGGCCGGGGGAACGACGTAGGGGTCCGGCCCGCCGGGAGGCTTGGGACCCGGCTGCTGCGCCGCCGCCGATGCCTCGCGCTGCACCGCATCGGACCCCCGCGAGGCTCGGGGCGGCGAAACGAGCGGAGCGCCTGGCGACAAACCCTGTCTGCCCTTCATTTCGGGGACGAACGGCGTTTCAGACTTCGGTTTCGACCGGTCGCCCCCTGAAGCGACCCGATCCTTGTCAGAGAGGTCCGACCTCTTCGGATTCGGGCGCTCTCGCCCCGGCGCCTCTTTGAAGGCGACCGGGATGGGCTGATCCCCCTGAGGCGGCACGAACGCGGCCAGCAGGCCCTTTCTCGGATCGGGCAGCGTCCGGCGCTCGGGCATGGACAAAAAGAGGACGAAGGCGACGACGTGAAGGACCAGGGAGAAGAGGATGGCCCGCTCGATCGGGAACGGCCTGTCGGGTTTTCGCTCGAGATCGAACACGCAGACCTTTCCCTTCCGGGCCCTCCCTGCCTTTTTTAAAACACGCTGCCAGCCAGAATACTCCTGCC
>Ga0137373_10003273_pt1 | contig 17754 bp, 15 predicted proteins | sample SagtaG_5_FD_104912 | JGI IMG/M metagenome (GOLD analysis project Ga0137373, IMG submission 104912) | Vadose zone soil microbial communities from Sagehorn Ranch, Mendocino, California, USA - Sage1_R_80_16 metaG | ecosystem: Environmental > Terrestrial > Soil > Vadose zone | place: USA...
ATGATCCTGGCGCCGAGAAGTGTGGCTACCGAGTTCTTGAAAAGAATGCCGACCTTCTGCTCCGTGTTGCTGAAATCGCTGTAGTACTGCGGCCCGTTGACGACGATCGGCTCGTTGGCGACGATGCCGGTGTACCCTGGAAGCTGAGACTTCAACAGATTCCACTCGTTGGTGGTATCCACTACCTCCTCGAGTGCCCAGATGTCGAGGTCGGCGCCGGCGATGACGTCCTTAACATTGGATTCCTGGAGGACGTCGTTCGTCGGTCCATTCGACGGATCGCCGAACCACTCGATGTTCCAGTTTCCGATGTCGAGACTGGTCGCGGTGCCCTGCGGCGGAATCGTCGCGAAGCGCGGCGACAGACCGTGCGAACTCGGCGACGCGACATCGGTGATGGACTGGCAGGCGGCGAGGGTGAACAGCGAAAGTGCCGAAACTGCAACAGCAATTCGGAACCGTGATGGGTGTACCATTGCCAACACCTCCGTAAAGATGGTGGTCGCCCATTCGGCGACGGCGGCTATCCGGTCGGGCCTAAAATAGAACCCCCAGCTTCGGGCCGCTACCGAAATTTTCGCCCCCGCCGCGGTCGGCATCGAACGGCAACTCGATCGCCGTTTACTCGGTACTCGTTACTTGTTGTTCCGTACCCACCGCCTTGCAGAAAATCAGCTTGTCATCGCCCGGCTTGTAATAATCCTTGATCCGCGCAGCAATCCCGTACCCGCTCCGCTCGTAGAAGCTGATCGTCCCGCCATAGGTCTCGAGCGACGATGTCTCGATCAACAGCATCCGCCCGCCGCGGCGGCCGATCTCCTCTTCGGCAAATTTCAGCAGCTTCTTTCCGAAGCCGCCGCGGTGATGCTTCGTGTCCACCGCGATCCAGTACAGATCGTATGTCCCGGTCGTCAGCGGCGCCTCGCCAAAGCAGACGTAACCGACGATCGGAAACGGATCACTCGTCGATTCGAGCACGTACGTGAGATAGCCGCTGTCTTCGCCGAGTGACAGCCACTCGTCGACGAGCTCGAGCGCGGTCTCGATCTCCTCGCTCGTAAAATTGCCGGCGTTCTCGAGAATGATCTTCACCGCGTCGCGATCGCCATGCACGAGCGGTCTGACTTTCGTGCTCATTCCCAGCCTTCGGCGGCGAGCGCTTCGTGCAGCTCGTCTGGATGATTGCGGTAGTGCTTCTCCTTTTTGCTCGCGCGGTCGTGCGCAGTATCGTAGTCCATTCCGTTCGCCATCAGGTTGCGCTCGTACAGCTCGTGAAAGAGCACGAAGCCGCGCTCATTCTCGTGAATGTCGTCGTCTATCCAGACTTCGCCGCGCGGAACGTACTCGTACACGTGCTCGTGCCCGCCTTCGGTGAACTCGATGTCGTAGACGCTGCGAACGAGACGGCCCTTCACGAACCACACCTGCGTTCCGTCGGGAAGCGTCTTCCAGATCTGCCGGTGGACTTTCTTCGCGTCGGGCAGTCCCTTACCACTCATGACCTTTCTGAGATCGCCGGCGTCGGCGCGCATCCGCCGCTCCGCCTTGTTCGCCTGTGTGCGTGCTTCGTCGTAGCTCTTGCCCTCGATCATCATCCGCCGCTCGACGAGCGCATGATGGATGAAGAATCGCTGCTCGTCCGAGTCCGTTTCTTCGTCTATCCAGATCTCGTGCTTGGGAATTTCGGGGAAAGAGTAATGGTGGCCGAAGTTGGAGAACTCTTCGTCCACGTTCTTCCTTATGTATGCGCCGTCGACGAGCCAGACCGAGAGCGGTCCCTTCCGTCCAAGACAGCTCATTTGGTATGATGCGCGCTTCCGCGATTTCCGTCGGGAAGGCACCTTTCGGCGGGCCGTGCGTTTCTTGGCCGCCTTCTTCTTCGCCGCCATTTACGCCACGCTCGAGTTGGGTGCTGTCCGACCGGCCGCAATTTTCATATTATAGCGCTACCCGACACACCCGCGAGCGCTTCCAAAAGGAAAAGGAAAGCTAACAGCGCGTCAGATGTGAATGGCGCGGCCCGAGACGCCGAGCGCGGCTTCCTTCACCGCCTCGCCGAGTGTCGGGTGCGAATGAACGGTGATGCCGATGTCCTCCGCGGAGCCGTGGTACTCGAACGCCAGCACGATTTCCTGAATCAGGTCGCTGACATTCGCGCCGATCATGTGAACACCGAGCATCTCATCCGTCTCGGCGTCGGCAATGATCTTTACAAACCCCGAAGTCTCCGCCATCGTGCGCGCCCGGCCGTTGGCGGAGAAAGGAAACTTGCCCGTTTTGTATTTGCGCCCGCCCGCCTTCACCTCGTGTTCGGCGAGTCCGACGGTGGCGATCTCCGGCCACGTGTACACAATCGACGGCATCGACTTGTAGCTCATCCGCACCTTGTGCCCGGCGATGACTTCCGCCGCGATCACGCCCTCTTCTTCGGCTTTGTGCGCGAGCAGTTTCCCGCCGACCGCGTCTCCGATGGCAAACACGTTCGGAAGATTGGTGCGCATCTGGTCGTCGACGGTGATCTCGCCGCGCTTTCCGAGGTTGAGGCCGAGCGCGGATGCGTCAATACCTGTGAGCGACGGCTTTCTACCGACGGAGACGAGCACGTAATCCGCCTCGAGCGTTTCCTTCGCTCCGTCCTTTTCGATGTCGATGTTAACGGCGTTAACATCGCGCTTTCCGCCGGTGACTTTCGCCCCCGCGCGAATCTCGAGCCCCTGTTTTCTGAAGATTTTGTCCGCTTCGCGGACGATCTCTTCATCATTGCCCGGGAGAATCGTCGGAAAGAGCTCGACGACGGTGACCTTGGCGCCGAGCCGGCGCCAGACGGAGCCGAGCTCGAGTCCGATCACGCCACCGCCGATGACGATGAGGTGCTTGGGAACTTCGGGAATCCTCAGCGCGCCGTCGTTGGAGAGGATACGCTCTTCGTCGAACTTGAGGAAGGGAAGCTCGATCGGAACGGAACCGGTGGCGATGATGATGTTCTTTGCCTTGTACGATTCGGTCTTCCCATCCGCGCCGGCGACCTCGACGACGTTTCCTTTCTTGAGGGTGCCGCGTCCCTTCGCCCAGGTGACTTTGTTTTTGCGAAAGAGAAACTCGATGCCTTTCGTATTCTGTCCGACGACGTCATCCTTGCGCTTCATCATCGTCGCGAGGTCGAGCTCGACGCCCGCGAGCTTCAGCCCGTGCTGTGCCGAGTGGAGCTTCGCGAACTCGTAATGCTCCGATGAAGTGAGCAGCGCCTTCGACGGAATGCATCCGATGTTGACGCAGGTGCCGCCGAGTGTCTTGTCCATCTCGACGCAAACGGTGTTGAGACCGAGCTGCGCGGCGCGGATGGCGGCGACGTATCCGCCGGGACCGCCGCCGATTATGGCGACATCACACTCGGGCATTTCGCTACTCGATGAGCATCGCGGCGGGATCCTCGACCAGCTCCTTCATGCGCACGAGGAATTGCACCGCCTGCTGTCCTTCGACAATGCGATGATCGTATGAGAGCGCGAGGTACATCATCGGCCGGATGACGACCTGTCCGTCGATCGCGACCGGCCGGTCCTGCGTTTTGTGGAGGCCGAGGATTCCAACCTGCGGGTAGTTGATGATCGGAGTAGAGACGAGGGAACCGAAGACGCCGCCGTTGGTGATCGTGAACGATCCGCCGGTGAGGTCATCCATCGTCAGCTTCCCATCGCGCGCGCGCTTGGCGACGGTCGCGATGTCGCGGCTCAGCTCGAGTGTGCCCTTCCGATCGGCGTCCTTGATGTTGGGAACGACGAGTCCCTGATCGGACGCGACGGCGATCCCCATGTTGACGTACTGCTTGAAGATGATCGAGTCGCCATCCACCTGCGCATTGACTGTCGGGAATTCCTTGAGCGCGATGCACGCCGCCTTCACGAAGAAGGGCATGAATGTCAGCTTCACGCCGTACTGCTTCTCGATCTTCTCCTTGAACTTGTCGCGCAGCGCATTGAGCGCGGACATGTCGACTTCGTTGAACGTCGTCAGGTGCGCGGTCGCGTGCTGGGACTGAAGAAGATTCTCGGCGATGCGCTTGCGGCGCGTCGACATCTTCTCCCGAGTCTCGCGGTTGCCCGATTGTGCGGCGGCGGGCGTGAAAATCGGAATCGTCTTTGTCGGCGGCGGCGGCGGCGGCGCCGACGTCGGCGCGGGTGCGGGCGCGGCCGCGCGCTCCCCGGATCCGGCCTGAATCACGTCCATCTTGCTGACGACTCCTCCGCGGCCGGTGCCTTGAACCGACGCCACATCGATTCCTGTTTCATCCGCGGTCCGGCGCGCTGCGGGCGAGGATTTCACCTCGGCGGCTTTCGGCGGTGCTGCAGCCGCAGCCGGAGCCGGAGTCGGTGTCGTCGTCGCGGAGGCTGGTGAGGCGGCGGCAGCTTTCGCCGTAGTCGTAGCGCCCGCTTTCGTTTCATCGAGCTCGCCCAGCACTTCGTCGACTTTAACGACGTCGCCTTCGTTCTTCGACCGCTTGGCGAGAGCGCCCGCCTTTTGGGCGAGTACTTCGACCGTAATCTTGTCGGTGTCGAGCTCAACCAGGGTTTCGCCGGCGGCAACTGCGTCGCCCTCATTCTTGAGCCACCGCGACACGGTGGCTTCGACTATTGATTCACCGAGCGGCGGGACCTTTATGGAGATCATTCAGGATTCGTTGGCGGACAGGAATCGGCTCGAAGTCGGAGGCGGAGCTCGCCGGGACCCCATATTTTCGGTGGCCGTGGCCCCTACTATATAGTAGTGCAGAATATAATGACCTCCTAAGCCCATGCGAGCGCTCACTATCTCCGAGTTCGGCGGGCTCGACAGGATCGAACTTCGCTCCGATTTGCCGGTGCCCGCACCCGGCAGTGGAGAAGTCCGCGTCCGGGTAACTGCCGCGGCGCTCAATCACCTCGACCTTTTCGTTCTCGGCGGTGGACTGCCCGGCAAGAAGCTGGACGGACCATGGATACTCGGGGCTGACGCTACCGGAGTGGTCGACGAAATCGGAGCCAGCGTAGATGGCAAGGTGCTGAAGGTCGGCGACACCGTCGTGATCAATCCCGGGATCAGCGACGGGACCTGCGAGTACTGCCTGGATGGCGAACAGTCGCTGTGCGTGAATTTTGGAATACTTGGTGAGCATCTTACCGGCACGCTCGCCGAATTCATTGTCGTGCCGGCGAGAAATGTTCGCGCAATTCCGAAAACGATTTCTGTCGAATCCGCCACCGCGTTCCCCCTTGCGACGCTGACCGCATGGCGCGCGGTTCGCACGAGGGCGAAGGTTCGCGCGGAGGACAACGTTCTGATTCAGGGAATCGGCGGCGGGGTTGCGATCGCCGCGCTGCAGATCGCGAAGCAGATAGGCGCGACCGTATGGGTCACTTCGACTAGCGATGAAAAACTGGCGAAGGCACGCCACCTTGGCGCGGATCATCTGCTCAACAGCAAAAAGGTCGAAGTCGGCAAGGAGGTCCGCGCTCGCACCGCAAAGCGGGGAGTGGATGTCGTCATCGACAGCATCGGCCAGGCGACGTGGAGTGAATCACTCATTGCACTTGGCAGGCGAGGGCGGATGGTTTGCTACGGAGCGAGCTCGGGAGCGACGGTCGAGACCGATGCGCGGCGGCTCTTCTGGAATCAGTGGGATATCATGGGCTCGACGATGGGCAATGAGGCCGAGTTCGACGCGATCGTCGAAGAGCTTCGTGCGGGGCGATTGATGCCCCCGATCGATTCTGTTTTTCCGCTGGAGAAGGGGAGAGATGCGTTCGCGCGTCTCAAGAACGCGGAACAGTTCGGGAAAGTCGTGATTCGTGTGAGCGAGTGAGCGATCAGACTCCGGGCGGCGGCGCGTCCGCGGAAACCGGTGACGCGCAATACACCGCTGACGAATTGCAGCGAATCAAGTCAGATCTGATCGGCGAAAAAATGCCCGAGTGTCCCCGATGTCACCTGAAGATGACTCGGCGCGCGATCGGCGGAGGCTCGTTCGGACTCGGTTACGCGCGGAAGCGGGATTGGCTGATATGTCCGAAATGCAAACGGAGCGCGGTGTTCGATGTGGAGCGGGGGACGAGGAACTAACGAATGCCGGTGTCGAATTCCAGCTGCACCGTCGTCATTCCCGTCGGATTCACGGTAACGGTCTTCCCCTGTGAGCTAGCCATCATGACCGGAGCGTCGGACGCGGGGATGATCGAGTACGTCCCCGGGAAAAGCATCACGGTGAATTGTCCCTGATCATCCGAGTGAAATGATGCGACGGTCGAAGAGCCGCGCTTCACGGTGAAATTGGCGCTGAACGGCGCGTAGCACGGTACGTCGATCATGCACACTGGTGTGATCGGGCCGCGGGTGACGGTGCCGGTCAATCCGGTCGTCGGGGTACCGAGTCCGGTGGCGCACGCGGCGAGCGCGAAGACCACCGATGCTGTCAGCAAACCACGAAGATATGTCATCGTTTTCCTCCGCTCACGTCCACTTCGTAACTCTGTTTCCGTCGCCGTCGGTGAAGGAGCCGGTGACGAGGAGCACCATGTCGATCATCATCCAGATTCCGAGTCCGCCGATGGTGATCAGCTGAACGATCCCGCTCGTTCTTCTTCCGAGATAGAAACGGTGCGCACCGCACCAGCCGAACAAGCCGCAGAGAATGACGGCCGGAAACAGTCTCTTTTCGCTCACGCCCGGCATCCCGGCATCGGTTTGCACGGCGCCGCAGTGCGGACATGAGACGGTGCGCGAATCCATGATGCCGTTGCACTGGAGGCAATACTTGGCGGATTGAACGGGGGCGTAACTGGACATCTGGTTTCTCCGGGGGCTGCCTTCAAAGTGAACCTCTCGCCTCCGGTAAGGCAACCTCTAAAAACTGGTGGCGGTCAACTCAGAAAGACACAGGTCCGAGGCCGCCTTCCAAGTCTCCAAGGCCAGCATATCTTTCCCCCTACCAACCCAAGCAAGGCCAGCTACCGATGGATACCGTAACAGCAGGCTTCGGCGCCCGCCTCCAGGACAGCTTCGACCAGATCTACCGGTACGTCCCGGCGCTGTTCGGCGCGCTCATCATTCTCTTTGCCGGCTATCTGCTCGCCCGGCTCCTCGAGAAAGCGACCGACCGGCTCATGCGCCGCATCAAGCTCAATCAGCTCCTCGAGCGGGGCGGGGTGATGCAGGCGGTGCTGCGCTCCGGATCGCACGTCAATCCGACGCGGGTAGCAGCGAGTCTCGTCTTCTGGTTCGTGATGTTCGCGGTGATGCTCGTCGCGGCGAACGCACTCGGTCTCCAGTCGCTGGCGAACGTTTTCTCCGAGCTCGTGAGCTACATCCCGAGCGTGATCGCCGCAATCGTCATAATGATCGTCGGAATCGTCCTCGGTGGATTCGTCGGCGGATTGATCATGGCCTCGGCTGGCGGACTGCACGGCGGACCGACGCTCGCGCGCATCGGGAAGGGCGGCGTCATCATGCTCGCCGTTTTCATGGCGCTGCAGGAGCTCGGGATTGCGAGCGACATCGTGACGACCGCATTCGCGATCCTGTTCGGCGCGATCGCGCTCGCAGTCTCTCTCGCATTCGGACTCGGCAACCGCGATCTCGCCGGCGAGGTGACGCGCGAGTGGTACAACAAGTATCGCCAGGAGCGGGAGGAGATCGAGCGCGAGAACAAGGAGCTCGATCGTGAAGAGGGGATCTCCGACACCTACGAGTATCCGCGTCCGCGGCGCACGCCGCCGGTCGGGTCTCCCGCGATCGGAGACAACCCCGCCGCGCGTCCCGACAACAACATCACAGAGTCCTGACGACAATCTCCGCGGTGACCGGGGGCCGAAGTTCTGCGCCCGCGCGTGAGCTCGCGCGGGCGCTTTCGCTTCGGGACGCGATCGCGCTCGTCGTCGGAACCGTCATCGGGACGGGAGTGTTTTTCAAGGCGGCGCCGATGGCGCAGCTGCTCGGAAGTCCGCTGCTTGTGCTGCTCGCGTGGATCGCCGCCGGACTTCTTTCCTTAGCCGGCGCTCTCACCTATGCGGAGCTCGGCGCAATGTTTCCCAGCGCGGGCGGAGAGTACGTCTATCTCAGAGAAGCGTACGGGGATTTCCCGGCATTCATGTTCGGATGGACGAACTTTACGGTTATTACGTCAACCGGACTTGCCGCTCTAGGAACCGGTTTCGCCGCGTTCCTCTCTGCGCTCGTGCCGGTAAATGCCGTCTGGGCGCGCCATGACTTTTCGATATTCGGCCAAAGCGTTCACTGGACCTTCGGCGCGCAGCAGATAGTGGCGCTCGTCGCCATTCTTGCTTTCTCACTGATAAATACCGCCCGCGTATCCACCGGCGGAAGCACTCAGTCTCTTCTCGCGGCGGCGAAAGTGCTCGGCATCGCGATCATCGTGTTAGGCGCGTTCTTTCTCTCGCGCACGTCGAGCGCTTCGAATTTGTCTTCGGCTGCGGCGAATGCCGTCACTGGCGGAAACCCGGCCACCATCAGCGCATTCGGAGCGGCAATGATCGCGGCGCTCTGGGGTTATCAGGGCTGGAGCAACATGGCAATGGTTTCGGGCGAGGTTCGAAACCCGGAACGGAACGTCCCGCGCGGACTCATTATCGGCGTCGCGATAATAATCGTCATCTACGTCGTCACGAATTTTTCTTACTTCTACGCGCTGCCGTTCAACGAGGTCGTCACCTCCAACTCCACCGCGTATCGCAACGCCGGGCCCGTCGCCGCGAAAGCCGCGCAAAGCTTCCTCGGCGGTACCGGCGGCCGCATCGTTTCCGTTGTATTTCTCGTCTCCGTCATGGGAGCAATCAATGGAATCGTTCTCATGAACGCGCGCGTTCCGTACGCGATGGCGCGGGACGGTCTATTCTTCCGCGGCATGTCCGAGCTCAACGCGGAGCGAGTGCCGGTTCGGGCGATATGGATCGGGTCGTTGATAGCTTGCGTTCTCGCTCTATCCGGAACTTTCGACCAGCTGACGACCGCCTCCGTGTTCGCCGTGTGGATTTTCTTTTCACTGACGGCGTCGGCGATTTTCGTTCTGCGAAGAAAGCGCCCTGAACTCGAACGTCCGTATCGCGTTGTGGGCTATCCGATTCTGCCTGCGCTATTCGTCCTCGTCGCTCTTTGGCTGCTGATCAACACCCTGCGCACAAACCCGGTTGAGTCCGCCGCCGGACTGCTGATCATCAGCATCGGTCTGCCGTTCTTCCTCTATTTCCGGAAGACTTCCGGCCGGCGAAGGTACGAATAGCGGGCGCGCACAGGCAGACCGCTTCGGTCAGCGCGCTTTCGCCACCGGCTGAAACTTGTAAACCTTCCCGCCCTTCATGACGAACCGCACCCGCTTCAGCGCGGTGATGTCGCGGGAAGGATCGCCGTCCACGGCGATGAGATCCGCCTCGAGCCCCGGCGCAACAGCACCGAGTCTGTCGCTCATCCGCATCGCCGTCGCAGCGAGCGATGTCGCCGAGATCACCGCGGCCATCGGTTGCTGACCGGCTTCATTCACTCGGCAGATGAGCTCCTCGACGTTTCTCCCGTGCGCTCCTGCTACCGCATCTGTCCCGAAAACGATTTTCAGATTCGGAATCGTCAGCGCTTTCCGTATCACGCCCTGTGCGAGGGGAATCGCGCGCTCGAGCGCCGCGAACCCGCCCTCGTTGTAGTTCCCTATTCCTTCGTATTTCGGGCGGTTCTCCAGGTAATTCCGGAAGATGAGCCCGCACTGCGGATCGAAGTACGTTCCGCGCTGCGCCATCTCGCGCAGCACCGCTTCGTCCGCAAAGACGCCGTGCTCGATCTGCGTGCAGCCCGCTTCGCTCGCGAGCCGCATCGACTCCGCGCTGTGCGCGTGAACCAACGTGCGCATGCTGAGTGCGTTCGCCTCGCCGCACAACGCGCCGAGCTGCTCTGCGGTCATCGACGTCGTGCCGCTCTCGCGAATGCTCTTTGACGCGAAGATCTTGATGATGTCGGCGCCCTGCGCCTTGCGGTCGCGAATCTGCTGCCTAAGCTGGTCCGGCGTGCCGGTCACGTCGATGAACGGATCCAGGGACGTGAGAATCCTTGGACCGGGCACGCCGCCGCTGTCGATTGCGTAACGGAGATCCCTGTCCTCCTGTGATCCCGGATTCTGCGTCGTCGTTATTCCGCCGAGGAGTGTGGCATATGCATTGGCGGCAGCTGCGAGCATCGACTGAGCCGGCGTATCACCATCGTTCGAAGTGTGCAATCGGCCGGCGCGGTTGAAGTACCACGACAGATGGACGTGCGCATCGATGAGGCCCGGAAGAAGGGTCAGCGTTCCCAGCTCGTAGTTAGCGGCCGCGCGTCGACCGGCGCGCCCGGACTCGAGACGCGCGATCTTCGATCCCTCGACGACGATGGTCACGTCGCGAAGCGTGCCGCCCCTGCCATCCAGAATGCGGTCGGCATGAATGCGCGTCGTTTGCGCTGCGACTGCTGCCGGAAGAAACGCGGCGAGGATGGCGCGGAAGAGCGCTCGCATCAGGCTGATCCTGTATTCAGAGGGGAGATGTTCGCCGGCTGCCGGTCGTCGTACCAGTATTCCTGAATCATGTCCCGTCCGATCTGCCGCTCGAGCGCGGGGCGGTCGAACAAAAGCGAATACAGCCCGGTCACCGGTCCCAAGGTGAAATAGTGCCAGTCGCCGTGACGGTCGAATTTCCGCGCCGATGTGATCGCGCGCGCTCCGCGCGGACGGGCGAACCGCTCTCCGCGCGGCCGGCCGAGCTTCTTCAGTCCGACCAGGAGCTCGACATCCTCGGCGCAGAGAAGGTCCTCGCTGTAGCCGCCGATCTCCTCGAAGTCCGCGCGCCGGCAGAAGATCACACCGATCTCGAGGTTCGCGAGGACCATGAGGATCATGCCGAGCGCCATCGTAGCAAAGATGCCCGGCGACATTCTGCTGAACCATGCGCCGGTACCGCCGGCGACGTAGCGCCCCGACACCATCGTGCGATCGATGACGTTGAACGTGTCGGGATGAATGGTCGAGTCGGCGTCTATGAACGCGAGGATCTCGCCTTTGGCGATCCTGGTGCCTCCATTTCGCGCCGCGCCGATCGTCCGCTTTTGGACTTCGGTCACGACGCAGCCGCGGGCGCGGGCGATCCGGGCGGTGTGATCCGTCGACGAGTTGTCGGCGACGATGACCTCGACCTGGTCGGCGCCCGCCTCGTACCGCTGGCGCGCGGCGTCAACGCTGTCGAGGAGGGCGGGCAGATAGTTCTCCTCGTTATACGCGGGGATGATCAGCGAAATCCTCGGCATGTCGCCTATAAACTAAGCGAGTTTCCCGTAGCTCCAACGGTTCTCTCAACACGGGCACGGTCGGTGCGTACTTTTCACGCGCACCTTTACCGGAAACCGAACATGCTCCGCTACCGCTCGCTGCTGACCGCAGCCCTTGCCGTTGCTGCCGGCTCATGCGTCACCGTCACCCCGCCGGCAGCCACCGTTCCACCGATTGCCTCGGTTGTCACGCTGCCCGCGTCGAATCCGTTCGCCGCCCCGAGCACGCTCACATACGAAGCGCCGCCTTTCGACCGCGTCAACGACACTGATTACCAGCCGGCCATCGAAGAAGGAATCCGTCTTGCTCTCGCCGAGAGTGAAGCGATCGCGAATCAGGGTGCGCCTCCGACTTTCGAGAACACAATCGTCGCGATGGAGCGCTCGGGCGAGCTGCTCACTCGCGTGGCGAGTGTTTTCGATGCGGTGAGTCAGGCGAACACGAATCCGACGCTCCAGCAGATCGAGAAGGACGAGTCGCCGAAGCGCTCGGCGCTCAACGACGCGATTTACCTGAACGACCGCCTCTTCCAGCGTGTGAAGAGCATCTACGACCGGCGCGACGGACCCGGACTCGATTCTGTGCAGCGCTATCTCGTCGAGCGCTATTACAAAAACTTCGTGCGCTCAGGCGCGCTGCTGTCGGAACAGGACAAGAGCCGTCTGCGCGCATTGAATCAGGAAGAGTCGAAGCTCACGAGCACTTTTCACAATCGTCTTCTCGCCGCGACGAAAGCGGGAGCTCTCGTCGCCGACGATCCCTCGCAGCTCGAAGGAATGAGCGCCGGCGACATTGCCGCGGCGGCGGCTGCGGCGCGTGACAGGGGATTCACCGGGAAATGGGTGATCCCGCTGCAGAATACGACGCAGCACCCGGCGCAGGTGACGCTCAAGAATCGGGCGACACGCGAGCGGGTGTGCATGTCGTCGACCCAGCGCGCCGAGCACTCTGATTCGAACGACACGCGTGACGTCGTGCGGCGCCTCGGGCAGCTCCGTGCCGAGCGCGCGCAGCTGTTGGGATACCCGAACTGGGCATCATACCGGCTCGAGACGCAGATGTCGAAGACCCCGGCGAACGCAGTGAAGCTGTTGACGGATCTCGTGCCGGCGGCGACTGGACGGGCGAGATCAGAGGTGGCGGCGATGCAGTCGCTGATAGACGCGCAGCATGGCGGATTCAAGCTGCAGCCTTGGGATTGGCAGTATTACGCCGAGCAGGTGAGGAAGCAGCAGTACGATCTCGACGAGTCGCAGATCAAGCCGTACCTCGAGCTCGACAACGTTCTGAGGAACGGCGTCTTCTTCGCCGCCAACAAGCTGTATGGGATCACCTTCAAGGAGCGGAAGGACTTGCCGGTCTATCAGCCGGACGTACGCGTGTTCGAGGTGTTCGACGCCAACGGCAAATCAATGGCCCTGTTCTACTCCGATTACTTCAAGCGCGACAACAAGGCGGGCGGCGCGTGGATGGACGCATTCGTCGGCCAGTCGGGCCTCCTCGGCAAGAAACCGGTGGTGTTCAACGTCGCGAATTTCACGAAGCCTGCGCCCGGACAACCGGCGCTGATCAGCATCACCGACGTAACGACGATGTTTCACGAGTTCGGCCACGCCCTCCACGGGATGTTCTCCAACGTGACCTATCCGACGCTCGCCGGAACGAACACGCCGCGCGACTACGTCGAATTCCCGTCGCAGTTCAACGAGCACTGGGCGCTCGAGCCGACCGTGCTCGCGAGCTACGCGAAGCATTATCAAACCGGCGCACCCATGCCGCAGGCGCTCGTGGACAAGATCAGGAAGGCGCGCACGTTCAATCAGGGCTTCACGACGACGGAGTATCTCGCCGCGTCGCTGCTCGACATGGCGTGGCACACTCTGCCGCCCGGCTCCGCTCAACCCGAGGTGGATTCGTTCGAGGCGGACGCGCTCAAGCGTTACAACATCGCGATGCCCGAGATTCCTCCACGCTACCGCACGACGTACTTCTCGCATGTCTGGGACGGCGGATACTCGGCGAGCTATTACGCGTACATGTGGAGCGAAGTCCTCGACGACGACGCGTATGCGTGGTTTGTCGAGCACGGCGGCATGACGCGCGAGAACGGACAGCGTTTTCGTGACATGATACTCTCACGCGGGAATAGCATGGACGTGGCCCAGCTCTACCGGAATTTCCGCGGACGAGATCCGAGCGTCGAGTCGCTGCTCATCGAGCGCGGCCTGAAGCCGGACACAAAGGTGAAATAACGCAACGTCGAAGACGACCGGCCGGCGGGGTCAGTCGTCGTCGAGCTTTCTCACAAGTTTTTTCGGTGCTGTCCGTCTGTACGCGTCCAGCAGCAGCTCGCGGACTGTGTTCCAGTCGGGTTTCCTGTCGAGGAACGCTCCGATCCAGCCGCCCGGTCCGACATAGGGCGGCTTGAAATACCGATCCGGATCCGATCTGAGAACTATCTCCTGCACGGTATGCTCGGACTTGATCCAGACCCCGGGCCTGCCGCCGCCGTGATGCGTGTTCTCGCTCGCGAACATCGCGAAGATCTTGTTCTTGACGCGGAATGTCGGCTCTCCCCACGCCTCGACTTCGTGCGCTTCGGGAAAGGCGAGACAAATCTTTCGGAGTCTGACGAGCGGTGTAGCCGAACGGCTCAAGGTCCGCGCCTGCGTCTCATCACGAGCATCACGACTACGAACGCAATGGCGACGATGATTGCGGTTCTCATTGTGTTTTCACCCTCCAGTGGTATGCCTCTGTCGTCATCTCTTTCTCATCGGCTGCGTTTAGGCGGACGTCAGTTCGTTTTCGGCGTGTCGCTCATCAGCGCGAGCTGATTTCCATCCGGGTCCTTGAACTCGGCCAGCCACAGCTCCCTCGTTGGGGTGCGATGAACGATGTGCGGCTTGACGGTGAACTTGACGCCGCGCTTCTCGAGAGTCTCTGCGGCGGCGTTGATGTCCGCGACATTGAAATAAACCTGCGAACCCCGCAGTCCGCGCTGATTCTCCTCATGAACTCCAACGAGAAGGCGGACGCTGCCGCACTGGAAGAAGCTCATCTGCGGCGGCGCCGAAAAAAGGAAGCGAAGGCCAAGCGTGTCGCGGTAGTATGCGATCGCGTTGTCGAGATTCTCGACCGGAATGAGAAGCTGTCCGACTGTTGCGTCAGAAAGATCCATCGTACCTCCGGGAAGCTGTGCTTTTGCCAGACCTTTAGCGACGGAGAATATGCGAACCTTGTGGCTGTGCCGCTCAGGAGCAGGACGAGCTGATCGTCACCGGCGCAGTCTCTTTACGAGCGCCGGCAGGTACGAGAGGCAGAGGACCGCAATTGCGATTGCACCTCCGATTATCGCTGGCGTCTTGTCGTGATGACTGACGCCCGTCATCAGGCGCTCGCCGATGAAAGCTCCAATGACGGTTTTCGGAATTACTCCGAGCGCGGTGCCGGCGATAAAAGGGCCGAACGGAATCCTGCTGACTGCTGCGGCGTAGTTGAACATGCCGAACGGCACGATCGGCATTAGCTGTATTCGAAAAACCGTCAGCGCCCGGTTGTCTCCGCCGAGATCGTGAAGAATGTCGCGCCTCTTGCCGAGCAGCCGGCGCGCCGTCCCGGCTAGAACCCCGCGCGCCAGATAATATCCCGCTGTCGCGCCGATCATCGATGCGATCCAGCTCAGTATCGATCCTCGTACTATCCCAAAGATGGCGCCGGCGCCATAGGCAAGTGGCGCGAGCGGCATCGCAAGAGCAGCGAGAGCGGCAAAGACGAGAACAAACACCGGCTGAAACCAGACAGTGCCGGCCGTGCCTGTGGCGGATTCAACCTGCTTCGCGCCATTGGCGTCGAACAATCCCAGCTTCCACGCGGCGAGGCCAAACAGCGCAAGCACGACGACTGGTACGATGAGTCTAAGCCAATCGGTCGATCGGAAACCGATCCCGTTTTTGTGGAAGATGCGCTTCGGCATTGAGCCGGATGGGGTCAATTTCGATGCCGCATAAGGCGGCTCGCTGATCCCTTTTTCATACTTCGGGTCCTTTCGTGTCGCGCCATTTTTGGGCATGGATAATCGGTCGCTTCAGCATTTTTGTGATTATGCCGGCGACCGGACTTGCCGCGCGGCGTAAGTGACCAAATACGAAGAACTTACGCACGAAGAACACCCTTGAGTTTTCGGCCTCTTTTCGCTAAATTGGAGGGTTGATTATCCAGCCGATTTTCCGGTCTCCGAAACCTCCCCAATGACCGCTCCCAACAACCGAGAGCGCATCCTCCCGCGCCTCATCCACGAAGAGATCAAAGAGTCGTTCATCAACTATTCGATGAGCGTCATCGTGTCGCGCGCGCTGCCCGATGTGCGCGACGGACTCAAGCCGGTTCACCGGCGCGTTCTCTACGCGATGAATGAGCTGGGACTCGTTCCCGGACGCCCATACAAGAAATCCGCTACTGTCGTCGGCGACGTGCTCGGCAAGTATCACCCGCACGGCGATTCCTCCGTGTACGACGCGCTCGTCAGAATGGTGCAGGACTTCTCGCTTCGTTATCCGCTCGTCGACGGCCAGGGAAATTTTGGAAGCGTTGACGGCGACCCCGCTGCCGCATACCGCTACACCGAAGCGCGCCTCACGCGCGTCGCGATGGAGATGCTCGCCGACATCGACAAGGAGACGGTCGCGTACGCGCCCAACTTCGATGACCGGCTGCAGGAGCCGACTGTTCTTCCGTCCGCGATTCCGAATCTGCTCGTCAACGGATCGTCTGGCATCGCCGTCGGAATGGCGACGAACATTCCGCCGCACAACCTCAAGGAAGTCACGAGCGCGCTCATCGCGCTGATCGACAACTCCGAGCTGACCGCGCCGGAGATCAGGAAATTCATCAAGGGTCCCGATTTCCCGACTGGCGGATACATCTACGGCCGCGCCGGAATCAAGGACTATCAGGAGACGGGACGCGGACGAATCGTCATGCGCGCCCGCGCCGTCATCGAGGAGAAGGAGAGCTCGAGCAAGTCGCAGATCGTGATCAACGAGCTCCCGTACCAGGTGAACAAGTCGAAGCTCGTCAGCGACATCGCCGAGCTCGTGCGCGACAAGAAGCTCGAGGGCATCTCCGACCTGCGCGACGAGTCGGACAAGGACGGCATGCGCATCGTCGTCGAGCTGAAGCGCGACGCCATTCCGCGAGTCGTTCTCAACCAGCTCTTCAAACACACCGCGATGCAGTCGACGTTCGGCGTGATCATGCTGGCGCTGGTGCCCGATGCGCACACTCGGCAGCTCGTTCCGAAGATCATGCCGCTCAAGGAGGTGCTCCAGCACTACATCGAGCACCGCCACGACGTCGTCGTCCGCCGCACCCAGTACGAGCTGGACAAGGCGCTGGAGCGCGAGCACATCCTCGAAGGTCTCAAGATCGCCGTCGACAGCATCGACGAGGTCATCAAGCTCATCCGCAAGGCGAAGGACACACCGACGGCGAGCGAGCAGCTTCAGAAGAAGTTCAAGCTCAGCGAGCGGCAGGCCGAGGCCATTCTCAACATGCGGCTGGCGAAGCTCACCGGTCTCGAGATCGAGAAGCTGGAAGCCGAGCTGGGCGAAGTCCGCGATTTCATCAAGGAGCAGCGCGACATTCTCGCGTCGAAGCCGCGCCGCATGAAGCTCATTCGCACGGAGCTCGAGGGTGTCGCCGACGACTACGGCGACGAGCGCCGGTCGGAGATCACCAGCGACGAAGGCGAATTTACGATCGAGGATCTGATCGCCGAAGAGGACATGGTGATCACCATCTCCCACTCCGGCTACATCAAGCGCACCAGCGTCTCGACGTACAGAAAACAGCGGCGCGGCGGACGGGGGCTCACCGGTCAGGACCTGAAGGACGACGACTTTGTCGAGCGTCTCTTCATCGGGTCGACCCACGACTACATCCTCTGCTTCACCGATGACGGCCGCTGCTTCTGGCTCAAGGTGCACGAGATTCCGCAGGCCGGGCGCGCGGCGAAAGGAAAGCCGATCGTCAATCTGATCAATGTCGGGGCGGAGACGCAGGTGAAATCGATGGTCCCGGTGCGCGAATTCAGCGACACCGAGTTCCTGCTCTTCTGCACGAAGCTGGGGACGATCAAGAAGACGGCGCTCTCCGCCTACTCGAATCCGCGCGCCGTCGGAATCAAGGCGATCAAGATCGACGAAGGCGACGAGCTGATCGACGTGCAGGTGACGAGCGGGACGAACGACATCGTGCTCGCGACAAAGCACGGTCTCTCCGTCCGCTTCCACGAGCAGGACGCCCGGCCGATGGGCCGAGACACGAGCGGCGTGAAGGGAGTCGAGCTGCGCGAGGGAGATGAGGTCGTGAGCATGGTCGTCGTCAAGCGGACCGCGACGCTTCTCGTCGTGACGGAGCGC
>Ga0137373_10003276_pt1 | contig 17745 bp, 15 predicted proteins | sample SagtaG_5_FD_104912 | JGI IMG/M metagenome (GOLD analysis project Ga0137373, IMG submission 104912) | Vadose zone soil microbial communities from Sagehorn Ranch, Mendocino, California, USA - Sage1_R_80_16 metaG | ecosystem: Environmental > Terrestrial > Soil > Vadose zone | place: USA...
CATTCAGCAGATGCGCCCGCGCGACCAGGTCGCACTGCTCAGCTTTGGCGATCACGTTATGGTTCCCCAAAAGTTGACACGCGACAGGAATCTGTTGGCGCGCTCAATCGACAAACTGGCGCCCGCGGGTAACACGCGGCTATACGACGCCGTCGCTCAGAGTGTGACGCAATTAAGCCTCTCGCCGAGCGGCGCGCGAGCTCTGGTGGTGCTCACGGATGGGCTCGACACGGCGAGTGAGCGGACCCTCCAGGACGACATAGCGCAGGCTGTACGTACGGCCGTGCCGGTGTATGCGATCGGCCTCGGCTCAGACGCCGACGCCGAAATTCTTCAGCAGCTGGCGGCTGCAACGGGCGGCCGTTACTACTCGGCTCCTACAGGCGAAGACCTCACGCGGGTGTTCCGCCTCATCTCGCGACAGCTCACGAGTCAGTACGAGGTGTCCTGGATCAGCAGTTCGCATCCAGTGGGGGGCACGGACGTGCCGGTCCAGATCAGAATCGAAACTGACACGGTGTCCACTGAACTGAGTTTCAAGTACACAACTCCGGTATTCGGGCGGACTCTCGTGGAGCGTGACAACCCGGTCCAGGAGCTCGCCATGGTTGGCCCAGCGGCGGGCCCCAGCCAGCAGCAGGTCCTTATCGCCGGGAGTATCGCCGCGGTCAGCGTGCTGTTGCTGTTCTTTGGCCTGGTGCGTAAGCGCGTCAACCGCCGGCTCTACAGCCGACTCCGGATCTACGTCGCCGGTCAGCCAGACACCGCGTCATCGGACTCTGTGCTGCACAATAGTTCAACGCGCCGCGGGCGCGTGCATCCTTTGGTTGCGGCAGCGGCTCGCGTGACCACCCGCCTGGTTCCCAACAAACAGATTACGCGGCTGCGGCGGAAACTCGTCCAGGCGGGTCATGCGTCCGATCGACAGCTCAGGTTCTTCCTTGCCGCCGAGCTGACGCTGGCAGTGTTGCTCGGGATCGGTGCGTTCGAAGTGCTGGAGTTCACCGGTTTTGCTAAACGCTCGCCAGTGCTGGTAATCGCCCTCGTGGTGATGCTTGCTGGGTTCGGCATGTACTTGCCGTACATGTGGTTGCGGCGCCGGGTCGAGTGGCGCCAGCGGATGTTGCTGCGCACCTTGCCCGACGCGCTGGACTTGATGTCAATCTCCGTTACCGCGGGCCTATCGCTGGATAGCGCCATGTCCGAAGTCGTCGACAAGTGGGAAGGCCAGCTAAGCCGCGAGTTCAACCAGGTGTTGAACGAAATGCGGATGGGCGCCAGCCGACGTGAGGCTTTGCGCAACCTGGCTGAACGTACCCAGCTGGAGGACGTCCAGCTCCTGGTCGCAGCGCTGCTCCAGGCCGACGAACTCGGCACGAATCTCTCTGAAGCGCTATCGGTCCAGGCCGAGCAACTACGTGTGCGTCGCCGCCAGGTAGCAGAAGAGAAAGCCCGTAAGGCACCCGTCAAGATGCTCGTGCCTCTCGTGCTGTTCATCTTTCCGGCGATCTTTGTAGTCGTTCTCGCACCCGCCCTCATTCAAATCTTTGGTGTCCTTGGAAGTCTCGCTCATCGTGGCTAACGTCTCTCATCATCTCGCAGCCGTGGGCTGCCTCATTCTCAGGATCATGTTCGACCGGGTGCTCCCCATGACCTTGTTCGGCGCCTTATCATTCGGATGCCTGCGCCGCGTGGGACAGGTTTGGGTGCTCCAGACGGAGGCAACTCCACAGGCCTCGCTGGTTCATGGGCTGGCGCTTGGACATGCTCTCCTTTCCCTGGCCTTCATGGCTCTGCTAACGACGCTGTTCGTCATCCGCCGCACTCCAATCAGTCGGCGGGCGGCGCCGACCCAGATGCTGACTGCCTTGGGCGGCACCTTCATCATGTGGATCGCGCTCGCACAACCCTCGACAATCGATGACTGGCGTGTGCTTGCACTTGCCGACCTGCTGATGATTTTCGGTCTGGCGTTCACTCTTTATGCGCTGGGCGCACTACGGGCGTGCTTCGGTCTTGCGCCGGAGGCCCGAGGGCTGGTTACGTCGGGTGCGTACAAGTGGGTTCGTCACCCGGTATACGTGGGTGAGTTCGTCATCTTCCTTGGTGCGCTCCTGCCCGTTCTTTCGCCGCTGACCGTGCTCATTTTTTGCCTGTTCTGCTTGCTTCAGGCACGGCGCGCACAGCTCGAGGAGGTCGTCCTGAGCGCCACGTTCCCTGAGTACGTGGTCTATTCTCAGCAGACGCCGGCGCTGCTGCCCTGGGCGAGAGCCTAGGGCAACAGCCTCGACAGTCGGAGTCGCCTCGGTCGATGTCGAGTGCACCGCCGTGTCGGCTGCACGTGTTCCTGGCGCGCACTGCACCCATCGGCGTCGTGCTGCGTCGCGGGAAGACGCCGCTTTTACACGGCGCTTACTGATCCTTCACCCGCGCGTGCGACATTCACACCACAGCGCACGCCATGCCATCGACTGTCGGCTCCCGCAACACATCGACCCGCTCCCGGGCCACCGCCCAGCAGACGCGTGACCAGCTCCGGGCTGCGCGGAGACAGCAAGAAGCAATCTCCGAGTTGGCTCTCTTAGCCATCGAGGCGCTCGATGAGTCAACGGTGGTGACCGCGGCCGAGTCATGCGTGGCGCGCACCCTGGATGTGGAGCGCTGCGCGATTCTCGAACACGTGCCCAATAAGGCCGATCAGCCAGTCGGCATCAGCATCGCCCTCCACGGCCAGAAGCCGGCGTACGCATTTCTGAACGTCTATGCAGCGCGCGACCGTGTGTTTACCGCCCAGGAGCTGCGCTTCCTGCGGACTGTGGCCCACATTGTTGGCGCGGCCATCCAACGCAGCCGGGCTGACGCCGCGCACCGACAAGACGAGGCTCACCTTCGCCATCGCGCGTTTCATGATCTGCTGACCGGCCTGCCCAATCGCGCGCTGTTCGAAGATCGGCTGCGACACGCGGTATCTCGCGCGCAGCGCGAACGGGCACCGGTTGCTATTCTGTTCATGGACCTGGATGAATTCAAAACCATCAACGACACGTTCGGACACGCCGTCGGCGACGATGTCCTGCGACAGGTTGCGGACCGGCTCGGGCGCTGTTTGCGCGAGGGAGATACCGCCGCCCGCCTGGGCGGCGACGAATTCGCGGTCGTGCTCGAACAAGCGACCGAATCAGAGGCAGCGGACGTGGCGAGACGCATCAGCGAGGCCATGGTTCCACCCATGCGTATTGGTGGCCTGGCACTGCGCGTGGGCGCCAGCCTTGGTATCGCGGCTGGTGGCGAAGATGCCAACAGCATAGAAGCGCTCGTCGAACGTGCTGACGCAGCGATGTATGCGGCCAAGCGGCACTCTAAAGCGCTAACCCGCATCGGGCTCTACGCCTGAGGCGACCGTGTTCCCGACCCGATAATTGGACAGGGCCTGCGCACCACGGCGCGCAGCACCGCCAGTCAACCGGATCTCAACCTCCAGGGGCACAATCCGCCCTGACAGAGGAAGCGCCCACGGAGCCGCACGAGGCAGGGCGTGATCCGACCAGTGAGTCGGTCCTCGTTTACAGGAGCACCGTATATGCGAGTCCTTTTGGCTGAAGACGATACCGATATGCTCGACGTGACGGCGTACGCGCTGCGCAAGCACGGCTACCAGGTCACCGGGGTCACTGATGGCACGGCGGCAGTGGAGCGTTTCCGCAAGGATGAACCTGATCTGGTGCTGCTCGATGTCAATCTGCCGGGCAAGAGCGGAATGGAGGTGTGCCGGGAAATCCGACGCATGAGCTCCACGCCGATCATCATGGTTACGGCTATGGGCGACGAGGCCCACATCGTAGAAGGCTTCGAGTGCGGCGCGGATGACTACGTCAACAAACCGGTCAGTTACCGTGAGCTGGCAATGCGCATGCGCGCGCTTCTGCAGCGCAGTCGCGGTGTGGCCGTGGTTGAATCCGGCAGCGTGGCCCAATCGGGTGACCTGTCCGTTGACCTGGATGCGCACGAGGTGCGCAAGGCGGGCAGGCCGGTCCGCCTGACCCGGCTGGAAGCGCGGATTCTGTACTACATGCTGAGCAACGCGGGCCGCGTCGTCACCACACATCGTCTCATCGAGCTTGTCTGGAATTACGAGGGCGGTGATAGCTTTGCGCTCAAGACACACATCAGCCACATCCGCCAGAAGCTCGGTGTCGCCAAGGGCGAGGCGGGATATATCGGCTCGGTGCCGCACATTGGCTACATGCTCGAGACCGCCTGACGAGCTACGCTTGGCATACGCCCGGGGACGCTGGACCCCGGGCCTATTGCGTTAACGTCCGCACACCGTGAAGCTGGTGTGTGTGTGAGTCGAGCGCCTGTGGCGTATCGTCAGCGGCGCGAACGGTTCCGGCTAATGCTCCGGCCGCAAGTCAGAGGCAGGCGGCGCTGGCGAGCAATCGTGCTGGGAAAATCAATCGAGCGGAATGCATTCGTGTATCTCCTGAACTGGTGAGCGCATAGTGGAACGTCGAGGAGACCGATGCGTTAGGGCCATCGAGGCCCGTCCGCCGAAATCCCCCATGTGTGGGGGGAGTGCCACCTACACCTTCTAAACGCTGTCCTACCCCGCGCTTTACGGGGTCTTGCATGGCCCTCCCTATGGTCCGCCCATGCCCGGCACACCTACTCCAGCGCTAATTCCCGGGAGGCCATCCGCGATCGTTTTCTTCATCGCAGGCCTCGCAGTGTTCCTGAACGTGCTGGATTTGCTGAGCGGGATCCGGATGATGCTCGTCTACGGCGTCGACCTGGAGCAGAATCCAATCGCGCGGACGATCTTTCAGGTGAGCGGGCCCGTCGGACTCAGCATCATGAAGCTGACCGTCGTGCTCAGCGGCGTGTTTGTCCTCGTGCTGCTGGCACGCGCCGGCCGCACGCGGCTTGCCCGCACCGCGCTCGCGACCGTGGCGTTGGTGGGGCTGCTCGGGTTTGCGTCGAATCTGGTTTAGTTGCGGGTCATGCCGCGCGCCAAATCGCCTGCACGTGAGCCGAGCACAACCGACGTCCGTCAACGTCCAATTGGGCGATGGCCGGCGCGCCACACAGGCGGCCGGCCAGAAGTCGCATTCCACAGTGCACGGGCGGTAAGGTGGCGGCCACACGGGCGCATTCACGGTCGCGGCAGGCCGGCACCATCAGCGGCTCCACGATCTGACGATGTGACTCTTCACGTCCACAAATGTAGCAGCGTCGCACAGCAATACTCCTTATCAGAACTATCGGCAGGCTGGCCCACGAGATGAGGCCCGTGGATCCTGCTCATGGGCAGTGGTGACACCCAACCGCGTGCGGCGATCGTGGCCGAGTCGGCAGCTCAGGCCCGTGCTCGCGGATGCAGCCGAGCTTGCATATCTGTGTACGCGGTATGGCGTCGTCGAGCTCGTGCAGGTCGAGCACGCGCAGATCGACGATCTAATCCTGCTGGAGGTCAGGGTCGCAGATGGTCTGGGCGATCTCGAGCCAGATACCCTCACCAACTTGCGCAACGAGCTCACGAGACTAATAGGACGCCGAGTGCAGTTGGTTGCGACCTACCGATCGCCGCGGCTTCTGGCGCTGCACGGCGATTCGTTTTGTCGCCGCGTGCGGCTATACCCAGGCCGCGATCATGACCAGGCTGTCAAGGTCATTCCCGCTAACCTGCCATAGCCGCCTGCAGCTCGCGCAGCGACAGAAGCGTCGTTATCGCGTTGAAGAACCACGAGTCGCTCGCCGGAGCCGAGATCAAGTCTTCCAACTCGGACGCCAGGTGCTCGTCGGCCGTCTGCCTTGCGAAATCGAGGTCGCCAAGCGCGACAGCCAGGCGGGTGATGCCCGCGAACAAGGCAGGACTCCGGTCTCCCCCGTGACCATGCAGATCAGTCAGGCTGTACTCGGCCTCGAGCACGTCGCCTCGCGTCCGCGCGAACTCCAGCACACGCTCGGCGATCGCGCGATCGCTGCTGACGGTCCCCAACGCGACCTCAGCCGCGTCGTACGTCTTTGCCAGCGCGTTCGGCGCAAAGAACTCCAGACCTGGATGAATCGTCTGGATCTCGGGTTGATACATCAAATAGAACAGCCCCGAGGCGTGTTGCGCTTGCTGAACCAGCTCCGCCGACGCAACGGCGGCTCGCTCGATCTCCGGATCTCCCGTTCGCTGCGCCAGTCGGGCCAGCACGTCAGGGTCGTAGTCAACAATGTACGTATTGGTCGCGTATTGCTTGGTGCCATAGTTGTAGTAGTTGCGGATGAACCAGCGGTGACCATCTTGTTGTGGCTGTTCATGCGCAACATAGGCGCGCCCGATAACGCGAGCCAGGCGATCGAACTCGGGCGCAGCCCAGCGTTCCGCCGCGGTCACGTAGGCGTCCACCACGCGGAGCGACTCGGTCGTCCCCGAGGCATCGACTTGGCGATCAGCGTGCGCACGCCAGGCAACGGTATACAGGGCGTTGCCGTCGGACATCTCAGTGACCAGGAGCCGGTCGCGTACTATGCGGTCCACGGCAGTGAACAGACCGGCGTCGCCACGTTCCGCCGCGTAGAGGAGGATATTCCCGATATCGATACCGTAGGCCCAGCCGTCCATGCGGGTCGGCATCAAATCCGGCCCGAGTCGACGGGCGACCTCCGCCAGCAAGCGCTCCTCGGCCGCGGCATATGGCGCGACGATGGCGCGCTCGAGATCCGGAAGTAGGGCCGCGGGCGGTTCCCTGCGGAAGGCGCGCACCAGCGCTGGCCGCGCGCGACCCTCCGCTAACAGCGTAGCGTCGGGTACGACGTCCAGCAGGCGCAGCCGCGGATAGTTACCACCGACGAAGTCGTCCTCGGCGTCCGTGACGACGATCGTTCGAACGTCATCGGGCGGAGCGGCTACCAGCGCGCTGAAGTCCTGGTCGAACGGCGTGAGTAGCCGGTTCGGATTGATCCCGCCCTCGAGTACGAACGTGGCCGCGAAGCGTGGATCCACGAGCACCCTGCCGCCCGGATCGGCCAGGCGGAACGCACGCGCCGCCTCACGCGCAGCGGCGGCCCTGCGTTCGGCGCTCGGCAGCCCGTCGCCCCAGACGATCGGTCGCAGCAGATACTGCATGGAGAACGCGACCATCACGATGGCCAGACCGCCGACCAGCAGCAGGCGCGTAGTCCCACGATTTGTGTTCAAGATGTTGCGCGTTTGGCCGTACACGCTGCCGATCGCAGCCGGAATCAGCAGTACGAACGCGAAGGTTAGCGCGTCAGGCTCGGATGGCAGCGTTTCAACCAGCGTCTGGATGACCAGCCATCCGAGCCCGGTCGCGGCGAAACTGAGCACCACCCAGGCGGCGGCCTGGCTACGGCCGCCGCGCATCCGTGTGTCTGGTGAGCGCAGGAACAAGACCAGAATGACTGCCAGACCGACCAGCAGTAGCAATGGCAGCCCGAGAGTTTGCGTGACACTCGTCGTCAACCGGCCAAAGGGCTCTGGGGCGGCGGTCAGAAAGTAGCTCGTCTTGAGGCGGCTCCCAGCAGTTGCCCAGGCGACCATCCAGACCAGGTAACCGGCCAATGAGAACGGTGCGTACAGCCATAGCAACGCCCGCCACGCCGCGACCTGGACTTCGCGCTTGTAGTTGGCGATCAGCAGCAGATAGCCGACCGCTGCACCCAGTGCGGCAGGCGCGGCATAACTGGTAAGTGACAGGGCGATGTTGAGACCAATCGCCCAGGTCACGCGCGCAACGGTTGGCTGCAGGCGGAAGGCGCGGAGCGTGGCGACCTGCAGGCCCAGCAGCAGCACGAACAATTGCAGATCCAGTCGAAACAGAAGAAGGTAAAAAAATGGGGTCGCGAGCAGAGGAACCGCGGCCAGCAGTTTGGCAGCCGCCGGATAGCCACGCAGCAGGACGCGCGTGAGGACCAGCAGAATGGCCACATTCAGGGCGATCGGCAGCCAAACCTCTGCCACCTGCGGGCCACCAAGCGCGGCCGCCGCCAGAAACACCAGCGGAGGCACCGGCAGGCTGAGCGGATCAAGTGCGACGCCATTGCCAGCTAGCAATAGCAGCCACTGTGCGCGTAGGAACTCCAGGAACGCATTATCACCGGCAATGTCAGCAGCCCAGCCGCGCAGCGCGAGGCTGAGGCCAACCACGGCCAACGCCATCAGCGCATCGACCAATAAAGCTCTGCCGGTGCGATGGCGGTTCGCCTGGAGGCTCGCCGTGGGACCGGCTGCAATCACGTGAAGGCGCTGTGGGGCGGTCTGAGCCATCGCCATGTCAGGCCGCCTCCGGCAACTGCGCGGCAAGCGACGCGTCTTGCGTCAGCGAGGGCGCGGTATGATGTCCGAGGTTGTGCACTGTTTTCTCCCAGTAGTGTGGCTTGGTGATGAGTTGGTACAGAGCCTTCCACGCGGCGATGCTCTGGAAAATCCAATACAGCGGCGATAGGAACATGAGCGGCACAAGGTCGTAGCGCTGCCGCTGCAGCAGGCCGTACATCGATAGATAGATGAACATCAGGTTGCCGACCAACGCGGCCAGCAGACTGGCCACGAATACTGGCGTTGGGAACAGCAATGGCACGTAGCCCCACGCGGTAAGCGTGTACAGCAGCGTCAGCAGCCAGTACACGGGATTCATCAGCAGCACAAACGGGGTGCCGCCGACCGTGGCCTGGAAACACAGGAAGCGCCACAAACCTAACGTGCGCAGCAGGCGCAGCGGGTGGCGCATCGCCACCAACCACGTCTGCATGTAACCCTTGACCCAGCGCGACCGCTGTCGGATCCAGTTCCCCAGGCGAGAATTCGCCTCCTCCCATGTCGTCGAATCGATGACCGCGGTGTCTAACCCGTTGCGCACGATGCGCATCCCAAGGTCGGCGTCTTCGGCCACGTTGAACGGGTCCCATGCACCTAGCTGGCGGAGGGCCGCGGTCTTGAAATGGTTGCTGGTGCCGCCGAGTGGAATCGGCGCGCCGACGGCAAACAGTCCTGGCAGGAACAGGTCGAACCACATGCTGTACTCGGCGGTGAAGAACCGGGTGAGCAGGTTCTGGTCTGAGTTGAAGTAATTCAGCTTGGCCTGAACGCACACGACGCTCGACGGGAGGCGTTTGAAGGCGACGAGCGCCTTCTTGAGCTGATCAGGCTCGGGAACATCCTCGGCGTCATAGATGACGGTGTACTCGCCGCGGGCGCCCAACAGACCATAGTTGCATGCCTTGGGCTTGGTCCTGGGCTGGGCGTCCGGGACCAGCACGATCTGGATGGACTCGGGATTGCCCAGACTGGCCTTCGCCGCGCAGGCCGCGTTTTGTGTTTCGAGATCGTCAGTCTCGAGCAGCAGGCGTATGTCCAGCTTGTCGAACGGATAGTCAAGGTCGCGCATCCCCTGGATGAACTGCGCAACGGTGCCGGCCTCGCGGTATAGCGGGCAAAGGATGGTGTACACGGGCAGCGCGCTGTCCTCCAGCGCCCCGACTTCGCCCGACGCGGTGGCGATGAGCGTCGCTCCGACATGTTCGGCACGGTGGATCGTGTAGAAGCGGAACACCAGGATTCCGAGATATAGGAAAGTGGCCGTTGCGTTCGCGGCTATCAACGTGCCGATTGGCCAGGCGAACAGGCTCGCGATGACAGCGAGCAGGCCGCCCAGCAGGACCGGTAATTGCCAACCCCAGAAAGTGGTGTGTGCACTTTCGCCCGCCGGCAAGCTCAGCATGCCGCGGTCTGCGAGACGCTCCAGGCGGGCGTAATTGATGCCACGAGTGCCATGCGGGTACATGGATTGTTTATCGGTGATTCGCTGGCGAAACTGAGCCTCTATCCTCGCCCACGTACCGCTATCCCCCAGGTGGGGGGTCCGGCGCCCCGGTGATTTCTACCCGCTAACGCGGCTTCTCTTGACCGTAATCGGCAACAGGGGCTCTAGCGCGTCTCGATCCGCCAACTGCCAGTCAGGTTGAGTCGACCGGGGTCCGGCTCGGCGGGATATCCTTCCTCGGCGGTCGCGATGGTGCCGTGGGGTGCCGTCGAGGCCGCAACGTTAAGGAGCGACGGGCCTGCAACGGTCATGTCGATTTGCACGCTCGACAGTTGCTCGTGCAGCCGGTGAATGATGTCCGCAGCCGCCATCGCGCTGGAGTAGATCCTGTTGGCTTCGACCTGAAGCTCCGACGGTAGCCGAGGATCATCTGCCAGCATCTCGCTGTAGCCAACCGCCACGGCGAGCTTGTTGGCAATATGGTGGCGCAGCGTCGCGGTCGCCAGCGACACGCCCTCCAGGCGCGCGGTTTCCATCAGCGCGCTAGCTCGGTGGTTTTCGCCAGTTACATGGGTTGTGAGCACTCGGTAACTTGCGTACGCGCTGGCGAGCAGAACAGCCAACACCGCCAACTGGCCGAGCTCGCTGGCGAGCGAGTCGCTTACTGGGCTCCAGTTGAACAGCACCACCGCTGCCGCGGCGACGATCGCGATCAGCAGCTTCGCTTGACGCAGCACGCGTCCGCCCGAGGCGAAGATGCCGCGGACCGGCTGCGGTGCACCAGGTCGATCGGCAGCGCGTTCGATTTCGCGGGTCTCCCGGGTTGTCACCGGGCCAAAGTCTCAGGCCCGGCGGTTAAGGAGCGGTAACGCCGAACCATCGAGTGGGTTGAGCGCAGAGACCGTTGCGCCGTGCGCAATCCGGCGTGAACGAGGCTTCGAGCTTGGGTGACGGCCCCCGGTCAGCGTAGTCAGGCCTTGGCCGCCCGAACGGATAACAGTTCTTTTCACAATCGTCGCTGGATTGTGTGACTTTCGCCGTGCGCGCGGCTGTTGCGTCGCGTTAAACCCGGACGAGACTTCTCCTCGGCACGGATGCCCCCCATCGGAGATTCGCTCGATTTGGTGTCTGCGTAGCAGCCGGCCAGATGGAGGGTCGATTGCTACGGCAAAAGGTTGGGGGTCACCCCCGGAGGATGCATGTTGTCCGCTGTATTGCCGCTGTACGTAAGGCTACTCAGGCTGGCTCTGTTGCTGGTGCTGCTTGTCGCCATCCCTGACCTGCAACTCGCAGATAATATCGCTTGGGATTAAGCGAACTTCACAGGCTCCGCGTTACGCTTGAGGCCGTCGCCCGCAGCGACCAAGTTGTTTGATGTATGTGCCCACGCGACTGCGCCGAAACTGGATGGACGGCTCGAAAACGGGGCATCTGCGTGGTCATATCTAGCGGGCACTCGCGCCTCCGGCTACTGTCAGAGCGAGTGGGGGGCTGCGATCGCGAGTCGCCATTCACCACCAGGTGACGGTGGTGTGCCGTGCGTTTCGCGATGGTGTCGGTGTTGCGCGCCCGGCGTCGGTCACTGACGCCGGGCCAGTGCGGCACGAATCTCGATGGCGTTCTCCTGGCGCCGGCCGTGATGTGCTGATCAATCGTGATAGCGGTCGCTGCGATGCTGACCGGCCTCGCCGGCGTGGTCGGTCCTCGACCGGCGTCGGCTATCCCGATCCCGCCCTCGACCTCCAGCTGCAGCTACAACGGCAACCCCGCGGTGGTCACCGCCAGCAACTCGACGGCATCCGCCGTCACGGTCAACGGCACAGGACTGCCGGCGAACACGAACTTTCAGGTCGTCCAGGCGAGCGCGCTGGGCGGCGTGGTGAGCCCGCCCTCGGCCAAGCTCCGGTTGTTCGACCAGGCGACGCTGGTCACCATGACCACGGATAGCGCCGGCAACGGGAGCGCGCTCATCAACGTGACGGCCACGGGTGGCAGTCCGAGCTTCTCGCTGGATCCCGCGTCCGGGGTGATTACGGGCACGCCGACCCGGCCACCAGGGACGTTCAGCTTCGTCGTCACCGTCACCGACGCGATCGAGACGACGGCCAGCCAGGGGCTTTCGATCACGGTGATTCCCGGTCCGTAGCTGGCGGCGGGAGCGCCTGCCAATCAGTAGCGTCGCCAGCCACCGTTGGGTTCGCTGGGGCGGAGGCGCCCCCAGCGGCACCTGGCTGAACGGCCCCAGGCGCGGGACGTAGCCACACGCGCTGACAATCTGCCCCATGTCCTGGTGCGCAAATTCCCAAAGGTCGCACGCCGTGGTTACCCCAGTTGGGGTCGTGGACGCGCCCGGCGAAGCTGTTTCAGGCACTCGACCCGCCTGCCCATTCCTTCTCCATGGCCGAGACTTCGCGAGGCATACTCGCCAACCCGAGCGAGGCGGAGACGGCAGCGATGATTAGTGCTGCAGGCGCAAGCACGATCAGTGCGAGTCGCAAGTCGTGTAGTTGGTCGGCGATCAGGCCAATAAAAACCAGACCGAGCGCGCGACCAAGCACGTTCGAGGCGAGTTGTTGGATCGCTGTTGCGCTGCCGCGCAGCGACGGAATCACGAGATTCTGGTTTATAGCGAGCAGGCCAGGCATACCCATGTTGCCGGCCAGAACGGATAGAAGGAACGTAACCGAAAATACGGCTGGCGAGGTTGCGCTAAAGGTCGCGACCAGCCCGATCGCGCAGAGAGCGCTCGCCACCATGGCAATCTCGAGGTGGGCGCGCGGCGAGCTTCGAGAGCGCCCGTCTACCAGCCACCCTCCGAGGGTACTGCCCAGCAGTCCGCCCACCATGAGCGGAATACCGATAATGGCGCCGACCTGTGCCAGGTCCAGCCCAAACTGGCGCGTTGCGTAGATCGCGACGAATCCGCCAACGCCCGTCTGTGCAAACACCACAAACGTATTCGCCGCAACCGCGGCCACCAGAGTTCGGACGCGCAACAGTCGAACGAACGCGCGTAGGCCGGCGTGCTGAGCCTCTGGGCGGGTCAATTGGTGGGCCTCAGCCGAGCCGCGCACTGGCTCACGCATGCAGAGTGCCAGTGCAGCCAGCACGAGCCCTGGCAGTGCCGCCACGTAGAAGGCTGAGCGCCAGCCGAGCCGACTCGCCAGAATGCCACCGCCGATCAGCCCGAGCGCAAGCCCCGCCTGCAAAGCTGCCTGAATGATGCCCGCAGCTCGTCCGCGATCCCGTTTGGTGAAGTAGTCGCCCAGGAGGGACACGCTGGCAGGCACCGTGGTGGCCTCGCCGACGCCCAGTGCGGTTCGCGCGAGCATGATCTGCGGATAGTTCTGGGCGAATCCTGTGAGCAGCGTGCACAGGCTCCAGAGTGCGACGCCAACGCCAACAATCGCGCGCCGGCTGACGCGGTCGACCCAGTAGCCCGCCGGCAGCGCGGCGAGGCCGTAGATCAGGACGAATGCGCCCGAGAGAAAGCCGATCTGGCTGTCTGCGAGTCGGAACTCCGCCTGAATAGCGGGCGACGTCACGCTCAGAATCGACTGATCCATCGTGTTCAGCAGCGCGCCTAGCGCTAGCACCACGAGGACGTACATGCGGTGTCGAGCGGACCCGACCGGCTGCGCTAGTGCGCTGGTGGGCTGTATCGCTGTGAGGGTGGCCACGATGTCCTGCTCCTTCAGTCGCCGCTGGTGACTGCCAGTGAGTGGCCCAATTGCAGCAGCAGGCTCAGGTCATCTCGCGCGGCCCAGTGCTCGGCGATCTTGCCGTTCGCGATCCGGAATATGTGCATGTGTTTCACCGAGTACGGCTTGCCAGTCGCCAGCGGATCGACCAGGTGCGTGCTCTCTACTCCTGGCGAATCGGGCGGCTCGGCGAAGGGCGGCCGCTCTGGTCTTGCGCCGAACGTTCCACTAACGGTCATGCGACAGGCGACCAGGTCACCCTCGGCAATGATGTCGTCGATCTCCCAGCGACGATCCGGGAAGGCCGTTCGCAGCATTTGTGCGATCAACCCGATGCCTTCGCCGCCTGAGGGCAGCCGCAGACCTGGGCGTGCTGACCCGTAGTTCAGCGCATCTTCTGCCCAGTATGCCTGTACCTCTTCCAGACTCCCCCGCTCCATCGCCGCAAACCAGCGCCTGATGACGTCCTTGTTTGTCGCCAGGTCTGGGGTCTGGGCCGCTTGCCCGTTAACCGCGTGCGTTGACGTGGTCATGCATGTCTCTCCTCTGCGACGGGAGCTAGCATCGACGCGGCTCCGGCCCAGGGACGTGCCACAACTACGCCAGATATCCGCCAACGTGAATGCGGCACTGTGCTGCTACGATGCGCCTCGCGTAGGAGCTGGCATTGAGTACGCGGGAGATGCCTCAGTCCGACCGGGTGAGTAGGCGTGCGCGGTGCGGGCAGAGCGCGCCGCAGTGGAGCGTTGTGCTGCGCGCCCTGCGCGAGAGCTCGGGCGTGACCCAAGCAGGCTGGGCCACGCGGCTCGGTTACGGGCTGCGAACGATTCAGCGATGGGAGCACGGGGAACTTACGCCAGACGCCCCCGCGACACACGCCCTGGTTGAACTGTGTGCCGGGCTCGGGCTGCTCCGTTCTTACAGCAGTGGTGTCCTGGCGGGCCTCACACTGACTGCGGATTCGCTGCGCGCCTTACTTGCCGATGCGCGGCTCGCCGAATCCGACGCGCCGAGACCCCTACGCGATGTTGCTTTCATCGCCCCAGCTACATCGTTCCTGCCCGAGCCGCTGACCAGCTTCGTCGGGCGCGAGCGAGAAATCGCCGAGATCAGGCGGATACTGCGTACGAGCCGACTCGTGTCGCTCATCGGTCCGGGCGGAGTCGGCAAGACGCGCCTCGGGATCGAGGTCGCACGCAACGCCTCCCCGGACTTCAAGGACAGCGTTTGCCTCGTCGAGCTGGCGCCTGTGGCCGACACGCGCCTCGTGGCGGAGGCACTGGCCACGGTGCTCGGAGTGCGAGAACAAGCTGGCCGATCGCTGCTGACCACACTCACAGACAGACTACGCAGCCGGCAACTCCTGGTTGTCCTGGACAACTGCGAGCACGTCCTGGACAGGTGCGCCGAACTGGTTGTGGCGTTGCTCCACGTGTGCCCCGAACTGCGCTTCCTGACTACCAGCCGAGTGGTTCTGGGTGTCACGGGCGAGACGACACGGCCGGTTCCGGCCCTCTCGTTGCCGGATCGGGTTGGCGACCGCGGTCCACAAGCCGTCGCCCAGTCCGAAGCGGTGCAGTTGTTCGTGAGCCGGGCGCGCGCCGTCGCGCCGGGTTTCACTGTCACCGACGACAACAGCACGCCCGTCGCCGATATCTGCACGCGGCTCGACGGCCTCCCGCTGGCGATAGAGCTCGCGGCCGCGTGGACGCGGGTTCTGTCGCCACACGAACTCGCGGAACGGCTGGTGGAGCCGCTCGCGCTACTGGTTTCCACGGGGCAAGGGGCGCCAGCGCGGCAGCGAACGCTCAGAGCGACCCTCGACTGGAGCTACAACCTGCTGGCCGAACCCGAACGGCGCGTGCTCGCGCGACTGTCGGTCCTCGCTGGTGGCGCGGCGCTGGACATCGTCGAAACGGTGGCGAAGGACCAGGCGGAAACCGGACCGACAGTGCTGGCCAGCCTGGCTCGGCTCGTGGACGCCAGTCTCGTTCAGCGGGTGGACTCGCCCGGCGCGGAGTCGCGCTTGAAACTACTCGAGACCGTACGCGAATACGCCGGTGAGCGGTTGGCAGAGTATGGCGACGTGGAAGTGGAAGACGTACGTCGGCGCCATGCGATCGCGTTCCGAGATCTCGCCGAGAGGGCGCGCGCGCATCTCGTGGGTGCCGATCAAGCGGCCTGGCTGGCCCGGTTGGAACGCGACCACGACAACATGCGCGAGGCGTTAGGCTGGGCGATCGAGCACAAGGATCCAGAATTGAGCGGGCGTCTTGCAGCAAGCCTGTCATTCTTCTGGTATCACCACGGCCACATCCGTGAGGGGCGGGCGCTGCTCGATGCGGCGTTGGCCTTACCCGCGAGCGCGGGCCAGAGCGGCGCTCGAGTAGCGATGCTCCAGGGCAGCGGGCTGCTGGCCCTCCACCACGGGGACTTCGATACGGCGCGGCGCTACGCGGAAACGGGCGTGGCGATCGCTCGCGAGATGGGCAACTCGACCAGCCTGGCGGACATCCTCAGCGTGCTTGGCTTTGTCGCGCGCGTCCAGGAGGACTGGATCACCGCGCGCAACGCGTTGCAGGAGTGCCTGATAACGGCGCGCGAAATCGGCCACAGGCGAAACGAGGGCATCGCACTGCATCATCTGGGACTGCTCGTTCTCGAAGCCGAGCAAGACTACGCGGCGGCGTGGTCGCTGAGCGACCAGAGCTTGAAGCTCCAGCGACAGATCGGTGACCGCCGGCTAGAGGGTACTGTGCTCGTTGGCATGGCCCGCGTGGCGCGTGGGCGCGGGGATCTGGAGACGGCGCACCGCTTGCTCGAGGAGGCCTGGCGTGCGCACCAGGAGGTCGGCGACCCCGGTGTGCTGTCCCACCTGATGTACACGCGCGCGGCTGTCGCCGCCGACGAAAGAGCATTCGAGGAAGCGGTCCGGCTAGCATCCGCGGCGGCCAGCCTGAACGACTTCCTCGGGTCTCAGCAATGGCCAGCGACCCTGCGAGACATCGAGCAGTGGCTGCCGCGCGCGCGGCGCGCGCTCGGTGATGAGCGCTTCGACCGCGCCTGGACCGAGGGTCAGGCTCCGACACTGCAACAAACGATTGCACAAGCGATGGCTGAGGCTGACGCGTGAAAAGCTTGCTTGGCGGCTCTAGAACGAGCGAGCTAATGGGGTGGCGGAAGGCCTTGTAATCGGGCCTGATCGCGCCCTCGATCAAGAACACGAGGACGAACACGCGAAAAGTAAAACGTGGGCGGCCACTGGCCGACAAATGTGCACCAGTCGTGTTTGCCGGCCAGCCACTGGGTCGCGGAGGCGGTCACTGAGACAATTGCCGCACAATCAGGGCGCATCTGCCCGCAGGCCATCGGCCCCGAACAGGCAGTCGGTGACGCGGCTGCGCAGGATCAGCAGCCGCGCGTACTCTCGAGTCGAGAACGGATACGGCGCGACGACGCGCGGTCGCCGCCCAAGGCGGTAGGGCTGGTCGTGGTCACCGGCGCCGACGCCGTCGAGCGTCCCGCTGCTCATGTTGGCCTGGGTATCTGGAGCTGACTGCATGGCAACACTCTCCGCTCAGCACGGGTGGAGCCGCGTCAGCCGAGCGACTGATTCCGCGGGTTGATGTGCGACTCAACCCGCGGGTTGACCCAGTGCGCACAATGCGCCTCCAGAAGGCATCTTGCCTTGCGCAGTGGGGCTGCTCTTGCCACCCGCGTGGTCACGCGTGTGCCCGGCCGACGCTACGGCACTCGTTGTCTTGCTCCCGTCGACCTACGACGCGGCTGACGACGCTCCGCGGGTGAACGCCTGCGGCGCGCGAGGTGGAGTCAGATCAACCTGCCGATCAACCGCTGGATTGACGCGAGTCACTCTCCTCTGAACGGAGACTCGGCGCAGCGGGCTCGAGCGGCCTGCTCACCACCCCCCAGGAGCACACAACTCATATGCATCGGGTGCCTCACGTCATGCACACACCTTCGAAACTTGTACTGAGTGGCTTGACCGCCGCCGCACTCTTCGCGGTAGCCTGCGGGCCCAGTCAGCCCGTACCCGCGACTCAGATTCCGAGCGTCGCGGCGGCCGTGTCCGTGTCAGCTGACGTCGCGCGCCGCGGCGACATCCAGCAGATGCTGTCCTACAGCGGCGACATCCGCTCACGCGAGCAGGTGACGGTGCTCCCCAAGAGCACCGGGCGCATCGAGCGGCTGCTGGTAGACGTCGGCAGCCGCGTCAAGGCTGGCGACACGCTGGCCGTTCTGGAGCAGGA
>Ga0137373_10003277_pt1 | contig 17745 bp, 16 predicted proteins | sample SagtaG_5_FD_104912 | JGI IMG/M metagenome (GOLD analysis project Ga0137373, IMG submission 104912) | Vadose zone soil microbial communities from Sagehorn Ranch, Mendocino, California, USA - Sage1_R_80_16 metaG | ecosystem: Environmental > Terrestrial > Soil > Vadose zone | place: USA...
CCGCGGGGTAGGCGACCGCCGTGACGACCGCGTCGGCGAACGCGGCGCGCGCCTCGAGGAACTCGGCGAGGCGGCGCAGCGTGAGCTCGAGGACGCCGCCACGCTCACCGGCCCGGATCATGTTGATGTAGAGCCGCGAGAACGGGCGGGGATGATGCTTGCCGAGCGCCTCGCTCAGCGACGAGCCTCCGCGCACGCTCACGAGCAGGTCCGCGACGATCGCCTTGACGCGGGCGTTGGGTGCCAGCTCCTCGAGGATGGACAGCGCCCGGTCGAGAGGCAGCCCCGCCTCGAAGAGCGTCGCGAGCTGCTGGGTGAAGGCCAGCAGATCGCGCTGGCCGACGCGCGAGGAGCCGCTGAGCGAATACCAGCGTCCGCGCTCGACGTGCGGCGCGACGCGGATGGGGAAGTAGGCGTCTCGCTGCAGCCGCTCGACGACGGCGCGGACGTCGGACGCCTCCATCACCCCGTCGATCATCTGGCCGCGCCGGTCGGCTGCCCGATAGACGAACACGGGCATCGCGACTACGCGTCTTCCTGGGTGACTCTGAGAATTTCCTCGACGGTGGTCACGCCGGCGCACGCCTTGGCCCAACCGTCGAGCCTCAGCGTGACCATACCCGCCTCGAGCGCTGCCCGGCGGACGTCACGGGTCGGCGCTCGGCGAAGGATGAGGCTGCGCGCGTCCTCGGTGATCGGGAACAGTTCGTAGATGCCCGTCCGTCCGCGGTAACCGGTGCCGCGACACTCGTCGCAGCCGCGGCCGCGGTAGAGGCGAGCGCCGTCCGCGCCGGCGATGCCGAGCGCGGTGAGATCGGCCGGCGACGGCGTGTCGGAGGCGCGGCACGCCGCGCAGATGCGCCGGACGAGCCGCTGGGCGAGCACGCCTTCCAGCACCGAGGCCACCAGATAGGGTTCGACACCCATATCTTGCAAGCGTGTGATCGCGCCCGGCGCGTCGTTGGTGTGGAGCGTCGAGAAGACCAGGTGGCCGGTGAGCGAGGCCTGGATCGCGATCTCGGCCGTCTCGAGGTCACGGATCTCGCCGATGAGGATCACGTCCGGGTCCTGGCGGACGATGTGCCGGAGCCCGGTCGCGAAGGTCAGGCCGATCTTCGGCTTGACGGCGATCTGGTTGACCCCCTTCAGCTGGTACTCGACCGGATCCTCGACCGTGATGATCTTGCGGTCCGGCGAGTTGATCTTGTCGAGCGCGCCGTAGAGCGTCGTCGTCTTGCCGGACCCCGTCGGCCCGGTGACGAGGAGGATCCCGTGAGGCCTCCGGATCAGCGCCTCGAAGCGCGGGAGCATCGCCGGTGCGAAGCCGAGCTTCTCGAGCGGCAGGAAGACGCTCTGACGGTCGAGCAGGCGCATGACGATCGACTCGCCGTGGACCGTGGGAATCGTGGAGCTCCGGATGTCCACGCGGCGGCCGCGGAGCGTGACGCGAATGCGTCCGTCCTGGGGCAGCCGGCGCTCCGCGATGTTCATCTCCGCCATCAGCTTCACGCGCGAGGTCACGGCGGCCTGGAGCCGCTGCGGTGGCGACTCCTGATCGAAGAGGATGCCGTCGATACGGTAACGGATGCGGAGTGTGTCCTCGAACGGTTCGATGTGGATGTCCGAGGCCTCGGCGTTGATGGCGTTCTCGATGAGGAGGTTCACGAGCCGGACGACCGGCGCCTCGAACGCCATGTCGCGCAGGTGGTTGATGTCCTCGTCACCCTCGGGGCCGTGGTCGTCCTCCATGCCCTCGACGATCCGCTGCAGCGGCGTCGCCACGCCGTCGTAGGTGCGCTCGATCGCTTCGAGGATCGCCTCCGGCGTGCTCACCATGATCTTCACGTCGAGCCCCGTGCTCTGGCGGAGGTCGTCGAGGATCAGGGGATTGAGGGGGTCCGCGGTCGCCACCGTCAGCGTTCCCGCATCGACGCCGATCGGACACACGAGATACTGCCGGAGGTATTTGGACGAGACGGCCTTGAGCATCGGCAGGACCGAGGGGAACTCGCCGCGGAAGAGATAGGGCAGATTTTGCTGCAAGGCGACCGCCTTGAGCACGTCTTCGCGGGAGACTGCGCCCAGGGCCACCAGCGCCTCCCCGAGCGTCTCACCCGTCGTCTGGATACGCGCCAGGGCACCGGCGACCATGTCGGGGGTCGTCACCCCGTCCGCGATCAGGAGTTCACCGAGCCGCCGCGTCGATGCTGCGATGCCCATGCTATGCTCCAACGGATCATGTTAGCACAGTGGGCCTTCGTGGCCGCCGCGGCGGCTGCCGATCTGGCAGGCGCGCTGCTCGTGACGACCGCGCACAAGAAAGGCCTGGCGCCGCTGCGCTATTTCGTCGCCGGTGGGGCGGGCTTTATGCTCGCGGCGGCGTTCGTGCGGATGCTGCCGGAGAGCGCGCAGGTGCCGCACGCCTTCCTGTTCGTCCTGATCGGCTACTTCGGAGTGCACCTCTTCGAGCACACCGTGGCGCCCCACTTCCACTTCGGCGAGGAGATCCACCCCGAGGCCCTGCTTCGCCCGTCGGCGGGCTACCTGGCGCTCCTCGGTCTCGGCGTCCACACGCTCTTCGACGGCGTCGCGATCGCGGCCGGCTTCATGATCGGGCCCGCGCTCGGCACGCTCTTGTCCATCGCGGTGTTCGTCCACAAAGTACCCGAGGGCTTCACGATCGCGTCGATCATGCTGGCGGGTGGCCAGTCGCGCGGGGCGGCGGTCGGCGCGGGCGCGCTGCTCGGCGTGCTGACGATCGCGGGCGCGGTCGCGACGAGCTTCCTGGCCGCGCACCACGTCGCGTACGCGCTCGCCCTCTCCGCCGGCGTCACCATCTACGTGGCCGCGTCGGACCTCATCCCCGAGGTGAACCGCGAGGGTGGGCCGGCTCTCGGCTGGACGGTCTTCGCGGGGCTTGTGCTCTTCGCGCTTGCCGACTGTCTCGTCGCGCCGCTCGGCGCCCACTGATGCTACGCTCGCGGCGGCCATGAAGGTCCTGGTCCTGCACGGCCCGAACCTGAATCTCCTCGGCACCCGCGAGCCCGGTGTGTACGGCCGCCTGACGCTCGCCCAGATCGACCGAATGCTCCGCGATCACGGGCGCCGCCGCGGCGACTCGGTCGAGTGCCGGCAGTCCAATCACGAAGGCCAGTTGATCGACTGGCTCCAGGCGGCCCGGCGGGAGGGCTTCGCGGGAGTGGTCTTCAATCCCGGCGCGTTCACGCACTACTCGATCGCGCTTCGCGACGCTGTCGCCGCGATCAAGCTGCCGGTCGTCGAGGTCCACCTGTCCAACGTGCACGCGCGCGAGGAGTTCCGGCGTCATTCGGTGATCGCGGCCGTCGCGCGCGGGCAGATCTCCGGATTCGGTGCGCGGAGCTATCTGCTCGGCCTCGACGCGCTGGCGTCGTCCTCGCGCCGACCGATGCCGCGACGGTGAATCGCCGCCGCCACCCCGGCGTCTAACCGGCGACGGGCAGGGGGTGGGCGGGTGAATTCGGGTGGACAGCGACGAGGCGGCCCTGATCGAGCGGTGCCGCGCCGGCGATCTGGCGGCGTTCGAGCCGCTGGTCGAGAAATACCGCCAGCGGGTATACCGGCTCGCCTACAACATCCTCCGCGATCCCGAAGAGGCGTGGGACGTCTCTCAGGACGCCTTCATCCGTGCCTTCCAGGCCCTCGCGTCGTTCCGCGGCGACTCGGCGTTCTACACGTGGCTCTTTCGGATCGTGATCAACGTCGCCCGGGACCGCGCCCGGCAGCATGCGGCGCGGGGCCGCGCCTTCGGGACCGAGCGCGTGGAGGAGGAGGACTGGGATCGGGCGCTCGCGGACCAGGGGACCGCGCCCGACACCCACGCCGCGCAGGTCGAGGAGCGCGAGCGCATCGGCCGGGCGCTCTCGACTTTGTCCGAGCAGCACCGGGCCATTATCATGTTGAGTGATCTCGAGGGGCTCTCGTACCGCGAGATCGCGGAGGTGCTGAACATACCGATGGGGACCGTGATGTCGCGGCTGCACAACGCGCGCCGGCGCCTGCGGGACGCGCTCGGGCCTCTCCTGGTCCTGCTCCTGGCGCTGGCGCTCGCTCTGGCCGTGGCGGCGGTCGGCGAGGCTCAGCAGATCGTCAGGTTCGGCGCGCGGATCGTCCTCGCCAGCGACGGGCCGCCGCCGGGCGCCCCGAGCCGCGCGCCGGAACCGCCCGACGAACGGCTGGAGGCGTTCCTGCCGAAGCTTCGCCAGCTCTTCCGCTACAAGGACTACACGTCGCTCGAACGCTATCGCGCCGAGGTGCCCGTGGGAACGACTCAGCGCTGGCCGGTGCCGGGCGATCGCCGGCTCGAGGTCACGCCCCAGAGCGTACGGGGCGGCACCGTGAGCTTCAACGTGCGCCTCACGCGCGCCAGTCTCGCCGAGGTCTCCACGAACATTCAGGCGCAATCGGGCAACCCCGCCGTGATCGGAGGGCCGCGTCACGGTACCGGGACCCTCATCATCATCCTCTGGACCAACCCTACTCCGTGATCGGAGCGCGGCCATGAGCGCGGGCGAGGAGCGCTACCGCCGGGAGCGAGCCCGGATCGAGCAGGGCCACACGAAGTATCGCGACAAGCTCCGCGAGGAAGGCAAGCTCTTCGTCCGCGATCGACTGAAGCTCCTGCTCGACCCCGGCTCCGAGTTCCAGGAGGACTGGCTGTTCGCCCGCTCGGCCGAGCCCGACACCCCCGCCGATGGCGTGGTCACCGGGGTCGGGAGGGTCGGCGGCCGGCCGGTCTGCGTCATGGCGAACGACTACACCGTCAAGGCGGGCTCGTGGGGCGAGAAGACGGTCCAGAAGATCGTGCGTATTCAGGAGAAGGCCGCAAGGCTCCGCGTGCCCCTCCTTTATATGGTGGACGCCGCCGGCGGGCGCATCTCCGAGCAGATCAAGATCTTTCCGGGCCGGTTCCACGCCGGGCGCATCTTCTACAACGAGGTCCAGCTCTCTGGCGTGGTGCCGCAGATTTGCGTCCTCTTCGGCCCGTCGCCGGCTGGCTCCGCGTATCTGCCGGCGCTCACCGACGTCGTGATCATGGTCGAGGGCAAGGCCTCGCTCTACGTGGGTAGCCCCCGCATGGTCGAGATGGCCATCGGCGAGAAGACGACGCTCGAAGAGCTGGGCGGCGCGCTCATGCACTGCAAGGTGTCGGGGTGCGGCGACGTCCTGGCTCGCTCCGACGAGGACGCCATCGGGCTGGCCCGGCAGTACCTGACCTACATGCCGCAGTCGCATCGCGAGCTGCCGCCGGCGCGCGAGGCTGCCCCACCCAAGGCCGGCCGATCCATCGACGAGATCGTGCCGTACGACCAGCGGAAGTACTTCGACATGTACGAGGTCATCGACCGGCTCATCGATGCGGGCTCGTGGTTCGAGATCAAGCGCCTCTTCGCGCAGGAGATCATCGTGGGCTTCGCGCGCCTCGCGGGTCGCTCGATCGGGATCGTCGCCAACCAGCCGAAGGTCAAGGGCGGCGTGCTGATGGTGGATTCCGCCGACAAGGCGGCGCGATTCATCTGGCTCTGCAACGCCTTCAATATTCCGCTCGTCTACCTCGCCGACATCGCCGGCTTCATGGTGGGCACGAAGGTCGAGCAGCAGGGCATCATCCGGCACGGCGCCAAGATGATCTTCGCGACCTCGCAGGCCACCGTGCCGAAGCTCTCGGTGATCGTCCGCAAGTGTTACGGCGCCGGCCTCTACGCCATGTGCGGCCCGGCCTTTGAGCCCGACGCCGCGATCGCGCTCCCCCAGGGGCAGATCGCCATCATGGGGCCGGAGCCCGCCATCAACGCCGTCTACTACAACAAGATTATGGAACTGCCCGAGGACGAGCGGGCGGAGTACGTCAGGCAGAAGCGGGAAGAGTATGCGCGGGACGTGGACACGTACAAGCTCGCCTCCGAGATGCTGATCGATGACATCGTGCCAGGCGCGGCGCTCCGTGACGAGCTGATCAAGCGCCTCGAGTACACGCAGACCAAAGTTCACGAGTTCCCGCCTCGCCGGAACGGTATCTACCCGGTCTGATCGCCAGGTCCCCGTCGACCACGCGATGCGTCAACGTCGTGGGGCCCGTACTATTTCTGTGTGCCTTGGCCGAGCCCCCATGCTAGGAATCAAATGTGCAAAAAGTGAAAGGGCCGTCGGCCATGCGCCGCGGGCACCTGACAACCAGGCAGGCGGCCGCCCATTGTAGAGTCTCGATCCCGACGCTTCGGCGCTGGATACGGGCCGGCGCCCTCGGCGCCTACCTGACGCCCGGTGGTCACCGCCGCATCGACCTCGCGGAGTTTCAACGCTTCCTGCGTGCTCAGCGAAGGCCTGACTATCCGGTGGGCCCCGCTCCGCGGATCCGGCTTCTCATCGTGGACGATGAGCCGCTCGTCGTGGGTATGCTGATCGATCTCCTGTCCGACGAGCCGTTCACGATCGAGATCGCGACCGACGGCTACGAGGCGCTCGTCAAGGTCGGGACGTTCCGTCCCTCCGTGATCATTCTCGACGTCGTCATGCCCGGCCTCGACGGGGTCGAGGCGTGCCGGTGCCTGCGCCGGATCCCCGAGACGAGCGACATCCGAATTCTCGGCGTGACCGGGCATCCCGCGATGATTCCGGTCCTGCTCAGCGCCGGGGCGGACGCGTGCGTCACCAAGCCACTGGACCCGGATGCGGTTTGCCAGGAGCTCCGCCGGCTGGCCTCGGCGACCGGTGTCCCCCACTCCCTCACGGGACGAGAGGGTTGAAAACGCCATGGATTCCATCCGCGTGCTCTATGTGGAAGACGATCCTGTCGATCAGGAGCTGACGCATCGTCACCTCGCGCGTCACGCGCCTCACATCAAGCTGACCATCGCGGGCACCGTCGCCGAGGCGCTCGAACGCGTCACGGTCGGCGACATGGACGTGCTGCTCGCGGGCTATCGCCTTCCGGACGGGACGGCGCTGGACCTGCTCGACGCGGTCAAAGCGCGAGGCCTGGAAGTGCCGGTCGTGCTGGTGACCGGTTCGGGCGACGCCGACGTGACGGTGCGCCTTCTCAAAGCGGGCGCGACCGACTACCTCGTGAAGCGCCCGGAGTATCTGGCCACGCTTCCGGTCGTGCTCGAGAGTGCGTGTCGCTGGTTTCGCACGGCGAGCGAGCTCAGGCGTGCACCGATCCGCCTCCTCTACGCCGAGCACCATCCCGAAGACATGGCGCTCACGCTCCGCGCCTTCGACGAGCACGACCGCCGCGCCCGCGTCGAGACGGTCACCCGTGCCCGGGAGGCGCTCGCCCGGCTGAAGGCCGCTCATTACGACGTGCTGCTTCTGGACAACCGGATGCCGGATCTCTCGGGGATCGAGGTGCTCAAGGAGCTCCAGGCTGAGGGCATCCGGATCCCGGTCGTGCTGGTGACCGGCGAGGGCGACGAGGACACCGCCGTCCAGGCCTTCAAGCTCGGCGTCGCGGACTATCTCATCAAGCGCGAGGGGTATCTCGCCAAGCTTCCCTCGACGATCGAGAACGTCCTCGCCCATCGGCGCCTCGCCGACGAGAAGGACGGCCTGGCTGTGCTCAACGATCTCGCGAAGTCGCTCATCACGATCAAGGATCTCGACGAGGTCCTGCGCCGGGTCGTGAGCGCGGCCCGCGAGCTCCTCAAGGTCGAGGCGAGCGTCCTGTGGCTCTTCGAGGCCGGCGTGCTGTGGCCGGTCGCCTGGGAGGGGATCAATGACCGCGCCGCCGAGCCGCTCCGGTTCCCGGTGACCCAGAATTTCGCGGAGCGGCTGGCTCTCGAGCGTCGGGTCTCCGTGCGGCATCTCCTCGCCCAGGCCGGTGAACCACACCCGACGGCGATCTTCGGGGGCTCGGGACAGGCGCTCGCGGCGTCGTTCGTCGGGCCCGAAGGCCTGGTGGCCGTCCTGGCGGTCGGCAGCGCTCGCCCGCGCGAGTTCACCGCCGTCGAGGAGCGGCTCTTGCTGGCGCTCGCCGACCATGCCGCGATCGCCGTCGAGAACGCGCGCCTCTACCGTCGCTTGCGCCAAGAGCTCGAGGCGCGAGAGCGGCTCACCGCGATCCTGGAAGCGACCACCGACCTGGTCGCGATCGCGGACCTCTCCGGCCGCCTGCTGTACCTCAACGCCGCAGGACAAGCGCTGCTCGGACTGGCGGCCGACGAGGCGCTCGGCCACCCGATCGCAGGCCTGGCACCAGATCGGCTACGCCCCGTCGTCCACGACCAGATCTTGCCGACCCTGCTCCGGGACGGCCTCTGGACGGGCGAAGCAGTTCTGCTGGCCCGGGACGAACGCGAGGTGCCCGTGTCGGTCGTCGCCGTCGCCCATCGCGGAGCGGACGGCGCCGTCGAGTTCCTGTCTGCCATCGTGCGCGACATGACGGAGCGCAAGCGGACTGAGGTCGAGCTCCGTCGCCAGCGCGAAACCCTGTACCAGACCGAGAAGCTCGCGACGATGGGAACGGTGCTGGCCGGGGTCGCTCACGAGCTGAACAATCCCCTGACGGCCGTGACGGGCTACGCGAATTTGCTCCGTCAGGACCTCGCGGGCACACCATCCGCCACGAGAGCCGAGCACATCGCCCACGCCGCCGATCGCTGCGCCTCGATCGTGCGCAACTTCCTCGCGCTGGCGCGGCGGCATCCGCCCGAGCGCCAGCTGGTGCACCTCAACGATATCGCGCGGGATGCGGCAGAGTTGCTGGCGTACCATCTTCGCGTCGACAGCATCGAGGTGAGCCTGGATCTGGAGGGCCTTCCGGTGTTGTGGGCGGATCCGCACCAGATGCACCAGGTCGTGGTCAACCTCGTGACCAACGCCCGCGATGAGCTGCGGAAGGCCCCGCCGCCGCGACGGTTGACGCTGCGCACCCGAGCCGACGCCGCTCGCGGCCGCGTATGCCTCGACGTCGAGGATACGGGGCCGGGGATCCCCGCCGAGATCCGGGACCGGATCTTCGAGCCGTTCTTCACGACGAAGCCGGTCGGTCAGGGAACGGGGCTCGGCCTCTCGCTCTGCCACGGGATCGTCGAGGGGCACGGGGGGACGCTGTCCCTGGTCAGCGAGCCCGGTCACGGCGCGATCTTTCGCGTGGAGCTCCCCGTGGTCACGCCCCCGGCGACGGCGGGGAAGCGCGCGGCCGAGGCGGCGCCCGTCGTCACGGGCATGCGAATCCTCGTCGTCGACGACGAGCGGCTCGTGCTCCAACTGCTCGGTGAGATGCTCGGGGCGGACCACCATACGGTCGACACCGTTGGCGACGGGACGCAAGCGCTCGAGCGGCTCCGCCGGACCTCCTACGATCTGATTCTGAGCGACGTGCGTATGCCGTACCTCGACGGGCCGGGGCTCTACCGCGCGCTGGAGCGCCGGCTCCCGGATCTCTGTCGCCGCTTCGTCCTCATGACCGGAGACGTGCTGAGCGCGGAGATCCAGACGTTCCTCGAGCAGACGGGCGTCCCCGGACTGAGCAAGCCCTTCGATCGCAGCGAGGTTCGTCGGGTGATTCAGCGCGTCGCGGGGGCGGAGCGATAGGAAGCGCGGGCCGGCGGCTCGTTCAGCCGCCGAAGCGGCGCCGGGTCCGGGCGAGCGCCTCGGCGATCGGCGCCGGAAGCCGCGAGCCGAACTGCTTGTAGAATTCGCCCAGCTCGTCGAGCGCCGGGAGCCACTCTCCGGCGTCGCATCGGAGCGCCTCGCGTAGCTTGGCCGGCGTGACATCGAGTCCATCGGTGTCGAGCGCGCCGGCTGCCGGGACCCACCCGATCGGTGTCTCCTCAGCCCGCGCCGCCCCGCGAATCCGCTCGACCATCCACTTGAGCACGCGCACGTTTTCGCCATAACCCGGCCAGAGGAAGCGGCCGTCCGCGTCGCGGCGGAACCAGTTGACGCGGAAGATGCGGGGCGGCTTGGCCAGACGGGGCCCGGTGGCGAGCCAGTGGTCGAAATAGTCGGCCATGTTGTAGCCGCAGAACGGGATCATGGCCATAGGATCACGGCGCACCACCCCGACCTTGCCCGTGATCGCCGCCGTCGTCTCGGTGCTCATGGCCGAGCCGAGGAAGACTCCGTGCGACCAGTCGAAGGCCTCGAAGACGAGCGGGACCACTCCCGTGCGCCGCGAGCCGAAGATCACGCCGGAGATCGGCACCCCCTGTGGCTCCTCCCAGTTCGGAGCGATGGACGGACACTGCTGAGCGAGCACGGTGAAGCGTGAGTTGGGATGGGCGGCGAGGCCGTCACCTGGCCTCCACGGCCGGCCTTGCCAGTCGGTGAGCCCCGCGGGCGGGGAAGCGCTGAGCCCTTCCCACCACGGCTCTCCAGACGGGGTCAGCGCCACGTTGGTGAAAATCGTGTTCGAGCGCACCATCGACGTCGCGTTGGGGTTCGTCTTGGGGCTCGTGTTGGGCGCGACACCGAAAAAGCCGCGCTCCGGATTCACCGCGCGAAGCTGACCGCTCGCGTCCACCCACATCCACGCGATGTCATCGCCGACCGTCCAGATGCGCCAACCGGGCAGCTGCGACACCGCCATCGCGAGGTTCGTCTTGCCCGAGGCGCTGGGCATGGCGCCCGCGAGATAGGTGACGCGACCCTCGGGGTCCTCCACGCCGATGATCAGCATGTGCTCCGCGAGCCAGCCCTCCTGGCGCGCCTGCCACGACGCGATGCGGAGCGCATGGCATTTCTTGCCGAGGAGCGCGTTGCCGCCGTAGCCGGATCCCACGCTCCAGATCAGGTTCTCCTCGGGGAAGTGAAGGATCAGACGACGATCGGGCGAGAGGTCACCGAGTGAGTGCAGCCCGGCGATGAAGTCGTCGTCGCGCCGCATGTGCTGGACCGCCACCGGACCCACGCGCGTCATGATGTGCATGCTCGCGGTCACATAGGCGCTGTCGGTGACCATCAGGCCGACCCGACTCATGGGCGAGCCGGCGGGACCCATGAGGTACGGGATCACGTACATCGTCCGACCCCGCATGCTTCCGCGGAACAAGGCGCCGGCCGTCGCCTTCGCCTCGATCGGCGCGATCCAGTTGTTGGTGGGGCCCGCGGCATCCCTTTCCCGGGTTGAGATGAAGGTGAGCTGCTCCGTGCGCGCGACGTCCGACGGATGGCTCCGGTGGAGATAGCAGCTCGGATAGGTTTTGGCATTCAGCGGCAGCAGCGTCCCGTCCCGCAGCATCGCCTCGATCAGGCCGTCGAACTCGGCCTTGGAACCATCGCACCAGACGACACGGGAAGGTTGGGTGACGCCGGCGGCCTCCGACACCCACTTCTGCGCTACGCTGGTCACGCTCATGGACGCCTTTTCGGTGTTCCGGGTGAGCTCACTGCCACGAGGAAATTGTCACCTTGTGGCCGCGGGCTCGTCAAGAGGAACATGCTAGCATCGCGGCGTGACGGGCCTCCTCGTTGCCGCCCGCTACCTGACGATCGTGCCCCTGCCCGGCGTGGTCCCGGGCCGCGCTGACTCCCTCGGCCGCGCCGCGGTCTGGTTTCCGGCAATCGGCCTGGGCATCGGCGCGGTGCTCTTCGGCGCGGAGCGCGTGACCGCGGTGCTCTTCCCCTCGCTCCTTGCCGCGTTGCTCACCGTGACGGCCTGGAAGCTCCTGACCGGGGGCCTCCACCTCGACGGGCTCGCCGATTGCCTCGACGGTCTGGCCGGGCACGACGCTGAGCACCGGCTCGCCATCATGCGCGACAGCTGTATCGGTGCGTTCGGCGCGATCGGCCTCATCCTCTTTCTCCTCCTGGAGGTCGTCGCGGTCGCCGAGCTGCCGTCGGGCTCCCGCGGTCGCGCGCTCCTCGTCGTGCCGGTGATCGCCCGCGCCACGCCGCCGCTCCTCGGGCGCCTGTTCCCGGCGGCGAAGATGGAAGGCCTCGGAGCCGCTTTCGCTGCAAGCGTCAGCGGTTGGGCGGCGCCGACCGCTCTGGCGATTGCGCTGGTCGTTGCCCTCGCAGCGCTCCACGCCGTCGCGGTTCTGGTCTTCGCGGTCTCGGTCCTGAGCGCGTTGGCCCTCACGCGGTTCTTCGCGGCGCGCGTGTCCGGAATCACCGGCGATATCCTGGGCGCCGCGATCGAGGTCGCGGAGCTGGCCGGTCTCCTCACCGTGTCGGCGTGGGCGCACCTGGTACGTTGATCTACCTCTTCCGCCACGGCGAGGTGGAGCGGGCCGAGACGCGTCGCTTCATCGGGCACCTCGACGTCCCGCTCTCCCCGCTGGGCGAGCGCCAGAGCGTCGCGCAAGCCGCCCGGCTCTCCTCGGTGAAGCTCGCTGCGGTGTTCGCCAGCGATCTCGTCCGGGCCCGGCGGACCGGCGAGATCATCGGAGCGCCTCACGGGCTGGTCCCCACGGTGGTGCCGGAGCTCCGCGAGATGGCGATGGGGCGGTGGGACGGGCTCACCGCCGCCGAGATCCGGCAGCGCGAACCGGCGAAGTTCGCCGAGTGGATGGCACGTGTCGGCGAGTTCCCGTTCCCAGACGGCGAGAGCGTGCCGGATCTCGAGGCCAGGGCGTGGCCGGCGTTCGAGTCGATCGCCGGCACTCACGCGGGCCGGGCGATCGCCGTTGTCGCGCACGGTGGAACGAATCGCACGCTCATCTGCCGGGCGCTCGGGCTGCCGCTCGGCCGGCTCCTGGCGCTCGGTCAGGACTACGGCGCGCTCACGGTACTCGAGCGGATCGACGTGACCTGGCACCTCCGGCGCCTCAACGATCGGCCGGTATTATAAAGTGGATGGACCGCGACCCGGTGTCGCCGAACGTCCTACGGCCCGGGCGGAAAGCGGGCACGATGATGTCGCCCACGCAGGTCTTCCGGGACGGGGCCTTCAACGTCTCCATAGGCACCCCCGGCTCGTACGGGATCTTGCAGACCACACCGCAGATGCTCCTCAACGTGCTCGAGTTCGGCATGAGCATCCAGGAGGCGATCGAGGCACCGCGCGTGCGTGTTTATCGCGATCGGTTGATCGACGCGGAATCGCGCATTCCGGCCGAGACGCGCTCGGGCCTCGCCGAACGCGGCCACAACGTCAACCTCATCGACGACTGGTCGTGGATCGTCGGAGGCGGACAGGGAATCGTCCGCGACCCGGAATCCGGCGCGCTGATGGCGGGCGCCGATCCACGCCGCGACGGTTACGCCCTGGCGATCTAGCTCCGGTCGCCGGTGAGAAAGCCCTCCGGCCGGTCTATTCTTGATCGGAGCGCTCACCGGCATCCTCAGCTAACTTGCGAGAAAACAGCGGGGTTCGCGAGGCACCGGTTATGCACAACCTCTTGGTGAGCGCGCACAGCGCGCCACAGGGGGTACAGGCCGATGGTTCGCGAGCTGGCAGTCTTGGCAGCACTTGGTACGGCGTTTGTCTCGAGTGGAGCGCCCGCCGCCGCTACCGCCTCCCGTTTGGAAGGCGCCCGAACCGTCGCGCGTCCCGATCATCTGTCCACGGCCGAGACGCGGGCCCTCGACAACCTGCTCGAGCGTTCCGGTCTGCAAGCTCAGCTCGAGAGCCTGTCAGCCGGCGTTCGCGTGAAGTTCCTGCGGGGTCGGAGCCCGCTCAGCGGCCAGGACCGCGTCACGATCGACCGGATCGTGTCGGAGCGCTTCGCTGCTGAGGCGCTCTACGCGCGGATCAGGCTCGAATTCGAGCGGAATCTGGACGCAGCGAAGCTGGCGAAGGTCCTTGCATGGTTCGACTCGCCGCTCGGGAGGCGGATCACCGGGCTGGAACTCGCGGCTCCGGTGTCCGATGGCGGGCTGGATGCGGTCGCGGACCTCGGCCATGATCGCTTGGCGCCTCGGCGCCTCGGACTCATCGAGCGCCTCGATTCCGGGGGCGGCGCGTCGGAAACAACGGTGGACGTCACGATGGCCATTCTGCGGAGCTTGACGCGCGCCTTCCAGCCCGCCATGCCCGCCGTGGCCCGGCCCAGCCGCGGTCAGCTCGAGGAGGAGTTCGCGCGGGCCCGGAATCGAACTCTGGAACAGATCAAGCACGCGTGCCTCGTGGGCATGCTTTCCGCCTATCGCAGCCTCTCGGAACAGGAGCTGGAGCAGTATGTGCAGTTCGTGGAGTCCGAAGCGGGCCAGTGGTACATGAGCGTGATGAATAGCACGCTCCTGACCGCAGTCGACGTGGCGGCCGAAGCGACCGCCGCCGAGCTCGTCACCGCGGTGCCTCAGCTCGTCGGCGACCTCCGCTAGCCCGGTTCGGTCGGGCGGACGTCGCGACCGGGCCAAAACGCTTCATGCTCTCTCCGCCCGGGTCCGCGACGAGCTCGCGGCAGTCGTCACGGCTTGCGGAAGAGGATCGACCCGAAAATGGACTCTGCGAACGAGGTGGTGTCGTCCGAGTCGACGGCGATCGAGACGAACCCGGGACTGTCGGGCTGGCCGCCGTAAATCTTCTTGTAGTCCTCGACCACGTTGCGCCGCTCGGTGATCCACTTGCCGAGGTCAGCGGTGCCAGAGCGCATTACGACGTACGTGACGGTCGAGGTCTTCTCGCTCTTCACGATGCTGCCGGCCGGCGCCGTCGTGTCCCAGATGTAGCCGATAATCTGCGAGCGCACCGCCTCCGGGAAGCGCGGCCAGATCACATAGAGCTGGGCCGCCTGGTCGTCGGCACTCTTTTTCCGGCAGTCGCCGTTCTTGGGCAGCGCGACCGCCTTCCAGCGCCACTCGAGAACCGGCGTCTCCTTGAGATTGACCTTGCCTTTGATGTCCTTCCTGACGGCCGAGCTTTCGATCTTGCTCCTGAGGTGAAGCACCCGGTGGCCCTCGTTCTCTTCGATGGTCATGTCGTACTGCGGCAAGCCCCAGGTCTGGCCGCCCAGCCAGCCTTCGGGAACACCCTTGGTCCCGAGTTTCTGGCTCTTCCAGTCGTCGATGACAAAGTCGGCCCCCCAAGCGGCTACCGTGAATAAGAGGAGAAACGCCAGCACAACGAACCGTGTCATCGGCCGATACTCCTTTGAGGCTATGATACCGTCTCCGCGTGCGAGGCTCGCTCCATTCGATCCGTGTGGACAAGTGGCTCTGGGCTGCGCGAGTGTTCAAGACGCGAAGCCTGGCCTCGACGGCGTGCGATGGCGGCAAGGTGGACCTCAACGACGAGTCGGCGAAACCGGCCAAGCGTGTCCGTGCCGGCGATTTTATCAAGGTGACGCTACCGCGAGGGCGCCGTCGCATCCTGAGGGTCGCCGCCGTCGGCGACCGACGTGGATCCGCCGAGGCCGCGCGCGTGCTCTACGAGGATTTGACGCCGCCCGAGTCCCCGCATGCGCGCCAGGCGCGGCCGTCCTCGCGCGAGCCCGGCGCAGGCCGCCCCACCAAGCGCGAGCGCCGCGACATCGAGCGCCTGCGGGGACGGTAGTGCGAGCCGAGAGGCGTCGCGCCACGAGACGATCACCACATCCGTAGGCTATAGTTGGTCAACCTGAGCGGTGGAGCGTGTCATGGAACGCTACGACTGGAACGCGATCGTGGACGGTCTCAACCGATATCTGCGCCTGCGCTCGATCCCGATCGGGATGAAGCTCTTCGAGACAGTCGAGGCGATGGAGGCGATCCCGAAGATTCGCCGCCCGAAGGCCAAGCACACGACTGACCAGATCGTCGCCCAGGCGCGGCAGCTGGGATGGACCGTCGGCATCACGATGGCCGACCTCATCGGCGCTCAGTGTGGTGCCGTCATCGGGCTTCATCCCCAAGATGCCGAGTGGCTTTCGGGCCGGCGCATGGCGGGCGTCTGGTTCAAGAGCGCGGAGGACGCCAGCTTGCACCAGCACGCAATGGACTGCGTGCCACACGGCCGCTTCCGGGCCATGGCCGTCGCCCCGCTCACGTCGGGGCGGCTCGATCCGCCCGACATCTGCCTCATCTACGGCACGCCGGGGCAGATGATCTTCTTCATCAACGGGCTCCAGTGGACGGGCTACCGCAAGCTCAGCTTCACCTCCGTCGGCGAGTCGGCGTGCGCCGACTCGTGGGGGAAGGCCCTCAAGACCGGGGAGCCGGCCCTGACGATCCCGTGCTACGCGGAACGGCGCTACGGCGGCGTCGCAGACGACGAGCTTTTGATGGCGATACCGCCGCGCTTTCTACCCAAGGTGATCGAGGGGCTGGCGGCGCTCGACAAGAACGGCTTGCGCTATCCGGTGCCGCCCTACGGCATCCAGTCGGACGCCGGCGCGGGCCTGGCGGTCAGTTACGCGACGAAGGAGACGAGAGCCTAATGAGACTGATCGGCGACGTCTTCGAAGTGTTTCGGACCGCCCGTGAGGAGAAGATCAAGTATCTCGAGCGGGTCCCCCATTTCGAGGCGTGCAGCATGCGCCAGCTGCGCGCTGTCGCCGACATCGCGAAGGTCGTCGAGGTTCCGGAGCGGACCGTCCTCACCCGACAGGGCGAGCCGGGCGACGAGTTCTTCATCATCATCGACGGCACGGCACTGGTCACGCTTTCGATGCACAAGCGGCACCGGCTGCGGCCCGGCGAGTTTTTCGGCGAGATGAGCCTGCTCGACGGCGAGCCCCGCTCGGCCACGGTCAAGGCCGAGACCGACCTGCGCGTGCTCGTGATCAGTCGCGTCAATTTCTGGCAACTCCTGAGGGAAGTCCCAGAGCTGACGCAGAGGATGCTCGTAAACCTCTCCCGCCGCATCCGGGACCTCGAGAGTGCGCTGAACGCCTGACCGGATGCGGCGGCATCGGTCAAAAGGCGGTGAGCGTGGTGATCTTCGTCGCCGCCTGACCGAGCCAGTGCGAAGCTGAGCGTCCCGGCCGTCAGCTTCAGGAAGTCGCGGCGGAGCATGTCCATGGCTTGCCTCCCCCGAGAGCCGATGATGATGCTCGACCTATCACCGACACCGGGAAACGCGAGGCGTCAATGGGCTTGACGACCCTGCGACCGGGTTCGTCCGGGGGCCCAGTTGCGATCCGGCGGTGATTTTGTTAGCGTTCCCGGCGTGTTCGCGCCCGGGATGCCCACGAGGGCCCAGGGAAGGCGGTAGAAGCCGCCGCGACCCCGTCACTGTGATCGGGGACGAAACCCGCGAGTGCCACTGGCCGGCAACGGGTCGGGAAGGCGCGGGGAGTAGGACGATCCGAGAGCCAGGAGACCTGCCCGGGCGTGCAATCCGAAACCGGTCTTCGAGGGAGGATCCGGGCCGTGGTCTCATCGCTCTTCATAGTCGGCGGCGCTCGCAGCGGGAAGAGCCGCTTCGCCGCCGAACGGGTTCCCGCTCAGGGGAGCATCGTCTTCGTCGCTACCGCCGAGGCGCGCGACGAGGACATGGCGAAGCGCATCGCGCGCCATCGCGCCGAGCGCCCCTCGCACTGGGCGACGGTCGAGGAGCCTCTCGATCTCGTTCCGCGCCTGGAGAAGCTCGAGGGGACCTGCGATGGCATCATCGTCGACTGTCTGACGCTCTGGGTTGCGAACCGATTGCTGCGCGGCGATCGCGACGACGCGATCCTCGATGAGGCGGACGCGCTCGGGCGGCTGATCGTCCGCCGCCGGTCGAGCTTTACCGTGGTGTCGAACGAGGTCGGTGAGGGTGTGCACCCCGAAACCGCGACGGGCCTGCGCTTCCGTGACCTGCTGGGCAGCGTGAATCAGCGCGTCGCGGCGTCGTGCGATGCCGTCGTGCTGATGGTCGCGGGCGTTCCGCTCACCGTCAAGGCGCCGTCGGCGACTCCA
>Ga0137373_10003278_pt1 | contig 17734 bp, 8 predicted proteins | sample SagtaG_5_FD_104912 | JGI IMG/M metagenome (GOLD analysis project Ga0137373, IMG submission 104912) | Vadose zone soil microbial communities from Sagehorn Ranch, Mendocino, California, USA - Sage1_R_80_16 metaG | ecosystem: Environmental > Terrestrial > Soil > Vadose zone | place: USA: California...
CACGTACGCGGTCGGCGCGACGCGCGCGACGCTCGAGGAGCGCGACCGTACCGCGTACAGCCTCACCTTCTATGACGACGACCAGCGCCCGGCGAACGACGCAAGGACGCACTCGCGCGCGCTCTACGCGGAGATCGAACGGACGTGGCGCAACGTCGACGACCTTCTCGCGCCGACCCGCGGCTACATGATCGACATCCAGCTCGGCGGCGCGGCGCCCGGGCTCGCGACGCGTGCGCTCGCTCGCGGCATCGTCAAGTTCGCCGCGTGGATTCCGGTCGGACGCGTCAACGTCATCAATGTTCGCGCCGAGGCCGGCATCGTCAGTGCCGACACGCGCGACGGCATTCCGTCGGTGCTGCTGTTCCGCACCGGCGGCGACACGACGGTGCGCGGCTACGCGTTCGAAAGTCTCGGCGTCAGGAAAGGCGACGCCATCGTCGGCGGCCGTTATTATGCGATCGCGAGCGTCGAGGCGACGCACTACTTCACGCCGACGTGGGGCGCCGCGGCGTTCGTCGATGCCGGCAACGCGAACGACGACCTCAAGAGCTTCCGGCCGGTGCTCGGATACGGCGTCGGCGCACGCGTGAAGACGCCGATCGGCCCGTTGCGCATCGATGTCGCGTACGGGCAGGACACGCGCGACGTGCGCTTGCACCTGTCGGTCGGATTGACGTTCTGAGGCGCGATGGACGAGCCGAACGCTGCCGCCCCCGCGTTGCGCCGACGCCGCTTCGCGCGCGTCGTGCGTGCCGCACTCATTGCGCTCGTCGTCGTCGTCGCGGCGATCGTCGGCGCAATCGCGTGGCTCACGAGCGAAACGGCGCTGATGCGTGCGCTCGCCGAGCTCACGGCGCGAAGCGGCGGCGCGTTGTCGTTCGAGGGCGCGGCCGGATCGCTGCTGCACGAAATGCGCGCGCGCCGCATCGAATACCGCGACGCCCATGTGCATGTCGTCGCCGATGAGGTGACGTTGACGTGGTCGCCTGCCGCGCTGTGGTCGCGGGAGCTTCGCATCCGCGGCCTCGGCGCGCAGCGAATCGTCGTGACGCTCGAGCCTTCGGACACGCGCGCGTCGCCGCCCGAATCGCTCGCGCTGCCGCTCGACGTGACGGTCGCTCACGCCGGTGTCGCGCGGCTCGAATTGGTCAGCGGCGATGCGGCGCGCGCATTCGAAGGCGTCGCATTCGCGTACGCCGGAGGGCCGACCGTTCATCGCTTCACCGATCTCGCGCTCGTCTCCGATTGGGGCAAGCTCGCCGGCGAGACGACGCTCGCCGCGCATTCGCCGTTCGGCATGCGCGGCGCGTTCGCGCTCACCGCTAGCGAGCATCTTGCACGCGCGGCGGCGAACGTCACGCTCGGCGGAACGCTCACGGCGCTCGACGTGCGGTTCGCCGCGCGCGCGGGCGATGCGACGGCGAATGGACGTGCGAGCGTCGCGCCGCTCGCAGCCCTGCCGCTCGCTGCGGCGATGATCGACATTCACGGTGTGGACGCCGCGCAATTCAATGCCGCGTGGCCACGCACGCTCGTCGACGCGACGCTCGATGCGAAGCTCGATCCGCAAGACCGTTACATCGGCACCCTCGAGGCATCCAACGCGGCGGCCGGTCCGATCGACGCCGGGCGCATTCCGCTCGTCGCGCTCGACGCCCGCTTCGCGTTCTCGCCCAAATGGCTCGAGCTTGACGAGCTCACCGCGAATTTCGGTGCCGGCGGCCGTGCAAGCGGGCGCGCACGAATCGAGCTCGCGTCGTCGGAGCCCCTGCCGCCGAGCGAATGGGACCTTGCCGTGCACGAGCTCGATCTCGCACGTCTGTACCGGCCGGCGATCGCGACTAAGCTCGGCGGCCGCTTGCGCGCGCACGTCGAGCGCGGCGTCCAGCATGTCGATGCCGATCTCGCACAGGGCGATCGCGCGCTCGCGTTCGTCGCGACGATCGCAGGCGCGAGCGTCGACGTCGAGCGCTTCCGCGCGCGGGCAGGCACAGGCGAGGCGGCAGGCCATGCGAAATTGACGCTGACCGGTGCACGACGTTTCGACATCGCCGCGACGACGACGCGGTTCGATCCATCGCGCTTCTTCGCGACTCCGGCCGCCTCGCTCGACGGCACGATCGACGCAACGGGGCAGCTCGGCTCGCAGTGGAGCGCCGAGGGCCGGGTGACACTGCAACCGACATCGCGCGTGGTCGGGCTCGCCGCGTCGGGAAGTGCGCGCGGGCGCGTGTCGGCGAGCGCGATCGCCGACGCGACGATCGACGCGAAGCTCGGCGATGCATCGCTGCGCGCGAACGGCAGCTTCGGCCGACCTGGCGACACACTTGCATTCAATATCGACCTGCCGCAGCTTGCAACGCTCGCTCCGCTGGTCGGCTCGCGCTGGCCCGCGAGCCTCGCAGGCAGTTGGCGCGCGCGCGGCACGCTCACAGGCGACGCCGACGGTCCGGGCGGCGACGTCACCGCCAGCGCCGAGCGGCTCGTGTACGACGCGTATTCGATCGGCACGCTCGACGTGCGTGCGACGATTGCCGCTGCGCGAGCGCAAGCCGGGGCGAACGTCATGCCCGCCGCACAGAGGCCGCTCGCCGTCGTGCTTGCCGCAACGGACGTGCGCACGCCCGAGGGCCGTTACGCGAAGGCGGGGCTTCGCGTCGACGGCACGCTGACGCATCACGTCGCGAACGTGAGCGTGACGGGCGATGACCTCGATGCAAACGCACGGCTCGACGGCGGTTTCGCCGCGGGCGCGACGCTTGCGGCTGCGCCGTGGAGCGGCACGCTCGCGTCGTTCGACAATCGCGGCGCGTACGCGATGCATCTCGAAGCGCCCGCGCGGCTCGCGTGGGCGCGCGAGCGCATCGAGCTCGGCGAAGCGCGCATCGCGATCGCCGACGGTGTTTTCCGCGTCGCGGGATTCAACTGGCGCGAAGGCAGAATCGACACGCGAGGCACGTTCAACGGCGTGCCCGCGGCCGCCATCGCGCGGCTCGCCGGCGCGCAGCTGCCGATGCGCTCGACGCTCGTGCTCGGCGGGGACTGGGATATCGCCGCCGCTCCGCGGCTTGCAGGAACCTTGCACGTGCGCCGCGAGCGCGGCGATCTGTTCGCGGGTGCTGGTGTGCTCTCCGCCGGCGAAATCGCGCTCGGGCTCGACGCACTGGAGCTCGCCGCAGCGGTCGCGAACGACACCGTCGATGCGAGCGCCATGATGCGCGCGTCGTCATTCGGAACGGCGAGCGCGATGCTTCGCGTCGGCAATGTCGCCGGCGCGAGCGCCGGCGTACTCGCGCCCGACGCGCCGGTCGCTGCGACGCTGAAAGCCGACATCGCCTCTCTGAAGCCGCTGCAGCCGTTGCTCGGCACGACCGCGCTCGTCGACGGCCGCATCGCGGTCGACGGCGAAGCGAAGGGCACACGACGCAATCTCGCTGTATCCGGCTCGCTCGTCGCGAGCGACGTGAAGCTCGCGGCGCCCCAATACGGCGTTCACTGGACGAACGGCCGCGTTCGGGCACGGCTCGCCGGCGGCGTGCTCGCACTCGACGAGCTGTCGCTCGATGGCGGTGACGGTCGTTTCACCGCGAACGGCACACTTGTCGCGTTCCGCCGCGACAGCGCCGCCGGTGTGCCGAACGAGCCGTCGACATCGGTCGCATGGCGCGCCGAGCGCTTTCGCGCGACCAACCGTCCCGACATGCGGCTCGTCGTCGACGGTCGCGGCACGCTCGGCGCTTCGCAGGGAAGACTGTTGCTCAAAGGCGAGTTGAACGCGGTCGAAGGCCGCTTCGAGATCGCGCGCCCGACGACGTCCACGCTGGGACCCGACGTCGTCGTCGCGGGCATTCGCCGCGAGCCGCCTCCGGAGCGCTTCCAGAACATTCCACTCGCGCTCGACGTCGACCTCGACCTGGGCAATCGCCTCGAGGTGACGGGACGAGGTCTCGACGCGCGCCTCGCCGGCCACGTGACGATCGCGACGAGCGTGACCCGGCAGCTCACCGCGCGCGGCTCGATCCGCACGGTCAGCGGGACGTATGACGCATTCGGACAGCGGCTCACGATCCAGCGCGGCCGGCTGATCTTCGACGGACCGATCGACAATCCGGCGCTCGACGTGGTCGCCGTGCGCAGGAATCTGCCGGTCGAGGCCGGCGTCGAGGTGACGGGCACCGTCAATATCCCGCGCGTGCAGCTCGTCTCCGACCCGCCGGTGAGCGACGGCGAGAAGCTGTCATGGCTCGTGCTCGGCCAGGGCCTCGAGCGCACATCGAGCGCCGACGCGGCCGCGCTGCAGGCCGCGGCCGCTACGCTGTTCGGCGACAACCGCGCGCCGATCGGCACGACGCTCGCGCGGCAGATCGGGCTCGACGACATTGCGTTGCGCAGCGCATCGACGACAACGGCGGGCAATGCGGGCGCGCTCGGCGGTCAGGTGCTCGCGGTGAGCAAGCGGCTTTCCGACAAGCTGTACGTCGTCTACGAGCAGGGGCTCACCGTCGCGAACAACGCGCTCAAGCTCGAATACGTGCTCACGCGCAACTTGACGCTTCGTGGCGAGGCGGGAACGGTGTCCGGCGTGGGCATCTACTACCAGCGTTCTTTCGAATAGTCCCCCGACGCGTTGGAGCGGATGGTGGCGCGCCGCTCAACGCTTTTCGAATAATCGCCGGCGTCCTAACGCGTTGGAGCGGACGCTGCCGCGCCGCTCAACGCCGTTAGGCCGTCGGCCTGTTGGACGAAAAACCGAGCGTTAAAGTGGAAGACGCGCCACGGCGGTGCCGACGCCTTCGACGACGAGCTGATTGAGCGCACCGTTGAGCTCCTCTGCGCTCAGTATCTGCCACGCCGTCGCCGGGATCTGCTTGCCCTGCTCGGTCCGATACATCGAGTGCACGGCGAGCGGCTGCGCGGCCGCGAGCTTGCCGTCGGCGTTGAACAGCAGCAGCGCGGCGCCGACGTAGGGCGCGATGTAGCGGCGCGACAGCGTTTCCTGGTTCAATGCCATGTCGCGCGGGCCGGGGTCGGCGAACACGCCGATGCCACTCAGGATGTACGGCTGCGACCAATGGCGGAATTCGAGCTTCGCGATCACGATCACCTGCTTCGCCTCAACCTGTTTCGCGACCCCCGCCGCGAGCTGGCCATAAAGTGCGCTCGCCACGCCGTCGTTGATGCTCGCGAGCGGCGTATCGAAGAAGGGCTCGCTGCCCGGCCCGGACACGTCGACGGTCGCGACGATCGCGTTCGGCTTTTTCGCCGTGATCGCGCTCATCGCAGCCGAGGCTGCGAGCTTGTCGCGCGCGTGGCCCGGCTCGGCCTTCGCCACGCCGCGGCCCTTCGTCGCGTTGCGGGCCGACGTCGATTCGCGCTCGATCGTCGTGAGCTTGTCGCCGATGACCGACACGCATGCGATGTCAACGGCGCCCGAGGCGGCGCGCGTCACGAGCACGAGCGCGATCGCAAGCGCGGCGGCCGCTGCGCCGCGATAGGGGGCAGGTGATGAACGCATGGAATTGGCGACGAGTGTGAACGGTGGCGTCGCCGCATACCGGCGCGCGCTCGACCGCCGGTCGCGTCGCGCAACGGCGCACGTGCCACGTATGATATGCCACTCGCGTGGCGGCTTGCCGCGAACGCTTATCGTCCCATCTTCACGAGAATGACTGATACCGGAACCCGATTCACGCTCGAAGTGACGCCGAAGATCCCGCCGCGGATCGGCCGGCTCGCCGAGCTCGCGAACGATCTGTGGTACAGCTGGGATCGGCCTGCGCGGGGACTGTTCGCGCGGCTCGACCCCTCATTGTGGCTCGCCGTCGGCCACAGTCCCAAAGCGATGCTGCAGCAGGTCGACGAGCAGCGGCTCGCCGCCGCCGCGGCGGATCCTGTCTATCTCACCAATTACAGCCGCGTGCTGTCGGCGTACGACACGTATCTCGCTCAGACGGCGCGGCGCATCGGCAGCGAAGGTCTCGCCGACGACGAGCTGATTGCATACTTCTGCTTCGAGTTCGGCTTCCACGAAAGCTTGCCGACATACTCGGGCGGTCTCGGCATCCTCGCGGGCGACCATTGCAAGGCGGCGAGCGACGCGCGGCTGCCGTTCGTCGGCATCGGTCTGCTGTACCGGCAGGGTTATTTCCTGCAAACGATCGACGGCGACGGCAACCAGCTGACGACGTACAGGGACGCGGACTTCGCCGCGTTACCGATCGAGCCGGCGCTCGACGCAGACGGACACACGATGCTCGTCGATGTCGAGCTTCCGGGGCGCAAGATCAAGGTGAAGGTTTGGCGCGCGCTCGTCGGCCACGTGCGCCTGTACCTTCTCGACACCGACATCGAGCCGAACAGCGAGCACGACCGCGATATCGGACACCGGCTCTACGGCGGCGACCGCGCAACGCGCATCGAGCAGGAGATCGTGCTGGGCGTCGGCGGCGTGCGCGCGCTGAACGCGCTCGGCCTCGCACCGACGATCTGGCACATCAACGAGGGCCATGCGGCATTCCTCCTGCTCGAGCGCACGCGGCTGCTGATGAAACAAGGCGCGCCGTTTGCGGCCGCGATCGAGGCGGTCGCGGCAAACACGGTGTTCACCACGCATACGGCGGTGCCGGCCGGTCACGATCACTTCAGCGACGAGATGGTCGGCGCGCATTTCGCCGACTATTGCAAGGACACCGGCGTCGAGTTGAGCGCGCTGCTCGCGCTCGGCCACACGCCGCAGAGCCCCGATTTCAACATGACGGCTCTCGCGGTGCGCGGCTCGCGCCATCACAACGGCGTGTCGCGCATCCACGCCGGCGTCAGCAAGGCGATGCTCGCGGATCTGTGGCCGCAAATCCGGCCCGACGAGAATCCGATCGAGTACGTCACCAACGGCGTTCACGTGCTGACGTTCCTCGCCCCCGACTGGCACGACATCTTCGACCGCTTCCTCGGCGTCGACTGGAGCCAGCGGCTGACCGACGCCGACTACTGGACGCGCGTCGAGCGCATTCCCGACGCCATGTTCTGGAGCGTGCGCGAATATCTCAAATCGCAGATGCTCGAGATCGTCCGCCAGCGTGTGCGCGATCAGCTGGTGCGCAATCGCGGCAGCGAATCGCACCTCGATCGGCTTTTCCGCTACGCCGACCCGCGCAATCCGAAGGTGCTGACGATCGGCTTCGGCCGGCGCTTCGCGACGTACAAGCGCTCGACGCTGTTGTTCGAGGATCTCGACGCGTTGAAGCAGATCGCCTGCAATCCCGAGCGTCCGGTGCTGTTCATCTTCACCGGCAAGGCGCATCCGGCGGACACGCCGGGTCAGGACCTGATCCGCCACATCATGCGGGTCGCGAAGATGCCCGACTTCGTCGGTCGCGTGCTGCTGGTCGAGAACTACGATCTGCGGCTTGCGCGGCGGCTCGTCGCCGGTGTCGACGTATGGCTGAACAATCCGATCCATCCGCTCGAGGCGTCCGGCACCTCGGGCATGAAGGCAGCGATGAACGGCGCGATCAACCTGTCGGTGCTCGACGGCTGGTGGGACGAGGCGTACGACGGCAGCAACGGATGGGCGATCAAGCCGGCGTCCGACAAGCTCGACCAGAGCGGACGCAACGAGGACGAGGCGCGAACGCTCTACGAGCTGTTGCAGGACCGCGTCGTTCCGCTTTTCTACGAGCGTAACGGTCTCGCGTATTCGAGCGGATGGGTCGCGATGGCGAAGCACGCGATGGCGAGCGTGCTGCCACGCTTCAATGCGGAGCGGATGCTGAACGAGTACGTGGCGAACTTCTACGCGCCGGCGGCGAAGCGCGGCCGCGCATACAACAGCGACGGCTGCGCCGGCGCGCGTGATGTCGCGGCGTGGAAAGAGCGCGTGCGCGCCGCGTGGCCGCGCGTCGCGCTGCGCCGGCTCGATGCGCCTGCACATCGGATCGTGTTCGGCGAGCGCGCGCACATCGAAGTCGCGCTCAAACTCGATGGTCTCGCGCCGGACGACCTCGCGGTCGAGCTGCTGATGCAGGCCTCGCGCGGCGGCGACGAAGCGCCGGTACAGCGGATGCAGTTCGTCGCGCTCGACCGTACACCCGAGGGCGAGCAGCGTTACGCGCTCGATCTCGCGCCCGACTTCTGCGGCAAGCTCGACTACCGGATCCGCGCGTACCCGCGCCACCCGATGCTCACGCACCCGTTCGAGATCGGGCTCATGAAATGGGTTTGACGCGCTCGTAGAGGCGCGCGTACTCGGCGGCCGAAACGGCCCAGCCGAAATCGCGCGCCATCGCGCACTTTTGCAGGCGCCTCCACGCGCGCTCGTCGCGCCAGACGTCGACGCAGCGCTCGATCGCATCGACCATCGCGTGCTGCGTCGGCTCGGCGAACGTGAAGCCAGTCGCCACGCCGGCGGCGAGCGACTCCGGCCTGCAATCGGTCACCGAATCGGCGAGACCGCCGGTCGCGTGCACGATCGGCGGCGTACCGTAGCGCTGGCTGTACATCTGGTTCATTCCGCACGGCTCGAATCGCGACGGCATCAGGAAGGCATCGGCGCCCGCTTCGATCAGGTGCGCGAGCGACTCGTCGAAGCGGATCTGCACGCCGATGGCATCGGGATGTCGGTGCGCGGCTTGCGCGACCGCAGCTTCCAGATCGCGTTCGCCTTCGCCGAGCATCACGATCTGCGCGGGCAACGCGACGATTCGCTCGGCGGCCGCGGCCACGAGGTCGACGCCCTTCTGCTGCGTCAAACGGCTCACGATGCCGAGCACCGGCACATCCTTGCGCGGCGCGAGCGCGAAGGCGGCCTGCAGTGCCTCCTTGTTGCGCGGCTTGCGCCACAGCGAGCTCGAGCTGTAGCGCGCGGGAATGAACGGATCGGTACGCGGATTCCACGTCGTGTCGTCGATGCCGTTGAGAATGCCGTAGAGATCCGCCTTGCGCCCGGCGAGCAGCCCCTCGAAGCCCATGCCGAGCGGACGCGACTGGATCTCATGCGCATACGTCGGGCTCACCGTCGTGATCGCGTCGGCGTAATACAGGCCCGCCTTCAGTAATGACAGCTTGCCGTAGTACTCGACGCCGTACATCGACCATGACGATGCCGGCAGCCCGAGCGGCTCGAGCCATGCGCGGTCGAACAGGCCGGGGAATGCGAGATTGTGGATCGTCATGATGCTCGCCGTGTATTTCGTGCCGTTCATCGCGAGATACGCCGGCACGAGCCCCGCCTGCCAGTCATGCGCGTGAACGAGCTCGGGGCGCCATGCGAGCGGCGTCGCATTCAACGCGAGCAGCGCCGCCGTGCGGCTCAGCAATCCGAAGCGGCGTGCGTTATCCGGCCAGTCGCGGCCGGTCTCGTCCTGATACGGGCCGCCGCCGCGCGCGTAGAGCTCCGGGCAGTCGACCACATACCCGCGCACCCCCGTCGGCAGCGTCGCCTCGAGAAGACGCGCGCCCGGCAATCCCGCCGTTGCGGCGAGCCGCACGCGCTCGATCGCATCGGGCAGCCCCAACAACACCTGTGGATAGCCGGGCAACAGCACACGCACGTCGACGCCGATGTCGGCGAGCGCTTTCGGTAGCGCCGCGATGACATCGGCGAGCCCGCCGGTCTTCACGAGGCCTGCGCACTCCGAAGCGACGAACAGAACGCGCGGCGTTTTCAAGGATCCGATCGAAAGGCGGACTACGGAACGCGATAATATCGGCGAAGATTGGTTGCGACAAAGAAATCGCGTGCGCACGAGAGTTGAGCGCGCAACATTTACCGAACCGCGGCCGCTTACGGGCACTATGGACAACGCAACGCAACCCTGCGTCGTGCTTGCCGGCGACATCGGCGGCACGAATGCGCGCTTGCGGATGGCGCGCGCGCAAGCGGGGCGGCTCGACGTGCTCGCCGAGCACGCGTACCGCGTCGCCGACTTCGGCGGTCTCGAGCACGCGATCGAGAAGTTCATCGCGCGCGCACGCGCGGCGATCGCGACGCCGTTTTCGCTCGATCGCGCCTGCTTCGCCGTCGCAGGACCGATTTCGGATGGCCACGCGAAGCTCACCAACGCCCCATGGACGATCGACGCGCAGGCGATCGCGGATCGCTTCGGCATCGAGCGCGTGAAGCTCGTCAACGATTTCCATGCCGCCGCGGCGGGCATCGGCGAAATCGCGCCGGAGCGGATGCTCGTGCTGCAGCAAGGCCTCCCCGCGCCCGCCGCGCCGCGTCTGGTGATCGGCGCGGGCACAGGTCTGGGTGTGGCGTATGCGATTCCCGTTTCGGGCGGCTATCGCGTCGTGCCGGGCGAAGGAGGTCACGTCGGGTTCGCGCCGGCCAATGACGAGCAGATCGAGCTCATCCGCTTCGTGCAAGCGTCGTTGGGCCGCGTCACCGCCGAGCATCTGCTGTCGGGGCCCGGCATCGTGCGCCTGTATGCGTTCGCGACCACGGCCGAGCGCAGCGGAATCCCCGCTGACGTCGAGCGAGAGGGCGCAGCGGCCGTCGCCCGGCGCGCCGAAGCGGATGAGCCCGCCGCGCAGCATGCGCTCGAGCTCTTCGCGGCGATTCTGGGCGCCGTCGCCGGCGACCATGCGTTGTCGGTGCTCGCGTCGGGCGGCGTCTACATCGCCGGCGGCATCGCGGCGAAGCTCGCGCCCTATCTTCGCACCGGCTCGTTCCTCGCGGCGTTCAACGCCAAGGGCGTGCATTCGGCGTTGATGGCGCGCATGCCCGTCCGCGTCGTGCTCGACGAGCGGCTCGGTCTCGCCGGCGCAGCGCGGCTCGCGCTCGACGACGAAACATAGCGACGCGAGCAGCGAGGTCGGCTCGGAGCCCAAAGCGCCGAGCCCGTACCAGCAATGGCGAGTCGGCGCTCGCGGCCGACAACAATACATCTCGAGAACAAGAGACGGTGCGGAGGCCGCGCGCGCTCAGGCGAGCGCGAACACGACCGCTGCGAGCGGCGGCAGCACGACGCCCATCGATGCTGGCTGGCCTTTCGCCGGCGCCGCACGCGCGACCACTTGTCCCTTGTTGCCGACGTCGGTGCCGCCGTAGAACGTCGAGTCGGTGTTGATCAGCTCGACGTAAGCGCCTGCCGACGGCACGCCAATCAGATAGTCGGTTCGCGCGACCGGCGTGAAATTGATCGCGACCACCACCGCCGAGCCGTCGCGCGCGAAGCGCAGAAAGCTCACGATCGATCGCTCGGCGTCATCGGCGTCGATCCAGCGGAAGCCCTCGGCGGAAAAGTCGAGCTCGTGCAGCGCGGCGCGCTCACGATGAAGCCGTGCGAGGTCGCGGAACAGCCGCGCGACACCCGCATGCCGCGACTCGTTCGCCTGCGCCCAGTCGAGCTCGCCTCGCTCGCTCCATTCGCGTCCTTGCGCGAACTCGTTGCCCATGAAGTTCAACTTCTTGCCCGGATGCGTCATCTGCCACGCGAGCAGCAGCCGCACGTTCGCGAACTTCTGCCACGCGTCGCCCGGCACCTTGCCGACGATCGAACCCTTGCCGTGGACGACCTCGTCGTGCGAGAACGGCAGCACGAAATTCTCGGCGTACGCGTACAGCTGTCCGAACGTCAGCAGCCGATGGTGGTGGCGGCGGTGCACGGGATCCTGGCGAATGTATTCGAGCGTGTCGTGCATCCATCCCATGTTCCACTTCATCGAGAAGCCGAGTCCGCCGACATCGACCGGCCGCGACACGAGCGGCCACGCGGTCGACTCCTCGGCGATCGTCACGACGCCTTCGAATCGGCCATGCACCATCGCGTTCAGCTCGCGCAGGAACTCGATCGCCTCGAGGTTCTCGCGGCCGCCGTAGCGGTTCGGCAGCCACTCGCCCGCCTTGCGCGAATAGTCGAGATACAGCATCGAGGCGACGGCGTCGACGCGAAGGCCGTCGAAATGGAACTGGTCGAGCCAGTAATGCGCGCTCGCGAGCAGGAACGCACGCACCTCCGGGCGACCGTAGTTGAACACGTGCGTGCCCCAGTCGGGATGCTTGCCGATGCGCGGGTCCTCGTGCTCGTAGAGCGCTGTGCCGTCGTAGTGCGCGAGCGCGAATGCATCGCCGGGAAAATGGCCGGGCACCCAGTCGAGGATCGCGCCGATGCCGCGCGCGTGCAGGGCGTCGATCAACGCGCGCAGATCATCGGGCTCGCCGAAACGGCTCGTCGGCGCGAAGTATCCGGTCGTCTGATAGCCCCACGACTCGTCGAGCGGATGCTCGGTGATCGGCATCAGCTCGACGTGCGTGCAGCCGAGATCGCCGACGTACGGAACCAGCCGCTCGGCAAGCTCTCGATAGCTGTAGAAGCGACCATCGGGATGGCGCATCCACGAGCCCGCGTGCACTTCGTACACGTTCATCGGCGCGTGCAGCCAGTCGGCGCGCGCGCGACGCGCGAGCCATTCGCCATCGCGCCATGCATGCGCGCTCGGCCGCTCGATCTTCGCCGCCGTGCCGGGGCGCACTTCGAATGCGCGTGCGTACGGGTCGATCTTCGCGAAAACCGCGCCGCTCGCACGGTTGCGAAGCTCGAATTTGTAAAGGGTGCCGGCGACGAGACCGGGTACGAACAGCTCCCAGACGCCACTCGATCCGCGGCTTTGAAGCGGATGCGCTCGGCCGTCCCAGCTGTTCCAGTCGCCGACGACCGAAACGCGCTCGGCGTTGGGCGCCCAGGCGACAAAACGGATCCCCGTCACGCCGTCGACCGTCATCGCGTTCGCGCCCAGCGTGCGGTACGCTTCGAGCAACCGCCCGCTGTTGAAAAGATGAAGATCGAAGTCGCTTACCGTCGGCGCGAAGCCGTACGGATCGAAAAGGTCGGACTCACGGCCGCCGGCTTCGACGCGAAGCCGGAACGGGGGCGATGGCGGCGTCCTGCCACGCCAGACGAACAGATCGGTATCGCTGTCGCGGCGCATCGGCCGCATCGATCCGCTGACGTCGAGCCAGGCCTTCGCCACGCGCGGAAGGAACGCCCGATAGAGGTATGGGCCGCCGTCGCGATGCAACCCGAGGAACGTGTGCGGCTCGTGCAGGCGCGCGCCGAGCAGGCGCTCGCGCATTGCGTCGCCGTCGCGTGCCGTGTCGTCCATCACCGGATCATTATAGGTTGCCGCACTTACGCGCTCGCACGGCTTGCTTCATAGGAGATCGCCATGAACGAAAACGTTCAGCCGCAACCGCTCGACCTGCCTCCGCTCGTCGAAAGCGCGAACCCGTCCGGCGGCGGGCTTGCGCGCAACACGGTTGCCATGGTGCTCGCCGGCGGCCGCGGTTCCCGGCTCGGTCCGCTGACCGACTGGCGTGCGAAGCCCGCGGTGCCGTTCGCCGGCAAGTTCCGCATCATCGACTTCTCGCTGTCCAATTGCGTGAACTCGGGCATCCGCCGGATCGGCATCGCGACGCAATACAAGGCGCAGAGCCTGATCCGCCACATCCAGCGCGGGTGGTCATTCCTCGACGGCCGCTTCAACGAGTTCGTCGAGTTGCTGCCCGCGCAGCAGCGCGTGACCGCCGACTGGTACAAGGGTACCGCCGATGCGGTCTACCAGAATCTCGACATCCTGCGCTCGCACCGCCCCCGCCCCGAGCACGTGCTGATCCTCGCCGGCGATCACATCTACAAGATGGATTACACGCGTCTGCTCGCCGACCACGTGGCACGCGAAGCCGACATGACGATCGTCTGCATGGAGGTGCCGGTCGCCGACGCGCGCGGATTCGGCGTCATGCAGATCGATGAATCGGGCCGCATCATCGGGTTCCAGGAAAAGCCGCGCGACCCGCGCCCGTTGCCGGGCCGCACCGACATCGCGCTCGCGAGCATGGGCATCTACGCGTTCGACGCGTCGTTCCTCTACGGCGAGCTGATCCGCGATGCCGCCGAAAACGCGTCGTCGCACGATTTCGGCCACGACATCATTCCGCATCTGATCGGCGGCGGCTACAAGGTGATCGCGCACCGCTTCGCCGACAGCTGTGTCAACATGATCGAAGACCGGCCGTACTGGCGCGACGTCGGCACGATCGACGCGTTCTGGGAAGCGAATCTCGATCTGACGCACGTGACGCCCGACTTGAATCTCTACGACGAGCAGTGGCCGATCTGGACGTACCAGGAGCAGCTGCCGCCGGCGAAGTTCGTGTTCGACGAGGAAGGCCGCCGCGGTGTCGCTGTCGACTCGCTCGTGTCCGGCGGCTGCATCATCAGCGGCTCGACCGTACGTCGCTCGCTGCTGTTCTCGAGCGTTCGCGTGCACAGCTATTGCGTGATCGAGGATTCGGTCGTGCTCGGCAATGTCGACATCGGACGCAACTGCGTCATTCGCCGCGCGGTGATCGACAAGGATTGCCGCCTCACGCCGGGGACGCGCATCGGCGTCGATCCTGCCGTGGACCGGCTGCGCTTCCACGTAACCGATCGCGGCATCACGCTGGTGACACCCGACATGCTCGGACAGCCGGTCCATCACCTGCCATGAGCCTGCGGGGCCGCCACAAGGGCGAATACCGGAGTGCGCAGCACGGAGGTCGTCAATGACCCCGCCGGCACCGGCTGCCGGCCTCGACTTCGTGCTGGTGTGGCACATGCACCAGCCGGAATACCGCGACGGCGCGAGCGGCGAGTTTCGCGAGCCGTGGGTCTATCTGCACGCGATCAAGGATTACGCCGACATGGCGGCGCATCTCGAGCGCAACGCCGGCATGCGCGCCGTGGTGAACTTCGTTCCCGTGCTGCTCGACCAGCTCGACGACTACGCCGATCAATTCGCGACCGGCAAGCTGCGCGACCCGCTGCTGCGTCTGCTTGCAAAGGAGGACGAGGAGACGTTCACCAGTGACGAGCGCGCATACGCTCTCGAGCAATGCATCGACGCGAATGGCGATCAGCTGATCGCGCCGTATCCGCCGTACAAACGTCTGCAGGAGCTCGCGCTCGCGGGTGCTGGAAAGGGCCCCGGTGCGCGCGATTATCTTTCCGACCGTTATTTCGCCGATCTCATCACGTGGTATCACCTCGCGTGGATCGGCGAGACCGTGCGCCGCTCCTCGCAGCTGCCCGCCGAGCTGATGGCGCAGGGCGGCGGATTCACCGGCCGCGCGCGGCGCGCGCTGTTCGAGCTGATCGCAACGGTGGTGACCGATGTCGTTCCGCGCTACCGACGGCTCGAGCAAGCCGGCACGATCGAGATTGCGACGTCGCCGGCGTGGCATCCGCTCGCGCCGCTCTTGATCGATTTTGCGTGCGCACGCGACGCGCGGCCGGACGTTCCGCTGCCGCAGGCGCCACGTTACCCGGGCGGACGCGAGCGGCTCGATCACCACATCATCACGGCACTCGAAAGCCATGCGCGCCGTTTCGGTCGCGCGCCCGACGGCCTGTGGCCGCCCGAAGGCGGCGTGAGCGACGACTTCGTGCGTGCCGTCGCTGCGCATCCCGTGCGCTGGATCGCGTCGGGCAGCCAGGTGCTCGCGAACAGCCTTCGCCGCGCCGGCGTCGACGCGTCGAGCGCCGCCGGCGCAACGCATCGACCGTTCCGCCTGCCCGAAATTGCGCCGAACGTGTTGTGCTTGTTTCGCGACGACCACCTGTCCGATCTGATCGGATTCGAATACCGCAAGTGGCACAGCGGCCAGGCCGCCGCGCATTTCGTCGGCGAGCTCGAAGCGATCGCGGCCGCCGCGCCGGCGGGAACGCGGCCGCTCGTCACCGCCATCGTCGACGGCGAGAACGCGTGGGAGTACTACCCGTACAACGGCTTCTATTTCCTGTGCGATCTCTACACGCGCCTCGCGCAGCACGCGATGATCCGGCCGCGCACCGGCCGCGATGTCATCGCGTCGCGCGACAACGCGCTCGTTTCGGGCGCGACCGACAGCACCGGCACGTTGCCGGGGCTGGTCGCCGGCAGCTGGGTGTACGGCGATTTCATGACGTGGATCGGGTCGCCCGACAAGAATCGCGCGTGGGATCTTCTTGCCGATGCGAAAGCGGCGTGCGATGAGGCGCTTGCGAGCGGCCGCATCGAGCCCGAACGACAGGCGGCGCTGTCGCGCCAGCTCGCCGTCTGCGAAGGCTCCGACTGGTTCTGGTGGTTCGGCGACTACAATCCGGCGGCCGCCGTCGCGCGCTTCGACGCGCTGTATCGCGCCAATCTGACGCGCTTGTACGAGATGATCGGCGCGCCGCCGCCTGCTGCTCTCGCGCAACCGGTGAGCGCAGGCAACGCAACCGCCGTATCCGAGGGCGCGATCCGCCGCGCCGCGTAACCGTTTCGATGCCCGACACCGTTGCCCTGCTCTTCGGCGTGCACGCGCACCAGCCGGCCGGAAACTTCCCCGAGGTGATCGGGCACGCGCACGAGCGCTGCTACGCGCCGTTCCTGCGCACGCTGTCCGAGTACCCCGCGTTCAAATTCGCCGTGCACATCAGCGGCCCGCTGCTCGATCAGCTCTCGGAGCTCTATCCCGACGACATCGACCTTCTCGGCGACATGGTGTCGCGCGGGCAGGTCGAGCTCTTCGGCGCCGGTGACACCGAGCCCGTGCTCGCGTCGATTCCGCATCGCGACCGCGTGAGTCAGATCGAGAGCCTTTCGGCGAAGCTCGCGCTTCGCTTCGGCAAGGTGCCGCACGGCGCATGGCTCACCGAGCGTGTGTGGGAGTCGTCTATCGTGCCGGCTCTCGCGCAAAGCGGGATTCGATACGCGACCGTCGACGACTACCATTTCCTGTGCACCGGGCGCGACGCGTCCGATCTCGACGGCTATTTCACGACCGAGGAAGATGGCGCGACGCTCGATATCTTTCCGATCTCGGAAGCGCTGCGCTATCGGATTCCGTTCGCGCCCGCCGATGAAGCGGTCCGTTATCTGGAACAGCTCGCGCGGCCCGGCCGGCCGCGCGCGGCGATCTACTTCGACGACGTCGAGAAGCTCGGCGTCTGGCCGGAGACACACGCGTGGGTCTACGAGCGCCGATGGCTGCGCGATTTCGTCGAGCGTGTGCTCGCCTCGCCGCACGTGCAGCCGATGCATTACGCCGCGTTCCACGAGCGCTCGCGCACCGGCGGCATCGTGTATCTGCCGAGCACGTCGTACATCGAGATGAACGAATGGACGTTGCCGCCGCCGGCGGCGGCGGTGTACGACGCACTCGTGGCCGCCGAGAAGGCCGCCGGGCGCTACGCGGCGCGCAAAGGGTTCGTGCGCGGCGGCATCTGGCGCAATTTCCTGTCGCGCTACCCGGAAGCGAACTGGATGCACAAGCGGATGCTCGCGCTGTCCGCGCGACTTGCCGAAACCGAGCGCGCGAGCGAGGACGCCGAGCTTCGGACGCTGCTGCATCTTGCGCAGGCGAACGACGCCTACTGGCACGGGCTTTTCGGCGGCCTGTACCTGCCGCATTTGCGCCGAGGCGTCTATTCGAGCCTGTTGAAGCTCGAAGCGAAGCTCGATGCGATCGATCCGCGCGCGCCGGTTGAGCGCGTCGACCTCGATCGCGACGGCGGCGACGAGCTGTTCCTGCGCACGCGCGAGTTGCAGGTCGCGCTGCGGCTGGACGGCACGGCGGCGATCCGCGAGCTCGATGCGTATGCGCTCGCGCACAACTTCGGCGATACGCTGCGCCGCCATCCGGAGCACTATCACCGCCTCGTCGCCCAACGCGCGTCGACCGAGCATCGCGGTGAGGGCATCGCGTCGGCGCACGAGCGCGTGA
>Ga0137373_10003285_pt1 | contig 17715 bp, 12 predicted proteins | sample SagtaG_5_FD_104912 | JGI IMG/M metagenome (GOLD analysis project Ga0137373, IMG submission 104912) | Vadose zone soil microbial communities from Sagehorn Ranch, Mendocino, California, USA - Sage1_R_80_16 metaG | ecosystem: Environmental > Terrestrial > Soil > Vadose zone | place: USA...
CGCATGCCGCCGACGAGAGAGATCGCCGCGAGCCACTCGATGATGAGGATGGACCGGGGGAACGTCTGGAGACCCAGGACGAGGAACGCCGTGAGGGCGAGCGTCGCGAGAGTGGTCGCCTTGACGATCGCGGTCAGGTCCTTCGCGCCGGTGTAGCGCCACAGGCCAAGGAACAGGCCGAGGCGGTAGAACGTAATCGTGCGAAACCCGAGGAGGACCGGGAGCCAGATGGTGATGAGGTCCGCGTGAACCTTGGGAACCCTGAAGTCGAACCGCAGGAGGAACGCGAGGGCGAGCGAGGCGGTCCACAGTCCGAGGTGGACCGCGATCACGAGCGCGCGTCGGGCGCTCACTGAAATAGCGACCCCCCGGTCGGTCATGACGGATCGGATCGATACCAGAATGGAGGTCACCCGAACAGGGCCACTGGGTCGCGTGACCGCGGGACACGCGATCTCGTTTGCTCAGCCATCGACCGACTTCGCTGTCACTGCGGCGTCGGTGGCAGCTCGCGCCTCTAGCCCCACCACGACAGACACGTAGGTCACAAACACGGCGGCGGCTGCGGCGATGAGGAGAAGGCGGACGCGCTTCTCTCCGTATCCGTAGCGCGTCGCCAGGCCGCCAACGGCCAGCATCCCTGCGTAGGCGGAGAGCGTGATCCGGCGGTGGCCAATGCCGAGCGCGAGCGGGCGCTGATAGAAGTGCGTGCGGTGGGCCTGCGATAGCCGCTCGCGCCGCGCGATCCGCCGCAGGAGTGTCAGCGTCGCGTCCAGGATGAACAGCGCCAGCGCGAGGCCCACAGCTTCGACCGGTACGCTGCCCCCACGAGCCAGGAACGGTGCGCACGCGAAGAAGAAGCCGATCGCGGTCGAGCCCACGTCTCCCATGAAGATGGAGGCCGGCGGGAAGTTGAACGCGAGAAAACCGAGCGCCGCCACCGCGAGCGCCGCGCTGGCGTTCGCCACGAGGAGCGCTCCGGCCGCACTGCTCGCTACTGCGAGGGCGCACCCGGCGATGACCGCCTGCCCAGCCGCGAGACCGTCGATCCCATCCATGAAGTTGTAGAGGTTCGTGATCCACACGATCCAGAGCACCGAAAGAGCCCCGACGAACGCGTGCGGGACGCTCCAGCCGAACAGGGACCAGGCCTCTGGCATCCGCTCCCAGGCCGACACGACGACGGCCGTCGCCGCGAGCGTCTGCGCACCGAGGCGGGTGCGAGCAGGGAGCGTTCGCAGGTCGTCCCAGAGCCCGACGACCGAGATGGCCGCGGTCGCGACGAGCACGACCACCGCGACGAGCCCCCCATCGAACAGGATCGCCAGGGTCGCGAACGCCGGCAGGAACGCAGCCACGATCCCGATCCCGCCTAGTCGGGGGGTCGGGCGCGAGTGCGCACTCCGCTCGTTCGGCGTGTCGAGGAGCTGCTTCCGCTTCGCCGCCTCGCGAACGAGTCGCGTGATCCACGCGGACGCGGCGAGCACGGAGACCAGCAGGAGTACGCTCGTGAGCCGCATCTTTTCGTTTCGTCCCTGGCCGGCACGAGGCCAACTTCTGGATAGACGGTATACGACTCCGGGCCAGGGCCCGCCAAGCCCGGCCCTGCCGCCAAGATTCTCGTTGTCAGGGCCCGCGTTGCGCCCCCGCGCGTCCCGCGAGATATTCGCGCTCCTCGATCACGCCCCGCGATCACGCAGAGACGCTCGACCGTGTGCGCAAGCTCCCGATGCGAATCCTGATCGTCACGTCGTACTACTGGCCGGAGGGATTCCGCATCACGGACCTCGCCGCGGGTCTCAAGGCGCGCGGACACGAGGTTGAGGTCCTGACCGGTCTCCCCAACTACCCGGCTGGCCGCTTCTTCGACGGCTACGGGCTCACGGGCCCCTTCCGGCAGGAGCACGAGGGGATCCGGATCACGCGGGTTCCCATCGTCGCCCGTGGCGAAGGGGGCGCGGCACGCCTGCTCCTGAATTATGCCTCGTTTGCCGTGACGGGAGCGCTCCGCGCGCTGACGATCGGCGGGCGCGGGTGGGATGTCGTGTTCGTGTTCCAGCTGAGCCCCGTCACGACGCTCTTCCCGGCGGCCGTGATCCGGGCGCTGTTCGGCGTCCCCGTCGTCGCGTGGGTCCAGGATCTCTGGCCCGAGAGCATCGCGTCCGCCGGGTTCGCGCGCTCACCCGCGCTGTACCGCGCCGCCCGCGCGATCTCGGGCTGGCTGTATCGTCGTTGCGATCGCATCCTCGGCACGAGCCGCGCATTTCAGCCCCGCCTCGAGGGTCTGGGAGTTCCCGCCGAGCGATGCGGCTACCTCCCTCAATGGGCGGAGGATCTCTTCGAGGGCGGCGCCGGCTCGGGCGCGGCTCACGACGAACCCTGGTCTGATGGGTTCCCGGTGATGTTCGCGGGGAACCTTGGCCGCGTGCAGGCGCTCGAGACGCTCCTCGACGCGGCGGAACGATTGAAGAACGACGCTGCGATCCGCTGGGTCTTTCTCGGCGACGGTTCCCGACGCGAGTGGCTCGCGACCGAGGCCGCGCGCCGCGGCCTCGGCGATCGCGTGTTCGTGCTCGGAAGGCAACCGGTCCAGCACATGCCTGCGTTCTTCGCCAAGGCGGGCGCGATGATTGTCAGCCTGAAGGCCGACGACGCGATGGCGCTCACGGTACCCGCGAAGGTCCAGTCCTACCTTGCCGCAGGCCGCCCAATCATCGGCTCCATCGACGGGGAGGCGGCGAAGGTGATCGAGGAGTCCGGTGCAGGCTGGGCGGCGCCGGCCGGCGACGCGGTGGGGCTCGCGGAGCTCGTGGCCCGCATGAAGGCGTTGCCGGAGCCCGAGCGCGTGGAGATGGGGCGCCGCGGGCGGGAGTTCTCGCTGCGCAACTTCGCCCGCGAGCGCTGCCTGGATCAGCTGGAGCGGACTCTCGCCGACGCCGCGACCACGCGGCGACGCTAGGTCTTCCTCCACACGACCCTGTTCACGTATCCGGTGTAGCTGAGGATCACGCGGACGACCTTCTCGCTCACGTTCGGCGAGCCGTAGTCTTCGATGACCCTGAGCAGGCGCTCAGCGCCACGCGGCTGCTTCGCGAGGACCCCGAGCGCAGCCTCGATCACGGGCCACTCGAGGCCGGTCATCATCACCGCACCCTCCTCGAAGCCCTCGGGCCGCTCGTGGGCGTTCCGGATGTTGAGCGCCGGGAAGTTCAGGATGGAGCTCTCCTCCGTGATCGTCCCGCTGTCGGAGAGCACGGCCCTCGCGTTCATCTGGAGCTTCACGTAGTCGCAGAAGCCGAGGGGCTTCAGGAGCTCCACGCGCGGGCCGAGGGTCACGTGCTCCGCGTCGAAGCGCTTCCGGGTACGGGGATGCGTCGAGACGATCACCCGGTGCGTCGTGGCGAGGCCGCGCAACACGTCGACAAGCTTCGCAAGCTGCTCCGGCGCGTCGATGTTCTCCTCGCGGTGCGCGCTCACGACGAAGTACTCGCCGGCGGTCAGCCCGAGCCGCGACAGCACCTGCGAGCCGTCGATCTTCGGCCGGTAGTGCTGGAGCACCTCGAACATCGGGCTCCCCGTCTTGATCACGCGGTCCGGAGGGAGGCCTTCCGCGAGGAGGTACTCTCGTCCGATGGAGCTGTACGGCATGTTCACGTCGCTGATGTGATCGACGATCTTCCGGTTGATCTCCTCGGGAACGCGCTGGTCGAAGCAACGGTTCCCCGCCTCCATGTGGAACACCGGGATCTTCCGGCGCTTCGCCGGGTACGCCGCAAGGCAGCTGTTCGTGTCCCCGAGAACGAGGAGCGCGTCGGGGCGGACCTCGCCGAGCACCGCATCCACCCGGGCAATCACGTTTCCGACGGTCTCGGCTGCGGTCTTCCCGGCCGCGCCGAGGAAGTGGTCCGGCTTACGGAGCTCGAGATCGTCGAAGAAGATCTGGTTCAGCTCGTAGTCGTAGTTCTGGCCCGTGTGGACGATCACGTGCTCCACGTGCCGATCCAGTGCGGCAATGACGCGCGACAGCCGGATGATCTCCGGCCGCGTGCCGACGACGGTCATCACTCTCATGTGCTCACCTTCCACCGTGCCCACGGCCCCGCGCTAGCGCTTCACAACAGGATCGAAGAGGGTGTCCGGGTTTCGCGCATCGAACACCTCGCTCGACCAGAACAGCGTCACCATCTCATCCGGCCCGACGTTCTCGATCGAGTGCGTGTATCCAGGAGGAATATCGACGACGCGGTACTCCTCGCCTCTGACCTTGAACTCGACGACCTCATCCCCATGGATCTGGCGGAGGCGGATGATCCCTTCACCCTGGACCACCATGAACTTCTCGGTCTTGGTGTGGTGGTAGTGGTTTCCGCGCGTGATCCCGGGCTTCGTACGAGACACGAAGATCTGGCCGAAGTGAGGCGACTTGATGAACTCCGCGAGACTCCCGCGATCGTCCGCCCTGATGTCGAGTCCATAGCCGCAAGCGTGCGCCGGGAGGTGCGAAAGGTACGTGGCCCAGAGCGCCCTCACGAACGGCGTCGAGTAGTCCGGCAGCGCGAGGGTCGTGCGGTGCGCGCGAAAACTCCGGAGTAGGGTAGCGAGCTCGCCGAGGGAGACCGCGTGCGACGGGAGGGAATCCGCGAACCGGAACCCCGGCCGCGCCGGACTCCCCAGTTCGGCTAGGAGCGCCACCACCACGTCGTCGATGTAGGTGAGGTCGACGACGTTCGCCGGATCGGAGATCTGGATCGGGAGATCGTTCGCAACGTTATGGCAGAAAGTCGCGACGACGGAGTTGTAGTTGGGCCGCGACCACTTCCCGAACAGGTTCTTCAGCCGGTGCACGACGCCTTCCGCGCCGCTCGACTCACAGTAACGACGCAGCTCCTCCTCGGCGTCGTGCTTGCTGCGACCGTACGCGTTGTCCTTCTCGGCCTGGACCGAGGAAGAGAGGACGACTTTGGGCGACTTCCGCGCGGTCTCGAGGAGATGCAGCAGCTCGCCGGTAAAGCCGGCGTTCCCGGTCGCGAAGTCCTCGGCCCGCTCCGGCCGGTTCACACCGGCGAGGTGGAAGACCGCGTCCGACGTGAGCAGCGCGTCCTCGAGCGCCGACCTAGGATCCCCCAGGTCGTGCTCGACGATCTCGAGATCTTTTCGCTGGCGGAGGGCACCGCACAGGTGCTTGCCAACGAATCCCTTCGCTCCGGTTACGACGACCCGCCTCACAGCTCGACCTTCTCGCCACGGATCGCACGCTGGATGCATTCGAGCTTCATCAGGAGATCGCACATTCCGTTCACGTCGAGACGCGGACTGTTGTGCGAGTTGTAGTCTTCCTTCCGCGAAACGTCCTTCTGGCCCTCGCTGAAGTACAGCGCGTAGTTGAGGTCGCGGTTGTCGGCGGCCACGCGGTAATAGCCGCCGAGATCCTGCGCGCTCACGAGCTCCTCCCGAGTGAGCAGCGTCTCGTATAGCTTTTCGCCGTGGCGGGTACCGATGACGTTGAGCGGGGTGTCGGACTTCAGCAGCTTCTTCACGGCAAGCGCGACGGTCTCGATCGTAGCGCAGGCCGCCTTCTGAACGAACGTGTCGCCTGGGTCGCCGTGCTGGAACGCATAGAGGACCAGATCGACTGCGTCCTCGATGCTCATCATGAACCGCGTCATCGCGGGATCGGTGAGGGTGAGAGGCTTGCCGGTCTGGATCTGGTGGATGAAGAGCGGGATCACCGACCCGCGGCTCGCCATGACGTTCCCGTAACGGGTCACGCAGATGGTCGGCCGGGTACCCGCTACGCGCGACTTCGCGACGGCGACCTTCTCCATCATGGCCTTTGAGATCCCCATCGCGTTGATGGGGTACACGGCCTTGTCGGTGCTGAGCACGATGACGCGCTCGACGTTGGCGTGGACCGCCTCGGAGAGGACGTTCTCAGTCCCGAGCGCGTTCGTCCGGAGCGCCTCGACGGGAAAGAACTCGCACGAGGGCACCTGCTTCAGGGCCGCGGCATGGAACACGTAGTCCACCCCAGCTAGGGCGTCCCTGATGCTCTTCGCCTCCCGTACGTCGCCGATGTAGAAGCGGAGCTTCGGGTTCGCGTAGGCCCGCCGCATGTCATCCTGCTTCTTCTCATCTCGGCTGAAGACCCGGATCTCCTTGATCTCCGTTTCAAGGAATCGCTCGAGAACTGCGTTGCCGAACGTTCCGGTTCCACCGGTGATGAGGAGGATCTTGTTCTTGAACATGCTTGAATGGTTCCTTCGGCCCGCGGCGCACCCGCGCGCCTGCGCCGCCACACTTACACCCGTGACAGACGCTGGCACCCGGCGAGTACGGACGGACGCTAGCCCTTGCGGATATGCTTGGTCAACCCTGGGCGCCCGCTGCAGCCCGGAGCCGCGATCATCTCTGCCAGGGCCGATTGTTGAGCAACTACCTCTGGATGCAGATTGAGCCCTCCCCTCGTTCTCGCCCTGGCGCTGCTGACGCTGCCGAACGCAACGAAGGGGCAGCCGTCGCCGGTCAACGTCGCCCTTCACAGACCTTACGCCCTCACTCCCCAGCCGAACTACAAGCTGACGACGGACGCAGGCGACTCATCTCAATTGACGGACGGGAGGCTTGCAGGCGGGGGCTTCTGGACCGAGAAGGGATGCGTCGGCTGGACGGGAGTGAGGGTTGTGTCGATCACGATCGACCTCGGCTCGGAGTTCGAGATCAGCGGTGCGTCGTTCAGCACCGCAGCGGGAAGGGCGGATGTCGAATGGCCGTCCGACTTGCTGGTGCTGGGGAGCGTCGACGGGCGCCGGTACAGCCTCCTCGGGGATCTCGCTTCGCACCAGGCGACAACAGGCGAGCGGGCTTCCGATCGCTCGTTCGAACGCCGCGTGATCGCGTCGCACGAACTTACGGGGCAAGCGCGGTTCGTGCGCTTCATGGTCGGCGCGTCCGGTCCATACGTGTTCGTCGATGAGATCGAGGTCTTCGGGCAGCCCGCCGTCGCATCGAGCGAGCCTCGCTCCGCGACGGCAGACACCGACGCGTTGTTCTGGCGCACTCGTGCGGCATCGAGACTTCGGAGCGAGGTCGAGCGACGCGTTGTGGAGGCCCGAACGCGCGTTTCTGCCGCACGCATTGCGACGAATGACCGGACAGCCCTGCTCGCAGCACTCAGCGACGTCGGTGACGCAACGTCGCGTCTCACCGTGGATGACTGGAACGCCGTGAGCACGAAGTACCCCATGAATGATGTTCACTCTGCCGCACTTAGGATCATCGGGGCAATCGAGCACCTAGAAGGTGCACCTTCTCTAAGCGTATGGCCGGCCAATCCCTGGGATCCGCTCGACATGACGACGCCTCCGCCACCCGCGGGGTCTCCTGCCATCTCGGTGGCCCTCATGAACGGCGAGGTTCGCTCCGCGGCACTCAATCTCCGAAACTCCACGGCAGAACCCATTGCAGTCGCGATAACACTTGCGGATTCCGATGCGCTGGAACCTGTCTGGATCGAAGCTCGTGCGGTCGCCTGGTCCGGAGACTCCGAAGCCAGGCCGGTCGCGCTGGCGGTGCCCGAGCCTACGCGAAGCTCCGCGGTGACAGTCGTTGACATTCCGGCTGGCGTGACGAGCCAAGTATGGCTCACGTTCGCACCGACGAGACTTCCGCAAGGGCAACACGAACGAACTCTTCGCGTTGGATCGCCACGACGGCCGGACGCGTCCGTCCCCGTGAACGTCACGGTCCTTCCCGGCCGATTCCCAGTGACGCCACGACTCCACCTTGGCGGCTGGGACTACCTCGACGCCCGCCGTGACGCGGGCTCTGCAGACACACTCGCCGGCACCGCGTCGCTGCTCCGGGAGTTTGGAGTGGACCTGCCGTGGGCGACCCCAGCCGCGATGCCGTTCGGTGATTACAGGGCAGACGGAACGATGGCTGCGGCCCCCGACACGAGCGTGTTCGATTCGTGGGTTCTCCGATGGCCACATGCGGCGCGTTATCGGGTGTTCGTCTCTGCGGGTGACAACATTGCCGGCCTTCAGCGCGGGACGCAGGCGTTCGCATCCGCGATCCAGGCGTGGACGACCTTTTGGGCGGAGCACATCGCTGCGCGTGGCATCCGACCGAGTAACATCGAACTTTTGTTCGTAGATGAGCCGCGCGGAAACGAAGGGGACGCTGAACGCCAGATCGATTGGGCTCGCGCGCTGAGCGCCTCGCGTAGCGCGTTCCGAGTCTGGCTCGATCCTGTCTACGTGTCCCCCGACAAGACACCGGCGGAACTCGTCAGCACGTCCCACACTCTCTGCCTGAACCGACGCCTGCTCGAGCACTCGGGGCAGCCGTACGAAGCGTTCGCCCGCGCTCTCGTAACCGCCGGCAAGACCGTCGAGCTCTACGGCACTGACGGACCGGCGACGAGGCTGGATCCGTACACCTACTACCGCCTGATGGCCTGGCGGGCGTTCGACGTGAGCGCGAGCGGCGTCAACTTCTGGAGCTTCAGCGATACGGGGGGCGGAAGTTCGTGGCGCGAGTACCTTGCGCCGCGAACTGCGTACTCGCCGCTGTTCCTGGACGGCCGCTCCGCCGAGGGCGGGAAGCACATGTACGCGATTCAGGAAGGCGTCGAAGACTACGAGTACCTCGCATTGTTGCGCGACGCCATCGCGAGAGAGGCGATGAACAGGGCTCTGGAAGACGCGGTGTTGGCACACGCGCGCTCAGTCCTGTCGTCCGCATTGAGCCGGGTACTCCGCACGTCGCGCGTCGAGGCGTACCCTTGGATTGTTTCCAAGGATCGTACGGTTGCGGACGCAACTCGTCTTGAGATCGCGAACGAACTCCAGCGCCTCGCCTCCGGCGCGCCGAGTGCGCCCTGAGCTCGGACCGCGGTCCCTGCCGATCTCACGCCCTGCGGATCAGGTCCAGAATACGACCAGCCTGCATCACACAGCTCTTCTGCTCAATAACGAAGCGCCGCGCTCGTTCGCCGAACTGCACTCGCTCAGCGCTCGGACGGTTGCACACCTCAGATATCTTCTTGGCCATGTCCGCTGGTGCGGATCCCTCGACGACGAACAAGTAGTCGAAGTACTCCTCCGGCATGCCCGGCAGCCTTCTAACGATGGCTGGCGTCCCGGAGAGCATGTACTCCAGTATCTTCGACGGGAAGGAGTACTTCGTGAACTCCGCAGTATCGCCGCGCGGGTTGATGAGAACGGTCGCGTTTCGCTGCAGCGTCAGAACTTCGCCCCGGGTTAGTTGTCCGAGATAGCGGACCCGAGGGTCACGAGCGACCATGCTGCGAACCTCTGGCTCCGCGTCACCTGCGCCGCAGATCCACATTCGGCATGTCGGGTCGGGTACCAACGAGAAGGCTTCCAGCAAATCCAGTATTCCGTACGCCTTGTGCAGCGTGCCCGTGTACAGAACCACCTTCAGTGAGTTGTCGGGCACCTGCGGCCACGACTCCGCGTTCGCATCCTCTGGATTGACAGCCCCCTCCATCACTATCCACGGTCTACCGGCAACGCCGAGTCGCTCAGCCATGTGGCGCGTCAAGAAGACGAAGCAGTCCATGTGCTTAAGCACGAGATCAAGGATCCACCGATCCATTGCTTTGAAGGCACGAAGAAGACGACCCACGTGGGATAGATTCATGTGCTCAGGCAGGTCTGGCACCACAACGCACACCTTCAGCGAGCGGTCGACTGCTTTTGCCATCGCCGCCGCCAGCAGGAAGGGCGCGTGCATCGAATAGATGACGATGCTTCGCGGCCCTTCGCTGGAAGCGCCTGCGCTCCACCGGCAAGCGCTCACAGTCAGCGCCGCGACCCTCCAAAGGTGCTTCACCGCGAACAGATTGACGAACCCAATGCTCTTGTCGCGAGCTCCTGGTGCATGGCTCCATCGCCGCCCGGCGATCCATATGCGACTGTAATGCTGCGGGTATGGCCCAACAAACACTGCGTTCAGCACGGATATCGGCCTTCGCATGACCACGTCCAACCCCGTGATCAGGCTCCACTGGAGCGCGTTGGCGGCGCCCTGAACGGGCCCTCGGCAGCGGGCGACAATGCTCGCTTCTTCGTCCCGAGGAAACACTCCCCCCAAGAACAGGAGGCCCGAAATAGTTTCGGCGTGCGATTGCTCGCGCGAACCGCGCCCGGAAACGTGCGTCAGGTCCTTGGACTCACCACGCGTCACATTGGCTCCTCGCTTCGCCACGTCGGTCGACTGGCTCGGCATTTGCCGTTGCCAGGCGGGCCCCGCCTACGTCGCGCTCGACCGGGCGGGGCTGGCCCTTCGCGTGCGCCGCCGCGCGGTGCGCACTCCTCGGGCGTCGTCGCGCTCGTCAAGGATACCTAGAGCGCACCACCCAGTCGCGGACCGCGTATAGAACCCGCTCCGCCTTAGGGCTGCCGCGAGCGATTGCGAGGAGTGCAAGTTTGGCGCACTGCCGTCCCCGCCGGGGATCCGCGAGTAACGCGCGCGCAAGGCTCTTCAACGCGCCACCCTTATCACCCGCAGCAGCGAGGTACCCCGCCTCGAACAGAAGGCGCCCGGCTCTCACCGTGAGGAGGTTCGTGTCGAGAAGGGCCGCTATCTCGGGTACGGCTTCCAGTTCTTGGTGAAGGCGCGCGGCCTCTTCGGCGAACTCCAGACCCCGAGCGCTGTTCTTTGCAGCCCCGTGGCGACGGGCCGACGCCCAGTATTCCTCGGAGAAATGGAACCGGGTCTGTGCTGCCATACGGATCCACAGGCGGTGGTCGAGGAGCAGATGATACGTCGGGTCGAGCCCACCGGCGCGCTCATAGAGCCCGCGACGCATAAAGACCGTCGGCTGATGGAGGATCGACATCGCCAGCAGGTCCACCAATGAAACCTGACGCCCTCGGGGGCGATGCTCGATCCTCCCATCTTGATCGATGATGAGTCCGTTCGCGTGAACGAGACCTACGTCCGGGTGGCCATCAAGAATCTTGACGGCGTTCCTGACTGCTCCCGGGAGATAGACGTCGTCCGAGTTCAGCCATGCGACGTACTCGCCCTTCGCTCGGGCCATTCCCTTGTTGATGGCCTCGGCCTGGCCCGAGTCCTTCTCGCTGACCCACCAGGCGAGGCGATGTGACACCCCCCGAATGATGTCCACGCTCCCATCCGTAGATCCGCCGTCCACCACGATGTACTCGATGGCGGGATAGTCTTGCGACAGTACGGACTTCAGCGTTGCCGGAAGGAAGCGAGCCTGATTGTACGATGGCGTCACCACGGTTACACGACTGACCATCCGCATTCCCTTCTCTGGTTCGGACGAGCGCCCACTCCAAACGCCCCTGGCGACACACCCACGCCAAACGGGACCCGCCGCGGTCGCCGGACGCGTCCCATATGACTACCGGCTCCCCCAGGCGGATTCAACACATGCCCGTTTCTCGACGATTCCGAGCGCGCCGCACATCGGGTCCCACCGCCAGCGGCTCTAGCGCTCTGCGTTCAGGCGATGCTGAGGAAACACTCAGGGAACCATCCAAGAGAACTCTTCCCCGCGTCGCCTGTGACCTCCTAGCGCGAGGCCGCATCCATCGAAGCGAGACGCGCCGCCCGATCGGTTCGAAGCTCGAGCTCGTTAGCCCCCGGACGAACTTTGGATTGCAGGACATTCACACGACCCTCTGCCCATTGCTGAAAGCGCCAGGTACCTTCCCCGGCGACACATCGTCGCCATTCGTTCTTGCAGCGGCGCCCTCGGAAAGAGCGAGCACGCTTCCAAGCACGTAGAGGGTCGCACCGAAGTAGATGGGGCTGATCGCGAGGGCGGGCTCGACGAGAAACGTCACCCCTATGGCGCTCAAGAGCCCGAAAAGAACCGACGTTTGCAGAGGTGTCCCTTTGCAAAACACGAACCGGATCTGCCGTACGTGAAGACTCTGGAATATCACGAGAAGCGCCAAAGGGAGCAGTCCCGCGTCCCACAGCACATCGAGCCACAGATTGTGAGCGTATCGTAAGCCGATCGGCACCACCCGTCCGCCAGCTGCAAGCTCCCACGCGTGGCTGACGACAGTGATCCACGCGTCGTACCTCTCTGTCTCGAGGCGCTCTTGGGCGAATCGTTGGTAGATACCGGCTTCGCTGGCGATCGATGAGCTCTGTGCCCACCAGACCACGGCACTTGCCGCGACCAGCGCCCCTCCGATTTGCACAAATTTCGCCCCGTGGGTCCGAGCGGTCCGAATCACAATGCTGGCCGTAACGAAGGCGGCAGCAGCCAGGGCGACGAACGGACTCCGGTTCTGAAGGGAGATGTTGACGAGGACACCCGCGCACGCAGCGGCACCGAGGATCAAGACCGCGGGCCACCACCGACCTGCGACCCCCCGCCCCCGTAGCGGTTTCGCAAGCAGCACCGTCGGCAGCAAGCACATTCCCAAAGAGGCCATTGCTCCGAGGCCGGGCGCGTTGACCGTCTCGCCGGTCGCCTATAGGTTCGGCGCCCACCGAGAAGCCACCTCCAAGGAACCAGCGGTCCATGCCGCGCCGGCGGTCGTAACCGCCGCGAACGCTCCCACCCCAATCGCGGGGAGACTCAACACCACGACGGCGCTAGGCGGGGCGTCAGCGGCCCGGTATTCCTTCGTCAACACGTACCCAGCCCAATAGAATGCAACCGCGTACACCGCTGCCTTCGCTCCGTCCAAGGGACCGATGTACTCGTAAGCGACAGACGCGCCGTAGAAGGCAACTAGGAACGCGGAAAGCACCGTCAACCGAGCGCGAAACGCACGGCTGGCCGGGGCTCTTCCGGTTGCGGAAGCAGCCGCCAAGAGAGCCACGACGACCGTGGCAACCGCGGTCGACAAAAGTGGGACGTGCAGAGACACTCCAAGAATCGCCGCCAGTAACAGGAGTGTTTCGCGGCGCGACAAACGGAGATCTCGATGTGCACGCATGTGAGTCAGGTCCTCGAGGGTGTTTCATCGCAGTTCACTTCGCTGCCAGACAATCGAGTATTCGCGCTCAGGGATGACCACCTCGAGACACATCATGGCATCCCCACGTGCTCCCGATGATGACCCGCGAGTCCGCGAAGCGCACGGACGGGACCAAGGAGCGCCTTCCCCAGCAACATCGACTGCGCTCTGATGGGACGATACGCAAAGCCAGAAATGAAGTTGGCCAGCGCATAGGAAAGGAGGGTGGACCACGCGGCGCCCGTGGCGCCCCAACGCGGGATCAGAATGAGATTGCCACTCACGTTCGCAATGGCCCCTGCCACCGTCGCCCATACCGCAAAGCCGGTCATTCCCTCTGTGACTAGATACCGCCCGCGCGCAACGCCGACACACACGAAGGGTAGGGATGCGATATGCACGCGGAAGGGGGTGACGCTGCCCCCGTACTGAGGGCCAAACAGGACCTGTATCAGTGGACCCGCGGCCAGGCAAAGGGGGACCGCGACCGCATATCCCACTCCGATGATGCCATCGTAGAATCGCTGCGTCGCCACAGCGTACTCCCCGGGCGCTCCCCTCTCGCGCGCTGCCACCAACATTGGATACACCGAGGTGGCCACGGCGAGCGGGAGGAAATACCAGAGTTCCGAGAATGTAACTGCGACCGCGTAGATTCCGTTCTCCGCCTCGCCGCGCATTGCGGTTAGCATCACCTGGTCGATCTTCATGTAGATCGCGATCGAAACCGTCATCGCGATCAGCGGCCACGAATCCCTCCAAAGCGCTCGGGCGAACGCCTGCGACCAGCGCAGGGGTGACCGTCGTTCGGTCAACCGCCGCCATCCAACGAACAGCGCTGCTGCCGTTGCGCCGGACGTCGCCAGGAACAGGACGGCGAATGCCTCGAGCGGTGCATTCGCCTCGATCAGGGCGATCCGAACGGCATAGGACGCGAGCAAGACGCCCATACGCGACATCACCAGCGCGCGTCCGGCCTGCTTCGCCTGGAACCAAAGCTCGAACCCTGCCAGCCCGACGAAGAGCGAGCTGCCGGCAGTGATCGCAACAAGCGTACGCGTTTGCGGAGGAGCCCTCATCCAAATGATGGTCCCGACTGCAGCCGCCCACGCCACGCTTCCAGCAGCGGCCCTCAGTGCGACCGCGGTGCCCAGAATTTCGGACTCGCTCTCGGGGCTTCTGGTCAGCTCCCGCACGACGACGGCATCCATTCCTAGCGCCACGAACGCGGTAAAGAGGCCAACAAAGCTCAGCGCGTAGCTGTATTCGCCGAACTGTTCAGGACCCACGTACCGAACGAACCAGACGTTCACGCCTAGACCGACGACCATCAACAGAACTCGTTCGACGACGAGCCAGCTGATGTTCGCTACCACCTTCGCGGCGGCAGGCCGCGCGTTCGCGGCGGCGACGATTCGGCGGATCATGCCGCGCCCTCAGCATGCTGGGGCAAGCCTTGAGTCGTCATACTGCGTTCACACTGAACCCTTGTCGGGCGCACGCGGCCCGCGGTCGACAGGTCTTGTGGCGGCGCCTCGTTGGCGAGTTGATCAGCAAACTTGTATCCTTCGGCAACGCCTTCCCGCGAGCGGCTGCGCTCCGATCGCTCGCGCCTCCTTGCCCCAGTCCTCCGGTCATCGCATGCCACTCGCGCCGCTCGCCCTGTTCGTCTTCAATCGACCCGAACACACCAAGCGCACGATCGACGCGCTCCTGGCGAATCCCGAAATCACGGAGACCCCCGTGTTCGTCTTCGCCGACGGTCCTCGGACTCACGGGGAGACGTCACTCGTCGCCCGGACGCGCGCCGTGGTTCGTGAATCAGGATTTCGGAACCTCACCGTTCTGGAAAGGGATCAGAATTTCGGGTTGGCGCGGAGCATCATCCATGGCGTCGGAGACCTATGCGAACGGTTCGGCAGGGTGATCGTCCTCGAGGATGATCTCGTAGTTTCCCATTCGTTTTTGCGATTCATGAATGCCGCGCTCGAGCGATACGCCGAGGATAATCGCGTTTACCACGTGTCGGGCTATATGTTCCCTGTCGATGCTCTTACAAACGATGAGGTCGTCTTCCTACCGTTCGTCAACCCATGGGGCTGGGGAACATGGAAGCGCGCTTGGGGGCGCTTCGATCCTTCTGCACGAGCGTTCGGGCACCTGAAGGCCCATCGCGCACTCAGGCGGCGTTTTGATTTCGGGGGCTCCTTCTTCTTCTACCGTATGCTCGAGGCGCAACAGGCGGGACGGGTGGACTCCTGGTTCATACGGTGGAACCTGAGTGTGTTCGTATCGCGCGGAATGGCTGTATATCCGGCTATCTCGTTGGTTCAGAACACAGGCTTTGGCGTGGGCGCGACCCACACAGCTGCGCCGGACTTCCGATTCATGCTCGCAACAGCGCACGAACACTTTCCGAAACGCTTTCAGGAGCCGGCTTTCGATAAATCAGCGCTGAGCCGTATTCGCCGCTTTCTTTGGTGGGACACGTCGCGGACGCTCACTCGCGTCAGGCGCTTGGCTCGTGCCGTCGTTCGCTTCTTTCGCGGCGCCCCATGACCTCGGCCCCCGAGGCACGACGTCAGGGTCCCTTCCCTACCGTAAGTCACGCTACTCTCGGGGGACTGCTGGCGCCTATCACTCTGGCCGGTGCGCCCGCGACGACGACGCCCTCTGCGACGTCACGCGTGACCACTGAGTTCGCTCCAACTACAGCGCCCGATCCAATTCGCAGACCGCCTAGCACGACTGCCCCAGCACATACAGTGACATCGTCCCCCAGGACGGGGTAGCGCCCTTCGGTCCCTGCCGAGTACTTCTCTCCAAGCGTTACGTTCTGCATGAGAACGCAGTTGCGGCCAATGCGGGTGCCAAATCCAATCACCAGCCCGACGGGGTGCTTGATTACCAGACCCGGTCCGATGGCAGCCTGCGGGAGGATGTCCGCACCGAACACGCGAAGGCACCGCGCCGCGATCAGGTTCGGCAAGTACTTCACCTTTCGCGTGACCAGCCAATTGGCCAGACGATAGTAGAGAACTGCGCGAAACCCCATGTCGAAGAGGTAGCAGCGCGCCAACACCCTCGCGGAAAGCGGGCGCCCTGCCGCCGCCTCGACGTCCGCACGAATTCGTTCGAAGGACACTGCGCCCCCGCTTCTCTGCTCAAGCAACCTGGGAGGGGGCGTTTGCGCCCTTACCGTAGTCGCCATATCTGTAATACTGGTAGTATTTCCCGTATCTTTGATCGGTCAGATCCAGGTCATTCAGCACTGCTCCGAAGATTCTTGCGTTGACGTCCTCGATCGACCGCACCGCCCGCACTGCCGCATCGCGTGACGTCTCGCCCGCCTTCAGGACCACCAGCGTTCCGTCCACCTGGGTGGCAATCACCACGGCGTCCGCGACGACTCCCGCCGGCGGGGAGTCGATGATCACGCGGTCGTACCGCTGCGCCATGGCCTGCAGGAGCCGCGCGAAGCCCGCCGTATGAAGCAATTCGGTCGGGTTGGGAGGGATCGGGCCGCAAACGAGGACTGAGAGGTTGGGAATGCGCGACGGGCGGACGAGCGCGTCGAGCTCCCCGTCCCCGACGATGATCGACGAGAGTCCGGCATCGTTCGGTAGCTCGAAGACCTTGTGCAACTGCGGTCGCCGCATGTCTGCATCAACGATGAGCACACTGCTCCCGCCGTCTGCCATCACCTCGGCCAGCGCGGTCGCTGTCGTCGTCTTACCCTCGCTCGGTCCCGCCGACGTCACCACGATCGTCTTGAGCGGCTTCTCGGGGGACACGAAGACGATGTTCAACCGGATCGAGCGCAGGCACTCAGCCGCCGCGGAACGCGGGTTGGCGTGGACGAACAGGTCGCGCTCCTTCTCCGTTCCCTTCCCCTTCTCTATTGAAGGGATAACTCCGAGGAACGCCAGCCCGAGCCGTTCCTCCACCTGCTCGCGGCTCGTGATGGTGGTATCGAGGGTCTCGAGTAGGACGGCGAGCGCCACGCCACCGAACAGGCCGAGCAACATAGCGATCGCCAAGTTGCGGACGGGGCGCGGGGAGGTGGGCGCTTCTGGAGCCTCGGCTCGATCCAAAATTCGGACGTTCGACATCTGCATCATGCCGGTGACGCCAGTTTCCTTCAGGCGCTGCAGCACCATCTCGTAGAGCCGCTGGTTGTTGTCGTGCGTGCGCTTCAGCTCGAGATAGGCCTTCTCGTGCTGGTTCATGCCGAACGCGTCGGTCTTCGTCTCGTTGAACAGCTGCGACAGCTTTCGCTCGGTCTGGACCGCCTCCTGGTACTCGCGTCGTGCACCGTCCAGGATCGTTCGCACCTCGCGCGCGAGCCCGTCGCGCGCGGCAGCGACCTTTGCCTCGCACGACTCGAGCTTCGGGTGCGCCTGGAGGTAACGCGCCCCCATGTCGGCGCACTCGACCCTGGCGTCGAAGTACCTGATCTTGAGCTCCTGCACGGTACGCGACTGATTGAGGAGCGCGAACGCCTCCGCCGCCGGATCGCCCTTTGCGAGCGCATCCGCGAGCGCGACGATCTGTTCGTTACGCGACTCGAGCCACGCCTTCTGGACGCGAGCCTTCGTGAGCGCATCGTTCACTGCGACGAGCCGCTGGCTCACCATGCCCTGGCGGTCCTCCCAACTCGTCGCCACGATGTCGTTCGCCTGCTTGAACTCGAAGAGGTCGTCGGCGCTCTTCGAGAGCTTCGTCTCGAGATCCG
>Ga0137373_10003286_pt1 | contig 17714 bp, 18 predicted proteins | sample SagtaG_5_FD_104912 | JGI IMG/M metagenome (GOLD analysis project Ga0137373, IMG submission 104912) | Vadose zone soil microbial communities from Sagehorn Ranch, Mendocino, California, USA - Sage1_R_80_16 metaG | ecosystem: Environmental > Terrestrial > Soil > Vadose zone | place: USA...
CGATCGGCATCAAACCTCTCGAGGAGACGCTCGCCGAAGCGGAGGAATACATGGCGCGCGGCTTCCGCATCCTGAAGGTCAAGATCGGCCTCGATCTCGAAGAGGATCTCCGGCGTCTGGCCAGTCTGCGCGAGCAAGCCGGCCCGGAAATCCGAATCCGCGCCGACGCGAACCAGGGCTACTCAGCGGAAGAGACGCTGCGGTTTTTTGGTGAGACCGCTTCGCTGGATCTCGAGTTCCTGGAGCAGCCGCTGCCGGCGCATGACGTCGAGGCGATGCGGGCTCTCCCGCAGAATATCCGTGAGCGGATTGCCGCGGACGAGTCGCTTCTGAGTGAACAGGACGCGCGCGTTCTCGTGGGGCCGCCCCGCGCCTGCGGCATCTTCAATATCAAGCTCATGAAGTGCGGCGGCGTCGCGCCGGCCAGGAGAATCGCCGCCATCGCCGAGTCAGCCGGCATTCGCCTGATGTGGGGGTGCATGGACGAGAGCCGCATCTCGATCGCCGCGGCCCTCCACGCGGCACTCTCGTGTCCCACGACGCGCTATCTCGACCTCGACGGCTCCCTCGACCTCGGACGCGACGCGGTAGGAGGAGGATTCACACTCGAAGACGATGTCATGCGGACGACCGACGCTCCTGGCCTCGGCGTTCACGCGGTCCTATAATCGAGACCCCATGGCCGTTGCCCCTTCGCTCCGTTTCACCTACGAGGACTACCTGCTCCTCCCGGAGGACCGCCGCTACGAGATCCTGGACGGAGACCTCTTCATGACGCCAGCGCCGACGCCCTACCACCAGCTCGTCTCCAGGAACCTCGAGTTCCTCCTGCACCGCCACGTTCGGGAGCATGCGCTCGGGGAAGTTCTCTACGCTCCTTGCGACGTCGTCCTGTCGAAGACGGACGTTCTCCAGCCGGACATCCTCTTCGTCGCCGCCGACCGACGCGCGATCATCGGCGAGAAATACATCTCGGGAGCGCCGGACCTGGTCGTCGAGGTCCTTTCGCCCTCGACGGCAGATCGCGATACGGACGTGAAGACAAAGATCTACGCTCGCTTCGGTGTCAAGGAGTTGTGGATCGCCGACCCTGACGCGAAGACGGTCGCCGTCCTGACAAACTCCGGAGAAGGCTTCCTGCGGGAGGGTCTCTTCCGCCAGGGAGAACTTCTGCGCTCCCCGCTTCTCCCCGCCCTCACGATTCCGCTCGACGAGATCTTCTAGCCGCTATCGAACCCTCCGGCCGGGAGTGTCGCGGCCGTTCTGGTGGAGGATGAGCTTCGACACACGGCCGTCCTCCTTCCCCGCCGGATCATCGCGCCTCGGCCCGGATGGACCTGATCCGCTCCGGATCGCACGACACGTACACCTTGTCTCGACCTGACCTCCCGCCGCTACCGTGCCTCCGAACCGGCCGTTCTGCGTCGCGATGACGGCGCCGCCCGCCCCGATGGCCATGACCTTGAACCGGGCTTCATTGCCGTCGAGGTCTTCCGAGCAGTGGTTATGCCCGTAGATTGTCACGCGGACCCCCGAAGGGCTGCTGATGTCACTGTCTATCCTGGCGCTCAAGTCGAGGCAGTTCTTGGCGTCCCCGGCGAAGAGCGAGCCCGCGGCGAGCAGGAGCACAGCAGCACTGGTTCGGAAGACACGCATGGTCCCTCCTCAGAAAGAAAGATGCGGCATTTTACTTCGAGGCACAGTGCTAGCGTCCGATGGCGCGGGCGCTGCGACTGTGAGACTCGGTTGCCTCGGCTAAAGGGCGAGAGCTTTCCCCTTTCCCTTCAGGAGAGGGCCGGGTGAGGGCGGGACTCTTGCGACTACCTATCCTCGAGCGGGTTCTCCAGGCGTAGTCCCGGAAACCGCGCGAAATCGCGGTCGTCCGTGCAGACAGAGGCGCCGTACTCCAGCCCGAGCGCCGCAATGTGAGCATCCATCACGATATCGGCTCGTGCCTGGGCAACCGAGAGCAGGCGGCGGAGGATATCCCAGTGGCGCTCTCCCGGCGCCAGAACCGTAACGTTAGGAGCCTCGAGCCATTCCGTCACGATGCGGGTAGCCTCAGGAATGGAGAGTGGCCGGGGAAAGGCGCGCGGATTGGTCGCGATACGGAGAAACGCGAGAACCGCGACCCAGGCGAGGCCGACGCGCTCCGGATTCGAGAGAGCCTCCTCGAGCCACCGCCGAGACCGCTCGTGCTCCCGGAAATCCGGATCGTAGGCGTGAAGAAGAACGCTCGCGTCGAGCAGCTTCACTTGTGGAACGGGCCCTCGACCTGTTCGAGAAGAACGCCGATGTTGTCGTAGTCGAGGCCGGGATAGTGCCCCATGCTCCGGGCCTTCACCTTGAAGGGCGGCTGTTTCTTGGCGGCCTTCCGAGCCGTCAGCCCCTCCCGCAGTGCCTCGTTGACGACCTGCTTGAAGGACTTCCCCGACTTGCGGGCCTCGCGCTTCAGCCTGGCCGCCACGTCCTCCTCGAGGGTCAGCGTCGTTCGCACATCATGATGCTAGTTAATCAGCATCAGGATGTCAAACCCGGCCCCTCAGTTTGGTCTCGAATCCCCTGGCGATGTCCTCTTCGTCTTCGACAATCAGGATCTGATGCAAGGATCGTTATCTGCTGGCTCTGATTCGGTACATCCACGAGAACCCCGTCGATTCCCTCGTCGGGATTGAGTTCGGGGGCGTAGGAGGGAAATGGGACGAGCCGCAGCCTGCGGTGGCGGCGACAGATGGATTGGATCGGATCTGCGCGGTGGATTGTGGCTTTGCCCCAGTGGAGGAAGAGGTTGCCGCGCAGGTGGCGCAGCAGATGGCGCACGAACGTGCAGACATGGGGATGGCGAATGTTTTTGGTGGTGCAGGTCGTAGTAGAGGCCGAGCCGGTGCCGCTTGGGGCTGACCGAGATCGCGGAGATCACCGAGACCCTGTCACGGCGATCGAAGCAGCGCAGGATCGGGGTCTTTCCTACCGGCGCCCAGGTCTTCCGGACGCTGGGCGTCAGGAGGAAGCCCGATTCATCGAGGAAAACGATGTGGGCACCCAGCCGCGCGGCGTTTTTTTTACCCGAGGCCACACCTCCCGCCGAAAGCGCTCGATCTCCTCCTCGTTGCGCTCCAGCGCGCGCTTCTCAGGTTTCTGGTGGCTCCAACCCAGACTGTGCATGAGACGACCGATATGGTCGCGATGGTACCGAACCCTGAAAGTCTTGCGCACCACCTCCGCGATGCGCAGCGTCGTCCAGAGCTGGGTCGAGTAGCCATTGGCCACGGCACCCTTGAGCAGAACCTTCACCAACCGCCGACGCTGCTCTGAGGAGAGCTTGGGAGGGCGCCCCGGCGAGAACCGAACCTTCAGCGCCTTCTGCCCTCCCCGGCGCCGCTTCTCTCGCCATCGCATCACGGAACTCGCAGCGCAGCCTATCCGCCGGCCCACCTCATTAAGCGACAGCCCTTCGTCCAACAGCTCCAATGCTCGCCGCCGTCGATCTTCCAACAGATCTGCTGATCCTCGAGGCCTCATCTCTCCTGCCCTCCCGAGGATCAAACATAGCATTATTTATGCAGATGTCAATGGGACGCGATTCTGACTGGTCGACGCTGCTAGGACGACCTCATCGGGTGCGCCCACGAAATCGTCGGCTGCCGACAGAACGTCGTGGTTCTTCTCGCGAAGGCGCCTGATGACTTGGGATTCGATGTTGAGGTCCGCGAGGAACCTCATCGACCCCGGGTGACGTTCGGGATCAGTTCGTCGGTGACGATGGCGGTTCGCGCGTAGGCGAGGGCCGCCAGAACGTCTTCTCGAGCAAGAAACGGGTAATCTTCTCTGACTTCCTCGAGCGTACGGCCGGCAGCAAGCTTTTCGAGGATGATCTCGACCGTCAGCCGCGTGCCTCGGATGACGGGCTTGCCCAGCATGACGGCCGGGTTGATCTCCACCCTGCCCAACAGCTCGTCGAACGTGGGCCTATTCTACGTCCCCGGCCCGTGAATCCTCCTCCTCGATTTCGGCGGCGTCCTGCGCACTGCTCGGCCGCAGCCTTCTGGGTGATTGGCCGACGTGAGATCGGCGCCTAATCTCGAGGTTCGAGAACACGTGTGGTCCCGCGAGGACTCGGTGGAACGGGAGCGAGGCGATCAGCCGGCTCGTAGGGTGGCAGATCGATCGAGAGTCGGCCGATCTTGTTCCCGCTGTTTTCCGTGAACCAGATCGCTCCGTCCGGGCCGAGTGCAATCCCCTCGGGCCCGGAACCCGGTGTGGGGAGCGGGAACTCCGTGATCGTTCCCGAGGTCGTGATGCGACCGATTTTGTTGCCCGCCCGCTCAGTGAAATACAGGTTCCCGTCGAGCCCGGCAACGATGCCCCAGGGCTCGCTTTCGAGTGTCGGGACTAGCCACCCGGTGATCTCGCCCGAGATCGTGATGCGCCCGATGCCGTTCGCGCCCCGATAGGTGAACCAGAGGGCCCCGTCGGGACCCACCGCGATATACCAGGGCCAGGACCATATCGAGAAGAGCCACTCAGTAAAGGAGCCGGAAGGCGTGAGCCGGCCGATGCGGTTGTTGCCGAGGCTGCTGTCCGCGCCTTGGGTGAACCAGAGGTTGCCGTCGGGTCCCGCGACGATCCCCACACCATGGGCAGTGTCTCCTGTCCCGAGCGGGAACTCCGTGATCACGCCTGAAGTCGTGATGCGTCTGATCTTGTTGGTGTGGTAGTAGTCCGTGAACCACAGGGCGCCATCGGGGCCGGTCGCGATGCCTTGGGGGCGGGCTCGGGTCGTGATCGGGAACTCGGTAAAAGTGCCGGACGTCGTGACCCGGCCGATGCTGGGGACGTTCCCCGCGGTGAACCAGAGGCTGCCGTCGGGGCCGGCCGCAATCCCCACCGGTAGCAGGGTCGGAATCGTGAACTCCGTGATCACGCCTTCTGGCGTGATCCGACCAATCCCGGGGCCGTGAGTCTCGGTAAACCAGAGGTTCCCGTCGGGGCCCGCGGTAATCATGGATGGGCCTGCCTGAGATGTCGGGACCGGAAACTCGGTGAACGTCTGGCCTGCGGCGGACGAGACGCCGAGAAGAACGAAGAGGACGCCGAGGAGCTTCATGGCACCTCCTTGACTGGCCGGCACGCAGGAGGATCTGCCGGCGGAAATGGCGGCGTGGAGCGCCCGGCAGGGCGGTTCCAGGCCACGACATTCTCGGCAACGTCAAGAACCTCCTCAAGGAAGGTCGGTGGCGACAACCTGGAACGGAACGTCGTACGCCCCCAGAGGTGCCTGTACCGTCCCGTTGACGATCTGGGAAACGTCGGCCAGACAGCCGGCTACTGTGGTGAAGGTGTAGGTGCCGACCGCCGGATGCGAGATGACGATGCACTGATCAGCTGGGGCCCAGTGAACGAACCAGCCCATCTTGCCAGAGGTGTCCGTGGTGCACTTGAAGGTGCCTCCGTAATTTTCCGGACCGCTCGTGCTATCGCCGACAGGAAAGTTGGGGTCGTTGTAGAACTGAAAGTTGATCGGGCTCTCATTGGGCTTGAGTCTGCCCACCCGACAGACCGCATCCACACCGAGGCCGCCGATCACGAGCCTCAGATACCGGCCGGCGAATTTCCTCTCGACCTGGAAATGGAAATGATCGGCGGCGGAATCAAAGTCCCAAATCCTGGCTGCCACCCCTTCAGCGCCGTCGGTATAGATTCCACCATCGCCCAGAATCGAGTCGCCAGCATTATTGGCGACCGTGGCGGCCACGGCATGGTCGTGCCCAGGTCCCGGCGGCGCAGCGGTCGCCGAGGACGTCCATCCAACAACAACGATCACGGCACAGAACCGGATCGCGGCTCTCATCAGATTCGTGTTCATCGTTTTTCCCTCTTTTCTGGTATGCGTCTCGTCGGGTAAGTCCCACGAGAAGCTGACTCGATCGTTGACTCTCACCTTTCTCGTCCCTTCACCGTCGCCGCGCGCACCGCGCCATTCCTGACGATCGCGCCGGGAATGCCGCAGATGACCCGACCCCTCCTTCCGTCTCTTAAGTCATTAGTCTTTCCGCCTTTCTGATCCTCTTCTCTGCCCGCTACGTGATCCCGTCAAGAAGGCAACAGAGGCCACGGAGGAATGGCACCTCTTGGCACGAGGCGCGAGTCGCGGTCCGCGGGCGGCGGCGACCGGGATATGATGGATACGACTTCTCGGTCGCAAATGAACAGCTCCTCCGGCGAGCCTCACTGTCCAGGCGACGACCCGGCTTCGAACGGCCGGCTGGATTCGTGGAAGGAAATCGCCGCGTACCTGCGCCGCAGTGTTCGAAGCGCCAAGCGGTGGGAGAAGGAGCAGCAGCTTCCGGTTCATCGCCACCACCACGACAAGCGCGATTCCGTTTATGCCTACAGTGCGGAGTTGGATACCTGGTGGAACAACCGGAGAGCGAGGCTCACCGATCAAAACGGCGCCGACGACGCGGACTCTCCAGCTGAAACTGGAACGCTCGATTGCAGCTCTGGTCTCGAGGAGCCAGAGCGCGAAGAGGTGGTGGCGTCTCCTCCTTCGCACGCGCTCGGAAGATCCCCTCTGATCGGGATTGGATTCGGGCTGGCAATTGTGCTGGTGGGCGTCGTCGCCTGGCTTTCTCGGAACGGTTCGGGCGCGTCGACTGCCTCGCCGCGGCCGCTTCCTTTCAAGGAGCGGGACTGGGTCCTGGTGACATGCTTCGAGAACCGGACCGGGCAACCTCTGCTCGACGGAACGCTCGAGTACGCACTCGGGCGCGAGCTCAGCAACTCCCGCTACGTCAACGTCGTGCCTCGGGAGCGAATCGGCGACGCGCTGCGCCTGATGAGAAAGCCGCTCGACACCCGGGTGGACGCGGCCATCGGGCGGGAGATCTGCCTTCGGGATGGAAATATTCGCGCGCTGATCACCGGGCGGATCGAGAGGCTCGGCTCGAAATATCTTCTGGGCATCGAGCTAGTGGATCCGAACCAAGGCGCTTCGATTTCGAGCGTCGCGGAGAAGGCGGCCAGCAAAGAACAGCTTTTGTCGGCAACACGGCGCATCTCCGATCAGGTTCGGGCGATGCTGGGCGAGAACCCGCCTTCGACTCGGCAGAGCGAGAGCGATCTTCCGAAGGTCACGACACACTCGCTCGGAGCCCTGCATCTCTATTCCCAGGCCGACGCCCTGATTGCGCAGGGGAAAAACCCGCCAGCGGAGGAACTCCTCAGGCAGGCCGTAACGGAGGACCCCGATTTCGCCTCGGCCCATGTCCACCTCGCTTGGGCCATCCACAACCAGAATAGGCCCAAACAGGACTTCCTCTCCGAGGCCGAGACCGCCTATCAGCTTTCGGCTAAGACCACGGAGAGGGAGCGGTACTTCATTCGCGGAAGTTACTACCAAATGCGAGGTCAGCAGGAAAAGGCGATCGCGGCCTACCAGGCCCTTCTCGCCCTTTATCCGGACCATTTCTGGGGCGTCGGAAACCTGTGGGGGCTCTACGCCACGCGAGGCCGGTACCAAGACGCTGTGGAACTGACTGTTCGCCGGGCGGACTTGCGTCCCAAGGACTTCGAAGCGAACAGCAATGCGGCCTTTCTTCTGACGCCCCTAGATCGAGTCCGATCCCAGGTGTACATCCGCCGGGCCCGAGAGCTGATCTCCCCGACCATCATCCAAGAGTTTCCTGAGGACGTCGCCTACCTGGAGCAAGAGACAGCTGCGGAAAACTGGCTGGATGGGAACCTCACACACGCCCTTCAAGTAGCGGACGGGTTGGCCGCGAAGATCGAATCTCTCAGCGGACGCGCCCGAAGAGCTTTTGCCGAGGAGGCCTTCATCGTCTACTTGACGCTGGGTCGGCTCGAGGCAGCCGCGCGGTGTGTTCAAAAGATTCCGGACCCGCATCTTCGGCATGAGCTGCTTTCACGAATGGCATTCATCAGAGACGATCGGCCCGCGATAAGGCAGCATCTTGAGGCTCTGGAGGGGGCGACCCAGCTACGTCCCATTAGAGTGAATCTCCTGGCCCGGGCTGGCCTTCTGTCGCAGGCGGCCCGATTCCTGGCCAGGCTCGAAGCACAAGAACATGACATTTACGAGGGAGGCGTTCTTCAGATCTCGCGCGGAGAGCTGAGCGTGGCACGGGGCGAGGCTGACAGAGGAATAGCTCAACTGGAAGAGGGGACGCGGCGCGTCGCAGAGAGGGGTCACTCGTTGTTTTTCCTGGGATCGGAATCACTCGCCACGGCCTTCAAGAAGAAGGGAGATCTGGCGCAAGCCGTCCGGGTGCTGGAAGGGGTGTCGGAAAAGCGGTCCTGGGCCGCCTTCCAACACTCCGGTTTTCTCTGGTTGAGGAGCCGCTTCCAGCTCGGCCGGCTCTATGGTGAGACGGGACGCGAGGAAGAAGCCCGAACGATCGAAGAAGAGCTGCGAAGGCTCCTCGCGTTAGCCGACCCGGACCATCCGATTCGGCGCGAGCTGGATCGGCCCAATGTTTTCGGCGCGCCACCGAGGTCGATTACGTCGGTAGCTCGCGGCGTCGTACCGCGTGCGCCTCGATGACGGTCATCGCAGAGACAAGCCTCTGTCCCATTTCGTCGGCGACTCCGGCCACTCGGTGGGCCTTTTCTGCAGCGGACGATTTCGCCATCCTCACGAGGACGATGCCAGCGCTCGCCTTGTGGTTCTTCTCGCGAAGGTGACTGATGACTTGAGATTCAATGTTGAGGTCCGCGAGGAACCTCATCGACCCCGGGTGACGTTTGGGATCAGTTCGTCAGTGCCGATGGCGTTACGCGCGTAGGCGAGAGCGGCCAGAACATCTTCTCGAGCGAGAAACGGATAGTCTTCTCTGACTTCATCGACTGTCCGGCCGGCAGCAAGCTTTTCGAGGATGATCTCGACCGTTAGCCGCGTGCCTCGGATGACGGGCTTGCCCAGCATGACGGCCGGGTTGATCTCCACCCTGCCTAACAGCTCGTCGAACATGGGTCTATTCTACTTCGTGTGGAAGGATGGCGACGCGCACGAGGTCGAGGTCGTGGACTACCACTGAGGAGGCAGAGCAAGGGACGCAAGAAGCTGACGCCAATTCACCCCGGAGAAATCTTGCAGGCCCGGCTGACTGTGTAGGGCTCGCGCAAGGGAACAGCCCGGGAGTGCACCTGAACAATACACCAATTCAGCATTGACCCCACTCAATGTCCTTCGCGATCTGTTCGAAGAGACACAGCGCGGCCGGGTAGTCGCCCTTGGTCTCCATGAGATGGATGGCGTCCTGGAAGAGCCGGGAAAGGGAAGGACCTTGCGCGGCTGAAACTAGCGCGCAGAGCAGCGGCACCCCCACGAGCAATCGCAGTCTATTCGCCGACCTTCCAGCGATGCGCAGGGGACCGCCCGCTTTACACCGCATCAGGACACATGAAATCTGGAGTGGAGGCGTGTCGCCGCCAGCGGAGTATTCTTCATGTTGTCCTCCTTCGGCAGGCAGCGTACGGGTTCGATGGGGTCGAGTTTGTCAGGTCCAGGCGAATCATTGTGAAAGATTGTCAAGCTGGCCTCGGGCGGCTGCGGTGTCAGCCGACGAACTTGTAGCCCTCGCCGTAGACCGAGAGGATGTAGCGCGGGACCCGCCACTTCGAGCGAGCCCAGGTTTCCAAGGAGTAGCGGTAACCGACGACCCGAGAGGAGCCGCCAAGGGCTCTGACAGCGCTTCACCAACTCAGCCTGGCCCCCAACCGGACTGTCCTGGGGTCCTGGAAGACGAGGGGCTGGTCCCAGTTCGGGTTGCCATCGGGGCAAGAAGTTCCGGGGCCGGTGCCGGGACCACCGCACTCGTTGGGGTCCTCGGTCCCCCGCGCCGCCGCGAACGTCCATACCTGGTCCACCGCAATCGGTTTCTGAGAATTCGTCAGATTGAAGAGGTCCGCGAAGAGGGCGACCGTGAGATGGCCTTTAGCGAAGCGAATCGGGTACTCGGTATGCAGATCGACCGTGAAGACGGCGGGCGTTCGGCCGGCGGAGCCGCGTGGTGTGATGAACCGAAAGGGTCCATAGAACTCGTGGTATCCGACTTTGCTGATCGGCGTGCCCGAAAGATATTGGGTGAAGAAGCCGGTCGTCAGCCCGAAAGACCAGCGGTAAGACCCATAGAGCTTCACCTGATGGGTGCGGTCGGTTGGCAGCAGGCCCGAGGCGTTCTGACCGAGCTCGGGCAGGTCGAAATCTGGTGTGATGTGGGGAGTGAGCCCCCCTGAAATCAACCCGACGTAGTTTCCCTCGTTCCTTGAATAGACGTAGCTGCCGGCGAGCTGCCAGCTCTCACGAAGTCGCCTCTGGAAGGAAAGTTGCAGGGCGCGGTACTTGCGCACGGGCCTGCCGAAGACGACGGCCTGATCGAGAGGGACACCCGTGACGGGATTCCTGGTGATCGTCCCTCCCGGGTTTCCGAGGATAAACGTCTGCCCGTCGTCAATGGAGAAGTCCTCAAGGACGTCTCCAACCTCGCGGTAGACGCCGGTCAGCCCCAAGGAGAGATCCTGCCCGAACTGGTACTCGGCCCCCAGCAGGTATTCGTCGTTGTGCTGCGCTTTGAGGTTTGAAGCGACGGCAAAAACGGCCCGTGTGGAAAAGCTCGAGAACAGCACGCCGGGGTTTTGCGCGCTCGGGAGCTCTCCGTTCTCGGGGTAGCGGAAGAAGTAGTAGTTGTCCCCGACGCCTCCGAGGGCGAACGTGTTGAGGTAGAGAGGCACTGATTCATAGGAGCGCGCGAAGTGCGCGAAGAGCTTTGACTGGCCCTTCCCGACCGGGTTCCAAACAAGACCCACGCGGGGCCCGATCATGTCCTTCAGGCCGAACTTCAAGCGGGCATTCCTATCCTCCTCGGTCTTCGTGCCCGTGCTGTCGAAGGAGTCGGCCCGGAGGCCGGCGAGGAGAGTCCAGCGGTCGCCGATCTGGATCTCATCCTGGATGAAAAAAGCCAGTTCCTCGTTCTTGCCAGGGCCGCCCTGGGCGAACTCGTCGAGCCTGGCGAAAGTCGGGCGGAGGTTCCACTGCTGACCCGCCAACCCTCCGGCGGCCACGAGCGTGCCCGCGCTATCGTAGAAAGGACCCGGCGCGGGAGCCGGGTGGTGGACGTTGAACTCGAACTCCACGTGGCGGAAGGTCGCTCCCGCCTTCACTTCGTGGCTTAGCCATCCGGTCCGCCCGTGCCAGGTCGCGGAGACCCGAAGCTCGTCGCGAAGCGAGTCGAGAGGGTCATAGACGAATGTGCCTCCGAGGCAGCCGGGAGCGAAGTTCATGCCGTTCGTCACCAGATCCGGATCCCCGCAGTTCTGTTTCCTAGCGAACTGGCCGCCGGTGAAGTCGGTGTACCAAGGCCGATCGGCGGCAGGGGACCTCTTCGTGTTCTGTTCGTAGCGGCCCGCGGAAAGCTCTAGGGTGAGATCGCGCTCCGGGATGGCGTCATAGGAGAGCACCAGGTGGCGGCTCGTGGTCTTGTTGGTGTCGCGCAGGAGACCGGCGGCGAAGAGGGTGGTGAAGGTACTCTCTCCGGGATCCCCGAAGGCAGAGACAACGATGCGGTGGCTTGCATGGAGCTGCCAGGAGAGCTTTCCGACATAGGACACTCCTTCGGACGGATCCGTCACCCGCAGCGCCTGGCTCGTAATCCAGTCGCGGTTATCAGACCTGGGGTTCACGCCCAGGAAGTACCAGAGTCTGTCGCGAATGATCCTGCCCCCGAGCGTCGTTCCGTAGTCATACGTCCTGGAGCCCAGGAACTGGGAGTTTTGGACGCTCTTGGGCGTGTCCGATGAAAACCCGCTGTTTTTGTAGTAACCGAAGAGGTCGGCGTGCAGCTGGTTGCTCCCCGAACGTGTCAGGGTGTTGATGATTCCGCCCAGGGCGCCTCCGTACTCGGGCCCCAGGCCGCCAGTCTTGATCTCGACGATGTCGAGGAACTCCGGCGGGAGCGTGCTCTCCAGAGTCCCGAAGCCCGGATCGGTCGTGTCCAGGCCATCTACGATGAAGCGGTTCTCGGCTCCGGAAGCGCCCGCGATCGAAGGCCGCGTACGGGCAGAGGCGCCAACGATAACGCCCGGCGCGAGGAAGGCGAGGTCCAGATAGGTCCTCGCGATCGGGAGTTTCTCGAAGGTCTCGCGCTCGACGATCGTGCCGGTGACCGCGCTCGTGACGTCGATTAGCGGCGGCGAGCCGGCAACGGTCACTTCTTCGCTGAAGGATGGCAACAGCCGGAACTCCAGCGTGATCTCGCGGCCGATCGGGACAACGACACCGGACTGCCCGACCGTCTTGAAGCCCTCGAGGGTAGCCCAGACTTCGTAGTCTCCCGGCGGCAGTCCGGGCATGCGGAAACGCCCGTCGGCTCCGGTGGAAGTGCTGCGCTCTCCCTGCAGGTTCGCGCTCCGCGCGGTCACCCGGACGGCGGGCAGCAGCCTGTCTTCTCCGTCCCTGACCCGGCCGGCGATGCTGCCAGTCGTCTGGCCGAGAAGGGAGGAAGAAACCACCAAAGCGGCTGCCGCCAGAGGAAATCTTGTCGAACGATCCGTAGAATTCACTCAAATCACCGTTCCGAAGCGGTTTGGGATGGCTCCGCCGGAGGAAGGAAATGCTCCATCGCCCACAACTCCCCTCCGAACTCCGCGGCGGAGAAGGCGATTCGTCGCCCGTCGGGATGAACCCGCACCTCGGAGAGGCCCGCCATCGCCAGGCCGAGCTTTTTCGATTCGCCGCTCTCGACGGCGACTCGCCAGAGCTCTCTTGTCTGACCCCGGTCTTTCGTGAAGAACAGGAAGCGGCTGTCCGTGCTCCAGGAGAGCACGTGCGCGAACGCCCCGGAGCCGGGCATCCGGAGAAGCTCGCGGGACTGGCCGGTCTCGAGCGCGACGATCTCCAGAACCGAAGACTTGCTCGGCGGATCTTCCCGGGGAACCGCCAGGAAGCGCCTGTCCGGCGAAAGCGCGAAGTCGTTGGCGCCAGAGCGGATTTCCCGCTCCTGACCGGTTCCGAGATCCCGCGCCACGATCCCCGCGCCCATCGCGTAGTAGATCGTCCTTCCCTCGGGAGACCATGCAGACTGACGCGCGAAGCTAGGCCCTCCGCTATGCACGACCGGGCTGACGTCGCCCGTCTGCGCGTCGATCCGGAACAGGCCGCCGCGGCCCCTCTCATCCCGGCCGTTGGCCAGGATCGAGCGCCCATCGGGCGACCAGCGAAGCCGCGAGATGAACATCATCCGCGGGAATAGCTCCTCCTGCTTGCCCGTCTCGAGCGACAGGATCGAGAGCGCGGGCAGATCCTGCCCGCCGGGCGGCCGGTTCGACACAAAGGCCAGAAGCTTCCCGTCGTGCGACCACTCGGGCCACCGGTTGGCTCCGACGAGCCGCCGGCTGGCCTGCGAGGGTGGGGCCGTGACTCTTCCCGTTTCCGGATCAAGCTCGGCGACGTACACGTCCTGCATCGTGGTCTGAACGCCGTAAAAGTAGGAGTCTCCGGGAGCGAAACGCACGGGCCAGGTCTTGCCCATGTCGGCCCGGAGCAGTTCAGGGTTCCCCTGCGGATTCCCGTCCACGACCGAGAGAACCCAGATCCCAAAGGTTCCAGTGCGGTCGCTGGTGAAGAGAATCCGGTTTCCGTCCGGCGTCCAAATCGGAAAGAGATCATTTGCCGGATGCTCGACGAGGGCAACCTCGTGGCTGCCGCGCACTGCCAGAAGAAAGACATCGCGGTCGAGAGAACCGTCTCGCTGAGGGAGGTCGTACACCACGTAGCGGCCATCGGGGGAGAGGCTCAACCTGCCCGGGCCCCGCCAGTCGAAAGTCTTCAAGACTTGCGCGGAACCGTTCCCGACGGAGACCAGCACGATCTGGTTCCTTCCGCCCGATAGCCCGAAAGTGCAAAGAATGTAGCGGCCATCGGAGGACCACCCCGCCAGCTGCAGATAGCGCAGCTCCGGATCTCGATAGAGGACACGCGGCCCCGCCCCGTCCAGACCCAGCACGCGCAGCTCGAAGACTCCCTGCCTGTTTATCCAGGCGTACGCGATTCCCTTGCCGTCAGGCGAGTGTGCGGAGCCGTAGGCATGCTCGTTCGAATCGAACCAAGTCCCCTTCCGTGTGAGACTCCGCTTCTGCTTGCTCTGAAGATCGATGAGGATGAGGTCGCCAGTCGTCCAGTCAGGGAAGCTCAAGCGCTGGCCGTCGGGGGAAAGCGCCGAGTCGGGATCGAATTCCGTCCAGATCCGATGCGCCGCCATCGACCGGGAGGCGGAAGAGCTCCCGGCGGGAGTCAGCGCGGCCAGCCGCGCCCGCGCGGCTGTGACCAGGCCGGTCTGGTCGGCGAAGTCCCGGATCAGACGCTGATAGGCGTTCTGCGCTTCCCGCTTGCCGAGCTTCTCGTAGCACAGGCCGGCATAGAGCAGAGAACGCGCCGCCAGATTCCGGTCACTTCCTTTCGCGATCTGTTCGAAGAGACGCAGCGCGGCCGGGTAGTCGCCCTTCGTCTCCATGAGATTGATGGCCTCCTGGAAGAGGCGGGCGGGAGGACTCTGCGAGGCCGAGATCGCGCCGCAGAGAACCAGCGCTCCCAGGAGCAGTCCGAATCTCCTCACTACGTGTCCCTTCAGGGCGCAGTCGGTGGGAAGGCGTGCCTTTGGCAATAATATCGCCATTTGCTACCCGTCGAGTCGGCTGATGACCTGCGTTACCAGCACAGTCAGCGGGCTGGCCCTACGCCGACGAAAGCACCCGCATGAATCCGAGTGTTTACCTGAGGTTCGCGCGGGGCTTGTAACACGGATCATCGACTCAGTTTCGCGGCGGGAGAACAGGTGCTTTTCTTCCCCGAGGACTGAGCCGCACAGGTGGAGTGCGGTCTGTGGGTTCGGGACGCGCACCGGAGGTGCGGGCGAAGTAAATGGCCGATCCGCCATCGCGCGCGTCGGTCCACACCAGGTACGCGGCGCTGTTGCGGTCCGCCGCCAGGCCGATGTACTCGCCGAGCGATTGCGATCCCGCTGGCGTTTCCTGGGTGGTGACCCGCAGGTTCGGCGACCATGTTCTCCCGCCGTCGGCAGAATTCGCGTAATAAAGGTTGAGGTTGCCCGTGCGGCCGTCATACCACGCGACGTGCACCATGTCGTTGGCGTCAACCGTGAGGGCGGCCGTCCACTGGTCCCCGACGTCGGTATCGTTCATCTGGACCGGCGCCGACCAGGTCGCCCCCCCGTCGTTGGACCGCGCCACGACAATGTTGTAATCGCCTTTCGCCTTATCCGCCCAGGCCACGAAGAGGTTTCCGCTGGAGTTCGTCGCCGCCGAGGGATAAGGGATGCGCGCCGGCGGTCCGATATTTCCGTCGTAGATGGCCGATCCCGCCACGGAATTCACACGGGCGGGAGCGCTCCACGTTTTGCCGCGATCCGTGGAGGTGCTGGCTATGATATTGCCGCCCGGACGTGTCGCGGAGAGCGGCGCCCACCAGACGACGTGAACCGTCCCGTTCGGCCGCGTGGCAAGCGCCGGCGCAAAGGGATTGAGCCCATTCACCAGAACGCTACTCGGGCCCCAGGTGACGCCGCCGTCCACTGAGCACGTGGCGATGATCTTCATGCCGAAGGGAGCGGTCGGCCCAGCGGTGACGTAGCTCGCGTAGATCGTCCCGTTTCCGTCGCTCTTGATGGATGCCTTGTCGGCGAAGTCCGGTCGGTTATGGATGTTGACCATCGGACCCCACACCAGGCCGCCATCATCGGAGCGCGAGACGACCAGACCCGGAGTCCGGCAGTCCCGATAGTTGGGGCAAACGGTCTGAGTTCGTGCGTAGTAGATTCGGTCCGATTCATCGAGGGCAAGCCACGGATCGGACTGGCCCTGGTCGGGCGTGGCGACCTCGACGAGGCTTTTCTCCCAGGTCCGTCCGCCGTCGAGCGAGCGGCCGAAAGCAACCCGGTTGAATCCCCCGATCTCGTTCATCTCTTTCCAACCCGCGAAGATCCGGCCCTGCCCGTCGACAACGATGCTAGGTTCGGCCTGAAATGGGAAGCCGCTCGAAGCGTCCGTCAACCGAATGTTCTCGACTGCGGAACTCGAAGCGGCCTCGTTGGACCGCGCCTCCGCCGTGAAGGCCGTGCCCAGAGACACGACGCCGACCGGCAAAAGAAAGAGCAGGCCAAAAGGGAGCAACGGCAACTCTCCGTTCTTGTGTTCTTCGAAGCACTGCCGCCTAGGGAAGTGGATCCGGATAATCGACCGTGATGTCCACCTTCGCGTCGGTACCTCCCTGGATGAATGCAGAGAGCGTGAGCGGATCCCCGTTGGTGTCGGTAAATTCGTCGCCGCAGACATCCTGTGATGCTGCGGGAATGCCGGGAGCAGTGTCCCCTCCGCTCTTCGGCTTCCGGATGCTCGACTGCCAGCAGATGTCTCCGGCCCCGGGATTGTTCTTGATGTGGCGCCCGAAGGAGGTGACTTTTCCCGTCACCGTGTAGGTGAAAACCCAGGTCCCGGCCCCGGAAAGCACGTTGGCGCAGTCACCGTTACCCTGAGTGTTGTTCTTATCCAGTGTGACGTGGCATGTCCCGGCCTTCGCAGGGAGCGCGAATCCAATGAAAAGCAGAATGCCTGTCAGCAGGGCTGGAATCCTTGCCAGGCGCACAACTCTCTCCTTCCTTGAAGCCTGCACAGCGTATGGAGCGGAACCTCGAGCTGCTTTAGAGAACATCGAAGCTTTCTTCATGTTCTTCTCCTTTCGGCAGGCAGAGTACGGGGTCGCCGAAAGGCAGTTGTCAGATCCAGGTCAATCTTTGTGAAACATTGTCAAGAAGGGACCGGTGGGCGCCGGTCAGCCGACGAACTTGTAGCCTTCGCCGTAGACGGAGAGGATGTAGCGCGGGGTTGCGGGGTCCGGCTCCAGCTTCTGGCGGAGCTTCAGAATGTGGGTATCCACGGTGCGCGTCGTCGAGGAGGAGTCGTAGCCCCAGACCTCATCGAGCATTCGGTCGCGCGTCACGACCTCACCGCGGCGGCGCAGGAAGAGGCGCAGGATGTCGAGCTCCTTGTGGGTCAGCTCAACAGGGGCGCCTTTGCGAGTGGCTTGGCACTTTTCGAAATCAATCTCCACCTCTCCGAAGCGGTATTTGGACACTCCCTCCCCGAGCCCCGGCGGATGCCGCCGCAGGCGTACGCGGATCCGGGCCATCAGCTCGCGCAGAGAAAAAGGCTTTATGACGTAGTCGTCGGCCCCGATCTCGAGGCCGAGGACCCGGTCGATCTCCTCCCCCTTTGCGGTGAGCATGATGATGGGAGCTTCGATTCCTTTCTTCCGCAGCTCGCGGCAGACGTCGAGGCCGCTCATTCCTGGCAGCATGACGTCCAGGAGGATCAAGTGAGGGTTCTCCTTGATGGCTAGGTCGACCGCGGTGTTGCCGCGGCCAGTTTTGAGAATGCGGTATCCCTCCTTCTTCAGGTTGATCTCGAGTCCCCTGGCGACGTCTTCTTCGTCTTCGACGATCAGGATCTTCTGCATCGTCAGCTAGCCTCGATGACCTCCGCTTGCGCGCTCGGGAGCCTTGCCGGAAAGACCAGACGGAATCGGCTTCCGCGGCCGGCCTCGCTCTCGACTTCCACGCGTCCTCCGTGCGCGTCCATGATGTGCTTGACGAGGAAGAGACCCAGTCCGTAGCCCCCTTTTCCCG
>Ga0137373_10003297_pt1 | contig 17684 bp, 16 predicted proteins | sample SagtaG_5_FD_104912 | JGI IMG/M metagenome (GOLD analysis project Ga0137373, IMG submission 104912) | Vadose zone soil microbial communities from Sagehorn Ranch, Mendocino, California, USA - Sage1_R_80_16 metaG | ecosystem: Environmental > Terrestrial > Soil > Vadose zone | place: USA...
GGCTTCTTTAATATCTTGTCATCGATGCCGATCTTGCCCACATCATGGAGTAAAGCACTGACTCGGATCTTTTCGCACTCATCATCCGGTAGTCCTAACCGTTGCGCGATCGCGATCGACACTCTCGACACACGCTCTGAATGCCCGCGCGTATATGGATCTTTGCCGTCGATAGCCGCCGCAAGCGCTTTCACTGTTCCCAGGAAGAGTTGCCTGTTTTCGTCGGCTGAACGCTGAAGATCTTGTATGAAACTTTCGATCCTGTCCGTCATGAGATTAAAGGAGCTGCCAAGATCGCCCAGTTCTGTTTTACTCTGGACCTCGATTCGTCGTGAGAAATCACCAGAAGCGATACGGTGTGCGCCCGCGGCCAATTCCTGGACCGGATTGGTTAACTTCTTCGCAAAGAAGAAGCCGATGACAATGGTCAATAGCGTCGCAACTAAGCTTATCCAGATTGTCTGGCGACGCATATCTGTGACTGACACTAGCGCGGCAGCCTCATCCTGGATCGCAATCACGCCGAGGCGTGAATTCTTGTCCAGTTCAGCGGTTGCATAAGACCCAAGCATGTCGACTTTTCGGCCATCGCGTAACACCGTGAAGGGCGCCAGCGCCGACTGCACCTGTGCACCCGATTCCAGCCAATCCTGCACGACCTTAAGATCCGTCATTGGCTTTGCTGAAAAGGCAACACTTGCTTCCGGATGCGCCACCGCACGTCCGGTTTGATCGACAACAAAAACAACGGGAAGACCCGCATCGAGGAGCTCGCGCTCACTCTTAGACGTTACCTGCTGGACCGCCTTGAAGACTTCCTGGAAGGAGACTATCGCCACGACCGCCGCAACGACGTCTTGACTATCTTCACCTCCCATGACAGGTGCAGCGACAGTTACTGCCATCTCCTGGCCGGAGCGGATGATCTGCGGCCGGCTAACAACTAAGCCCCGGCCATTCATTCTGGCAAGTACCTCACTAACGCGATCATCCACTTCCCCGCGCCCGATGAGACCCTCCTGAAACGCTCTGTGGAGTGTTCCATCCACCGGCCAAATGGCCAGGGCGATTAAATTCGGATCTTCTAGCAAGATCTTCCGCAGCCGTGCGTCGTAGCCGCTATCATTAAGTGACTTGATGCCACCGGCAATCTCGAAGGCCCTTGCCAGACCAGAAACAACATCGCGGTAGCGTTGCCCGTATAGGTCAATCTGTCTGGCCTTGTCTTGCACTAGTTGGGCCTGATAACGTCCCTCCACTGAGCGTAGTTCCTGAGCGCTGCGGCCGGAGAGCAGGGTTCCCGCCAATGCGAGCGGCAGTAACCCGACCAATAACAGCACGCAGAGTACGATGTATAAGAGGCGAATTCGCCCAACATTCTCAAACATAGGAGGCTGTTACAAATTGAGTCGATCTGAAAACTGGGGTAGCGGTTACCGGAAGGTTTTACACGTAAAACCGGAACACGCAATGCTCCGGAAGAGTCACATTATCGTCGTTACGGGAGGGTATGTCAACGTTTTGCACTCTTTAACTCCTGCTACTACAATATTTCTGACTGTCATTAGGGGCTTATTCATCTTCAAGAGGGCTCAAAGCAAGGCATTTCGGAAAATTGGCTGGAAGGTCAAGATCAAAGGTCGCCTTTAGCGCCGCCGACCACGTCTAAACCATAAGCGCAAAGCCCAGTCTGCGCTCAAATTAGAAACCGGCCAGGTGCCTGGACACGCGGGAACACACAGATGGAAACCGCCACGAGCGACGAGCAGATGGTACAGCGCGCTCTCACAGGCGATGCTGAGGCTTTCGGCGAGATTGTGCACCGCTGGGAACGCAGAATCTTCGCACTCGCGTACGGCATGCTTGGCCGCGAAGAAGACGCACGCGACGCGACGCAGGAAACGTTTCTCGCCGCGTTCCGGAGTCTGCGGGGTTTTCGCGGAGAGTCAAAGGTTTCATCCTGGCTGCATCGTATTGCGGTAAATCAGTGCATCACGCGTCAACGTTGGGCCAAAGTAAGAAACGAGGCAGCTATTGAAGATGAGGAGGCGCGGCACGCGTCAAGTTTTTCAGCGCCGTTGGAACTTTCACCAGCCCGCGTAACCGAAGGCAGACAAAGCACTGCAGCAGTGAGACGGGCCGTCAACAGTCTCCCGCTGGAATTACGGCAGATCGTGGTGATGAAAGAATTCGAAGAACTCACTTTTCGAGAGATAGCGGATGCACTGGATTTGCCGTTGAGTACGGTGAAGAGCCGTCTCTACACGGCTCTGCGGCAGTTGCAAATGCGGCTACAGAAATTCGGCAATGAATCCGCATGGAAGATGGGAGATCAAAATGGCAAACAGAACTAGTGCCCCGGGCTGTGCCCGCGCAAACGATCTGGTAGCGTTTCTTTATGACGAAGTTAATGAATATGAAGCGCGGGATTTTGAACTGCACCTGCAAAACTGCTCCGAGTGTAAGTCGGAACTCCTCGGACTTCGACAGATTCGGCAATCTGTTGTGGCATGGCGGGACGAGTCCCTGAGTGTCATTCCGACTTCAGTTGGCAGTAACACTCTTGCAGTTTCGGCCGGGTTCAGACCGGTTTCGCAAAAGAACCGATCGGCAGTTGCCGCGGTTCGACAGTTCTTTGCTCTCTCACCTTTATGGATGAAGGGTGCAGTGGCTTTCGCATCTGTGCTGTTTTGCGTTGTCGCCTCTTTGGCTGTTTCTCATCTCCTGGAAGACTCTCAGCCGGCGCTGGTCGCAAGTGAAAGGCTTTACACCGAAAGTGAGCTGAAAGCCAGGATCGAAGAAAGTGTTCAATCGCTAGTGCAGCTTAACGCTCGAAACGGTGAACTCTCTCTCCCTCCGAAGGTGGGGAGATTCGATAGGCAGCGAGGAGCTAATAGAAAGCCGCGTCCATTTGGCGAGGCAGTTTTTGATAGCCCACGAGCTCGACGACGTCCGCTAACAAAGACAGAGCGGGAGCAGTTGGCGGCTGACCTGAGGTTGACTTCTCCTAATGACGAGGAAGGTTTGGATTTACTCGGTGACAGACTCAGCAACTGACGACGATTCCTGGCCCCACAAAACAGCAGTTTGACATGAGGTTCTCATGATGAATATCAAAAACACTATTTCGATCCTCGCGACACTTTTAGTTTTGTTTGTCACAACTCCGGTTAATGCTCTTGGCAGCGAGCAGCAGCAGGGAGGGCCTGTTGATGATCCAGTGCGAGAACTAAACCTGAGCCCGGAACAGCGTGAGAAAATTCGCGCAATCCGCGAACAAACGAGAGAGGAGAGGGCTGCCATCAATCAACGCCTTCGCGCTACCAATCGCGCTCTCGAAGAATTGCTGGATTCCGAAAACCCGATCGAAGCGGCAGTCGAACAGCGGTTGCGTGAGGTGGCGGAAGCACAAGCTGCATCAATGCGCATACGGGTCTTGACGGAATTTAGAATTCGACGGGTCTTGACGCCCGAACAACTCACAACTCTGCGAACGTTAAGGCAAAACGCCAGGGACGCCAGGAGAGGACGCGACTGGGATAATCGCGACGTCGAGCAGCGAGAAGGTGTTGAAAGACAGCGTGGACTCCGTAACCAACGCAATGGCCTCGGACCTTTGTTCCCAAGACGCGCCGACTCTCCCGTCAAGCCACGCCCCTAAAGAAGGCTTCCAATTCCAAACAACGGGCCGGTCAAGCATTGCTTGGCGGCTCGTTGTTTTTGGGCCCCCGCTGGCAAGCTACGCTCAACATCATTAATCATTCTAACTTGACCTATTGCTTAAGTTTTGCGCATGATAGGCCGCTCTTTCAATAGGCATTCGTCGTACCAAGAGTCTAAAGGATTCGTCCCTGGTGGATCATGTTCACGCGCCGACCGCCCTTGCCGAACGGCAGGAAACGGCAAAGGGGGTCAACGTGCGGTTGAAAGGTCCGGCTCTAATATCACCATAGAATGAACTTCGCTACGCGCGCTCTGCTGGAACTGCAGGAGACGACGTTGCTGGTGGCCCGCGCCGCTCGCGGCCTATTCAAACGTCCGCGATACATTTCGGAAATGATCGCCCAAATGGACGTCATCGGCGTGGGCTCTTTGACGATAATCCTTCTCACGGGTTTTTTCACTGGCGGCGTGCTGACCCTGCAGACGTTTCCCACCCTACAATTCTACGGCGCGCAATCCCAAACGGGCCGACTGGTTGCCATATCTCTGGTCCGCGAGCTTGGGCCCGTACTGACAGCCTTAATGGTAACGGGTCGTGTTGGATCAGCCATTGCCGCCGAGCTCGGCTCGATGACGGTTTCGCAACAGATCGACGCCATGCGGGCCCTTGGCACTGATCCGATCCGAAAGCTGGTCGCACCTCGTCTGATCGCACTAATCGTAACTTTGCCACTGCTTACCGTAATTGCAGATGTAGTGGGAATAGGTGGCGGCGGAATGGTGGCGACCAGTCTTTTCGGTCTCTCGATGAGCCAGTTTTTGGTTTCCGTTCGTGATGGAATTACAACCGATGATATTATTGGCGGCGTCATTAAACCGATCTGCTTCGCCCTGATTATCGGCTCGATCGCATGTTACAAAGGTTTGAGTACCGGCGGCGGTACGGTAGGAGTTGGTCGAGCAACCACGCGTGCCGTTGTTACTGGATCGATTGTGGTCATCATCGCGGATTTCTTCATAGCAAGAGCACTGCAGTACCTGCTCGGAATGCCAACCACATAGTATTGCCGAAAGTTTATGGCTTTAAGCGAAAGAGAATCACAAACCAGCACCCCGGCCGGAGAGGTCAGCAGTAATGCCGCCGAGTCGACGTTTTCCGAGGTGGACGATCACGCGAGGGCCATTCCTGCGATAGAGTTTCGCGATGTGGTTCTCTCCTTCGACGATCGCACAGTGCTAAATGGTCTCAGCTTTAAAGTGAATAGAGGCGAGACTAAGATCATTCTTGGCGGCTCAGGCGGTGGAAAGTCTACGATTATCAAGCTCGTCCTTGGGTTACTCAAACCTGACTCAGGCCAGATATTCGTTGACGGTGTGGACATCACCGACTTCAATGAAGTCCAGATGATGACCGTCCGCAAGAAGATTGGCATGGTCTTCCAGGAGGGAGCTCTTTTTGACTCACTGTCGGTCTACGACAACGTCGCTTATCGACTACATGAGCAGGGCGTGCTCGAGGAAGAAGTCGAACCCGAAGTCCGCCGGATGCTGCGCTTCGTAAATCTGGAAGACGCCATTGACAAGATGCCGGCTGAACTCTCGGGCGGCATGCGCCGCCGAGTCGGAATTGCGCGGGCTTTGATAGGTGATCCCAAGATAGTACTGTTTGACGAGCCAACAGCCGGTTTAGATCCACCGACTGCGCGAACCATCTGCGAACTGGCGATGAAGCTGCGCGACCTTGAGGACGTTTCGTCCATATTCGTAACTCACGAGATGAACAACCTCGATTACCTCTGTTCTGAATACGCGGTAGTTAACCAGGAAGGCGCAGTGATTTTTGAGCGCGAAGGCGAGCGACTTTGTCTGATAAACAGTAAGGTCATGATGATGCGAGAAGGAAACATAATTTTCAGCGGCACGGATGAACGCCTTCGCCATGCTGAGGATCCCTACATTCAAAAGTTTCTCCGCGGACATTAGAAGAAAGGATCAGTGATGAAGAATGAAGGATGAAGAGCCAGGCATGAACCAAGGTTCGCCTTTCATCCTTCCGCCTTCATCCTTAGACTAACGCCATGCCAAGATCAAATAAGAGCCTCTCGCTGAGAGAGTTGCGAGTTGGACTACTCGTTCTGGGATCTATTGCGGTCCTCATTTTCCTGATTCTAAACGCTTCGGGCGACATCAATCCCTTCAGCAAAAAACTGCACTTGAAGGCACGCTTTGGCGATGCGAATGGCTTGCGCGACGGATCTGAAGTTCGTCTGGCCGGGGTCCGCGTCGGGAAGATCGAAAAGATTACTCTTCTGCCGCCTTCGGATGTACCTAACGCGCCGAGGGTTGAGGCATTAATGAGTATAGATTCCACCATCGACGGCCGGCCTGCCAACGAGAGAATTCGCACCGATTCGACAGCACAGCAGGGTTCCCCTAGTCTTCTGGGCAACGAGATGCTGATCAACATCACGCCGGGAACAGCTGTTGGCAAACCGATAGATGACAGCGCAATCCTGCCCTCGTCAACGTCGAATACCGTAAACGACTTCGCTACCTCGGGGACAGATCTAGCGCAGCGGCTCAGCAAGTTGTCCGATGAAATTAACGGCATCGTTCGCGATATCAAGGAAGGCAAGGGCACGGTTGGACGACTATTCTCCGACGAGGCACTCTACAACAATCTGAACGCAACGATTCGCGAGACCGAAGACGTGATGCGAGAGGTAAGGTCGGGCCGGGGTTCGGCGGGAAGGTTTCTTAACGATCCCGCACTATATAACAATGCTAACGAGATAACGCTGCAATTGAAGAAGATTGCGGACGATCTACGTTCCGGACGCGGTACGGCTGGCAAATTATTAACCGAAGACGAACTCTACCTGCGAATCAATCGCACCGCCGAGAAACTCGATCGGTCGGTTGAACAGATTAACTCCGTGATCGCTGAAGTCAACGCCGGGCGTGGCACACTGGGAAAGCTAGTTAAAGACGAGCAGATTTACAACGATACCCGAGCAGCGATCGCGCGCTTCAACACGACCGCTGAAAGAATTGACAACGTAGTTTCCGCCGCGCAACGTGGTGAGGGTACACTTGGAAAACTTCTAACCGATGACGCGCTCTACTCAAACGTAAATCAACTCTCCTCGGAAGGGGTCAAGCTGATCTATGACTTCCGTCAAAACCCAAAGAAGTATCTGACAGTTAAGTTCGAGCTTTTCTAGGAGCTCCATAAACAATCGCAAGGAATCTAGAAGCTGCCTTCATCAGCCGAAGGGCCATAAATTGATGGTACCGGTATGTCGTTGAGCCGTAAGTATACGCCGAGCTGGGCGCGGTGATGGATGTTGTGATTCATAACGAAGCCGCGCAACACCGCAATTTTCGGCAAAGTGAGTATTTCTTTTCCGCCCGACAGAAGTGTCCACTTTTTGAAAAGGTCGTCATCGCCTGCGGCGGCAATAGCAGCTCGGGCATTCGCGACGTTCCTATCAAAGAGCTGGAGCAGCTCACTTCGCGACTTGGGCGGCACCACGCGAGGCAGCGGCACACCGCTGGGAGCCAGGTCCAGGGAGTCCTGGTTGATTGTATCAATGGCCCACGTGGGTAGGTTGCTCAGATGCGTTGCCAAGGCGCCCATGGACGTTGATTTCACGTGCGGCTTCCAATCAAATTTGTCATCCGGAACACGCTCGAGAGTCTTTCGAGTGTTCGCCATTTCATGATCAAACTCCGGTAGTAATGCATCTCTCAGTGGCATGTTGTCCTCCAGAAGTTGTTGGATAGGAATTGGGTGCGAATGAGAATAATCAGAAATAGACGTATGTGTCTATCATTAATAAAGTGTACTGCCCACTTGGAGGTTTCAACGGTCAAACAGATTCTTATTGTCCACCGCCCTTTTTCTGCACAAGCACGGAAAAACTACTCGCCATTTCTTGAGGAAGAATCATTGCGCGTGCGGCGGTACTCAACCTGGTTCTTTGCGATTCGTTTGCGACTTCGCCAAGTCTCGCTTCCATTTCCAAGAGCAGATCAGCACTCAACAGAAAGCGATCGAGACGCGCAAAATCAATAACCTCGAATCCATGCTTCTTACCGAGCATTTTAAGAAAACTCCAATCAATCGTGCTTGTGATATCTTGTTCACCAGGACACGCCAACACGTCATCGATCAACCGATGCCTATGGAATGCTCTTAATGTCCCGTCCTGACGTTCCGGTGAGCTATACAAGTCAGATGCTTCGGCGCCATAGTCAACGCTGATCAAATAACCCTCTCTGATCTTCTGCGCAACCAGTGCAAGCCAATCCTCCACTTCAAGATTAATCTCAGCGATGCGACCTTCAGTGGGTTGAAAACCCATCCGGGTGAAATGATAAGCGAGACGCTCAGTCGATGGCGCGCCAATTAACCAGTTAAAGTCTCCCTTCTCGTTTACATCAACGTAAAACTCGCAAAGCTGGCCGCCCTGGACCGTTACTCGATGAACTGGGAACGCATCGAGCAGCTCATTCGAGAATATGACCGCGTGGTCAAGTGGTTGCAATTCTTCGAGCCGCTGAAATTTGATATGCGTGCTGAATGGAGCAAGTAAATGCCCCACACCAGCGCGCGAGTCCGCACTCGCTTCATCTAGTACATATTGCGTGGCGGAAAATATTCCAGGAAAGCGGTGCTGCAGCGTTCCCAGCAGCTCTGCAGCGAAATGGCCCGCGCCGGCACCGACTTCCACGATGGTCCACGAGGAAGGCGAACCAAGCTCTTCATATAGTTTGGCAAAGTAACGCGCAAAGGTTGCGGCAAATAGTTCACTGCGCTCGGGACTGGTGCGATAGTCCCCTTCCCTCCCCCATCGTGCGCGATCCGATCGGCAATAGTAACCATAGTGAGGATCGTAGAGCGCCGCTTTCATCCACTGGCAAAAAGTGATTGGACCTTCAGATCGTATTTGGTCAAGCAGGCGGTCGGATAGAAACGACATCGAGAGAACTAGCGATTCTTAGGTTCGTCTTTGTCCAGGAGTCGCGTCGTATTTTCGGTGACGCTTGATGGCTGGCGGATCTCGGCAGTGTTCGGGCGAGGTCGCCAACCGGTTGCGGCATTGGCCGGCGCCGGCGGCAACGCAGCGCCGTGTTGGGCTCCGCTCAGTTGACTGGGAACGGGCGGCGGCGCATATGATGAGGTGAAAGTTGGCCGATGTGTGGCCATTCCTTCCTCGAAGAGCGCGGCGAAAAGCATTCGCATCAACCCGCCGACGAAGAAGATTATTGCAGCCAACGGAACCAGTATGTCGAGCAGGTTTGGGCCCTGAGTGAAGCCGTTAAGAACACCCAAAACAGGCACTAGTACAGCGCCGGCTAGAAAAAGAACAGCCCCCTGACGAACGCCCTTGCGTCGCGGTGACATCTCGCTGCTTCCGGCAGCGGGCACATGAACGGGTAGCGCTCCTCCACTGCCTAGCAAGTAAATTACGCCTTCCAGCGGAAAGCCACACCTGGAGCAGAATCTCAAGCTGTCGGAGACTTGTTGTTGGCCACATTGTGGACAATGCATTTGAGACCTCACCGTCGGAAGCTAACGATGACCTTAATGATACTCAGCGGGTGGATAATTGGAAAGCGTGGCCCGTATTGCGATAGCGCGCCCTTGATAACCAACCGCTCGGACAAAGGTATCCAGCAGCAAATTGATCAAGGGCCGCCTCTTACCGTATGGGGACGCGATGTTCTTTAGGAGATCTGCGTCTCCAGCGAAGCAACCGAATGCATGTTTGCGAGTTTGTTCTACTTCGGCGAGATATTCGATAACGCGCTCGGGGCTCGAGAGCATCTCGGGCAACGTCCATTCGAAAGGATCGTCCCACAGGTTCGAAGTTATACCGCCGAACGTCTGTTCAACGGCCCCAGCACTTCTCAAGACATGCGCTCCCACAGATTGCGACGCAGCGTCACTCGTTCGCGCACTCAAATCGCGGTAAAGAAGCTCAGCCGGAGTCGTCTCGATCAGCTTGCAGGATCGGGAGTGTAACCGAGCAAACTCTTCATCGAAACTTTCGATCATCGTACGCTCGGTTGGGGTGCCCGCTTCGCCGGCATCATTCATGGTTCATATTGGCCAACTGACCTACCTGCCCTGCGCGCGCCGATCCTTTTCTTGCAGCACCGTGCCGAAAGTTCTTCCGCCATAGTTAAAACCCGTGTAGATCTTGCCCTTGGCTCCCACGCGTGAACCTCGAGACGGCACCCCGCGAGTAGTGACCACCCAGAGCCTGCCGGTCCCGTCGTCAATCTCATAAGCCCCATTGCCGAGCACGCCGTAGCTATCGGTCACGGTACCGACGATCCCGACTTCTTTGTTTCGGTAACGGCCGGGATCGGCATTGATCTTTGAAATGGTTGTTTGTTCCGGGCAGGCTGTGAAGAGAAGTACGGCGATCAGTATTAGCAAGCTAACGGCCAGTCTTTTTCCTAAATGCATACGCGTCTCCTTTAAGGTTTAAATTCTTCGAGGGAGAGCGCCGCATTCAAATCCAACCGGGTCGAAGTAAGCACCTGCGGCGATCTAGAGATGCAAATCAAACTAAAACCGTTTTCCGCGGACGGGCGCAAAAGATGGCGCTATTTGCCAAACCAACCAATCGGCTTCCCTGAGAGATCAACCCAGACGCTTTTGACCTGGGTGTAAAGCTCAAGTGCGTGTTTTCCCATTTCGCGACCATAACCCGACTGTTTGTAACCGCCGAATGGTGATGCCGCATTGAACATATTGAACGTGTTGATCCAGACAACTCCTGCCTTGATCTCTTTCGCAAAACGATGCGCGCGCACGATGTCGCGCGTCCAGATTCCGGCAGACAAGCCAAAGATCGTATCGTTGGCCTGTTTGATAAGCTCATCTTCATCCTTGAAAGGGATCACAGATACCACTGGTCCAAAGATCTCTTCCTGAGCAACGCGCATCTTGTTGTTCACTTCGCTGAAGATCGTCGGCTGGAAAAAGTAGCCATTCTGGAACGCACCTTCGAGCTTTGGTGATTCACCTCCGGCAAAAACAGTCGCGCCCTCTTCGCGACCGATGTCCATGTAACTCTTGATGCGATCGAGTTGTTCACGCGAAACCTGGGGGCCCATCTGTGTGGCCTTGTCCATCGGATCGCCCACCGTGACTCGTTGCGCTCGCTCCTTCAATTTGTCGAGAAATTCCTCTTTAACGCGTTCTTCAACAAAAAGCCGTGAGCCTGCGCAGCATACCTGGCCCTGGTTAAAGAAGATGCTCATCATCGTCCCGTTCACCGCTTGCTCGAGATCAGCATCAGCAAAAACGATGTTGGGAGCTTTGCCACCCAACTCCAGCGAAACCTTAGTTAGATTGTCAGCCGCTGCTTTCGCAATTAACTTTCCTACTTCCGTGGAACCCGTGAACGCGATTTTGTCGATTCCGGGATGTGCAGCCAGCGCGGCGCCCGCGGTCTCACCAAAACCGGGGACGATATTCACCACCCCATCGGGAATGCCGGCATCCTGGATCAGTTGACCCAGCTCCATCGCGGTAACCGGTGTCTGTTCGGCCGGTTTGAGAACCACGGTGTTGCCGGCAGCAAGCGCAGGCGCGAGTTTCCAGGCGGCCATCAGAAGTGGAAAATTCCAGGGGATAATCTGTCCACAAACGCCGACGGGTTCCCGGAGCGTGTAGTTGAACATCTTGCCGGGGACGGGAATCGTTTCACCTTCGATTTTGGTGGTCCAACCCGCGAAATATTCGAAGTTTTCGGCAACCTGAGGCAGGTCAACATAGAGCGACTCTTTGATCGGCTTGCCATTGTCCGCGGTTTCCAACTCGGCAAGTTCCTTCGCATGTTGCTCGATCAACTGCGACAACTTATAGAGCATGCGGCCGCGATCTCGCGCGCTCAGTTTGGACCAGTTCCCTTCAAAGGCCCGGCGCGCAGCGTTAACAGCCTTGTCAATATCAGCTTTATCCGCCTCGGCCACCTCGGCAAAAGTTTCGCCCGTTGCGGGATTGGGCGTGGAAAAAGTCTTGCCGGACTCGGCATCGATCCACTGTCCATCAATGAAGAGTTGATACTTGCGTGGTGTATTTGTTTCGGCAAGTTGTACAGATGACATTATTTACCTCGATTTCACCCTAGACAGTTTTGCAAAAACCGTAAATGACCGCTTACCTGCTTCTATTGGTGCTGATCACTTTTCAGCAACCTGCTAGAAATCGGTAGTTCCTGCCAACAACTGCCTGAGAACGTAAGGGAGAATTCCTCCGTGTTGATAGTAGTCAATCTCGATGGGCGTATCGATTCTGAGTGTAACTGCCACTTCGTCGCTTTTTCCGTTTGTCCTATGCACGACCAACGTTAGATCCTGGAGTGGCCTGACTCCGTTCTCGAGTCCCAGCACATCAAACTTTTCAGTTCCGTCAAGGCCGAGAGATGTAGCGTTAGTTCCATCTTTGAACTGACACGGCAGAACGCCCATTCCTACCAGGTTGCTCCTGTGTATGCGCTCAAAACTTTGCGCGATGACTGCCTTCACTCCGAGTAAACGAGTGCCCTTCGCCGCCCAATCCCGAGAACTTCCCGTGCCATACTCCTGACCGGCAATAACGACAAGAGGCACGCCTTCATCCTGGTATCTCATCGCGGCCTCATAAATGCTCATCCGCTCGCCGCTTGGCCGATGGGTGGTCACTCCGCCTTCGACCCCCGGCACCATGAGATTCTTGATCCGAACATTCGCGAAAGTGCCGCGTAGCATCACCTCATGGTTGCCGCGGCGCGAACCATAACTGTTGAAATCTTCTATTTCTACGCCCTTTGACTGGAGAAACAGACCTGCCGGAGAAGAGGCTTTGATCGCGCCTGCGGGACTAATGTGGTCGGTCGTGACCGAGTCGCCGAAGATCGCGAGCGGTCGGGCACCGCGAACATCTTCCCAACTTTCCACTGCGTTGCTGAAGTTCTCGAAATATGGCGGCTCCTGAATGTAAGTCGATTCTGGATCCCAGTTGTAAACACTGCCGGTTGTCGTCGGAATCTCATGCCACAGTGGGTTCTGCTCGGCAAAATTACTGTAGAGCTCGCGGTAAGTGTCGGCATCAAATGCGGATCGCAACAGCGCGTTGATTTCCTCGAGACTTGGCCAGACATCGCCGAGATAGACAGGCTGACCATCTATTCCTTTGCCCAAAGGCTCGATAGATAGATCAACATCAATCCGCCCGGCGAGGGCGAAGGCAACAACAAGGGGCGGACTCATCAGAAAATTGGCCTTAATACTCTGGTGAACGCGTGCTTCGAAATTTCGATTGCCGGAAAGAACGCTCGCTGCTATTAGATCGTGTTCAGCCACAACTTGTTCGATAGTTGGGTCAAGCGGTCCGGAGTTACCAATGCAGGTTGTGCAGCCGTAACCCACCAGATTAAAACCCAGCTGATCCAAATATACCTGGAGGCCGGTTTTTCGCAGATACTCAGTAACTACTCTCGAACCCGGAGCCAGGGAATTTTTCACAGCGGCTCGGATCGTCAGACCACGTTCGACCGCTTTCTTGGCCAGCAGGCCGGCGGCCAGCATAACGCTGGGATTGGAGGTATTCGTGCATGAGGTAATTGCCGCGATCAAAACATCGCCATGGCCGAGATCAACCTCAGCGTGGGGAAATTCCTCCGGATGTACTTCCTCCAGGCGGTCCGGCGTCGGGCGGTTGTTGACCATCTCGGTCTCAGTCCAGACGCTTGTATTCACTGGCGTCACTACCCCCGCGGAAAAAACGGGAACGGTCGCGGGACGCTGTTCGCCGCCGCCGACGATGGCCGTCTTGGCAATATCGATCGTGCCAATTCTCGTAAAGTAGCGAGCGCCAATTTCTTCTTCAGACTTTCCGTAGCCTCCTTCGCTGGCTGGCTTTTGCAAAAGGTTGAGAAACTTTTCCTTTAGATCCGGCAGCTCGATTCGATCCTGTGGACGCCTGGGCCCGGCAACGCTTGGCTGGATCGCTCCGAGATCCAGATCCAGCACGGTACTGTACTGGCACTCACCCTTGCGTGGAATTCCAAACATGCCCTGAGCTTTGTAGTAGTTTCGCACAGCCTCGACATGCTTGGCAGGCCGACCGGTCGCTTCGAGATAAACGCATGTCTCTTCATCGATCGGGAAGAAGCCCATCGTTGCGCCATACTCCGGCGCCATGTTTGCAATTGTCGCGCGATCTGTTACTGACAGACTCGCCGCGCCCTCGCCATGAAACTCAACAAATTTCCCCACGACCTTGGCGCTTCGCAGCATCTCTGTAACGCGTAATACAAGGTCAGTTGCCGTCACTCCTTCGCGCAAGCTACCACTCAGGCAAACTCCCACAACATCAGGCGTAAGAAAATAAACCGGCTGGCCCAACATCGCTGCTTCGGCCTCAATTCCACCCACGCCCCAGGCTACGATGCCCATGCCATTGATCATTGTCGTATGCGAGTCAGTGCCCACAAGCGTATCGGGGTAATAAAGGTCGTTTCTTTCCCACACGTTCTTAGCCAGATATTCAAGGTTTACCTGATGACAGATTCCAATTCCTGGGGGAATAACGGTAAAGCCATCGAATGCCTGCGTTCCCCACTTCAGGAATTGGTAGCGCGAATTGTTTCGCTTAAACTCCATCATCATGTTCTTCTCAAACGCGTCCTTCGTGCTCGCGAAGTCGACCTGAATCGAATGGTCGATGACGAGATCAACAGGAACCAGTGGCTCGATCACTTCCGGGTTCTTTTTCAGACGCGCCACCGCAGAACGCATTGCCGCCAGATCGACAAGCAGTGGTACTCCGGTAAAGTCCTGCAATAGAACACGAGCGACTACAAAAGGAATTTCTTCAGTGCGTTCTGTATTTGGCTGCCAGTTTGCGAGCGCGCGGACGTCGTTCTCGGTAATTTTTTTTCCGTCGCAGTTGCGCAGCACGGACTCCAGAACGATCCGAATACTGATTGGAAGCTTTGATACTGGGCCAACCTTTTCCTTTTCAATTTGAGGGAGAGAATAAAACTTGCCCGATTGACCGGCGCCTGGATTAAATGATTGAAGCGAGTTGAAGGGACTGTTTGGCATAGGGGTTTTACCAGAATCTACAGAATCGTTGCGCCGTTGTTTTCTAGTAAGCGCGGGGATTTTTAGGGTTCTTGCTTTTGCGAAATTCAGTTTAAGGTGAGGTAGCCCAATCGTCAAGCAACGCCTCCTTTTTGATTAAGAAATGAAATTGACCGCTACATCATTGCAACTTTCTCGTGTTTTGGTATAGTTTCGCCTAATAAATAATTCCCCCTAAATCTAACTTCGATCTCCTGGATGAGGATCAATTTCTGCTACCTCAGTCTCGGAGTAATTGCCGCTGATCGTGGAGCCGTTTGGATTCAAGGAGAGCGTGATGCCAAAAAAACCAACCGAGGAGTTTGAGTACTTAAGTAACAATCCGGACTTCGTGCCTGATCCGGAAATTGAAGAGTTTATGGAGGAAGAGATTTCTCGTGCTCCAAAGGATCCCGAACTCCTTGCTCATCGTTTGCGCAACAATACCGCTGCCTCACCCAGTGACGCAGGTGGTGACCTTGATGCCGCGTGGGAAGATGTGAACGAGAGTGGTTCGGAAACTGTCGCCGGCGATAATCCTACTCCGGATCAGTCTATGGTTGAGGAAAACGCTGAGGCGCTGGGGGTGAGTTTCGAAGATAACGAAGAACTTGAGTTCATCGATAAGATCGAACGACGCGATCGTGACCGCTTTGAGCTGGATCCGCGATCGAAAACGACTGACGATACGATCTGAACCGCCAAGCAAATACCGTGCAGAGCAGCAAAAGTTACGAACCGGAAACAAACTTTGATCTTGGCTGCAAGGTGATGCTCTTAATTACAATCCTGTCGGCAGGCCTTTCCGTTTCGGGCTCAACCGGAGCACGCGCAATGATGTCCGCAATAGTAATTCCACTGATCACTTGTCCAAAAACAGTATAGTCCTTATCAAATTGAGGCTCGGGCCCGAGCGTAATGAAGAATTGGCAATTTGCAGTGTCGCGGGCCTGCGCTTCAGTTAACGAAGGTCGCCCGCCAAACTGGGGCGAGGCTCCTTTCCTGGCTGCGCCGACTGTACCGCGGTCGAAGGGAATGTCACTGAACTCACCGGGAACGTTCTCGTAAGGCGAATCTCCTGTCCCGTCGTTTTCAGGATTATCATCCTTGGATAACGGGTCACCCCCCTGAATCAAACCGGACGCCGGATTGATCCGGTGGAACGTGGTGCCGTTGTAAAAGCCTTCCTGAGCCAACTTCTTGAATCGCTCAACCATCCTGGGGGCAATGTTTGGATAGAGCTCAAGTACGATGTTGCCGTAGTTTTCAGTTTCAATAACGGCTACCTGCACATCGGGTTGAGGCTTTACGCCACTCTTAACATTAGCTGCAAATGCTGCTTCTTCGTCAGCGTCAGAATCCTGCACGCCTGTCTTATTGCCGTCACAACCAAAGAACCCTAGTAAAAATATCAACGTCACAAGAAAACCTATTTGCGACCAACCCTTCGTTCTTTGCTTCATACAAATAGTCCTTGCCCTCCCGCCTACAATAAAACGTCGATTAAAAGCAGAATGCCGCGAGTAAGCATCATTTGCTCCCTGTCAGACCTCCCATACCGCAGGGCCTTGGCCGGCGTTCGTCATTCCTAAAACAACTTCCGGCTGTCCAACAGAATAGTTACAGGCCCATCATTGACTAGTTCCAACTGCATCATACGTCGAAAGCTTCCGGTCGCGATCTGGGCGAGGTCCTTTTTAAGATTCAGCACGAACGACTCATAAAGCGGCTCGGCAATTTCGGGAGGTGCGGCATCGCTCCATGAAGGACGAAGACCACGCCGCACATCGCCGTAGAGCGTGAACTGTGAAACCACGAGCAACGCGCCTCCAGCATCTTTCACCGAAAGGTTCATGCGACCATCTTCGTCGTCGAATACGCGCAGCGCGGCGATCTTTTCCGCAAGATACTCCACATCATTCTGCGTATCGTCGGACGCTACACCCAACAAAATGACGAGACCTTTTCCGATCTCGCCGACAGTTTCACCTTCAACTGTTACGCTGGCGCGCGTTACGCGCTGAACGACGGCTCGCATATTTCTTTGGACTTTGGAACGTTGGACCTTGGACTATTTAAGCCGCGCACCGTTAGGGACGTCTTCCGTGAAGGTGGCAATTACTGGTTTCCCTTCCTCGCCGACTGACGCGGCCAGCAGCATGCCCTGCGACTCGTAGCCGCGCATCTTGCGGGATTTGAGGTTCGTTACCACGGCGATTTTGCGCCCGATCAACTGGCCCGATTCGTAGTGCTGCGCTATGCCGGCGAGAATCTGGCGCGGCCTCTCCTCTCCCACATCGACGGTCAGCAGCAGAAGCTTGTCGGCCTTCGGTATTCGCTCGGCGGTTAAGACTTCGCCTACGCGCAGTTCAACTTTCGCGAAATCGGCGATGTCGATAAGGCCCTCCCCTACTTGTTCGGGCGGAGGAGTTAACAGCGGGCTCCCAGGAACTGCATCCGCTTCGGTGGCGCCTTGCATCGGTGGGGCTGGCTTGGTAACGACAGTGGTAAGCGCGCCAGGAACCGCATCAGCCTCGGTCGCGTGCCTCCCAGATCCCTCAACACTGACTGGGGCGCGGTCTGCTGCGTCCCGGGGTGCCTCTGTTCCCTTGATCTCGCTCATGATTTTTCCCTTATCGAGGCGCGGAAACAATGGCTTAACATCGCCGATGCGGGCACCCTCTTGAAGGCCACCCCATTTCAGACCGGCCGGGTCGATGGCCGCTAACGAGCCATTCGAGTTGCCAACGTCAACCACGTTGCCGAGGCCGAGCTGCGTATAAATCCTGCGCGACGCGTCCGGCATGACGGGATAAAGTAAAACACAAAGCCAACGCAGTGTTTCTGCTGCTCGATAGAGAATCGCGTTCAAGGTTTCTTTCTGGTTCTGA